>Ga0302046_10001444_pt1 | contig 22348 bp, 23 predicted proteins | sample RVTome_11_FD_200261 | JGI IMG/M metagenome (GOLD analysis project Ga0302046, IMG submission 200261) | Soil microbial communities from uranium-contaminated site in the Upper Colorado River Basin, Wyoming, United States - RVT147D111 (version 2) ...
TTACATCCCGTTTTGGGCGTAGAGATGGCTCAACAATCCTCCATAGAATGGACCGAGGCCACCTGGAATCCGGTTACGGGCTGCAACAAAGTTAGTCCCGGATGTAAGCACTGCTACGCGGAGCGTATGGCGGGGCGTTTGCAGGCTATGGGATCATTCCGTTACCGCAACGGCTTTGAAGTCACCCTTCAGCACGACATTGTTGACCTTCCGCTTCGATGGAAGCAACCAAAGGTGATCTTTGTGAACTCCATGAGCGACCTGTTTCACAAAGACATCCCCGACGATTTCATCAAGCGGGTGTTTCGAACCATGGAGCTTGCTCATTGGCATACGTTTCAGATTTTGACGAAGAGATCAGAACGGTTGGCTGAAATTGCAGAGAAACTCCCCTGGCCGAAGAACGTCTGGATGGGGGTAAGTGTCGAATCCGATGAATACACGTTTCGGATTTCGGATCTGAAAAGGGTCCCGGCCGCGGTCCGATTCCTGTCCGTTGAACCCTTGCTTGGGGAAATTCCCGGTATTCCACTTCGCGGGATTGATTGGGTGATTGTTGGTGGAGAATCCGGCCCAGGATCCAGACCAATGGAGGCTGCATGGGTCCGACAAATCCGTAAACGATGTAAACTCCAGGGAGTACCATTTTTCTTTAAACAATGGGGCGGGCGAAATAAGAAGGCGGCGGGGAGAGTTTTGGATGGAAGAACATGGAATGAAATGCCAATCCCAAAAGTCCGGCAAAAGATTCGCAAACATCCGGACATTAACCGGCTTAGTCCAAGACCCGCGCTGGCAACCTGATTGCCCACTGGTATCACGAAGCACATCTTTTACGTCCCTTGAGTTGCGCGCATAGTGTCACGGCGGGGCCCAAAGAGGGGTAAACGTGATACCGGTTGGTGTTTGGTCAGGCATCCGCGTGCCTTGCCAAGGGGCTTTCCCGCCAATAACCCGCTTCAGCGGGTTTCTTTCGAATAGCCGTCCACTTTAGTGGATGGCGTGCTTCTGCGAAGAGCCGTGACTCTCTCCTTCTCTTTCAAGAGAGGGGTTGGGGGATGAGTTCGGCAGCTTGCCTGGTCAAGGTCAATCGTGAATCACGGCAAACCTTGACAAGGGGCAAAAAAAAGCCCGGACCTTTCGATCCGGGCATCTTCTCAGTCCGAAAATTCTGTAAATCCTCTAATTCTGCAAATTCTGATTCAGACTCTCCTGAAGTAGTTCCTCTTCTACGGCCTTTTTGAGCGCGTCCTTAGGAAGAGCGCCTACTGCCATCTTCGGCTGACCGGTTTTCGGAACGAACAAGAGCGATGGGATGCTTCGGATACCGAAGGCACCTGCGAGTTCCTGCTCGTCGTCCGTATTGACCTTGTAAAAGTTCACTTTTCCGGCGTACTCCTTCGACAGTTCTTCGATCACCGGAGCAACAGCCCGGCAGGGTCCGCACCATGGCGCCCAGAAATCGATCACGGCCGGAATCTCGCCTTCAAATTTCCAATCCTTGTTCTTTTCGAAATCGAATACTTTTTCCAGAAAAGCCTGTTTTGTTAGATTCTCTGCCATGATTTTCTTCTTTCTTTCATGCACTATCCTCTGCGTCACTCCGCGCCCTCCGCGTCTCTGCGCTATTCTTCTAAAAAGATAATCGCGGAGTCGCAGAGGACGCAGAGAATCGCAGAGCGTTAGAACTACATTCGATCGATTACTCTTTTGACACGATTTCTGACCTCTTCGGCAATGGGGACCATCTTCTCGTTGTCGATCACTTTCATCATCGCCATCGGATCAAACGCCGAAACAACGGTGGCTGATCCCTTCTCATACACGATCACATTGCACGGAAGCAGAAGTCCGATCTCCTCCTCTGCCTGAAGCGCCTTGTGCGCGAACGGCGGATTGCAAGCCCCGAGGATCGTATAGCGCTTAAAATCGACGTCCAGCTTCTTCTTCAGCGTTTCCTTTACGTCGATCGTCGTCAACACGCCGAATCCTTCTTTTTTTAGCTCTTCGGTCACTTTTTCAACAGTCTGATCGAACGAAAGGTTCACGGTCTTCGAAAATCCATACTGCATATTCATTTCCCTTTCTGGCTTGCCTGTCTCGGAATCAGAAAAAAACCCATCCCGGCGCCATACGCCGTACTGATCCAGGGGTTGCTGGTGATGGGGCATGATCCCGACACACACCCGACAAAATAATAATAAGCATATCCGCCCGTGGCTCCAAGCAAAACCGGAACCACTCGAGAGAGCCATTTCTTCAGGATCGGTTTTGAAAATTCCATTCTGCGATACCGCCTTTCAGGTTTGCCGCCGAGAATCCGTTCTTCTTGAGTTTTGCAGCAGCCGAGAGACTGCGGTTTCCGCTCTGACAATAAACGACAATTTCTTTATCCCGCATCTTTTCCAATTCGTTCATTCGACGTCCAAGTTCGTGAAGCGGGATGTGAATGGAATCCCGGATGGCCCCGCTTCGCCGCTCGGAATTCGTTCGAACATCCAAAAGCACCAGGGATGCCTTTGACGCGAGTTTCTCGGCGGTAGTGGCTGGATTGTATTGCGGGATTCTTAAGGTCCACAAAAATCGCCGAATTCCGAAAAAGGCCACAAGTACGATAAGTGCGTAGAGAAAAAGCTCAGAGCCGGTCAATGGGGATTCCTGCTATTGCCTTTTGATTAGATGCATCATTTGCTGAAAAGATTCAAGGTGCAGCTTAGGGGCTCTTGAAGACCGCTGGATTCCTTTGTATTCTAAAGTAATGAAGAATCAGGATACAAAAGAGACGCAGGATTTGCAGCTGATCAGCAAGGCCGGAAAAGGGGATGAACGGGCGTTTCTTCGGCTTGTGAGGAAGTATGAGGACATGGTGTACCGGTTTGCCTTTCATGTGTGCCGCGACGAAGACAAAGCGGCGGAGACGCTTCAAGATACATTTGTGAATGTCTACAAGAAATTGGATCAGTTTGACGGGCGGTCGCAATTTACAACCTGGCTCTATCGGATCGTCGCCAACAATTGCTTGATGAAACGGCGTAAAACGAAGGTAGAGACGGCGTCAATTTCCCTCGATACCCCGGAGGGCTTCCGGAATATTCCTCTGAAAGATGAAGATGGAAATGTTATTCAGACGATTCCGTCCTGGAAGGAAACACCGCTCGATTCGGTCATGAACACAGAACTCAAAGAAACACTGAACAGGGCAATCAAACGACTTCCGATGGATCACAGGGTGGTTTTTGCTTTGCGGGATATTGAAGGAAAATCAGCCGCAGAAACGGCCACAATCCTCAAACTTTCCATACCGGCCGTGAAATCAAGACTGCGCCGGGCCCGGATGTTCCTCCGTGAACAATTGCACGGGTACATGAAGGCATGAAGAAGACTCGAATACATTGCAAGGATGTCGTCAAGCACGTTTGCGACAATCTTGATGTGGGACTGAATTCCCGCAGGTGTCGCGAGATCAAGAAACATCTTGCGAGGTGTCCGAATTGCACGGCCTATCTTAACAGCATGAAAAACACCATCGCCCTCTACAAACGGCTGAAAGACCCACACCTGCCGGACAAGACCCGGCTTCAGTTGCATGCAGTTTTAAAACTGTGATAAAAGCAATCTTGAATATCCAACGTCGAATGTCGATTTCAAATTCCCAGTAATTGGACATTGGAAATTGGATGTTCGACATTGGTTATTGCTGTAAACAGAGTGCCTCCCCAAGCTTCCTCCCCTGAATCCTTTTCCACTTTCCTGCATCATACCTGAGCCGAACCAACGAACCAACGAATCAACGAACCAACGAATCAACGCCTACGAAGGAGTGTCATTCATGAAACAGAACATGGGAAACACTGACAGGGCCATCAGGGCCATCGCGGCAGCGACAATCGGATTTCTCTACTTCACCAATGTGATATCGGGAACGACGGCCATTATTCTGGGGCTGCTGGGGATCATTCTTCTCCTGACAAGCACCGTGAGTTTTTGCCCCCTGTATGCTCCGTTCAGGTTCACAACAAAGAAAGCCCCCAAGGTGTGAACGGCAAAGTCGGTTCAACGAGGCGGCACCGGACGCAAGAGCTTCATTGCAGGCAGGCGATGCAAATGGCGTCGGAAAACCTGGGAGAACTCGGTAAACACGAATTCCACAACCTCCGGGAGCATCTTCGCCATTGCCCCAATTGCAGGGCTTACTTTGAAAGCCTTCGGAGTACAATCGGACTGTACCGGCACTATCACCTCGCACGACGATCCGGAACTCTGCTGGCTGCGGATTTCCTGAGAACCGTGAGGACGTTATGACGGAAGAACTACTCGACGAGGCTGCCTACCGGCGTCTGACGGATACCGCACAGGAAAGCCTTATCGCAGGACATTGCGGCGATATCGAACACCGGATCCTCTCAGCTCCAAATGCCGATGACGCAAGGGCTGTTTCGGAAGAGGCATGCAGGATGTTTCGGGAAGAGTGTGCCAGCAACCTTGTCGGCAAGGCCCTGACAGATCACGTGATGGGACTCTACGAGAAGCATTGGGGAATGAAGACCGGCGGAAAATCCTAGCATAACACTTTTACATTCGAAATTGGACGTTCGAAATTCGACGTTATCTCTTCTTGCGTCAAAACAATATCGAATATCGAGGGCCTAATGTAGAATGTTGAAGTTACAGTGTCTTCGAAAACACCTTTTCCTTCTTCATCTTCTTCAGATATGCGTCAAAACACATTGCAATATTTCGCAGGAATAGCCGTCCAGAGTCCTGCACCGTAATCCGTTCAATCGTGTGGCTTACAAGCCCGTCATTCACAAACTCTTCCAGATCGGTCAAAGCCTCATCGAGATACTCATCAAAGAGAATATTGAACCTGTCCTCCACATCCTGCTTCACCACCTCCAAGTCACACATCAACCTCATGATGACATACTTTCTGACGCGATCATCCTTCCCCATACGATAACCGGCATGGATCGGAAAACGGCCTGATTCCACCGCTGATTCATAATCAGGAAGAGCCTTGTAGTTTTGTGCGTAGGTGGACCCGAAATGAGAAATCGCGGAAAGGCCAAAAGCGTACAGATCCGCCCCCGACCTCGTTGAATAACCCTGGAAATTCCTGTGCAGTTGTTTTTCCTCCTGGGCCACCGCCATTTCGTCGCCGGGTTTCGCAAAATGATCCATTCCGATGTACCGGTATCCCGCCTGCGTCAGTGTATCAATGGTGTTTTTGAGGATCACGAGCTTTTGTTCTGCCGAGGGCAAATCCTCGGGATGAATGAGCTTCTGATGCGGCTTCATCCAGGGAACATATGCAAAATTAAACACGGCGATGCGACCCGGCGAGAGCTCGATGATTTTCTCGAGTGTATTCTGAAACGACTCGGGTGTCTGAAGGGGCAGGCCGTAGATTAAGTCGATGTTGACATTCGTAATTCCAACTGCTGTTGCCCAGTCAATTGTTTGACGCGTGAGTGATTCCGGCTGAATGCGATGCACGGCACGCTGGACCCGTTCGGAGAAATCCTGGACACCGATGCTGATTCGGTTGACTCCGCTGTTGCGAAATGCCCGCACGTGATCAAATGTCAGCCCCCTCGGATCGATTTCAACGCTGAATTCCATGTCTTCCGCAAACCTGAATTTCCGCCCCATGAAGACAGCCAGGTCTTCGATCTCTGCCGGAGTCAAAGCGGAAGGAGTTCCACCTCCCCAGTGCATTTGATGGACGAGTCGTTGTTTGTTGATGTAGAATGCGGTCCGGGAGATTTCTTTCTTCAGAAGCTCCAGGTATCCATTGATCCGTTTTTGATCGGACGTGATGAAGGTCGTGCAACCGCAAAAGTAACAGAGAGTGTCGCAGAACGGAATGTGGAGATAAAGGGAAAGGGGTTTCTTGTTCTCATCGTTATTAGTGATCAGGTCGACCTCAAAACGCTTGTCGTCGTACTCGCTAGTAAAAACGGGTGCTGTGGGGTAGCTCGTATACCTCGGCCCCTGCTTATCGTATTTTCGGAGCAGGTCGAGCGAAAGCGGCGTTGTCTCAGTCGGCATAGGCGTCCCTTTACTCCAATCTCACAACGAACCTGCAAAGTGAATGCCAAGAGCTTGATGCTCCTTTTTCAGAGATTCGTGAAGGAAGAAAACGCTGGATTTTTCCAATATTGGAATGATTTTCGCATCTTTGGGAAAACCGGCCGGATCCCAGGGCAAACTCATTGCCCCCATAAATGAGCCGCCTCGGCGAGCAGATGCAGCGCATTTCGGTCAACCGCCGGTGCAACCGAGCAGGCGGTGCTTAGAATGAACCCGCCGCCAAGTTTCCCGATTTCCAGCCTTCTTCTCGCGTCCGCAAGAACATCGTTTGACTTCCCGACAAGAAGCGTATTCACAGAATCGATATTTCCCTTGATAAACCCCTTGCCGCGAAGCCGTCGTTTTGCTTCCTCCAGATCCACATCTCCCAATGGCGGAGGATCCAGGCATTCGATTCCGCTTACGCCGGATTCGAACATCAATTCCAGGCGGTCGCCTATCGATCCGCACGTATGCAGATACACGTGAACGCTCTTGGCGCGCACGCGTTCAGCAATTTTCGCTTCGTGCGGAAGAACGAACGCTTTGTACATATCCGGCGAAATAAAAGCCGATCCGGCAAAAGGCGAAGAAATTTTAATCGCGTCGACTCCGGTGTCGCACATGTCGTCTGCGAGCCGGCTTACCAAAAGTGCGAATTGGGAGAGAATCCATTTCGCTTTGTCCGGATTCTCAACGAGGCAAATAAGACCCTGTTCATGGCCGAGAAAATCGAGAAAATAATCAAAGGGAGAAGTCACCTCGCCGTGAAGCGAATATTCCATTCCCACCTTCCGGCGAATTCTGCGAAAGATGTCAAAACGGGTATTTGCGTTGATTCGAAAATGCAGGCCTTGCGAGACCGGGATGTACCCGAGCTCGATGGGAAGGTCGCCTTCTTTTAGCGAGGCAAGGCTAACGTGGAAAGGCGTAAACACTTCGGGGCGGGGAAGGTCATTCAAGGGATACATCCAGCGTTGTCCATCCGACCGGGTAACGATTTCCCCTTCGGCGGATTGTTCAATCGATTGAATTCCCCTTCGCCAGTCCGGATCGTGTCCGTGAAGGCTGACGAGAATACCGTCGAAGTCGTAGAGCTCGCGCAACCGGATGAGCCCATCGGTGAAGATCGCCCCGTCATGCCAGAACTCGACGGGCGAAACGCCAAGCTGAAGGAGCATGTGCCCGATACTGAGTTGGCACATCACCGGTACTCGATCAGGGATCCGAAGATCCATTGCCGCCTTCATGCGTTCGCGGGAAGTCATGCAAGCATCACAGTCAGATATCCTGTTTCTTCAACACAAGATGGGATAGACTCATGGGAAGGAGGATCCACAGGGTCAATCCGAGCACAAGCATCATGATGCTCATTCCCGCCCCGCCAAGGAATCGCAACATGGCCGCTCCGGCCGCGCCAAAGATCGTTATGTTGTCAAGCGAAATAAGCGTCGCGACGCGGACCATGTCGACCGGGTTTCCGAACAGGGAAAGAAACAAGAATGTGTTGGCCGATTGACCCTTCAGGATCATTGTCCCGCCGATGGCAAGCAGATCATAGAAGAGCACAAAAAAGAACCAAAGAAACATGGACATACCGAATGCTTTGGATTTCCTTTGATTCAAAGTCGCGACCACAACCGACATGGAGAGGAATACCAACGAAAGGGCAAGGGAAAGGAGGACGAAGAGCCCGTATTGAAGGAGGCCTTCAGAACCGTTGCCGGCCAGGACCATCGCTCCCGCCGCCGTAAACCCGATAAGCGTTGAAGACGCTATCGCCAAAAATAATCCGAATAATTTTCCCATTACGACTTCGCTGCGGGAAACGGGTTGTGAAAACAACAATTCCGTCGATCCCTTGTCGCCCGTAAAACTGAGTGTTCCCATGACCAGCGAGACCAAGGGAACAATATAGAGTACGAGATTCAGAATGCTTGCCGAGGTCCTGGTAAAGTTCTGCATCCCCGAAAAACCCTCGGCCATCATTCCGAAATACGATATGCTTACCACCAAAGCCCCAAATACCAAGGCGAACATCATGATCCACTTGTTCCGGACATTGATGGTGAATTCCTGTTTGGCAATCGTGAACATTACGGCAATATTCATAGGGCCCTCATTAAGTCGTGCGTTTCCGTTGTCACGACGGCACCATCGCTCCCGAACAGCATCAGCTTCCGAACCCGGCCTCCGACATATCATCGGGGGGGCTGGCTTTGACAAAGTCCACCGCCCGGTTTGAGTCCGCAAAAGCGACCTTTCCCGATCCCATCGGCGTCACGATTCCTGTTTTTACGATGATGCTCTTATCGAACGGTAGCCAGGTTTTCTGCTCATAATCCGAAACAAAGATTGCCTGGACTTTCGTTTCGGGGTTCTTCTTGCGGTACGTTTCGAGACAACCAAGATCGTCAAATTTGAAGACCTCGTTGTCCAGGGTAATGATCTCAGAAGCGAATGATCGGTCAGAGACTGCCATCCGACATTGGGCACACGAATCTTCAGGGTAAATATCCACGGGTTTTAGTTCCGAGGACGTACATCCCATCATCAGTGCAAAACCGCCGATCAGAAGAAACCTGAACCAATTAGTGTGCTTCATGTTCATTGCTCCCGATGTAGTGCAAGTACATGTCTTCAATTGTTCCGTTTTTGAGGAATGTTGATTTGAGATTTTCTATCGATTCAAGGGCCACCAGTTTCCCGCCGACGACAATCCCGACCCGATCAGCCAGCTGCTCCGCTTCCGGAAGCAGGTGGGTCGAAAAAATCATAGTTTTCCCTTTTCCCTTTTGCTCAAGGACAAACTCCCGGAATCTCTTCACGCCCATGGGGTCCAGACTTGCCGTCGGTTCATCCAGGAGGAGCACAGATTCGTCGGGCATGGAAATTACCGCCAGTCCCAGGCGCTGAATCATTCCGCCTGAGAACGCGCTCACTTGTTTGTCGGAAAACCCATTGAATCTCGCTGTTGCCAAGGCTTCGTCCGCAAGTTCTCTCCTGATACCCCGCACGTCTGCGTAAAACCGGATGATCTCTCGGGCGGTCAGGTTTTCCGGAAAGACCACACGTTGAGGCAGGTAGGAGAGAAATGTGCGTGCTCTCTTGGGCTCCCGGTGTACATCAATACCGTTGACGAGGATGCGTCCGGACGTCGGAACATTTAGGCCGACGATGGATTTCATCGTGGTTGTTTTGCCGCTCCCGTTCGGTCCGAGAAACGCGAAGACCTCCCCGGTTTTCACATGCAGAGAGATATCATCCACCGCGGTAAAGGTGCCGTAGCGTTTTGTCAGATGTTCTATACGTATCATTTCCTTCTCCTCCGGGCGGCGCCGACCAAGACAATGCCCGCGAGGACAGACGCAGCGGCTATTCCGGCCAGGTATGGTTGAGGATCCTTCTCAGGGCGGGATTCCACGGCCATGCCTTTTGCGGGCATGGAATGTAAATCAACCGGAAGCATCAGCGGTAGATCGTCTATCTCGTGGTTGATATCGATGATTGGAAACGCCGAGGCAGCAACGGCCAACGCTTGCGACGCGGGACTGTAGAGATACAGACGGAGATTCGGCGTCCGCCCTTCGAGATAATTGAAGACATTCTGGATCTTCATTGGCACATCACCGATACCGTCTGCATCCAGATCGTACCCATCGTAAGCGGTCCAATAATTCCCCACACCATTCCGATTCCAGTGTGTGTCAGTCCGCTTCCCGACGATGGTGAGCGGGCTCAAATTGTCCACGAAATTGTTCCCGGAAAAAGTGTTCCCCACGGAATTCTGAAACATCTGCAAGGCGAGGTCGTTCTGCGCGATGACGTTGTGACGGAACACATTCACCTTGGACGCTTCAAAAAAAATGCCTACCGCATTGTCTGCAATCACGTTGGAATCAGCAACGACATCATGACAGTCCTGGAAAAGGATCCCGTATGAGGCAAACCCCCTGTTATGCGAAAAGACATTGTGACGAAAACGGATACTCCGTGAATACATAATGGCCGCGCCCGCGACATTGTGCGAGAACCTGTTGTACGAGAATGCATTGGAATCCGCATACATGTAATGAAGGCCGTAGCGCGTATTGGATACCGAGTTGTGATCGATTCTCGTCCGGTTGGCATACTGGATATAGAAGCCGTCTCTCGCATCGCGGATGACGTTTCCGACAAGCTCATTGTCATAGGAATTCCAGATATGGATTCCGCTCCCCCGCTGGCCATAATCGAGATGACCGCGGCCGATGATCGTATTGCGAACAATGAAATTCGAGTCTGCTTCAAGGAGATAAATCCCAAAAAGGACATCCCGAAGTTCGTTCTCCTCGATCCGGTTCCCGTCGGATCGTACGAGCACTCCCGCATCTTCCCCCATTAAATCACTACCGCTGTGTTCTATCACAAATCCCTTCACGGTACATCCGGAGACCGAGATGGTGATGCAGCTTCCTTCTCCGGAACCCTTCAACACGGGGCGATCGATTCCAACGACGGCCAGAGGCTTCGAAATGTTGATATCACCAACGTACGTCCCTTCAGCCACGAAAATTGTGTCACCCGGGAGGGCGCGGTCTACGAGAACTTGAACGGGCGAGACAATAGCCGGTTCCTGAGCCGACGCCATTACAGTCAGGACCATCAGGATATGGAAGCTGAGAAATTTCACGATCCGACAAATGTGAGACTGATGAGAATCGCAAACAACAGTGATTGGCCGAGCAGGAGAAAGCCGAGCTTCTTGAATCCCACGCGTGACGAAAGCCGCGCCGTACCAATGAAGGCGTGTAAGGAAACCGGAACGAACGCTACGAATGCGAGTGCCGGAGTATAGCGCGTGTGGACAAGGGTTATGAGAATAACAAGGACAGCCAGATGATACAGGATATTCAAATAACCGATCAGAAATCGCTCACGCCAGGTCAACATTTTTTTCTTCAAGCCGAAGGCCCTGATTTTCATGTGAACATAAAAAACACTCGATCCGAAGAACAGTGCGGTAAGCATCCACACGAGAACAGCATCCCACTGCAAACTGCCAGAGAGGACGTACATGGCCGCCGGCGCGGTTAGCGTCAGTCCGACAACAGCTTCAAGATCAGAGATGATGGATTTGGGTCTGTTGTGAATGATGGAGAAAGTCACAAGGAATGAGGCCGCTGCAAGGGCTCCGATCGGCAGCAGAAGCCAGAATCCCTGGATGAGTAAAAACAAAGTGGGAATGGCTGCCCACGACAGGAACAGGAGACTCCAGATCCGCGCCGCATGCAACTTCTCATCCGAAGCAGCGTGCCGATACAGGACTTGAAGAGGCTGATAGGTAAGGAAACACCCTGTTGAGGAAAAGAAGAGAAGGAGCAGATTGGCCGACGGATCGCCGGTTATTACCGTTCCAACGGCCATTGGCAGGAAAAAAACGGCCCAGGCACCATGTTCTTTAGGAAGCATTGACAGAAACGACTTCATGCCGCGGTTGTCCTTTTTGCATTGATCCATGACTTCCTTGAGAGCCACATCCCTGCAAGGAGGATGAGCGGTACAATGGCCATGAAATAGGATCCAGCCCCGGGAAAGCTATACACTTCAAAGTTGGCCATGGTTTCATGACCGAACATCGGAGGAGTAAACGGAGGAACCTTGACGGCAGCAGTCGGATCGAGTTCGTGGCCGTACAAATAGAGCTTGTGATAGAAACTCCACAAAGAAAACGCTCCGAAGTAGGAAAACAGGACGAAAAGGTCCACGAGCTTGGACATTTTTCCGAAAACAACCACCCGCAAAGCAAGAAGCATGACTCCGCCGATCACAAAGGGAATCCATTTGAATTCGGTGAAATCATCCTCGAGGAGGGGCCGCATACCAATGTAGTGATTCAGGGAGTTGATTTCTTTGAGGTCGTCGCGGTTCGGCGTTTTTGCTCCTTCGAGCTTGTACGAGTAAATGTCCATGGACAGCCCGTCGGGGAATTGATTGGAATACAGCGTCATATTCCAGAGGGGCAGAACATAGGTCGGCACCAGCAGGACAGCTGCCGCAATTATCAACAGCCGGCTGCGGAAGTCGATGGGGATTTCAAAGAACGATGTTGCTTTTTCGAGATACCGTTGCATGAACGCACCTTAAGGTTTCGCCTCCCGCCCGGGCCCTCCCCTGCTGATCAGGGGAGAGCTCAGAGTGGAAGAAATGAAAAACATCTACTTCACGAGTAAATATCCCTGCATTTCCTGGTGAAGAGCGGAGCAGAAATTTGTGCAGTAGAATGGATACACACCTTTTTTGTTCGCCACAAATTCGATGGTCTTCGTTTCACCTGGGTCCGCAACGACATTGATGTTATATTCGTTGAGTCCGAATCCGTGAAGCTCATCGGTGGTTTGTTCTATGTTGGTCAGGTACACTGTGACCTTGTCCCCCTGGGTGACTTCGATCTTCCATGGCTCAAAGCTCGATCGAACGGCAATCATGTACACTTCGACATTCTTGCCATTCCTCATGATTTTAGCATCCTTGATATCCCAGATTGCCTTCGGATGTTTGTTCTCTTCTTTGGAATACACCTCGATCGGATTCAGCTTGTCCGCCTTGATGATTTGAGCATAGTGCGGTTCCGGCTCCGTGAACGCATCGTACAGCAGGCTCATTTTTTCTCCACCGATGTCGATCAGCTGTGACGATTCCGGCTGAGAGGGTCCTACACTCAGATGACGGCCGTGAGAGAGCTTGTTGAGTGCAATCAGATATTTTCCGTCCGGATTTTTCGTATCACCCTCTGCCGCGGCAAGGTGGCCGATGTTGTAGGACACGGGAATTTTATCCACAACTTCCCAGGTACCCATCTGCCATTTTGCGATTGCGCTTTCGACAAACAACGAAGTATAGGCAAATCCCTTGTCGTCGAACTGTGTGTGCAGGGGACCCAATCCGACATTCACTTCCGCTTCTTTCACGGAATCATAGTTCAACACAGGGATTCCGTCCTCATTTCCCGAAAAATCCTTTTTCTGGATCGCGGTCAGCATTTTTTCGAAATTGAAGACCGTGGTAATGCTTGCAAGCTTGCCGCTCGCAATGATGTATTTACCGTCGGGGCTGACGTCCACTCCGTGAGGCGACTTTCCAGCCGGCAGAAGATACACTACACCTTCCGCATCCTTGGGATCGATGACTTTGGCTCCGCCGAGGTTCTTGAACTTACCTGCCTGGATCGCCTTCTCTGCTTCCTTCCAGTTCACAGCGACAACGTAATCCCTGTCCTTCTGCGACGCAGTGACCTCAAGCTTTCCCGTTGCCCGCTCGGCATTATAGCATGTCCAGAAACCCCAATCCGCGCTGGGACCTTTCCCTCCATCGCCAAGATCATAATTAAACGGGGGCATGAGAACTTCCCACCCCAGTGACATGTTCCCAGTTTTTGAGTCAACGGCAATCCCCGCCACAACTCCCTTGTACTTTGTCGCGTAGTCTTCGACCTTTTCATAGGTGCCGCGGGGAAGCGGAATGGAAAATCTGGAGCCTGCAAGCACGTATTCGGAATTTTCTGTTACAAAAGAAGAACAGTGATTTCCAGACACATTCGGAATGGGCCCAAAGATCTCCTTGGTTTTGAAATCGCGAAGGTTGATGCGTGCCATGCGGTTGTTTGCGTTATCTGAAATAAAGAGCCAACGACCGTCGTAGTCTCCATTCGTTTCGCTCAGCGACGGGTGATGGGCATCTCCCCACGAGAATGATCCCAGCATTTCCTTTGACTCCTTATCGAATCCGTACCCTGTTGCGGGATACTGTGAGAATACCGGAATTGTGGCAATATGGCGCATAGACGGGATTCCGTATACATAGACCTGACCGGAATGGCCTCCGGATTTGAATACGTAGTATTCGTCCAAGTCTCCCGGAGCGACATAGGTTGCCAGGGCCGCCTCCTGGACATCGCTTCGGGCGCCGCTTCGCCCTTTCGGTTCGCCGCCGCACCCGATGACGAGCATGGCCGTGAAAAGAGCCGCCGTCACCATCGTGATTGTTGTCTTCATGTGATTCTCCTTTTGAGATGTTTTGGTGTGCTGTTAGAGCGTTAATCCAACCAATTCTCACTTCTTTGCGGATTTGCCGGCTGCCAGTTCTTTTTTCTTGAGCTCATAGGCATACCGGAGTTTTTCGACGGCCTCTTCACGTTCTTCTTTGGTCAACGTGATCATTGTTGACAGCACAACTTCCATGGTGCCGGTAGGACGTTCGAGAAAATCGTCGAGCGTGCGCCCGAATCGTGATTGCACGTCTTCCACGGCAAGAGCCAGATCGGGGCCGATTTGTGCCGCCGCGTCGATTCCGAGCGCGGATACGGAATGACACACGAAGCAGTTCTTCTTGACAAAAAACGATCCCGGCCCTTCGAGCATGCGATGTTCCTTTTCCAGTTCTGCAGGCGTGGGCACATCACGGAAATTATGGCCCGGTATGAACTCAATCGGCATGTTTGTTTCCTTCCAGCTCATTACGAGCATCGCCAGCGCCTGCGCGTCCGAACTTGAGAAGTTAAAATTCGGCATGATGCTTTCCGGCACCAATTCCTTGGGATTCTTGAGATGGGCCACCTGCCAGCTGAATTCAGAGTTGAATCCCTTGAACCGTTCATAATTGAACTGGTCAGCCGATTTTTCTCCTTCCTTGGTGAGATCCGGGCCGACGGTTCCACCGCGGCCGTTGATCACATGACATGCCCGGCATCCTTTTTCCGTAACAAGATGTTTCGCCCGATTGATGTATCCCATACCTTTTGTTTCTTTGTCGTACCGATGACACGAATTGCAGTTCATTTGCATCAGCGCTTTTTTGTTGCTCATCACGTAGAAATCCGCAAGCTCTCTTCCAAGCATCGGTTCTTCCCAGTGCTCCACAAGACCGTGCGCTGCCTGCATATCCGTCGCATATCCCTGTCCGGCATGACAGGCCGTGCATCCAAATTGTGCCACGGGGTGTTTTTCGAGAATCCCCTTCGGATGAGTCCGGTATGGCTGTGGCACGTTTTCGAGGCCTTTCCATTCGATTCCCTGATGACACGTAATGCAGCGGTCCGCCGTTCCGATCTCCTGCGCATAGATTTGCTGTAAACCTGATTGAACGGCTTCTGCACGTTGAGGTCCTAGTTTCTCACCGATGATGTAGCGGAATTCCTGCTGATACCAGACCCAATCGGGAGTAAGGTAGTCATAGAACACGAACCCGGTGATGAGCAGCAGAAGTATTCCTGCAAGGCTCAGCCACATACGATCTCTTACGGCAAAAGAGAGCTTGGTATTTGGAGTTTTGTGATCCATGATGATTCCCGCAGATTTCGTTGATTGATTGCTGATTGCAGATTACACTGACCGCACAGATTCACGCTGATGCGCGACAAATTTATACAGATGACGTCTTTAGAACTTCACAGGCATTGCCGGCCAGGCTTCCCACGGCCAGTAGAAATTCCAGTACGGCCCGCGCAGGAACGTGCCGATGATGGTGAACACGATGATTAAGACACAGATGGCAGTGAAAATCATATTCTGCTTCTTCCTCTCCGGAGCAAACCAGACACCAACGGTGTTCAGTCCCGTCCGGTCCCTGTAGGGCCACCAAACTGCTAGCGCCATCAGAAAACCCGGTAAAAGAATCCCGCCAACGAGAGCGCCATTGACAGTGAACGAGCCGATCTTGATGGTACTGACGGTCACAATTTCCTGCAGCCAGAGGAAATACCAGGGGGCCTTGGCCGGATTCGGAGTTTCCGTTGGATTTGCCGGGGCCTCCAGTGGGGCGCGAAATACGATCGCCAAAACCGCGACCGCAATAAAGGTCAGAAGGGAAACCAGGAGAATTCTCCGAAGGAGGTTCGGACTCGACGCCACGGAGCTCCGTTCCTCGTCTATCATGGTATTCTGGACATGAACCGTGGAACCGTTTGTGATGCCCAGAAGTGAATAGGTCTTCGCTTTGACCGGAGCAACTATTTCCGGTTTTTGAGTCAACGCTTCCCGATCCGCTGCTGCGAGTCCGCCATCCTTGCGAACACGCCACATGTGATAGGCGAACAGGAACAGCACCATGACAGGTAGAAAAAATACGTGGAGGACATAGAACCGGATCAATGCGCTCTGATCGATGGTCGACCCGCCCAAAAGGAAGGAACGGATGGATTCTCCGACAAGAGGGGCTGAACTGGCAATATTTGTACCGACCGTAATTGCCCAGTATGCGAGTTGATCCCAGGGGAGAAGATATCCCGTAAAGGATAGGAGGAGAGTCGTGATCAACAGTACCAACCCGATGATCCAATTCAGCGGACGGTTCGATCCAATAGAGCCTCCATTCTTGTATGCACCGGTGAGAAAGACGCGGATCATATGCAGGAAGACAGTTGCCACCATGAGGTGGGCCGATATGCGATGCATGGAACGAAGAAGCCAGCCGAAGGAAATCACGTATTCGATGTCTTTGACCGAGGAATACGCTCGTTCGACCGAGGGAACGTAGAGGAACATGAGAACGAGGCCTGTACCGCACAGAATCAGAAACAAGACGAACGATATTGTCCCTAACCACATGGAGTAACCCCACGAGAGACTTCCCTGTGTGATTTTGTTCGGAAACCAATGCAGGAGGAGGTTTTTGACAATGGCATCCCCGGCCTCCTTGTTGCTTGGCGGATTCCAGGTCCAGGTCAGCTTCTTGTAAAGTTTTGCTGTTTCTTGAACGACCTGCATAATACGGCTCCTTCTGATCGTGCTGTTAGACCGTGAGACGGAAATTCTGTTCTACTTCTTCATTCATATTCACCACGAGCTGACCGTCATCCGGTGCAAGTTCAAGTTTGTACCAATGAAGGGGAGTCGGCGCCGGGCCCGCGTAATTCGTCCCGTCGCCATAGAACTTTGATCCGTGACAGGGGCAATGGAATTCGAAGTCTATTTCCTTTTGTTGACCGCCAACCTCTACCTTCTTGAGTTTGTTGAGCTTTGCGTATTTCACCGTACAGCCAAGGTGAGTGCAGACTCCCGAGATAGCATAAAAGGACTTTCCTTCCTTGAAGACATAAAGACGTTTGTCTTCGAGGAATGTCATGCCATCTGCAATCCTATCAGGCAATCCCACCTTGAATCTCGCCGCCGGCTCATATAGAACATTCGGAATCAAAGATCGGACGGACTGATAGGCAAATCCTGCCAGACCGGCCACCATGCCGACGAATCCGATTTTCTCTAAGAACAAACGGCGTGATTCGTTTCCCTGGCCGCGGCTTTTCTGGAAGAGTTTCTGGAGGCTCATTGGATGAAAGGGGTTAAGGGTTCAAGGTCAAGGTCAAGAGTTTTAGGTTCGGTTTACTATTCACGGTTTTCTGTTTACCAGTTCTTTTTCTTCATAGTAAAACACCTCCATGGTCATCGCATCCGTTGGACACCGGACAGCACACAGTCCGCACCGAATGCATGTTTCGTCGTCCTTGATCATGGCAGTGGCTTGCTGGAAGGGATCGACCTGATAGTGCTCAATAAGCTTTGCTTTTTCGGACTCCTCCAAGGCGAGTTCCGCGAGCGGGACGAGTTTGAGGCAGTATTCTGGACAAATGTCGACGCAACGGTTACACATGACACATTTGTCAGGGTCGTAGATGGTCTGAACATGGCACGCGAGACAGCGTTCCGCCTGTCGTCGCGCTTGTTCTTCCGTGTATCCGGACTCTACTTCCGAGATTCCGGTCCGGCGGTTTAAATCGATGGTCGGTGCGGCCTCGCGGACGTGTTGTTCAAAGTCCTCCGGGCGTGTGAAGGCACGTGTTGGAATTTTTTCGATGGAAAGTTCAAACACGGGAACGGAAGAGTGTTTCCGGAGGTATTCATCGATCGAAAGAGCGGCTCTTTTTCCGTTGGCGACCGCATCGATGATATTACGCGGTCCGAACGCCACATCGCCGCCCGCGTAAACGCCGGGTGCCGTTGTTGCCAGTGTCTGCGGGTCGATTTTGATCAGGCGCGCCGGAGTGAGTTCCACACCGTCAGAGGGTTTCAAAAAACCCAGGTCGGCATGTTGGCCAATGGCAAGAATGACCGAATCTGCCTCGAAGAGTTCATTGATATTTTCGTCATAAACCGGGTTGAACCTGCCGTTGTCGTCGTACGTGCGACGAACACCGATGAATTCAACCCCTTTAAGCTTGCCGTTGTCACCGACAAACCTTCGCGGGCCGCGTTGAGGATGAAATACTACACCTTCCTTTTTTGCTTCCTCGAATTCCTCATGGCCTTGAACGGTCCGAAGGACCGGCATTTCAGAGAAGGATTCCAGGCTCGCGATGTGTACTTCTTCCGCGCCCGCCCGCACTGCTGTTCTCGCTGCGTCGACCGCCTCGTGTAGAGATGGCTGATCCGGTTCTGCTCCGCCCCGCAAGGCTGTCCTGGCGGCGTCGAAAGCAACGAATCCGCCTCCGATGACAAGAACTTTTTTTCCCAGATTGACGCGATAACCGTTATTGACGTTCAGAAGGTAGTCGATGGCTTTGACGACTCCGTCAAGATCCGAGCCCTCGATTGCAAGATCCCTTCCTTTTTGTGTTCCGATGGAAATGAAGACAGCTTCGAAGCCCTGCTTCCTGATTTCATTCAAGCCGAATTTCTGACTGACGGACGAGTTGTACTGGATTTCGACTCCCCGTGAGGCGATTTTTTCTATTTCTTTGTCAATCAGAGATCTGGACAGCCGGTATTCGGGAATTCCATGCCGCAACATACCGCCGGCAACATTTGTTGCTTCAAAGATCGTCACCTGATATCCCATGAGAGTCAGGTCATGTGCGCAGGAAAGCCCGGAAGGCCCCGATCCGATGACAGCCACTTTCTTGTCCTTAACGATATTCTCTCTGGCTTCAATCTGATTCGGGAGATGCCACATCCATTTGTTGCCCGGCTCTGTTGCTCCCTCGAATAGCACGTCCTGTGCGTCGGGGTCGAGGGACTCGATCCCGTACTTTTCAGTCACGAATCGTTTCAGGGCGCGGATGCTTACAGGGGCATCGATTTTCCCCCGCCTGCACCAGTCCTCACAGGGCGCGGCGCAAACACGGCCGCAGACGCTGGCGAACGGATTGGGAGACCGGGCCGTGAGGTATGCCTCCTTGTCCTTCCCTTCTGCGATCAGCTGCACGTACCGCCCGGCATCTGTATGGATGGGACAGCCAATCTGGCAAGGGACAAGGTTTTTCCAGAACTCTTTGTCGGGGACGCAAATGTTGTATTTTTCAGCCATAAGGCAGGGTGTGGTTTAACAACGACACAACTTTTGTACCAAAATTCAGATAGATTTATCTGTTTTTATACCACATTTTGGCGATTCCACGTTCCAAGGGAGAGCCGCTAATTCCTATGAACAGGAAAGACACGCCGGCATCTTGCCATCTTCAGGAACGATCCGGACTCACCTTGCCGCGGCGAGGGCCATCAGTTCCTCTTCCAGCACAATCGTTTTTGCAAAGAGAATGTTGTTTTCGAGATGTACGTGCCGATGCAGATCTTCTTCAAACTGCTGCAGCTCCTGAAAGCTTACACGATAGGTTGTGCATGCATCCTCAGGCGGAACATAGTTATTGGTCAACGATCGCACAGAAGAAAGTTCATCTCCGGCCGCCTGATGTTCCGCTTCCATCATCCGAATGGGATTCTGCGCGCCGCCGAACGGAGGCAATCGAAACGACTCGCCACCCCGTTTCGACTTCACGAGTTCCTTGATGTACGGGAAGAGCACATGTTCTTCCTTCATCATGTGAGCCATCATATCCCGTGCGACGGTTTCAAAATGCCGTGCGATGGCGATGACTTCCGGATGCCGCTCGCCGTGCACAGAAGCGACTTTTTGTGTATGGGCCGTGAGGACGGGAATTGCTTGACGAACATAGTGGTGGTGGACGTTCACAATATAGTTGACCAGTTCGTCGAGCGGCCACTCCGAAAAATGAGGCGTGCCCTGCATGGACTCATTTTCCAATCCCGCTAACTCCGCATACACTAAGGCGGGCTCGAGGTTTTTTTCGGAACAGGCCTGATCAAGGGTAACGCCGCCACCGCAGCAAAAATCCAAAGAATATTTCTCAAAGATGGCCGCTGCCCTGTAGTCGTTTGTCACAATTGATTTGATAGTCGTATTGTGGAATCTATCCATGGTTGATGTACTCCGTCTGATGATTGTTGGTTGCACTTCATTTAAGTCGACCGGGCAGAGAAGATCGTCCGGTTCGATTGCCTTGCGGTGTCAATCACCGCCACCACTTTTAAGCCGTTCTGCTACAAAGCCCTGTCGCCGGCACGTACCGTCATTTCTCCAGGCGCTGGCTGCACGTGCATCGGTTCATTGTCCCTCCCACGCGCGTCATCTGAATTTGCTCCTGATCGTAAAAATATTCAAACAGCCACAACAGTACAGCGACAACAAGTGCGAGTAAGAGAGGAGCGGTAACAGGTTTGAAGAATATGAACCGCATTGGTTACTCCTTTGTCCTGACCACTCCGTTTGAGTCGAGGGCAGTCGATATTTTTTCCTTGAAATGAGCAAGTGGAAGGACGGGTCGCTGTTCAGGGGAGAGGGACAACACGTAGGCAACAAGGGCCCAGCGGTCGCGGTCACTCTCGAAGCTGTCAAGGTACGAAGGCATTGGCGTACCATTAAGCCCGCCATTAAACGTGCGATAAATATCTTCAGGCATGTAGCCGTTCCTGAACAGCCATTTGTATGTAAGGTCCGGCAGCTCTATACCGTTCTCCCAGTCATCTTTGAGGTTAGGGGCCGCTGGCCCGTTACCCTTGCCCCCGTCGCCGTGACATTGTGCACATTGATATATTTGGTAGAGTTTCTTTCCGGCAGCCGCAAGGCTCATCAAATCGGTAGGTGCCGGGGGCACCGTAAGTGTGTCGGGTTTTTGCCCGTTCCTCCACGCCTCGGTAAACTTCTCGGAGAAGACAATGAGATAGATTGCGAGATCATGGATTTGATCACTGGAAAAGAATTGTGCCCACGCCGGCATCGTGGTGTTTGGCACGCCGACTCGGATGATTTTCTCGACGTCCTCGACTGTCGGGAGCTGTCCCGTTGTTGTGGAACGGAATTTATATTTCCCCTGGCGAAAATCCCTTGGCTTTAAATCGAACCCGGCGGCCAGAAATCCTTTGCCATCGCCGGTAATTCCGTGGCAGGGCGTACACTCCTTATTGTAGAGTTCCTGTCCCCGAAGTGCCGCCTCGAGCTCGGGGAAGTCCTCCGGGATTGTAGGGGAGGGAGGGTTCGGGTCATACCTTGTTGCTTTTGCGACTCCGGGTTTGGTTGACCATTTGGTCTCGTCATCGATAAAATAGATACCCTGAAGCGCAGCGCTCAACTTGTTCCTGGCCCACCCACCGCGTGACGCGAATCCCGGTCCATACAAATCGTAGAGCTGGAAGAACTGATATGCTCCGGCGTCCGTGAGCACTTCACGCACTTCATGATAGAAACGTTCGAACGTGTACTCAAATCCAACGCCTTGACCGCCGAGGAGATAAATTCTATCCCGCACAGGATCGACAATGGCTTCCTGATGAAACAGGTATCGATAGTATGGGCTGTTCGCCCCTCCGCTGTATTCGAGAAATTCCACCCACGGAGCGGGCGAAGCAGGATCAATTTCTACAAGGCGGTCTTTGACGTTGACGCCATACACTCCGCCATACTTTTCAAAGAACTCGGGAAATTGCGTATCCAACCACTTGTGTTCGCCGATCGTATGCCCGATCGTGAAGCCGAAACTGGCCAGAGTATGCGTTTCCCATCGCGATCCCGGGGCCCAGTGGAAAATGACGCCCCCCTGTGGTCCTTCCCATTCCGTTCCTCCATACGCTTCAACCTGATGCTCGGCCAGCTTGTTGTTGAAACACCAGAAAACAAAATCAAGCCAGCGCTCATCGCCAGGGACCAGTGTCAGCGTTTCTGTATTGAGGTCGGAATCCGGATTGTAGCTCGTTCTGATTCCATTCGTGCGCTTAGCCCATTCATCCTTGTCCCAGGCGAAGCCGCTAATATGATGATAGTTCTTTTCGCCGCGCGACTTCCCGACGAAGTACGCAACAATCGAAAAGAGAACAATCACAACGCCGGCGATGAAAAGAGATGAAGTTCCTTTTCGTTCCGGCTTCTCCGATGTTGTCATAGCTGCCTCCTCTCATTTAGTTGGGTTCCATTCTCGCGATCGCCAAATCAAAACGTTCTTAACACATCTCAC
>Ga0302046_10001445_pt1 | contig 22337 bp, 11 predicted proteins | sample RVTome_11_FD_200261 | JGI IMG/M metagenome (GOLD analysis project Ga0302046, IMG submission 200261) | Soil microbial communities from uranium-contaminated site in the Upper Colorado River Basin, Wyoming, United States - RVT147D111 (version 2) ...
GCGCGGCGGCGCCCCGCCGCCCCCTGCAGGCGCAGGTAGGTCAGGATCGTCGCCAGGTAGAAGAGGCCGGAGAGGACGTCGCGGCGCTCCGACACCCAGGCGACCGACTCGACGCGCAGCGGATGCACGGCGAAGAGCAGCGCGCCGATCGCGGCGGCTGGCGGCAGCACCGGCGCGCATCCGGGGCCGAGCGCGCGCGCGACGAGCGTGCGCGCGAGCAGGAAGACCAGCACCGCGTTGGCGGCGTGCAGCAGCACGTTGGTCAGGTGGTAGCCGCCCGCGTCCATGCCCCAGAGGGCGTGGTCGAGACCGAACGTCAGCCAGGTGAGGGGCTGGTAGTGGCCGCCGAGCGTCGTGCGGAGCATCCAGCCGAGATGCGCCGGGCCGAGACCGCGGTAGGCGGCGTTGTCGGTGAGATTCAAGTCGTCGTCCCAGTCGACGAACTCGGCGTCGAGCGCCGGCCAGAAGCAGGCCAGCACGGCGAGCACGATCGCGCCCGGCAGCCACGGGACGCGCGCCGCGCGGTCATCCTGGTTCCGATCCGTGCCGGGCACCACGCTCAACGCTCCGTCCGCTGCCACGAAAGGGCGGCAGCCGACAAGCGCGGGGCGCCGGCGCGGCGGCACGCATGTACAGAGCACACGCAACCCGAAAGAGGACGCCCATGATCGACGAGACCACGAAGGCTCGAGGGTTCAGAGGATTCGGCCTGCTCGGTGCCGCGCTGGCGCTGGTGATCGCGGCGGCGCCGCCGGCCGCGGCGCAGTCGATCTCCGGGGCGTCGGTGAGCACCTCGGGCAGCACCGGCAACTCCGGCGACTCCGACGGCTCGCGGCGCTCGTCGGTCGCGATCCAGATCAACGATGGCACCACGCTCAAGAGCCGCTTCGCCTGGAACCTGAGCTCCGACGTCGGCGCCTTCAGCACGCGCGACACCAACGGCTCGGCCCATCACAACGTGAACTTCAACGTCACCGCGCCGGGGGCGTACTTCCTCACGGTCGCCACGCAGCGGACGGGCGACATCAACCGCCGCAACGACGTTGCCGGCTGCGACGGCGCGGCCGACATCAGCAGCGTGGGCGGCTCGCAGAGCGGCGGCGCCTTGACGCCGGCGGGCAGCTTGAACCTCAGCGATCCCGGCGGCATCGGCAACGGCGGCAGCGATACCAGCATCCCCTTCAACCAGACCAACTCCGCGCGCATCGACCAGGTGAGCAACGGCGTCGCGAAGGCGCACGCGCTCGACTTCACCTGGTCGGGGACGACCCGCAGCAACTCCTGCGAGGCCGCGGTGCGCGTCGGCGAGGGCAGCAGCGTGTCGGGCTGCGACGCCTGCGCCTACCCGGGGAGCCCGAGCCGCAACCAGGCCAACGACGGCCACTTCGTCACCGTCACGCTGACCTCGCTCTGCGGCAACGGCACCGTCGACGCGGCCGAGGGCGAGGAGTGCGACCTCGGCGGCCAGAACGGCAGCAGCACCTCGTGCTGCACCTCGGCCTGCCAGTTCCGCGCCTCCGGACAGACCTGCCGTCCCTCGGTCGGCGTCTGCGACCTCGCCGACACCTGCACCGGCGGAAGCGCCACCTGCCCGGCGGACGCGAAGAGCACCGCCCAGTGCCGGGCCTCGGCCGGCGTCTGCGACATCGCCGAGTTCTGCAACGGCGTGAGCAACAACTGTCCGGGCGACTTCTTCCAGCCGGCGAGCGTCGAGTGCCGCGGGTCGGCGGGGGTCTGCGACCCGGCGGAGAACTGCACCGGCAGCGGCCCGAGCTGCCCGGGCGACGCCAAGAGCACTGCCGAGTGCCGCGCCTCGGCGGGCCTCTGCGACGTCGCCGAGTCCTGCGACGGGGTGGGCAACGATTGCCCCGCGGACGGCTTCGCGTCGGGCGCCACCGTCTGCCGCGGCTCGGCCGGCGTCTGCGACCTCGCCGAGAGCTGCACCGGGAGCGGGCCGGCGTGCCCGGCCGATGCCAAGAGCACGGCCGAATGCCGCGGCTCGGCCGGCGTCTGCGACGTCGCCGAGTCCTGCGACGGCGTCGGCAACGACTGCCCGGCCGATGGCTTCCAGTCGAGCGCGACCGAGTGCCGCGGCTCGGCCGGCGTCTGCGACCTCGCCGAGAGCTGCACCGGGTCGGGGCCGGCGTGCCCCATCGACGCCAAGAGCACGGCCGAGTGCCGCGCGGCGGCGGACGTCTGCGACGTCGCCGAGTCGTGCGACGGCGTGAACGACGACTGCCCGACCGACGAGTTCGCGCCGGGCACGACCGAGTGCCGCGCCGTCGCCGGCGACTGCGACCTGGCGGAGAGCTGCACCGGCACGGGCGCGGCCTGTCCCGCCGACCAGTTCAAGTCGGCGAGCGTCGAGTGCCGCGCCGACGCCGGCCAGTGCGACGTGGCGGAGAGCTGTACGGGCACGGGTGCGGACTGTCCGGCGGACGGCTTCGAGGTCGACGGCACGGGCTGCGACGACGTCAACGTCTGCACCATCGACGACATCTGCGTCACCGGCGAGTGCGTCGGCGACTCGATGACCTGCGGCGACTCGGTCGTGCAGGACACCTGCGGCGAGCAGTGCGACGACGGCAACCTCGATCCCGACGACGGATGCTCGCCGATCTGCCTGGTCGAGCCCGGCCTCGGCTGCACGACGACGCCGCTCGCGGGCTGCCGGCAGCCGTTCTCGGCGGAGAAGGCCTCGGTGGTCATGAAGGACAAGTCGCCCAAGACCGACAAGAACCTCTTCAAGTGGAAGTGGATCCGCGGCGAGCGCACGACGGTCGCCGAGTTCGGCGACCCGCTGACGGCGAGCACCAACTACCAGCTCTGCGTCTATGACCAGACCGGCCTCCTGACGAAGGCCAACGCCCCCGGCGGCGGGCTCTGCGGCTCGAACCCGAAACCGTGCTGGAAGGCGACCGGCATCAAGGGCTTCCGCTACAAGGACAAGGACCTCACCCCCGACGGCATCCAGAAGATGATCCTGAAGGAGGGCGCCGACGGCAAGGCGAAGATCCTGGTCAACGTGAAGGGCGCGCTCTTCGACATGCCCGACCTCGGCGCCATCCAGCAGCCGCTCACGATCCAGATCCAGAACACCAGCGGCCTGTGCTGGGAGGCGGTCTACAGCGCGCCGCCAAAGAAGCAGACGCCCGAGCAGTTCAAGGACAAGGCGGACTGATCCGATGGCACGATCCCTGCGACGTCTGGCCATGATCGGCCTCGGGGGGGCCGCGCTCGCGGTCGCCCTCGGGGCCGGCCCCGATCTCCCCGGCCTGTCCCCGTCCGGCGGGGGCGCCGTCGCGCAGGGCGTGCCGCCGCTCGACGACTTCCAGTGCTACAAGATCCGGAGCTCGTCCGGGGCGCCGCGCTTCGTCAAGGTGACGGACGTGGAGCTGACCGACGCGCTCGGTACCGCGAGCGTGACCCTGATCAAGCCGCAGGGCCTGTGCCTCCCGGCGAGCGTCGACGGCAGCGATCCGACGGCGCCCGCCCACTTCCCGCACCTCGCCTGGTTCAAGATCAAGCGTTCCCCCGGCGAGCCCAAGTTCGCCAAGCTCACGAATCAGGGCGTGGTCGATGCCTTCGGGCCGCTCGAGGTCGACCTGATCAAGCCGCAGCGTCTCATGGTGCCGACGGCGAAGGGCGTCGGCGGCGCGCCGCCGCCGCTCGTCGGCCCGCTCCCCGACCACTTCACCTGCTACAAGATCAAGGGCTCGCGGCACACGCCGAAGTTCGTGAAGCTGCTGAGCGTCCCGATCGACGACCAGTTCGGCGCGGCCACGGTGGACATCCTGAAGCCGATCCAGCTCTGCCTGCCCACCGACAAGCTCGACGAGAGCCCCGGCGCCGAGACCCATCCCGAAGCGCTCATGTGCTACAAGGCCAAGCTGCGCTCGAGCTTCGTGCGCGTCGACGGCGTGGTCGCCGAGAACCAGCTCGGCACCCAGCTCCTCGACGCCAAGAAGCCCGCCGAGATCTGCGTGCCGGCGGTGCTCGACGGGACGGGCCCGACGCCCACCTCGACCGCGCCGACCGCCACCCCGACGGTGACGGCGACCCCGACCCCGACCGCCACCGCCACCCCGACGCTGACGGCGACCGCGACGGCGACGATCACGGCGACCCCCACCCTGACGCCGTCGGCGACGCCGACCGCGACCGCGACGCCCACGGTGACCGTCACCGCGACGCCGACCGTCACGGCGACCCCAACCCCCACCGTCACGCCGACCGCCACGGTCACGGCGACGGCCACGGCCACCGTGACCCCGACCCCGACCGTCACCGTGACGCCGACGGTGACCCCGACGCCGCTCACGCGCACCTGCACCATCGGTGGGGCCGGCAGCCAGGTGGCGCTCCAGTTCAAGGGCGTGCCGTTCTTCGGCAACCTGCGCGTGACCGGCGCCCTGACCGGCTCGCAGACCTTCCAGTTCAGCGACCCCGGGGCGGGCAGCGTCCGGACGGTGACGGTGCCGGCGGCCTCGATCCACTTCGATCCCATCGTCGTGACCGTGCCGATCGTCGGATCGATCAACCTGTGCGTGTCCGCGGCGGGCCCCGACGGCGTCGGCAAGATCGACTGCGACGGTGGCGACCCGGCGCTGAACGTCACGACGCGGCAGGACCACAGCACCAACGCCGCCCCGGGGCCGAACGGCGGCTTGCCGCAGGATCCCGAGTGCGACGACACCCGCGTCCTGCCCGACGGCAGCGTGTCGAGCGCCTGCCTCGAGTCGTCGGTCTCCGGCTGCAACGTCAGCAACCTGCACCTCGGCACCTGCAACAGCCCGCTCGACCCCATCGAGAGCGGTACGTTCGCGGCCGGCGACCTGCGGCTCGTGGAGTACCTGACCTTGCGCCAGTCGTCCGCGGCCGGCCCCGACGGCATGCTGTGCACGGGCGACGACACCTACAGCCAGCCGACCAACCTGACCGCGTTCTTCACCACCGGCGCCGCGCGCGGCACCATCTTCGACACCAACAACGCGGCCGACAGCTTGCTCGACCACATGGGGACCGGGTGCACGAACTGCATCACCCAGGTCACCGGCGCGCCGCGCAGCTGCTTCGCCATCACCTTGCCGGAGGGCACCCTGAGCACGCTCAAGATGGGCGCCGCTTTCCCGGTGCTCGATCTCGACGGCACGGCCGGTGACGCCGCCGTCACCATCGAGGCGCAATGTCAGTGAGGCGCGTCCGTCGCACCGCCGCCCCGATCGCGAGCCCGTCGCGGCGCTACGCGCGCGACGGGACGGGATGGTGACGAGCGGGGGTCGTTGCGCGGCGGCGGGCCTCGCGGTGGGCGTGGCGCTGGCGATGCTCGTCGCGGCCGGGCCCGCGGCGGCGCAGGCGATCAGTGAGTTCGCGCTTCCGACCGAGAACGCCACCCCGGGGGGCATCGCGCTCGGCCCCGACGGCAACCTCTGGTTCACCGAGGTCGACGCGCATCGCATCGGGCGCATCACCCCGGCCGGCGCCATCACCGAGTACCCGACGCCGACCGCGCTCGCGAGCCCGTGGCGGATCGCGGCCGGCCCCGACGGCAACCTCTGGTTCACCGAGACCAACGCGAACCGGATCGCGCGCATCACCCCCTCCGGGACGATCACCGAGTTCGCGCTGCCGACCGCGGGGGCGAATCCGTTCTACGTCACGGCCGGTCCCGACGGCGGCGTGTGGTTCACCGAGCTCGAGGGCGGCAGCCTGGCGCGGATCGACGTCGCGGCCCCGCACGCGATCGTGGAGCACCCGGTCGGGCATCACGCCGAGCCGGTCGGCATCGCCGCCGGGCCGGACGGACGGATCTGGTTCACCGACCGCGGGCACGATCTGGTCGGCAGCATCACCGCCGCCGGGACGGACCTCGCCACCCATGCGGTGGGGACGCACGCGGGCGCGGGCGCCGCCGTCTTCGGCCCGGACGGCAGCCTGTGGTTCACCGAGACCGACGCCAACCGGATCGGGCGGCTCGCGCCCGGCGGCGCGCTCACCGAGTTTCCGCTGCCGCGCTTCATGGGGCCGATGGGGATCACGCGCGGCCCGGACGACGCCATCTGGTTCGCGGGCGCCGGCGGAAACTGCATCGGGCGCATCGCGGCCGACGGCACCGTGCGCGAGTTCCCGCTGCCCTCGCCGGGCAGCTTCCCGGTCGCGATCGTGACCGGCCCCGACGGCGCGCTCTGGTTCACCGAGGCGCACGGCAACCGCATCGGCCGGCTCGAGCCGCCGGCGGGCGAGTGACGGGGATGCGCCGCGTGCTCGCCCTCGGCCTGATCGCCGCCGCCCTCGTCCTGCCGCGCACGGCGCGCGCGCAGACGATCGTCCGCGGCCCGATCCTCCAGAACCCCGACGCCCTCGCGACGACGATGACGGTGCTCTGGTGGACGGACCTGGCCGGCGACAGCACGGTCGAGTACGGCACCACGGTCGCCCTCGGGGCGTCGGTCACGGTGCCGCCGGCGGCGAGCTGCGAGATCGGCGCCGCCGGGACCTGCCACGCCGTCACGATCACCGGGCTCGCGCCCGGCACGCGCTACCACTACCAGCTCCGTAGCAACGGGGCGGTCGTCCAGGCGGTCGCGAGCACGATCTACTTCACGACCTTCGAGAGCCCGGGCAGCCCGAACGCCCTCTTCTTCACCGTCATCGGCGACTGGGGCGAGGGGCGGGGCGCCGTCGAGGAGCAGCAGATCTCCGACCTGCAGGACGCCGCCGACCCGCCACTGATCCTGACCGTCGGCGACAACGCCTACGAGAACGGCACCCAGTCGGACTGGGACAACAACGCGCTCGCCTACTACGTGAGCCCGATGCGGCGCGCGGTCTTCCTGCCGGCGCTCGGCAACCACGACCTGAACGCCGTCGGGGCGGCGAACTGGGCGAGCTCGGTCGAGATCCGGATGTTCGCGCTGCCGCCGACCGCGCCCGAGCCCGAGCGCTACTACGCCTTCGAGCACGGCGACGCGCTCTTCGTGGTGACGGACAGCGACAACTGCTGCGGCGCGACGCAGACCAACTGGATCGCCGATCAGCTCGCGAACACCACCCGCGCCTGGAAGTTCGTCTTCTTGCACCACACCCCGTACTCGTGCGCCAACGGCTTCGCCTCGATCGGGAGCACGCTCAGCGTCCGCAACACCTGGGGCCCGCTCTTCGAGCAGTACGGCGTCGACGTCGTCTTCACCGGCCACGACCACCTCTACGAACGCTCGATCACCGTCGACGACTACCAGGTGGGGGGCAGCCCGGGCAGCGACGGCCTCGGGACGACGTACGTCATGACCGGCGGCGGCGGCGCGCCGCTCGACGAGGACGCCAAGGTCGACGGCAGCGGGCCGTACCGCATGCCGTTCTTCTTCTCGCCGCGCGAGGACTGCTACTGGCTGGCGAGCGGGTGTCCCGGACCGGGCGGCTACTGCAGCATCGAGCGCTACCAGTACACGTCGGTGGAGGTCTCCGGCGGCACCATGACGCTGCGCGGGATCGACAACGGCGGCAACGTCTTCGACACCTTCGTGATCGCGAAGCCGACCGTGAGCCCGACGCCGACCGCGACGACCACCCCGACACCGACGGCGACCGTGACGCCGACCCCGACCCTCACCGCGACCGTCACGCCGACCCCGACCCGCACCGCCACCCCGACGCCGACCGCGACCCCAACCCCGACCGCGACCGCGACGCCGACGCCGACCGCGAGCCCGACCGCAACCGCCACCCCGACCGCCACGCCGACCCGCACCGCGACCCCGACGGCGACGCCGACCGTCACCGTGACGGCCACGCCGACGCCGACCGCGACGGCGACGCCGACCGCGACCCTCACCCCGACGCCGGCGCCCACCGAGACGCCGGGCATCTGCGGCGGCGCGCCGCTCGCCGGCTGCCGGGTTCCGCTCGCGCCGCGCAAGGCCAAGCTGGTGCTGAAGGACCGCCTGGTCGGCTCCGGCGACAAGCTCCTCTGGCGCTGGACCAAGGGCGAGACCACGCTCGCCGAGCTCGGCGACCCGCTCGGCTCGACCACCTACGCGCTCTGCGTCTGGGACGAGAGCGACGGCGTGCCGCGCCTGAGCGCGAGCGCCCTGGTGCCGCCGGGCGGCACCTGCGGCGTGACGCGGCCGAAGCCCTGCTGGAGCGTCCGCGGCGCCGGCTTCCAGTACAAGGACCGCGATCTGCAGAGCGCCGGGATCGCCAAGATCAAGCTCAAGGCCGGCGCGGCGGGGCGGGCGTCGATCCTGGTCACCGGCAAGGGGCCGGGCCTGCCGATGCCGGTCGCGGTCGGCTCGCCGCTTCTCCTGGCGCAGGATCCGGGCGTCGTCGTGCAGCTCGTGAACGACGCCGGCGCCTGCTGGGAGTCGCGCTTCACGGCGCCCGCGACCAAGAACGCGCTCGACGCCCGCGGCCGCGAGTTCAAGGACAAGACCGACTGACGATGCAGAGGCCAGCACCCAACACGCCCCTCGAGGGGAGGATCGCCATGGAGAAGCCGATGGTTTTCGCTCGTGCCCGCCGCGCGCTCGCGCTCGCGCCGCTCGTTCTGCTGCTGGCCGCCCCCGCGGCGGCGCAGCCGACGCAGGACGACGTCAAGTGCATCGAGACCGTCAACAAGGGCACCCAGAAGACGGCCCTCGCCACCAACAAGGCGCTCGCCAACTGCGCCCGCGACTTCGCCAAGGGCGTCCTCGGCACCGACGTGCTCACCTGCGCCTCGGCGGCGGGGAACGCCAAGATCCAGAAGGCGGTCACCAAGTGGGTCGAGAAGGCGGCGCAGAAGTGCGGCGGTGTGCCGCCCCCCTTCGGCCCGCCGAGCATCGCCACCCACCCGGCGGCGGCCGTCCAGGCGAGCGCGGCGGTGGCCGCGGACCTCTTCGGCACGCCCGTGGACGCGGGCCTCGCGACCGACGACACCGCCCACAAGTGCCAGAAGGAGATCATCAAGATCGTCCAGAAGTGCGAGCACGCCCGCCTCGGCGAGTTCAACCGCTGCAAGCGCGGGGGCCTGCGCGGCGGTACGATCACCGATGCGGAGACCCTCCGCGACACCTGCCTCGGGACCGGGCAGCTCCAGCCCGACCCCAAGGGCAAGATCAATGCGCAGTGCGTGCTGAAGCCCCAGACCAAGATCGCCTCCAAGTGCGTGAGCAAGGGCGTGGCGCTCGACGACGCGTTCCCGGGCTGCAACACGACCACCCAGAACGGCCTCACGCTCTGCGTCGACCACCGCATCCGCTGCCGGACCTGCGAGCTGCTGAACACGACCGACGGCCTGACGCGCGACTGCGACCTCATGGACGACGGCAACGACGGCAACCAGAGCTGCAGCGAGCCGACGACCTGCGGCGACGGCGTCGTGGACGGCGCCGAGGTCTGTGACGACGGCGGCACCGCGCCCGGCGACGGCTGCGACAGCGCCTGCCAGGTCGAGCCCGGCTACGTCTGCGCCGGCCAGCCGAGCGCCTGCGCCACGGTGTGCGGCGACGGCGTCATCGCCGGCGCCGAGGCCTGCGACGACGGCGACGCGGCGTCGGGCGACGGCTGCAGCGCGACCTGCCAGATCGAGCCCGGCTATAGCTGCGCCGGCGAGCCGAGCGTGTGCTCGGCGGGATGCGGCGACGGCGTCATTGCCGGCTCCGAGACCTGCGACGACGGCGGCACCGTCTCCGGCGACGGCTGCGACGCCACCTGTCAGACCGAGACCGGCTACCAGTGCGCCGGCCAGCCGAGCACGTGCAACGCGGTCTGCGGCGACGGCCTGGTGCGCGCCGGTGAGACCTGCGACGACGGCGGCACGGCGCCCGGCGACGGCTGCAGCTCCACGTGCCAGGTCCAGACCGGCTTCCAGTGCAGCGGCGAGCCGAGCGCGTGCACGCCGATCTGCGGCGACGGGCTCCGCGTCGGCGGCGAGCCCTGCGACGACGGCGGGACGGCCCCCGGCGACGGCTGCAGCGCCACCTGCACGATCGAGGCCGGCTACCAGTGCAGCGGGCAGCCGAGCACCTGCACGCCGCTCTGCGGCGACGGCCTGGTGGTGAGCCCGGAGACCTGCGACGACGGCGCCACGGTCTCGGGCGACGGCTGCAGCTCGACCTGCCAGACCGAGACCGGCTACCAGTGCGGCGGCGCGCCGAGCACGTGCACGGCGATCTGCGGCGACGGCCTCGTCCTCAGCCCCGAGACCTGCGACGACGGCGGCACCGCGGCGGGCGACGGCTGCGGCGCCACCTGCCAGAGCGAGGCCGGCTACGAATGCACCGGCCAGCCGAGCACCTGCAACGCGGTCTGCGGCGACGGGCTGGTGCGCGGCGGCGAGACCTGCGACGACGGCGACACCGCGGCGGGCGACGGCTGCGGCATGACGTGCCAGACCGAGTCCGGCTACCTCTGCGCCGGCCAGCCGAGCGTCTGCGCGACGGTGTGCGGCGACGGCCTGCTGCGCGGCGCCGAGGAGTGCGACGACGGCGACACCGCGCCCGGCGACGGCTGCGACGGCGCCTGCACGGTCGAGCTCGGCTTCGTCTGCATCGGGCAGCCGAGCCTCTGCGAGCGCTTCGGCGTCGTGATCACGTCGCCGGAGAACGGCATCTTCACCCAGGCGAGCTCGATCGAGGTCCAGGGCTTCGTGACCGACATCCCGCCCGCCCAGGCTTCGCTCACGGTGAACGGCGTGCCGGTCCCGGTGGCCGGCAACGGCAGCTTCTCGACCACGGTCACGCTCGACGCCGGCGACATCTTCAACCCGATCCGCGCGACCGTCGTCGACACCGTCGGCGGCGGCACCGGCCACGACCGCGTCGTCGTGATCGTCGGCGACTCGGTGGCCGACGGCGATTTCTCCGAGGAGAGCGTGGCGCTCCGCCTGAACGACAGCGGCCTCGACGCCATCGAGCCGCTGGTCGGCGACCTGGCGGGCGAGGGGCTCGACCTCGCCGAGCTGGTGCCGGTCGGCACCGTGCTGGTCGACGACGAGTGCTTCATCGACGCCGGCGTTTGCCTCGGCAGCGCCACCGTGCGGGTGATCAACCCGCCGCCGTCGATCGCGGACTTCGCGCTCGCGATGAACTCGCAGACCAACTTCGTCGAGGGCGACATCGACGTGTTCACGATCCGCGTCGACGTCGAGATCGACGGCAGCGGCCTGGTGCCCGACTGCGACCTCACGCTCTCGGCGTCCTCGGCGTCGTTCGACGGCAACTACGCCCTCCAGCCCGACGCGCTGATGCCGACCCAGATCGACGTCAACCAGATCGGGGCGCTCGACGTCAGCTTCACCGCCTTCCAGACGACGTTCCACGGCCTCTGCGACGCGCCGATCATCGGCGACATCATCCAGGCGTTGCTCCCCGACGTCGAGCAGCTCACGATCGACGCCATGGCGGACTTCCTCGCCGATCCTGACGGCGCCGGCCCGCTCGACAGCCCGACCGCCGAGGCCATCGAGACCGCGCTCGCGGGCGTCGAGATCACCGGCCCGATCGGCGCCGGGCTCGGCGTCATGCTCGAGGCGCCGCTCTTCACCGTCGCCGAGGACGTGGTCGGCATCACGCTCGGCTCGGACTCGAGCTTCACCACCGAGGTCGGCACCGGGCCGGGACAGTGCGTCCCGCCCCCGGGCGCGCCCGATCTGACGGCGTCCTTCACGGTGCCCGAGGCGTTCCCGAGCTTCGGGGCGACCACGCCCGTCGGCGGCCTGCCGTACGACATGGGGATCTGCGTCTCCACGGCCGGCTTCAACCAGCTCCTGAAGGCGCAGACCGAGTGCGGCCTGCTCGCGAGCGCGATCAGCGAGCTCGACCTCGGGGGCGGCCCGGTGCCGCTCACGGCTTCGCTGCTCACGCTGCTGATGCCGGAGTTCGCCATCTTCCCGCCGCTGACACCGTTCCGGATCGAGCTCCAGCCGACGCTGGCGCCGATCGTGAGCGGCGATCCGGGGCCGGGCGGCGAGCTCGGCGAGCTCAAGATCGCCCAGGTCCTGGTCTCCGTCATCCAGGACGACGGCAGCGAGGCGATCGCGCTCCTCGGGGCGTTCGACGCCGACATCGGCTTCGACATGCAGTTCGCGGGCGGCGGCTTGAGCTTCCTGCTCGCGGCGCCCCCGCCGACGGACATCACGGTGGCGATCCTGGTGAACCCGCTCGGGGTCGACGAGAACACGCTCGAGGTCTTCGTCCTGCCGCCCTTGATCGCGGCGCTCCTGCCCGACCTGGCGGGGTCGCTGGCGAGCTTCCCGCTGCCGGACTTCCTCGGCCTGTCGCTGAGCGGGGTCGAGGTGTCCCGCAATGGCGAGTTCATGTCGCTGTTCGCCGACCTGCAGTGACGCGGCTCCGGCCGCGCATGGTCCTGGCCGCGGCCGCCGGCGCGCTGCTCCTCCTCGGAGGGACGGCGCCGGCGGCCCGGGCCGCCGACGCGCTCACCTGCCAGCGGGCCGTCGCCAAGGGCGTCACCAAGCTCGTCAAGCTCGCCACCAAGGCGCTGCAGCGCTGCGAGGACGCCAAGGTGCGGGGGAGGGGTGGCGCGCTGGTGCCGCCGTTTGCCGACTGCCACGCCGACGCCAAGACCGCCGCGACGCTCGCGAAGGCGAGCTCCAAGCTGCGGGCGACCGTCGCCAAGCGCTGCGGCGGCGACGACCGCGCCTGCGGCACCGCCGACGACCTCGACGTCCAGCTCGACCTCGGCTTTCCGGCGGCCTGCCCCGACCTCGAGAACGCCGGCTGCGACGCCGGCCTCACGCACTGCGACGAGGTGACCGACTGCCTCGCCTGCATCGCCGGCCGGGCGGTCGATCGCTCGATCGCCCTCTACTACGACGATCTCGTCCCCACCGACCCCGCGGCCGACGGAGCGCGCAACAAGTGCCAGCGCGCCATCGGCAAGGAGACCTCGAAGTACCTCCTCGCCAAGGAGAAGGCGCTCGGGAAGTGCTGGGACGCGCGCTACAAGGGCAAGCACGCGGCGCACTGTCCGGACCTGACGGCGGACAGCTTCACCGCCCGGGACGCGCTCACGGCCGGACGCGCGATCGCCAAGGCGGAGTCCAAGAAGATCGCGCGCCTCTGCCGGGCGTGCGGCGGCGCCGACCGGCAGTGCGACGCGGTCGTGCAGCCGGTCAACCCCGGCGTCACGCCCGTGGGCGGGAGCGGCGCCGGCGACGACCTCGACCCCGCCGCGCTCACCGAGCTGGCCGCGTGCCCGGACGTGACCGTGCCGGCGGCGCCGGGCCGCGCGGCGGTGCCGTGCGGGCGGCCGATCGCGACCCTCGCCGACCTGGTGTTCTGCGTCGACTGCGTCACCGAGCACCAGGTGGACTGCCTCGACGCGGCGCGGGTCCCAACCCTCGCGCCCTATCCGGTGGCGTGCAACGCCACCGCGACCCCGATCCCCACCGCGACGCCGACGCCGACCGCGAGCGCCACCGCCACCGCGACGGCGAGCGCGACGCCGACGCCAACCGCCAGCGCGACGCCGACCGCGACGGCCACCGCCACCGCGACGCCCACCGCGACCACGACGCCGACCGCGACTGCCAGCCCGACCGCGACGCCGACACCCACGCCGACGGCGACGGCGACGCCGACCGCCAGCGCGACCCCGCTCCCGACCGTCACCGCGACGGCGACTCCGACGCCGACCGCGACCGCCACGCGGACCGCGACGCCGACGCCGACCGCCACCGCGACCTTCGTGCCGCCGCTCAAGATCGCCGCCGCCGGCGACAGCATCACGCAGGCGTTCGGCGCCGACTGTAGCTGCAACGCCGGGGCCTTCGGCTTCATCTGCCTCCTCTGTCCGCTCGGCGGCGACCAGCCCGAGCACTCCTGGTTCGACGGCTCGAGCGGCAGCGTCTTCAGCGTGCTCGACCTCTACCGGCAGACCTGGCCGTCGATCGTCTCCGACAAGTCGGCCGCGGCCGACGGCTCGGAGATGCGCGGCAGCTCGAACAGCTTCTCGGTCCAGGCCGACCAGATCCTGGCCCAGGTGCCGCGCCCCGACCACGTCGAGGTCGAGCTCGGCGGCAACGACATCTGCAACCGCGACTGCGTCAACCCCGCCAACTGCGGCAATCCCCTTTACACCGACGCGCAGTGGACGAGCGCGGTGCGTGCCGGCCTCGACAAGCTCGTCGCCGGGCTGCCGCTCGGCGCGACGGTCTACCTCCTCGGGGTGCCGCGCGTGCACGACCTGCGGGCCGCCGGCGTCGCCAAGTCGAGCGCCAGCGACATCGATTGTCCGAGCTTCTGGGACACCTTCGACGTCTGCAACGTCGCCACCTTCGGCGGCACGCTGAACGGCGAGAGCCTGGCCACCCGCCTCGCCGGCATCGCCACGCGCCAGCGGCGCTACAACGAGATCCTGCGCGACGAGGCGGCGGCCTACACCGCCAACGGCAGCGGGCAGAACCCGCGCGGCATCCAGGTCGTCGCCGACTACGTCGACGAGGCGACGCCGTCGACGGGGACGTTCTCGTTCGGGCCCGACCACATCAACGGCGGCGACTGCTTCCACCCGAGCCTGCTCGGGCAGAACCTGATCGCGCAAGTGACGTGGTCGGGGAATCCGGATAGGTAGATTCGCGTTGGTTGGATCTCGCCCGCATGCAGGTGGGCGTGCGGTTGCGGCACTCGTCTTCGTGCTGGCGGCGGCGTCCGTTGCCGCCGAGGAGCCGGCATCGGACCCGGGGAGCTTCTCGCTCGCGGAGGTGCGCGCGGCGGCGCCGATCGCGACCTATCGGTTGGAGCGCGCCTACTACGACCACCTGGTCGAGACGGCGCGGGGGCTGGCGGCGGCGCGCGGGGAGGCGTCGGGGGCGGATGTCCGGATCGCGGGGGTGGAGGCGCCGCGGCGGCCGCGGCTCGCGCTCGCGACCGAGGATGCGCCGCGGCTCGGGCCGGCGGAGGCGCCGGTCACGATCGTCGTCGTGGAGGACCTCTCGCAGGTGCACGCGCGCCGCCTCGACGGCGAGCTGCAGCGGCTGCGCCGCCGGCTCGGGTCGGACCTGGCGCTGGTGCACGTGCCGCTCGTCGATGCCCGCCACCGGCAGGCGTGGGCGGTCGCGGTCGCGGCGCGCTGCGCCCACGCCGAGGGACGGTTCTGGGCGTACCGGGGGCAGCTCCTCGCCCACCTCGACGACCTGGGCCCCGCGGCGCTCGAGGGACACGCCCGCGCGCTCGGTGTCGACCGCGCGCGCTTCCGTGCCTGCGTGGAGGGCGGGGCGGCGGCGGTCGCCGCGGCGGACGCGGCGGCGCGGCGGGCCGGCATCGTGCTCGCCCCGACGCTCCTGGTGAACGGCCTCTACGTCGGCGGCGGGGAGCCGCCCGCGGCGCTTGCCGCCGTCGTCGACGAGGCGCGCGCGGCCGATGCCGCCGCGGGCGTCCCGCCGAGCACGCTGCCGTTCGACGTCGTCGGCATCGTGCAGCTTCCGGGACGGGCGCCCGAGGCGATGATCGTGCCGCGCGCGACTGGCGGCGACGGCCGCGTCGTCACCGTCGGCGATCGCCTGACGGCCGACGCCGTGGTGACGCGGATCGTTCCCGACGCCGTCATCGTGCGACGCGCCGGCGGCGACGAGCGGCTGCCGCTCGTGCCGCGCGCGGGCGCGGCGACGCCCGGGGCGGCGCCGGCGCGGAGCGATCGCGCGCTGGTCACGGAGCACGTCCATACGCTCGCCCTCGACGGGGCGTTCGTCCGCCGGCTCGCCGCCGCGCGCGGCGAGGTCGAGGCGCAGTTCTCGGCGGCGCCCCTCGACGTCGCCGGCAAGCGTCTCCTGAAGCTCACCGGCGAGTCGCAGCGCGACCTGCTCGCGCGCCTCGGGCTCGAGGCCGGCGACGTCCTCATGCGGGTCGACGACGAGTGGGTCTACGAGGGCCGGAACACGCTCGTCCCGGCGATCGCCGACGGCCTGCCGGTGACGCTGGTGGTCGTCCGCCGTGGCATCCCGCGTCTCATCGAGCTGGTCGCCGAGGAGGGCGGCTGAGCGCTCGACCCTCGGCGGGACGCGTGCTAGGAGCCCGTCCGGCGGCGCCCCCCGGCGTCCGACGAGGCATCCAGACATGAGCGACGTGAGCTGCGACGAGAAGCGCCTGCTCGAGGAGGCGCGCGCCGCGACCGGTCTCGCGGACTTCGGGTCCGACGACTTCCGGGCCGGGCTGCGGGCGCTGATCGCGACCGTCGAGCGCAACCCCTTCACCGACCGGGGCCGGCGGCGCGCGCGCCGCCGCCTGCTGCAGCTCCTGACGACCCGGCTCCGCATCGAGGCCGCGTTCCGCGCCCATCCGGAGATCCGCACGCGCTCCATCGTGCGGCCGATGATCCTGACCGGGCTTCCGCGCTCGGGGACTTCGGCGCTCTTCAACCTGCTCGCGACCGATCCTGCGGCGCGCCCGCTGCGCTGCTGGGAGGCGCAGTGTCCCGATCCCCTGGAGGGCCAGCCGCCGGGCGCGCGCGACCCGCGCTGGCAGCTCGTCGAGGACGCCTGCGCTCTCCAGCGCGAGCGCAACCCCGAGTTCACCAGGATCCACTACACCAGCGCCGACACCCCCGAGGAGTGCGTGCTCCTCCAGTCCTACGGCTTCGGCGGGGCGCAGAACGGCACCGAGGTCATGATGGAGCCCTACGGCTCCTGGTTCCGGACCACGGATCTCCGGCCGCTCTACGCCTACTACAAAGACCTGCTGCGCCTGCTCGACTGGCAGCGTCCGGGCGAGCGCTGGCTCCTGAAGACGCCGGCGCACCTGTGGGCGATCGACGCCCTGGTCGGGACCTTCCCGGACGGCGCGATCGTGTGGAGCCACCGGAATCCCCTGATCTGCGTGGCGTCGATCTGCAGCATGACGCACACGATGATGGCGGGGCAGGTGGAGATCGACCCGGCCGTGCTCGGACCGATCGTCATGGACTACTACGCGACCTCGCTCGAGCGCGGGCTGGCCGCGCGCGCGCGCCTCGATCCCGCCCGCTTCGTCGACGTGACCCACGACGCCTTCGTCGCCGACCCGCTCGGCGTGGTCGAGGGCATCTACCGGCACTTCGGGCTGCCGGTCGCGCCGGCGACGCGCGTCCTCCTCGCGGAACACGTGCGGCGGCACCCCAAGGGCGAGCACGGCGAGCACCGCTACGCGCTCGAGGACTACGGCCTCACGGCCGCGGACGTGCGCGCGCGCTTCGCGTCCTACGCCGCCCGCTTCGGGCTCGGGACGGCATGAGCGACGATCCCGTCCGCCAGGTCGAGAGCGGCGCCGCCTGGAGCGCGTTCTGCGACCTCCTGAAGCAGGCGGGGGAGGTCGTCCTGCGGCCCGACGTCGCGGCCTCGACCTTCGAGCGCGCCGAGGGCCTGCGCTACCTGACGCGCCTGCTGCGCGCCGGCCTGGTCTCGTTCGCCGAAGCCACGGGGCCGCGCCACCCGGTCTTCCGGCCGATGCCCGACCTCGTGAAGATGGGCCTCGACAACCCCGACAACTACTACCTGAGCGCGTCGGTGAGCGGCCGCCACACCTACCGGATCCGGGGGCGGCGCGGCAGCATCCACTACCTGAGCTTCGCGGCGCAGAATCAGAACTTCGCGGCGCGCGACCGCATCACCGGCGGGGCCGGCCACCTCGAGGATTCTGCCCTGGCGCTCGATGCCGAGGGCGGCTTCGAGATCATCGCCAGCGCGCGGGCGCATCCCGGCAACTGGCTGCGGATGAGCCCGGACACCTCGCAGATCCTGGTCCGGCAGACCTTTCTCGACCGGGCGCGTGAGCGGCCGGTCGAGGTCGCGATCGAGTGCCTGGACGCGGCCGGGCCGCCGCCGCCCCTCGATCCGGCCCGCGTGCCCGGCCAGCTCATGGGCTCGGCGATGTACGCGCTCGGCTGCGCGCAGTGGTTCGCCGACTGGGTGGTGGCGTTCCGCGCCGAGGCGCCGGTGAACGCCTTCCACCTCCCCGACGCCGAGCAGCACCGGCGCGTGGGCGGCGATCCCAACGTGCGGATCTGGCTCGGCCTGTGGGAGCTGGCGCCCGACGAGGCGCTGCTCGTCGAGGTGACGCCGCCGCGCTGCGACTACTGGAACTTCCAGCTCGGGAACATCTGGGCGGAGTCGCTCGACTACCGCTTCCGCCGCGTGCACTTGAACAGCCACACCGCCGTGCTGCGGGCCGACGGGTCGTTCCGCCTCGTCGTCGCGCACGCGGATCCCGGGGATCCCAACTGGATCGATACCGCCGGGCATGCGCGCGGCACCATGTGCGTCCGCTGGGTCCGGGCGGAGTCGCATCCGGAGCCGCGCACCCGCGTCGTCAAGCTGGCCGCCCTGAAGGCGGGCGCGTAGCCGGTCTCGCGCGGGCCCGGCGGCGCCGGCGGCCGGCCACGTTCCGGGACGGATGTCCGACCGCCGTCCCGGCCTCAACCCTTGACGCGCTCGAGGCCGAAGGCGCGGATCAGGTTGTAGACGTGCGAGCGCGCCAGGTCGAGGTGGCGCGCCGCCTCCACCACGTTCCAGCCGTGCTCCTCGAGCACGTCGCGCAGCAGCGCCGCCTGGAACTCGCGGGTCGCCTGCTGGAAGGTGCGCCGCGGCGCGTCCGGGGCGCGCGCGTCCTCGGTGGGAAAGAGGTGGCCGCGGGCGACGCGAGTGGCGCCCTCGGCCGCGGCGCGGATGACGGCGGCCTCGACGGCGTGGGCGAGCTGGCGGACGTTGCCCGGCCACTCCGCGCCGTGCGCCGCGAAGAGCGCGTCGCGCGACAGCTCGAGGCCGGGCAGGCGGTGGCGCGCGCAGGCCTCGCTCGCGAAGAAGGTGGTGAGGTCGGCGACGTCCTCGCGTCGCTCGGCGAGGGTCGGCACGCGCACCGGCAGCACCTGCAGGCGGTAGAGCAGGTCCTGGCGAAAGCGCCGCTCGGCGACCGCCTGCTCGAGGTCGATGTTGGTGGCGGCGATCACCCGCACGTCGGCGTGCGCCGGCTGGGTGCCGCCGAGGGGATAGTACTGCTTGGTCTGGAGAAGGTGGAGGATCTTGGCCTGCGAGGAGAGCGTCAGCTCGCCGATCTCGTCGAGCACGAGCGTGCCGTGCTCGGCCGCGGCGACCTTGCCCTCCTGGCGGCGAACCGCCGTCGAGTGGGCGCCGGGCATGGCGCCAAACAGCTCGCTCTCGAGCAGCATCTCGGGCAGGGCGGCGCAGTTGAGCTCGACCAGCGGGCCGCCGGCGCGCGGGCCGTTGTCGTGGATGACGCGCGCGAGCTGGCTCTTGCCGGTGCCCGACTCGCCGGTGAGCAGCACCGTGATGTCGAGGGGCGCGACCAGCGACACCTGCCTGAGCAGCGTCGCCAGCGCCGGGCTCCGGCCGATGATGCCGTCGAGCCGCATCCGGGCGCGCCACGGGGTGGTCGGATCGGGCTCCTGGCGTGCGCGCGCGAGCAGCCGGTCGGCGAGCGGCGCCACGCTGCGGGCGACCAGGCGGGCGGTCGCCAGCTCCTGCTCGCCGAACGGGCCGGCCGCGACGCGGCCCTGCAGGTAGAGGACGCCGAGGGGCGCGTCGGTGCCGAGCGGCACGCACAGCACCGCCTGGATGTTGCCGATCTGGACGCTGCCGCGGTCGCGAAAGCGGGGGTCGAGGACCGCCGACGAGGTCATCACGGGCTCGCCGGTGGCGAGGGCGCGGGCGATGATGCCGCGCGAGATCGTGCGGCGCACGTCGGCGACCTCGCGGTCGCTCAAGCCGTGCGCCATCGACCAGCGCGGCTCGCCGTCGCCGGCGCGCTCGTCGTGCAGCTCGAGGTAGCCGCGCTCCGCGCCGCTCACGTCGACCACGAGGGCGAGCGCCTCCGCGAGGAAGCGCGCGAGGTCGGACTCCTCGCCGAGGCAGAGGAGCCGCAGGTAGAGGTCGCGCTCGTGCCGGATCTTGTCGAGGGGCTCCTCGCTCACGCGCCCCTCATAGCGAGCCGGCTCGACGCGTTGCAACCGCGCGCGTGTGACGTCGCGCCGGCAGCCGCGGAGGTCAGCGTCCGGCTTGCAGCCGGGCCTGCGCGCGAGCGTGGGCGAGGTCGCCGAGCCCGGTGGCGGCATCGCCCCCGCGGACGACCTCGAGCGGATCGCGGAGGTCGTCGACGTAGCCGAGGGCGTAGGCGCCGCGCGCATACCCCATCAGCCGCAGGAGATCGTCGGGCAGCGTGCGCGCGATCTCGAGCGGCACCGAGAGGTACTGGTTCTCCTCCTGGCGGAGCCACGCGGCGTTGTAGGTGATGTTGACGCCGTAGCGGGTCTCGTCGGCACGGTTGGCGCCGCCGCCGTGGTAGAGGCTGCCGGTGTAGAACAGCACCGAGCCCTGCGCCATCTCCGCCGGCTCGGTATCGGCCTCCGTGAGCTGCAGGCCGTCGTCCCAATGGTTGCTGCCCGGCACCACTCGCGTGGCGCCGTTGGCCGCGGTGAAGTCGGTCATTGCCCAGATGGTGTTGCACTGCACCTCGTAGCCTTTCGGGAAGCGGAAGAAGTCGTAGGCCCACTGGTCGCGGTGGATCTGCTGGCCCTCCTGGCCGGGCTCGATGGCGATGATCTGCGTCAGGTGGAGCTGGAAGCTGGTGGCCTTCGCGAGCACCTGCCGCACGGCGCCGAGGACGCTGGGATGCATGACCAGCTCGCGCGCGGTCGCCGAGCGCGCGATCAGCCCGCCGGTGCGGCGGGTCTTGCGGCCCGAGAAGTCGTCGGGGCCCGGCCCGGTGGCGGCGAGGTAGGGCGCGAGCTCGTCGCGCGTGCGGTCGAGGACGGCGGGCGCGACCAGGCGGTCGATGACGGCGGCGCCGTCGCGCGCGAGGACGGCCGCGATCTCCTCGGGGGTGGCGCTGCTCGGCAGGTGGTCGACCGGCATGGGACGGATCCTCCTCGGTGCGGGGCCGCGCTCCGGGGCGCGGGCGTACGTCCGAGTGCTACTCGTCCCGCGCCGTCAGGTCCAGACCCGCCGGGGCGGCGCGCGCCGCGTCCGGGGCCCGGTCGCCGGGCCCCGGACGCACGCCTCACCTACACTCGCACGGATAGACCGCGAACTCCGGCCGCGCCGCCGCGTCGATGCAGTCGGCCTTGAACTCGGTGACGCAGTCGACGCACGCGACCAGGTCGGCGAGCGTGCCGACCGCGCCGCCGCACGGCGTCGCCGGGCGGCCGGGGACCGGCGGCACGGTGACGTCGGTGCAGCTCGCCGGGAAGCCGATCACCGCCGGCGAGAAGTCGTCGGCGTTCGGCGTCCCGGGCACCGACGCCGAGCCGCCCGGGTTCACGAGCGTGACGGTGTCGTCACACGAACCGCTCGGGCCGCCGCAGGCCTTGCAGATCTTGTCGATCTTCTTTTCCTCGGCCTTGGCGATCCCCTCGGCGGTCTTGCGCGCGGTGCTGCCGGCCGCGGCGGTGACGTCCGGGCAGGTGTCGGCGTGCTTGCCCTTCAGGCGCGCGTCGTTGCACTTGAGGAGCAGCTTGTCCTTGGTGAGGAGGTACTTGGTGGTCTCCTTGCCGATCGTCTGCTGGCACTTGTTGAGGTCCTTCATCGTCGCGGGACTGACGTCGATCATGGCGTCGTAGTAGAGCGTCATCGCCTGATCGACCGCTTCCTCGGCGATGCACTCGACGCAGTCCGAGAGGTCGGCGCAATCGGTGATCGCCGCCGAGCACGCCGGCGTCGCGCTGCCCTCGAAGTTCGGGCAGGTGGCGTCGAAGCCGAGGTCGACGGGATCTTCCTCGCCGGCGTCGAAGTTGCCGCAGGCCTTGTCGGCGCCGCCGCAGGCCTTGGCGATCTTGGCCAGGACCTTCGACGAGGCCTTCGTGATCTTCGTGCCGGTCTTGGAGTCGGCGAAGCAGAACGCCAGACGCCCGCCGCCGCCCGGCCCGGGATCGGGCCCGAGCTTGTCCTTCAGGATCAGGTTGTGACACTTGTCGAGCGCCTTCATCTTGACCTGCGCGAACTTCGAGGCCTCCTTGGCGATCACGCGCTGGCACTTCCGGCCGCCGGTGGCGCTGGCCGGTGTCGGTGTCGGGCCGGCGGGGGGCGGTACGGCGGTGCACGTCGCCGTCGCCACGCCGGTGGCGGTGATCGTCGGCGTCGGGGTGACGGTCGGCGTCGGCGTGTCGAAGGGGGTCAGGGTCGCCGTCGGCGTCGTGGTGGCGGTCGGCGGCGGGGCCGTCGCGACCGGCGTCGCCGGCGGCGCGATCGGCGGGGCGAGGTCGAGGGCGTCGAGGTTGTCGTCGGCGACGCCGGTCACGTTCGGGAGGCAGAGGCGCGACGACCAGAGGTCCGAGTTCTCCGCGGGCGACACCATGCAGGGAGGGAAGAGGGCGGCGCAACCGAGGAAGCCGGCGGCGAGCCCCGCCGACGGATCGACCAG
>Ga0302046_10001447_pt1 | contig 22329 bp, 17 predicted proteins | sample RVTome_11_FD_200261 | JGI IMG/M metagenome (GOLD analysis project Ga0302046, IMG submission 200261) | Soil microbial communities from uranium-contaminated site in the Upper Colorado River Basin, Wyoming, United States - RVT147D111 (version 2) ...
GGCGGCACGCAGATCGCCCGACCTGCGCTCGATCGCATGCAGCGCTACCTGGTGGAAACCAATGCCAACCGGGGCGGCGCCTTTCCCACCAGCCGCCAATCGGACGCCGTACTCGACAGCGCCCGGCAAGCCATGGCCAGCTTCGTCAACGCCTCCCGCCCCGACGAAATCGTCTTCGGCCCCAACATGACCAGCCTGACGCTGGCGGCCAGCCGCTCGCTGGCCACCCGACTTATCCCTGACGATGAGATTGTGGTTACGCGGCTGGACCACGACGCCAACGTCAGCCCGTGGCTGCAGGCAGCCGAGGCGAGCGGAGCTCGAGTGCGCTGGGCCGATTTCGATGTTGAGGACTGCCGTCTGCGCATGGACGACTTGCTGGCGCTGATTGGCCCGCGGACCCGCCTGGTGGCGGTTGGCTTCGCCTCCAATGCCGTCGGCACCATCAACGATGTCGCCCGCGTGGCGGCAGCCGCCCACCAGGTCGGCGCACTTTGTTACGTCGATGCCGTCCAGCTGGCGCCCCATCGCGCCATCGATGTACAGGCCCTTGACTGTGATTTTCTGGCATTGTCGGTCTACAAGCTCTTCGGGCCGCATGCTGGTGCCCTGTACGGCCGCTTCGAACTACTGGATGAACTGCCGGCCTTCAACGTCCGCCCGGCTTCTCAGCGGGCCCCGCGCAAATTCGAAACCGGCACGCAAAACCACGAGGGAATCGCCGGCACGCTGGGCGCACTCGAATATATTGCCCAGATCGGCCACAGCCACGAGCCCACCCGGGCGATCGAGGCGACCGGCGCCGACGACAACTTGCGGCCCGCCCTAAAGCACGGCATGCGTGCGATCGAGACCTACGAGCGGCCGTTGACAGCCAGGTTGGTCGAAGGACTGCAGGCCTTGCCTGGCGTCCGAATCTTTGGGCTGACCGAACCCGAGGATCTGGCGGAGCGGGTGCCCACCGTGTCCATTCGCATCGAAGGCCATGCCCCACAGCGGGTAGCCCATCAATTGGGTGAGCGAGGCATCTACGTGTGGGACGGCAACTTTTACGCGCCGTCGGTCACCGAACGGCTGGGTCTCGAGCAATCCGGAGGCCTGATCCGCCTGGGTCTGGCCCACTACAACACGGCAGAAGAGGTCGACTTCTTACTCGAAAACCTCGAGCACATAGCGAAACAGGGGGCTTAAAGCACAGTCAGACATTCAGGTGAGGGGGGCACCCAAATGTCTGACTGTGTGTTCTGAGTATACCAACATCAGGAGGGTCGTCAAGGGGCGGGACGGTACCCGCAGTCTGTCGATAGAACCACACCTAGTTGGAGGGAGAATGATGAATCTGTACATACTCTTGCTGCGAGTGTTGCATATCGGCGCCGGAGTTTTCTGGGCTGGCGCCAGTTGGACGGTCGCCGGATTCTTGACGCCGGCCGTCAAGGCAACCGGCCAGAGTGGTCAGCAGGTGATGGGGTATGTCAACAACCAACGCCGGCTAACTGGGATCTTCACGCTGGCGGCCGTGGTCAATATCCTCAGCGGCCTGCTCCTGCTCTGGAATAGTTCGGCCGGCTTGAATCCAAACTGGTTCCGGACTGGTCCGGGCATTGCACTGTCTCTGGGCGCGCTGGCCGGCATCGTGGTCTTTGCCTTGGGCTTCTTCGTCCACCGTCCGGTTGGGGCCCGCCTTGGCGCTATCGGCGCACAGCTGGCCGCCGGCCCGCCCGAGCCCGAGCTGGTGCAGGAGGCCGGCACGCTCCAGGCCCGCCTGGAATCCGCCGGTGTGTGGTCGTCCATCCTGCTGGCAATTGCCGTGATCCTGATGGCCGCCGCCGAGCAGGTGTACTAATCGGATGAGCGAGTCCATCGGACTCTGGCACACGGACCGACGCCCATTCGCCTCGTGTAGGGACGTTGTATACAACGCCCCTACGGATTTCATACAGATGAACCTGCCCGAGCCCGCCGCAGGCGGCGTGGGTGGTGATACGTGATAGGGATTCGGGATTGGTGATTGGGGATCAGGTCTCCTCGTGCGCTTCCTCAATGCTCATAAGCGCGCTTCAACGGGTTCAGCGCGCAGAATGCGGGGATCCCACCCCAAACAGATCAGCCTCCCTGAACTTGACGAAGGGGGCGTTGGTGGTGATAGGCAATACGGGATCCGGAATGCCGGATTCGCGTTACCTACCGCCTGATTCCTTCCCGTAGGGGCAAACGCCGGCTGCCCCTGAGAAGAGCGGCTAGATTGCACATCAATTCGGTACACGAAACATAGATGTAGGGACGTTGCCTACAACGTCCCTACATCATTTCTAGAGGAGCCTCCCCTGGCCATCCACAGGCGGCCCTCAGCCCTTCGACGAGCTCTGGACGGGCTTTGTGTCGAAGGCTTGCCGACCTGCACACCAGGGCCCCCGGGTGGCGAATGGGGTAGCCCTTCTCCTGCCTGGTTGGATGGGCGCATTTGATCCTTTGGCCGCAGGCCAACAAAAAAACTCCCTTGCCTTTGTGGCAAGGGAGTCTTGGTCTCAACCCGACGATCCATGTGACTATCTGGATCCCAAGCCCGGCTCAGGCCGCGGGGCTCTCCCTGTCTGCAGCCTCGACCGGACCGGCGTCGGCCGTGATAACCAATCCCGAATTGGCGAGATAGGCGATCACCTGGCGCGCGTTCTCCTCCGAAGTTCGATCCGTTGTTGTCAGCCGAATCTCGGGATTGAGTGGCTCCTCATACGGATCGTCTATTCCGGTGAAACCCTTCAGGTCACCCCTGCGGGCGCTGGCGTACAGGCCTTTAGTGTCTCGCGCTTCGCAGATCTCAATCGGCGTATCGACATAGACTTCAATAAAGCGACCCCCGCCGACCATGCTGCGGACATCGTTGCGCGTCGCCAGATAGGGGCTAATGGCGGCACAGATCGCTATCCCCCCATGGCGCGCAATCTCGCTGGCGACGAATCCGATGCGCCGGATGTTGGTGTCCCGGTCTTCCTTGCTGAACCCCAGGCCATTCGATAGGTGGGTCCGGATAACGTCTCCATCTAGCAGAGTGACGGTGCGCCCATGTTCCTGCAAAAGCACCGCCAGCACTTCGGCAGTGGTGGACTTCCCCGCCCCGCTTAAGCCCGTGAACCATATGCAGGCGCCTTGCTTATGGCGAGGCGGATAAGTGTCGCCAAGGATCTCCGCTACTTCCGGGCGAGTAAACCATTCCGGGAGCTTTCGCCCCTTGTTCAGGTACTGCTCGCGCACCTCCGTCCCAGAGATGCTAGCAGTCTTGCCGTTTCTGGACACCCGTGTGACCTCTTCGTATCGGCTCTCCTCTGGCAGGTAGACAAACTCTTGAAACGGTACCGGGACGACCCCGGTCTCGCCCGAGTAGCGCGCCACCATCTCCTGGGCCTCGTAGGGCCCATAAAAGGGCTTCCCTTGAGAATCATCACCGGGGCTGGCGTGATCCCTGCCAACAATCAGGTGGTTGGCCCCGTAGTTGCGGCGAATGATGGCGTGCCACAGGGCTTCCTTGGGTCCTGCCAACCTCATCGCCAGGGGCAGGAGCGCCAGCAACACCCGATCCTTATCGTAGTACTTCGAGGCGAGCGCCCGGTATGTGCGCACCCGAGTGTAATGGTCTACATCACCTGGCTTGGTCAGTCCAACAACTGGATGGAGGAGCAGCGTTCCATCGAGATCCTGGATAGCGCGCTTGGTGAGCTCTTCATGGACGCGATGAAGCGGGTTGCGTGTCTGAAAGGCCACAACATTGGTATGGCCCGTCTCCGCCAGGCGGCGTCGGGTGGCAGCCGGAGACAGTCGGAGTTCTTTGAAGTCGAAATGATGCGGCAGTTCAAGTACGTGCAGGGGGCCTGAGATGTACCGCCTCCCTTGACGATGCAAGGCGGCAATCCACGGGTGACGGGAGTCGCTGCTGCCGATCACCGAATGCGCTTCTTCCTCCAAGTCCCACTCATAAATCTCGTCGATCCGCATAATGGCCAGGAGCTCGTTCGTGGCGCTTCGTAACGCGATTTCGTGATCCAGCCTCACCCCCTCGGAGAGAGGAACGGGGAGGGTCACGGGAAGGGGAAACAGTGTGCCGTCTGCAAGGCGCATTTCTCCGAGGACTCGCTCATAGTCGGCACGACCCATGAACCGGTCCAGAGGCGAGAACCCTCCCTGGGCTAGCAGTTCTATGTCACAAACTGCCCTCTGTCCGAGTTGTAATGAGGGGAGGGCGTTTGCACGGGACCGATACGACTCCACCTCCTCGGAAATCAACAGGTCCACGAGCGTCCCCCCATAAGGAGGGATCAATTTGTCGGTGGCGGCAATCATCTGGTTGGCCAAGGAGGTCTCCTTCTGCCGGTCATGTCCGATGCGGGATGCCGTTTCGCCGATCGGCTGGAACCCCGTACCGCACCGGTCAAGTCGGCTGCGCGTCGAAGCTGATCGAAAGTGAACGCGGTGCGGCGCTATCGCGGCCCGGAGGGAAGTTGGGATCGAGCCTGGGTAACGGGTAAAAGGTACGGCTGCAGCCTCCGCGTCGGCCGCGGCTTCACCATTGCACCCCGCAGCAAAACGCCCTCCCACCGATCCAAGAGGAGAGGCATGCCGCTACGGTGCTGTCGAGGGGTAAAGGGGTGAACAGCCGACGACGTGCGGGCAACCACACTAGGAACTAAGACGGGCTTGAGCCTGACGGGGGTTTGGCGGATGATGATACAACGACGGCATGAGCGACGCGGAAGAAACCATTGCGCATTTTGCTCCGCCTTCGTAACGAAGCAGTCGCCAGTTCGTTCTAATCTTATATACGGTTCAACCCACCGTGTCGGATTGGGCACGGGTGATCAACGCAATCGCTGAATTGAGTGAGGGATGCCAACCATGGTGGACGACGGGCTCAACGCCTCCATCCTAGTCGCCGACGATGACCCATTGGTTTGCGACCTGCTCCGCATCCGACTCCAGGCAGCCGGCTTCTCGGTCGTGAACGTGGTCACCGATGGCCGCTCCGCGATCGAAGCCGTGGCCTCGATGAGGCCGGACATCCTCCTCCTCGACATCAGCATGCCGGATTTGGACGGTTTGGAAGTACTCAATGTGGTCAAAGCGACTTCCCCTGTCACCCAGGTGCTCATGCTGACAGCCCGCGAGAATCCCGACTATGTCGCGCGGGCAATTGCGATGGGAGCAGCCGGCTATATTGTCAAACGCCCCGCCGCCATCGAGTCTCTGAGCGAGACGATCCGATTGGCCCTAGAGGGGGACGCAGTAGTCGTCGACCAAACGCTATTGCGGGAAGCCGCACTCCGAACAAGTCACTCCAATGGATCCGCCGAGCCTGAAATCCCCCCCAGCCTGGCAGCCCTGACTCCTCAGGAGACGGAGGTTCTGAAGCTCATTGCAGGCGGTCTGACGAATGAGGAGATCGGCGCATCGCTCCACGTCAGCTACAACACAGTTAAGAGCCATGTAAGCAGCATCTACGACAAGCTCCAGGTTTCGGATCGAACGCAGGCGGCCATCTTCGCCCTACGCCAGGGGATTGGGCCGAAGGAATAACCCCTGGCCCTCCCCGTTGCCGTAAGCAGCTAACTCGCTGGTCCATCAGCTGCCCACCCCAGGCAGCTCCTCCTCCACGTTTCCCAACTCGCCGACCAACGCGAACAACTGCTCGCGATCGTCCAGTCTGAGTTTCTTGAGAATACCGGCAATATGCTCTTGGACATGCTCGGCGGTCAGTACCAATTCCTTGGCGATATCATCATCGATATAGCGCCGTGCAATAAGTCGGAGTACGCCGAACTCGCGAACAGTCAGGCTCTGCAAGGTCCCTGTCCGGAGCTCGTGAAAACGCGCCTGGAGCTGCAGCTTCACCATCGATGGAAAAAGCGTGGCCCGGATCGATTCGCCATCCACGATGGATTCGCGACCCACTTGCAGTCTCCGTATCATTTCCGGAAGCTGCGCCATCCTCAAGTTCTGTTTGGTCAGGAAACCTGAAGCGCCACGAACCAATGCGCCCGCCACGTGGACAGGTGAGCTATGAGCGCTAATGATCAGGATCCTCATCTCAGGATGGGCGTCCACGAGGCTTGAAAGGACCTCGAGCCCGTTCATATCTGGCATCAAGAGATCCAGGAGAACGACATCGGGCAGCAGGTCCTCAGCCATCGCCAAAGTCTGATGCCCGTCAAAGGCCAAGGCAACGACGTCCATTCCCGATTCCAGCAGGTGCAGCCGAAGCGCTTCACAAGCAAGCGGGTCATCATCAGCGATCAGCACTCGTACCGCGGATCCGGTCATGAGTCGTCCTTTCCGAAGTGAGCTCCCATTGGGTTCAGGGACCCCCGCGGGCTGCCCCACGGTGTGCCGAGAGGGAAATGTAGGGGAGAACCCATACAGCGGTCCCGATCGATGACTAAAACTGCCTGCGTCGGGTCGAAGGCGAATTGTTCTTTGCCTGAGATCCGCGGTGCCCTCGGTCGCCGCCGGTCAGGTCGATGAGTGGGAGGTCGGCCGGCCTTCGATAGAGCCAAGGCAATCGGGCGAGCCATATGGACGGGCTGGGCGGATCGGATTTCGGTGCCGGGCACAGATATGCCGCCCTTGGGTTGGCACGAATATGGGCGCCTTTGTTAGGCAAGTTCCCACAACGTGATTTGCGGGCGACACAGGAAGCGTACGCGCGGGGCACTGGCGCCCTCCATTCCAAGCCCCCGCGTCACAAAGAGAGTCATCCCCCCCACTTTCATGCGGCCGACCTCCATAGCCTTGCCGTAAAGCGAGGAGGTGTAGATCGCCCCCAGCACTGGCAGCCGAACCTGGCCCCCGTGGGTGTGCCCGGAGAACTGGAGATCGATCCCGATGGTGGCGGCATGCGGCGCCAAGTCAGGAGAGTGATAGAGAAGCAAGCGGAACCCTCCGCTTGATTCGGACACCAGTTGCTCGAGAGTCTTTGCATCCAGGAAGGGCCTGTGAGAACAGGCCACGCCGATGAGTTCGATTTCGCCGCCGTGGGCCCGTATCGTGATCCGCTCGTCATTGAGCAGACGAACTGGCGTGCCCTCGAAGACCTCGCTCAATACGTCGGGGCGATCCACTGGGGGGCTTCCGGGGACAGCGTAAACACCCAGAGAAGCATCAAGCCGCTGGAAGACGCGGCGCGCCGCCATCCAGGCTTCCGGATCATCAACGCAGGAGTAGCTGATCGCATCGCCCGAGAACAGGATGAGATCAGGCCGCAGTCTTGAGATCTCAGCCACGACCTGGTCATCCAGCCGACAAGGACGGTGCATGTGCAAATCGCCGAAGTGGACGATCCTGATCGGTCGCCGCAGCCCCAGTCGCTCGCTGGCCAGCTGCTCGTGGGTAACCTCCAGCCAAGTGGGCTCCAGTCCGAACCCGTACACGACCAGCGCGGTCCCTAATCCTTGGACAGCCGGCGCCCAAACGCCGGGAAGGAGGGCGGCCGGTATACGCATCAGGGCCAACGCTAGCGATTGCGGCTGCGGGTGCCCATATGAGATCCTGAATCGGGGGAGCAGGGCCAGGATGATCCAGTCAAACAAGAAGATCAGCCACAGACTCAGCGCCGGGCCCCATTGACCGCCGCTGGGGATCAGGCTCAGGAGAAGCAGAACGACAGCGTAAGCGGTGGGCGGAATTCGCTCGATCCACACCCCCGAACGAACGAGGATCTCGAATGGACCGCCAATCGTCCCCGGAAAGCTCTTCCGACGAGAGAAATCGCGGATCGGGACTGACGTCGGAGGTTGGCTTGTCATAGGCAGTCGTGATTCAGCAGTCGACGGAACGAGGGGTCGGTTGAGATCCGGCTGCCTGAATGGCCCAACTCAGCCGGGGGGGCCGGGCGTCTCTCCCACCAAGTGCAGCGCCAATTCAATCGCTTCATACAACCCCGGGACCGTCCCCTCTCGAGCAAGTCCTGCCTTCAGCGCCAATGGTGCCTCTGCTCGACCACGGCCCGTCTCCACCAAGATGGAATGTGGGATGCCGGCCGCCTGGGCCGCCTGCAGATCACTCAACGCGTCCCCAATGAGGATCGACCGCTTCGGGTCGATTCCGAGCTGCTTGGCCGCCCTCTGGATCAGGCCCGGCTTGGGCTTCCGGCACTCACAGCCATCGAGCGGTGCGTGGGGGCACATGAACAACCCATCGATCCTCCCGCCCGCCTTCCGGATCGTCTCGACGATGCGGCGATTGATCGCCTCCGCCCGCTGACGGCTGATAATTCCCCTGCCAACCGCGGACTGATTTGTCACAACTACTACCTTGGCCTGGATCATGGCCGCCAGCCGGAGCGCCTCCAGGGAACGGGGGAGGAAGGCGACCTCCGACCACTGCTGGACATAGGTCGCCCGATTCTCAATAATGACGCCGTCACGATCCAGATAGATCGCCGGCACGAGATCAGTGAGCCCCATGCACCTGTTCTCTCTCCGCCATGGCCCTCCGCAAAGCCTCCAATGGGGGAAGGCGGAGTCCGAATGTGTTTTCAAACCGGCTGCAGTCCAACGATGAGCAGCTTGGACGTTCTGCCCGACCAGCGAAGTCGGAGGTCTAGGCCGCGACCAGTACTTTGGGCCGGATGTTCCTTGCCTCGGCGTTGAGCGCCACAATTCGCCCGGCTCAGTACAGTCTAGTAGTATGCCCGTCTCCGGCAAGTAGATACACGCCCAATCGCTCGGCCAACGAGTCGAGTCCATAAGCATGGCCCCGCGCGAGCAGTTGGCCCGCTGCCTCGGCGGGCGACCGGGTCCAGTCCGGGATGTCGACCTGATCGTCTACGACTTTCATCACCCCATGGTAACGGGCCCAGCGAAGGACCTTAGTAGGAAAGCTTGTCCTGCGGAAACTGTACACCCAGCTCGACCGGATGATCAGGTATTGGCGAGCCGAGTTTTGCACCGCCCGCTCGCCTTCGAGCTTGGTGCGCCCATTCGCATTGAGCGGATTCGGGGAGTCAGACTCGACGTAGGGGAACCCTTCCTCTCGTCGAACACGTAGTCAGTTGAGTAGTAGACCAGACGCGCCTTGCTGGAGCACGCCTCGGCGATTATGGCAGGCGCATGGGCGATTGGCGGCCGCCGCTCGATCCTGTTCGGTTCCTGCCCTGTCTACTACGGTGGACGCGGAGTTGTTCACCACGATCTGGGGTGGGGTGATTCTCACCAGTGTGCGGAGCTTCTTGTGTGTATCACTTGCCAGGTCAAAATCCTCCCGGCCAGCGGCGACCACGCGTGCTAGCGGGGACAGGCAGCCGTCAAACTACACGAGCTGCCCGCTCTTGCCGAAGACGAACAGGGTCTCCCGATTCAAGGCCGGGATGCGACGGCCTCGCGCTCGCTCAAGACGCCAATCAGGTACTCGCGGTATCCGTTGTCGCTCATCAGCTCCGCCTCCGCCCTTAACTGGTCGTTGCTAATGTAGCCCATTCTCCAAGCGATTTCTTCGGGACAGGCGATCATCATCCCTTGCCGCTCCTGCACCGCGTGCACGAAGCTGGCCGCCTGCAACAACGCCTCGTGCGTCCCGGCATCCAACCATGCGGTGCCCCGTCCCAAGACCTCGACGTGCAGGCTGCCCCGTTCCAGGTAATGTCGCTGCACATCGGTGATCTCAAGCTCTCCCCGCTCCGATGGCACCAGCCTTGATGCGACATTGACAACATCAGAATCGAAGAAGTAGATGCCCGGAACGGCGTAGCGGGACCGCGGCTTGTCCGGCTTCTCGACGATGCTCAGAGCTCGGCCTTCTTCGTCGAACCCCACCACCCCATAGCGCTCCGGGTCATTCACCGGATACGCAAAAACGATTCCCCCCGATTCCAACTCCGCCGCGCGGCGCAGGGCACTGCCCAACCCGTGCCCGAAGAGCACGTTGTCGCCAAGAACAAGGCAAACGCTGTTATCGCCTATGAAATCCCGTCCCACGTCGAATGCATCCGCCAAGCCCTTCGGCTCGGCTTAGCTGAATTCGAGTCTCAAACGACGGTCGTCTCCCAAGAGCGCGCGGCAGGATGCCAGGTGTTCTGGCGTCCTGACCACCAGGACCTCCCGAACCCCAGCCAACATCAGTATCGAAAGTGGGTAGTAGATCAGTGGCTTATCATAGAGCGGCAGAAGCTGCTTACTCGTCGGAATGGTGAGCGGGTGAAGTCGTGTCCCCCGGCCGCCAGCCAAAATGATACCCCTCATGCAACCTCCTGCCGTTCCCGGTAGTTCAGGGTAAGCCACTCCTCGTAAGACGGTCTGGCCTCGATCGCCTCAATCCATGATTGGTTCGCAAGATACCAGTCAATCGTCAGACGGAGCCCGTCCTTCAAGGAATGACGTGGACTCCAGCCGAGCTCGGCCTGGATCTTGCCGATGTTCATGGCGTAGCGTCGATCATGACCCGGCCGATCCCTGACTCTGGTGATCAGAGACCGATGGGGGTAGCAGGCTGCGTCTGGGAAGCGTTCATCCAATTCGGCGCAGATGAGCTCCACGATCTCTAAGTTCGTCGGCTGATTCACCCCGCCGACGTTGTATACCTCGCCGACCTTGCCGCGTTCCAATACCAGGGAGATGGCCTCGCAATGGTCGTCCACGTAGAGCCAGTCCCGCACTTGCTTGCCGTCGCCGTAGATGGGTATGGGCTCCCCGCGCAGCGCATTGAGGATGACCAGCGGCACGAGTTTCTCCGGGAATTGCCGCGGGCCATAGTTGTTCGAACAGTTTGTGATCGTTGCCGGTAGGCCATAAGTGTGGGCGAAGGATCGCACCAGGTGATCGCTGGCAGCCTTCGAGGCAGCGTATGGCGAATTGGGTGCGTAGGGCGTTGCTTCCGAGAAAGGGGGAGCCTCCGGCGACAGCGAGCCATAGACCTCGTCGGTAGAGATGTGGTGGAAGTGGATCCGGGAAGCCGAATCCTCTTCCGAACTGGTCAAGCGCACACGGGCCGCCTGCAGCAAGTTGAAGGTTCCCAAGATATTGGTTTCCATAAATTCGTGAGGCGCGTGGATCGAACGGTCCACATGCGACTCGGCAGCCAGATGGATAATCGTGTCGATTCGATAGTCCCCAACGATCTCGCGCATCGCCTTCGCATCGCGGATGTCCTGGTGCAGGAAGGTATGCCGATGCGGATCGGGGAGATCGGCCAGGTTCTCAAGGCTAGCTGCGTAGGTGAGGGCATCCAGGTTGAATAGCGCAACGTCGGGATAGCGCCGCTGTAGGAATCGAACAAGGTTGGAGCCGATGAAGCCGGCGCCACCGGTAACGAGGATTCTTCTCACAAGTGAGCTCCTGTTGGTGATAGCCAGCCGAGACGATTGACGGTCAAGATTTCAGGGCGCAAAACAGGAATCCTGCCGCGTCTGTAGTCGAGGACATTGCCGAATTCGAACCGTGCAGCCGCTAGGTTACGCCGAGGGAGGAGTCATCCCGACGCATAGTTCGCGCCCAGTGGGAAATGTCAAAGTCCGGGGGCTTGTCCATCCGCTCGGCCGATGAAGCACGGCCCTTGAACGGCGCGCCAAGGCAGGGAGGACAGGCACGGGCCGCCGCGACTTCGCATGCAAGTTCAGTCCCAGCCCGGCTCCAAGGGCCGTTAGGCTCACGCCCCTCCCATTTGTCACGAAGCAGGTCAGACCGCGGTCAACCCACACGAACCTGTCATCGGGCCGCCCGATGGGGGACTGCGATCTGCGCAGCAACCCCGGCGTGACCGGACGAGCCCGTCACGGACGAAACGATGCCGGGGCCTACAGTCTGAACACGCCGGTGCTGGCAGGTCTAGCTGCTGGGGGCCCGCTCGTCCTGATGCACATGCAGACCAAGCAGGGCTCTAGTGGCCATTCGAGTCGGCTGGGCTAACGGAGAAGGTCGAGCCCCAATGGGCAGTCCGTGTTAAAGCTGGTCGAAGCGACCCCGTCCAATCCCTCGCTTATGGCTCGGGTGCCTCACTCGGTTCCTCGTGCTCCTCTTCCCTGACCCACAGCCGGCGCAATGCGGTTAGCCTCCCGGCCAGCAAGCCGCCTCCGTTTTCACCGCCGATTGGGTCTGGTGCGTAATGACCGAGGTAGGTCCTAACCGAGAGTAACGAGCCCCCGCCGACCTGGTTGAGTACTACGCCCACCACCCTGGCGCCCGCCCGGCGGAGCTGCTCCCGCATCGAGCGGATCGCGTTCTCCATCGTATGCCCAAGCCTGACGACCATGATGACGCCATCTACTTTGGATGCCAGGACAGAGGCGTCGGCGAGTAGGAACGGCGGGCTGTCGATGATCACCGTGTCGACTTCCTGCTTCAAGACTCGCAATAGGGCGTCCATCCGCTTCGAGCCAAGCACTTCGGTTGGATTCGGAGGAGGTGTACCTCCTGTGATGACGGTTAGCGCGGGCTCTTGCGTGCGGCGGGAGGCTTCGCTTACCCCGATCTCACCCAGGACCAAGTCGCTCAGTCCGCCGACATTGCTCAGGTTGAGGAAGTTGTGAATGCTCGGTTTGCGCAGATCAGCATCGAGCAACAAGACCCTCCGCCCGCCGCGGGCCATCGTCATCGCTAAGTTCACGGCGACCGTGCTCTTGCCATCCTCGGTCCCTGGACTAGCGACGAGCAAGGTTTGCACCGCCTGGTCGACTTCGGCGAAGTCGAGGTTGGTTTTCAGTGTGCGGAACGCCTCGATCAATGGCGAGCGCGGGGCATCAATGAGCAACCCTGGAGGCAAATCGAGATTTCTGCGCCAGCGCGGGTTGGGCAGCCTCGTGATCCGGCCTATTATTGGCAGCTGCAGCACTCGCTCCACATCTTCCTCAGTCCCCAGTGTGTTATTCAGTGATTCCAGCAGGTAGGCAGCTACGATCCCCAACGTCATGCCGAGCGTGGCCCCTAGCAGGACGATTAGCCAACTCGACTGTTCTGTGCCACTCGGTCTCCTTGGCAACACAGCCGGCTCCACCACGCTAATCGTGTTAACCGCCTCCTGATCAGTGCTCTGCAAGAAGGAGGAGTAAACCGAGCGGAAGGAGGCCAGCTTGGATTCGAGCGCGGTGAGATCGGTTGCGGCCTGGGCGATCGTCGCGGCGCTCACCAGGTCGGCGAGCTCTTCATGCTTTGCGGCAATCTCAATCTCGGTCTGTTCGATGCTCGCCTCGATGGCGACAAGCTGTGACTCGATGAATTCGTTCCGGGTGCCGTCCTCCTGGTCGGCATTTGCCGGACTGCGCTCGATCAATTGCTCCGCCAATGCGTTGGCGACCGCCTGCGCCCGAACCGGAACTGTGTCGCGGACCGTGACCTCGATGAGTTGTGAGTCATCGGGCACGTTGACCTCGTAGGCTGGCAGGACCTCCAGGTCTAACTGCTCCATCACCGCTTCGCGCACCGGATCGCGCGTGATGATGTCGGCATACAACGTCGCCAACTGCCGGCTGAGCTTGAAGTCGGCGTCGGTCGGATTGGGGAGTGAAATAGTGGTGCCAACGATGAGCGTTGTTCGAGCAGTGTAAATGTCGGGGCTGTTGTCTTCAACCCAGTAGCTCGTCACGCCCGACAGGAAGGCGGCGAGCAAGATCAGCCACCACCACGCCCGTAAAGGCCTCGCCAGTTCTCGGAGTTCCATCGTCACCAACCTCCTGTGGATGTATTAGGCGCGACGTTCGCCAGGGTAGAGGCCTGCCCCCTGATGGAGGCGTCGGCGGGATCGTAAAGGAAGACATTCATGTTGAATTTCCTCGCTTCGACGTGCACATCGTAGTTGGCCACCAATCGAGCGTGGGCCCATATCCACTCATGCAGCCAGGGCCACTTCTGCACTACGTTAAGATCCTCGACGAACCAGATCCTGCGGTTGGCGGCCAACAACGGCTCAAGCTGTAGGGTAGCCATCCCAAGGGTTTCGCCTCCGAGGTAGTAGTCGCCCAACCGTCGATCGGGTGTGACTACGAAATCCCCCTCTTTCCTGTGCAATTCGACGTAGCCAAAGGCCGCTTTCCAGTTGTCCCGGTTTCCGTGCTGATAGCCGAAATACAGAACGTCCTGGCTCAGCGGAGCGAGAACCAGGGCCGCCACCACGCCGTAGGCCAATACGCGGCGGGCCGGCTTACCCGCCCGCAACAGCGCCGTCGCCGCGGCCGCCGCCAGCACGACCCATCCGCCAAGCGAGATAAAAACGTAACGGTTGGCAGTGTACTGGAAGAGCGAGAGTAGCATGACACCAAGCAGGGGCAGAACGCTGAGCAGCAACAGCAACAGGCCGGCTCGGTTTCGCCGGGCTATCAAGTCCCAGGCTCCGGCCAAGGCGAGGCAGACGGTGGGGATGCCCAGGTAGAACACGACCCCGCCGGCAATCCAGAATGGCGTGGTGTTGACCCAGCCGAAAATCTCTTCCCACGACGTTGGCGTCCGCAATGCGGGGAAGGTCAGGAGGAGATAGATGCCCGCCAGAAGTCCCGACCCGACAAGCCAGGCCATGTTCCGCCAGCGCATTCCCTTCGGGACGCCGAAGAGCGGCGGGCGGGCCACGATCAGGTAGACGCCGGCGACTGGGACGAAGGCGATCGCCAGCGGCCGCTCGAGCGCCGCCAACCCCAGGCAGATGGCGGCCAACAGGAAGTACACGCCCCGATCCCTCTCGAGCCCCAGGTAGAACAGGAAAATTGCCAGCGTGAAGAACAGGAGCAGCGACGTGTAGAATCTGGCATTCTGTGACCAGTAGAGATGCCACGGGGAGATCGCCAGAAGGACGGCGGCCAGGATGGCGGTCGGGCGGTCGAAGACGATGCGGACCAGGTAGTAGAGCACCGGGACTGTCGCCACGCCTAGCAGCGCCGGCATCAACCTAGCGCTCGCCTCCGACACGCCCCACCGGGCCAAAGCGAAATGGGTCAGGAGGATCGATAGCGACCAGCGGCTCGGTGCCAGCCCTCCGAGATCGACGGCCCGCTCGACCGTAATGATCTCATCGCCCCAGAAGCTCCATGTCCCAAGTTGGTACAGGCGCAGGGCGGCAGCAACCAGCGCGATGATTCCTACAGCGAGCAACTCACCGCGACGACCGCTCACCAGCCGACCGAGCGTCGACATGATCCGCCGACCGGGCCCGCCGCCCACCTCAAGATCAAGGCTCAAGGCAGCCGGGTGACTACGAGGACGGCATCGGCCTCGAAGGGCGCCGTCCATTGGCTGAAGGCCCGATCCTCGGCGCTGATTACCTGACGTTCCCCCGTCGCCGGGTCAATCCACAATGCCGAGAAACTTGCGCTGGAAGTCGACAAGTCGAGGTCCAGCGCACCGCCCTTAGGCAGGTAGACTAGGTACACCTCGCCCGGTTTCGCCAGTACGTACCCTTCGCCACGAATGATCAGTTCATTATGTGGTCGCATTTCCCAAAATGGGTGCTGCTCAATGATCGCTCTCGCCCGGGCCAGGTCCTGCAAGTGGAGCCCGAAGTCGCGATAGTCCCTCAAGGGGGACGTATGTATTTCGAAATTGCCGCCACCCATGTAGATCGACCACACAATGTGGCGGCTCAGCGCTCGGTCGTTGGACCCGATCTTGCCGGTCTCGTCGAACGACAGCGCAATCGGATGCCTCGACTCAGCCAGCATCCTGTACCAACCAACGGCATCCGCATTGGAGGGGTGGCGCCCCGTCTGCAGGCTGGTGAGGTCGAAGCGTGTATCGCCGACGAACGGTTGCCACGCCCTTAGCCCCCCAGCATGGTGAACGGTGACCGGATGGTGATAGGCGTCCAGCGCCCGCAGCTGATCGGCAAAGTCACCGACCTCGGCCGGCGAGTAATTTTCATTGAACTCCTCGGAGAGGTTCCAGACAATTGCGCTGTGATGCGCAAACCTGGCGACGATCTCGCGGTAGTACAGGCTTCGATCGAACTGCGTCCAGCCCGAGTCGTCCTCGAGCACCAGGTGGAGCACGATCCCTTTTGCCTGAATGTGGTCGAACAGCAGCTCCCATTCGGCGAGTTTGGCGATATCGAAGTGTTCGGTATGCTGCATGGCCTGGCGTTCGTCCTGACCATGCCACGGCCACACGTTCCGACCATCCCCACCGATGTTCATCAGCATGATGTACACCGAGTTCACGCCGACGCTCGCCAAGTAGTCCACCGCGGCGATCTTCGATTCGAACCCGGCCGTCTGTCCGGCGGCCAGGAAGTCCTCCGGGTCATCAATTCCCCCCTTGAGCCAGTACAGTCCTGCTTCAAACCTGAGGTACGGGCCAGCCACGGGGAGCAGTCTCCCGACACAAGCAAACGTTGGCAGCCCCCCCGCAAAGTAGTCCGGACAGCTGGCGGGCTCTTCAACCTCGAAGCTTCCTTGCTGTTCATCAAGGGACGGCTCATCGCTGTGAGTAGTGTACGACCATGGACCGGCCAACGGCGGGCTGAAACGGGCGCGCCAGATGTTGCCATCCATCCCGCCGGCACCATCCCCGTCATAAAATGCCGGGATTTCGAAGGCGGATCCATCCGGGCCGGTAAACGTCACCGTGACGTCGATAAGGAACGGGTTCGAGGTCGGGTTCAATCCCTGCATTGACGAGCCGGCGAAGGTCAGTTCGACCTTCGACCACTGCCGGTAGGGCTCATCCGGCCCTTGCACTCCGCCTTGCACGCTCGGTGAGGTCGTGCTCGGCTCGGCATCGACAGGACCCGGGGTGGAACCCTCGCCGGTCGGGAGTGCGACAGTGCGCGGTGTCGGGGTGCAGGCCACCCAAACCGAGGCCGCGGTCCCGATCAGTAGGCCCAGCAGGACTGCGGGCCGGCCCACGGCGCGCCAACCGAAAATCGTGGCCCTTCGTGACGGACCAGCCACCCCAGACAAGTCAATCCCCGACACTCGGATCACCCGGGGGGCGCCGTAACCAGCAAGCCGTTCACGGTCATGGTGAGGAGCGCAACACTCGGCCATGAAACGTACCAGCGAGATGCATCCGGGACGAACCCGAGCTCAGTCCAGTACATGTGATCGGCAAATGGGACCGTGACCACATCGAGCACCTCCCGACACGCGTTCGGAACCTCATCAAGAGCGCCGCGCAAGCTTTGCGCCAGGTCGAATTGGCCGAAGACCAACACCGTCGGCGAGCGTGGGCAAGGGGAGAACAGGCGCTGCGGCGTGAAGCGCGCTCCTTCCGCGGCAATTCGCTCGGCGGAGACGCTCGCGCCCATATTTGCCCGGAACTTGGCGGCATACGCCTGCATTTCCGAGGGGTCATCGAGGAAGGTGCGCATGTCGCCAGGGCCGATGGCAACGACCAGGGAATACGCTTGGTCTTGGCCCGCCCGCAGTACTTGGAGAGCGCCAAGCGAATGCCCCATCAGGATAATGTTGGATGGCGTCACGCCGTACGCCGTTGACAGGTGCGCCACGGCGGCCTCGATATCACCAGTCCGATCGAGGATCGGATCGTCCTCCGTCAAGCCATCCGTCAGTGACGCCCCGAAGCCGCGCATGTCCAGAGCTAGCACCGAGACGTCCTCGCGGAGGTTGCCCACCAGCCGGCGGTAGAGGCTGTGATCCTGGCCCCCTGCCCGGTTCCCATGCAGGAAGATGACCCATGTGGCCGTATCACGGCTGCCTTCTGCGATGGAACCGGCCAGGTGATATCCATCGGCCTCGATCTGGATTGGCCGCGGGCTCCGCAAAGACACGGTGTCCCGCACGACCCAGGCGCCGAACGCCAACACGGGCAACGCCGCGAGCAGGAAAGCCCGCCGAGGCAAGGTTGTCGACTTAGTCAGCGCCCCTCCTGGCGAGTGCCGTTTGGGACCGAAAATACACGGGTCTGCATGGCAGGTGGCGCCACCGGAATCCGCCGTCCGGCCCCACGGGAGCAGCATCGCAAGGAGCTGTTCGAGGAGAATCCAATTCCATACGACCCTGGCGCGGATCCACTCGTCCATGCCGAGGTAGTGGCGCTCGCCGGGCCAAAGGGTAGGGTGGGCGTAGGGCCAGCCGAATCCGTGGCGCCGCCGGTCTGGGCCGTCCTCGCGTTGAGATCTGCGCTCAAAGATTCGATCGTCGCCGTCGCTGTGGCCGGAATCCACGTCGAAGTCTCAGTGCTTGGCGCGGAGGGTGTCTGCATGGGCCGATGGCCGATCGGTGTGTCGGTCGGTCTAGCCGCTGGCGCTTCCAGTCCCATCGTCGGCGCTGGGGACGGAGTTGCCATACCTGTCGGGGACGGCGTGGACGCCGGTTCGCTGCCCGAGTCCGAGCCGGGCGCTGCCGACGGCGTCGGGCTGGGGGTCGCAGTCGTCGGGGCCGAACGTGGCTCGTCGTCAGCAGTGCAAGTCGCGGTCAGCAAGATAGGTACGCTCAGCCTGGTGGGAGTGGGCTCGGGGTCCTGGTTGGCCGGCCACCCGGGCCATCCGTCGCGGTCACGGTCGCCGCGGTGGCGGAGGCGGTTGCCGCGGTGGTGGGCGTCTTGGTTGAGCGCCCGCCACCGGGCGTGTGGGTCGCTGTCGCCGGTTGGGTTGTCACCGTCGCCGATCTGGCGGCAGTGGCGGTTGCGGACGAGTTAGGTGGTTGCGTCGCCCGGCCGTCGCTCGTGCTGGTCACCGTCGGCGGGATCTCGCTGGCGGTCGGTGTGCCCTCCGCCGGAGTCGGCGTGGCCAGCGGGTTTTCCGTGGCGACCACCGTTAGATCATCCCAGCAGGCGCGGGGCCCTTGCTTCTTGCGCAGCCCAACCCGACCTGAGGTGAAGCGGGCCGGGCTGTAGTCGTCGAATTCAAGTGTGTTCTCGCCCCCCTCGTCATCGACCGCGAGGGAAAAGTGGGTGTGATCCGGATAGGTTTCGACTTGCAGCCGGAACTGGTAACGAGTGTCGCTGGCGAAGTGCAGCGTATTGTCTTCGATCAATTGCGTCTCCACTCCGTTGTTGAATCGCCTTAGCCGGAACCCGCCTTGGAGCGGATCGGTATCCCCGGATTGTATGTTCACCTGGTAAAGATTGTCGGGGTCCTGGTAATACAGCACAACCCCGGCGCGTGAGCCGAGGCCATCGAACTGAATGACGCCTGAGTACAAGTAATTGCTTTCGCGGGACCACGCGGGAACGGTCGCGCTAATATACAGATTGCCTGCGTGGTGCCCGCTGCAGATCATCAGGTTTAGGTCGTTTGACTCGATGCTGTAACCCGCCAGTTTCCCAGTGAATTCGCTCAGGTCGGATTGATTCCACGTCCAGATCGTGTCCCCCGAGCCGGCAACCGCCTGAACTGTGAGCACGGCGACGAGCGACATGAGAATGATCGGGGTTAGATACTTGGCAATGGGGGCTCGTCGGCCCACAACTGGCCGTTCGTTGCCGTGTTCAAACATCATCCTGGTCTCCCTCCGTGAAGGCCCGGCGATAGTCCGCAGGTAGAATCCAACGGTGTTAGGTTTTCGTTGCAACGGCGATAGCATACAGGGCTTGGTCGTCGGAGCCGGCGACGATGTTGAAGCCGTCGTTCACAATCTGCTCCACCTGAACCCCTGTCAATGTCTCGCGCACCCGGCTGCGCCAGGCGGTCGGGATCCTGTGCTTCAACTTGAGGGTCATCAAGATCCGTTCGATCCAGCGCGACGCCGGATTGAAGGCATAAGCCCGGTAGGCCACATTCGGCAGCTGGCAGTGGTGTTCGATCCGGCCGAAGTACGGAGAGAGCGCTGCCAGCAGCCCTTCCCCGGTGAACTCTCGGAAATGGTTGCGGTTGAGCGGCGATCCATCCGTTTTCTTGAAGCTTGTCTCGGCGTTGGTGGTCGCGCAGATGAACCGCCCACCGACTGCCAGCACACGGTGCGCTTCCTGCAGGAACGGCTGGTGCTCCGGCAGGTGCTCGATTAGCTCATTGCAGACGATCGCACCAATGCAGCCTGCCGGGAAAGACAGCGCAGTACAGTCCATCACGCCGAATTGGAGGGTGGCCTTTGGGTAGCGATGGCGGGCGTGGCGCAGGAGTCCCGGCTTGATATCGATGCCGATGACCGTTTCGGCGGTTTCTGTCAGGATATTAGCGCCAAAACCTTCCCCGCAGCCCGCGTCGACCACCTTGCAGCCTTCGACCAAAGGCCCAGCCCAACGGTAGAAGGCCTGGTGCATCGCAACCATGTACTGGCTCGATCGGGGGTCTTCCGGGACCAAGAAGTCGACGTCGGCGAAGTACCGGTCGAGTTCATGTGCCTCAGGCAGGGAGGGTTCCCTTTCCGCGCCGCCCTCCGACGTACACAATCGCCCCAAGCAACGAGACTGCCAGCACGACAATCGACGACAGCAATCCGAGCGCGACGGCCTGGTCTGCCTCGACCGAGGCGCCAAGGGCTGCCGTCAGAACGATGAGCGAGCCTTCTCGCACGCCGATCCCGTTCAGGCTAATCGGGATCATCGTCAACAGCGCCACCAATGGCGCCAGGACGAAGTAGTGGCCCAACGAAAGTGCCAGCGACAAACTGCGGCCCAGGCAGTAGTAGAAGGCAATGCCCATTAGCTGGACTCCGAACGAGGCGGATATGATCTGCCAGCGCAACGCTCCCGGTCGGCCCAGCGCCGCGAAGCTCTCGATCAGCAGGTCGACGGGTACGCCGAGCCGACCTCCCCGCCGCTCCGACAGCCAGCCCAGCAATCGGGGCAAGACCCGTGGGTGTAGCAACAAGAGACTACCGCACAGGGCGAGCAGGACAACGCCGATCCATAGCACCGCGCCATCCAAGCCGAGGCCCGCACCCAGGAGCAGGACAACCAGCGCAGGTAGAGCGACATAGGCGAGGGTGATCAGCCCGATAACCCGTTCCATGAGCACCAGGAATAGTGAGCGGGCGTACCCGACCTCCCCATCCGCGACCCAGTAAGCCCTATAGAGATCACCGCCGACGGAGGTCGGGAGGAAGTTGTTGAAGAACAACCCCACCAGGACCGCCCGGATCAGGCCCACCAGGGGTGGCCGCAGGCTGAACAGCCGGAGCAAGGCGGACCAGCGCAGCGCCCATACAACCTTCGCCAGCAGTTGCACCGCGACGGCCGCCAGCAGCCAGTATGGGTCGAGACCTTGTACCAGCACAGCTACTTGCCCCGGCCCGACACGCCACAGCAGGTACGCGACGATGCCCACACCGAGACCGAGCCGAATGGCGTAGGAGACCGACCGGCGCATGCGGCCCTCCGCCCCCTGCACAGCAGGCGCCTGGCCGCTGACGGCAGAGGGAGCCAGGTCAGCCACACGTGCGCTCGGTGGTGCCTGCGCTGGCCGATGGCGGCTGCGGCCCGCACCCAGGATGGATGATCAAGACTCGACCGCCGCCGGCACACCGACCGGCTGCAGTGGGTGGGTCAGCGGTTCGGGGTGCCGGATCAAGTAGCTGCCGATGGCCAGGTAGTCGAGGTTGCCCTGCAGAAAGGCGCGGACGCAATCATCGGCGGAGTTCACAATCGGCTCGCCATGCATGTTGAAGCTTGTATTGATGACCGCCGGCAAACCGGTCCGGTCGCGGAAGCCGCGGATGATCCGGTAGTAGCTGGGGTTTGTCTCCTCCCGGACCAGTTGTGGGCGCGCCGTCCCGTCAACGTGGACGACCCCAGGTAGGTTCGTACGCATCCATGGCTTGCAGTCAAACGTGATCGTCATGAACTCGGCCGCATGCTCTCCGCCCCCCACGTTGAAGAAGCAGTCGTCACGCGCCTCGTACAGGGTGGCCGGCGCGAATGGCATGAATTCGGTACGTTGCAGATTCTCATTGAGCCAGTCGTTGACACTCGGGTCGGTTGGTTTGTACAGGATCGAACGGTTTCCGAGGGCGCGCGGGCCATACTCCATACGCCCCGCCGCGCGTGCAACGACATGTCCTTCGCTGAGCAGATCGGCGACGTGGTCCTCGATTGGCCGTTCGGTGGGCTCGGGTCGGAGTCCGTACTTGCTGAGCGCCTGCTCGATTGCCTCCTCTGTCAAATCACGTCCGAGATAGACATCGGAGAGTGGGGCCGGATCTCGCGGCATCGTCCGATCCAGCACCCCCGGTACACAAGCCGCCAACGCCGCGCCGACCGACAGGCCGCCGTCGCTCATATGCGGATGAACAAAGAACCGATCGATCTCCGCTAGACCCAGCACCTCCTGGTTGACGCGAACATTGGCGAACACCCCACCGGCGACAGCGAGATCGCGCAGCCCGGTGCGCTGCGCCCAGAATCTCGCGTAGCGACGCACGACCCGTTCGAAATGTCGTTGAATGCTGGCGGCCAGATCCTCTCGGGCCCAGCCCTGCGGCAACTGTCGTCTCAACTCATCGGCCGCCGCCCGGAAGACCAGCCCGGCGCGGTT
>Ga0302046_10001448_pt1 | contig 22328 bp, 21 predicted proteins | sample RVTome_11_FD_200261 | JGI IMG/M metagenome (GOLD analysis project Ga0302046, IMG submission 200261) | Soil microbial communities from uranium-contaminated site in the Upper Colorado River Basin, Wyoming, United States - RVT147D111 (version 2) ...
GACGCGCCAACCCAACCGCCGCTCAACAGCGACAGTTTGAGAAATGCGGGCTAGCGCCGCCGCCGCCGCACGCGTCGGTTCTTCTTGCGCTTGAGCGGGGCGTAGAGCGTGGCGACGCGCCGGCTGAGCTGGTCGCGCACGATGTACTCGGCCTCGGCCCAGGTCATGCCGGGCCGGACGCGGCGGTCGTAATGGGCGTGCAGCATCAGCTCGTCCCAGGGCGAGAGCGCCTGCTGTTTGGAATGGTCGTTGAAGATCGAGGGGCTCAGGTGGCTCGAGTCGTTCATCAGCCCCATCGCCTGGGTCAGCTCCTCGACGATGCAGTGGCGGCGCAGCAGGTTCCAGTCGGCGTGGATCACGATCGAGGCGCGCCGGATGACGAAGTCGCGCCCGGAGAACACCCGCGCCTGGCAGACGCGCTCCAGGTCGCGCGGCCCGTTGCCGCCGTTGTGGACGAAGGTGATGATCATGTTGGGCGCAAGGCCGGCCTGGCCGGTGCGCTGGGTGAGGAAACGGAGCCCGGTAAGCCGCGACAGGGTCGCCAGGTGGCGGATCACCTCGGGCTCGTAGACCTCGAGGTTGGCGCCGCGCAGCTCGGCGACGATCGGCCCCGCCCATTTGATGATGCGGCCGCGCCGGGCCAGTCCGCCGAACTCCGCGCGCAGCGCCAGCGCGCGGTACTGCGCCACCAGGTCGCCCAGCGGCGGCATGCCCCGGGTCCCCGGAAGCTGCGAGTAGGAGTACTGCGAGTAGGAGTACTGCGAGGGCGAGTGTCGCGGAGGCGCGAAGGGCAGCGTCTCGGCGCGCGCCTGGTGCGCCGGCGCCGTGGCCACCAGGTTGAGCGCGAGCGCGACGGCGAAGAGCGCCGCCCGCCGGCCGTGGCGAGGCCGCGCCGTCACGTGAGATGCTCCATCAGGCGCGGCATCAGCTCGACCAGGTTGCAGGGCTTGGTGCGGCTGTCGAGCTGGTGCTGCAATATGCCGTCCCAGCCGTCCTTGCAGGCGCCGGGCGAGCCGGGCAGGGCGAAGAGATAGGTGCCGCCGGCGACGCCGCCGGTGGCGCGCGACTGCATGGTCGAGGTCTTGATCTTCTCGTAGCTCAGCATGCGGAAGAGCTCGCCGAAGCCGTCGATGGTCTTCTCGTAGACCGACTGAAACGCCTCGGGCGTGACGTCGCGGCCGGTGACGCCGGTGCCGCCGGTGGCGATCACCGCGTCGATCTCGGGATCGGCAATCCAGGCCTTGAGCTGGTCGACGATGGCGGCCGTGTCGTCGCGCACGATGGCGCGCGCGGCGAGCTTGTGGCCGGCGCCTTCGAGGCGCGCCACCAGCGTGTCGCCCGAAGTGTCGTTCGAGGCGTCGCGGGTGTCGGAGACCGTCATCACCGCGATCTGGACCGGAAGGAAGCCGGCTGGGCTCGACTGGTCGGTCATGGCTCTGCCCGCTCGCGTTCGACGCGACCGCACCCTCGCCCGACGTGCCGCCAGGCTCAGCGCTTGGCGGTGCTGCGGCCGTCCTGCGGTTTGTAGATCGGCCAGGCGCCGGCGGCAACCTGGTCGAGCGAGGCGGGCTGCTGGCTCAGGCGCTCGCGGTAGGCCCACAGATTGGCCAGCACCCGCACCACGTAGCCGCGCGTCTCGCGGTAGGGGATGCTCTCCAGGAAGAGCAGCGGGTCGTTGCGGTGGTCGACGTTGGTGTGCCACTTGGACACCGCGCCGGGCCCGGCGTTGTAGCCGGCGACCGCGTAGATGATGTTGCCGTTGATGTCGTCGCGGGCGAGCAGGAAGTTGAGGTACTTCTGGCCGAGCGAGATGTTGAGCGCCGGATCGAAGAGCCGGTTGCGGCCGCGCCGCCAGCGCAAACGCCGGTCGCGCGCCACGATGCTCGCCGTCCGCGGCATCAGCTGCATCAGGCCGCGCGCGCCGACGCGGCTGCGCGCCCGGGTGCGGAAGGCCGATTCCTGGCGCATCACCGCGTAGATCAGCGCCCGGTCGATGGTGAATCCCTCGCGCGGCCGCCACTTCGGCACCGGATAGAGCCCGCCGTCGATCTTCTTGCCGTCGCGCCGGGTCATCAGCCGCGCCACGCGCAGCGACAGCCCCGGCATGTTGCCGGCCTGCGCCACCGCGAGGAGGGCGGCGCCCAGTCCCGGATCGCCGCCGCGATAGAGCCGCGTCAGCTCGCGCTCGGCGCGGGCGCGCTGGCCGACCTGGACCAGGGCGATGGCGCGCACCGCCGCGGAGGACTCCAGAAGGCGGTCCATGTCGGCGCCCGAGCCCTCGGGGACCTGCCAGTTGAACCGCGTGTCGAGGCCGAGCTGGCGGCGCGCCAGGATGCCGTAGAAGGTGCCGGCGTGCTGGGCGGCGGCGTCGATCCAGCGGTTGACCTGCTCGGGCTGGCGGTTGCGCAGGCGCGACCGCGCGGCCCAGTAGGCGGCGCCCGATTCGGTCCAGTCCGAGACGCCGTTCATCTGCGCCAGCGCCTCGAAATGGGTCGCGGCTTCGTCGTACCTGGCGAGCCGGAAGGCGGCGAGGCCCAGCGTCCAGCGTGCGAAGGACAGGCGATCGCCGGTGCGCTCGTGCGCGGCCTTGGCCATCGCGTAGGCCTTATCGGTCTGGCCGTGCCCCATCAGCCGGAAGGCGAGGCGGGTGCGGTAGAGGTCGGTCAGCGCGGGGCCGAGGCTGCGCTGGTAGCGGCGCGAATTGAGGATGCGCTCGGCGCGCGTCAGGCGGCCGTAGGCGATGTGCCGGCCGATCGCCCGGCGCAGCCAGCGCGTGCGGCGCAGCGTGCGGCGGCCGGCCACCGGCTGGGAGCCGATCGAATAGCCGCCGCCGGCGACTTCGCCGCCGTCGCCCAGGGTCACCTGGCGCGGCGCCCGGGGATAGCCGGCGCGGCGCGGCTTGCGGCGCAGCGCGAAGCGGTAGACGCGCACCGCCTCGGGATGGTCGGCGTAGCGCGCCATCCAGGCGCGCAGCTCGGCATAGCGCGATCGGTAGCCGCGGCCCATGTAGCGCTGGGACAGCACGTGGCCGAGCAGGATGCGGTCGGAAAGCTGGGCGATCTCGCGGTTGGCGGCGCCGAACTGGCGGCGCGCCTGGAGCGCGAAGATGCGGCGGTAGCGCGCCGCGTCGCCGGGCTTCAGGATCTGCGGCAGCTTGATCTCGCCGCGCGGCACGCCGACCTTGATGACCGGCTTTGCGGCCTTGGCGCCAGCTTTGGCGGCGGCCGGACCGGCGCTGGTCTTCTGGGTCGCGGCGACCGGCGGGCCGGCCTCGACCGCGGGCGGCTTGGCGGCCGGAGCTGCGGCAGTCGGCCCGGCGGGCGGCTTGGCGGCGGCCGGAGCGGCGGCGGCCGGCCCGGCGGCGGCCGGCCCCGCGGCGGTCGTCGTCCTGACGGCAGCGGCCGGCGCGGCGGTCCTGGTGTCGGTCGACCGGCGCGCGACGTTGCGGCCGCTGTCCTGCATGATGCCGACGGACGGGCCGGCTTCAGCGACGAGCGCGGGGGCGACGAGCACAGGGGCGACGAGCACCGGGACGACGAGCACCGGCGAGCCCGGCTCGCGGGCATTCCCCTGAGCCGCTGCCATGGCGGTAGCGGATGCGAGAATCAACGGAATCGCAAGGCGTTGCATCAAGCAGCTCTCCATCGGGGGTAGGGCGCGCGCGGGGGGCGAACTGGCGGAACGCTGACGCCTTTAGACCCTATTCGGACTCGAATTGCAAAACATCCCTCGGCGCCGGGCGGCTCGAGCGGGCTTCCGCGATCCGGCGAGGCGTCAGACTACGGCCGGAACAGTTAATTTTGGTTGAGGTTTGGATGCGCTTTGATTGACCTGTCTTGAACAAAGATAGTACATATGCGCGGAGTCGATCGAGGCCCCCGCCGCGAGGCGGGACCGCCGTCCGATCGCCGCCGCCGCCGTCGCATATGAACCTCCACGGGAGACCTACGATGAGCCAGAGCCAGGCCGAAAAGGCCGAGACCTTCCGCGCCCTCCACCACCGCGACGGCGCCTTCGTGATCCCCAACCCATGGGATATCGGCACGGCGCGCATCCTGGAGGCGCTGGGTTTCGAGGCGCTGGCGACCACGAGCGCCGGCTACGCCCATTCGCGCGGCCTCAAGGACGGCGCCAAGACGATCGGCCGCGAGGAGATGCTGGCCCACGCGCGCGAGATCGTCGAGGCGAGCGGCCTGCCGGTCTCCGCCGATCTGGAGAACGGCTTCGGCGACGCGCCCGCGGAGGCGGCCGAGACGATCCGCGGCGCCATCGCCGTCGGGCTCGCGGGGGCTTCGATCGAGGACGCGACGATGGACCCGGCCGACCCGATCTACGAGAAGGCGCACGCGGTCGAGCGGGTCGCGGCGTCGGTCGAAGCCGCGCGGTCGGCCGATTTCCCCTTCATGCTGACGGCGCGGGCGGAGAACTTCATCCACGGCCGCCCCGACCTCGACGACACGATCGCGCGTCTCACGGCCTTCGAGGCGGCCGGCGCCGACGTGCTCTACGCGCCGGGCCTGCGCTCGCTCGATCAGATCCGCGCGGTCTGCGATGCGGTCTCCAAGCCGGTCAACGTGGTCGCCGGGCTCGGCGGCGTGGCCTTCACGGTGGCCGAGCTTTCCGAGGCCGGCGTGCGCCGCATCAGCCTCGGCTCGACGCTCTCGCGCCTGGCCTACGGCGCCTTCATCCGCGCGGCGAAGGAGATGCGGGACAGCGGCACCTTCGGCTTCTCCGGCGACGCCGTGCCCTACGCTGAGCTCCAGGATTATATGAAAGGGTGAGCGCGCCCCCCCGCGCGCGTTCTCTAGAGCATATTCCGATCGTTTGGCATCACTGGCCCGCTCCCCCACCCGGCCACCCAATGGCAGTATCCTGTGGGTGGCCGGGTGGGGGAGCGGGCCGGCGCCGATTCCGCGTGAGCGGAATATGCTCTAGCCGATCGCGACTGCGCCCGTCGCCGTGAGTTCGCGCAGCTCGTCCTCGCTCCGGCCCATCGCGCGCAGCAGCTCGCCCGTGTGCTCGCCGAGGCGCGGCGCCGCGGGGTAGGGGAGCGATGCCGCGTCGGTCGCGGGCGGGCTGACGGCGGGCAGGCGGCCGAGCTCGGGCTGCTCGAACCAGGAGACGACGCCGGCCTCGTCGAGCGCGCCGTCGGCCAGGGCCGCCGCGTAATCGCGCACCGCGGCCGCACTGACGTCCGCCGCCTCGAGCGCCGCCAGGAGATCGGCGACCGTGCGGCGCGCGGTGGCGGCGGAAATGGCCTCGTCGAGGCCCTCGTGGTTGGTGATGCGCTCGGCCAGGCGCCGGAAGCGGGGATCGTCGATCAGCGCCTCCAGGCCGAGCGCCGTCGCCAACGCCGCGAAGTCGCTGTCGCGGAGCGTGGTGATCGCCACCGCGCCGTCGGCGGCCGGATAGAGGCCGACCGGGCTCGCCTGCTCGGCCGGCGGGTTGCCCTGCTCCAGGTGGTATTCGAGGATGCGGCCGGCCTGGAAGGCGGCGGCGCTCTGCAAGAGCGAGACGTCGAGGTGGCGGCCGCGGCCCTCGCCGCCCTCCGCCCGCGCGCGCAGGCGCTCGTAGAGCGCCCCGCTCGCCGCCTGGGCGGCGTACATGCCGGTCGCCACGTCGATCGGGAAGACCGGCACCTTGCGCGGGCTGCCGTCGCGGTCGCGGTTGAAATGCGCCATGCCGAGATGCGCCTGGAGGATGGTGTCGGTGGCCGGCCGGCCGCTCGCCGGCCCGCGCTGCCCATAGCCGGTGACCGAGACGTAGACGATGCCGGGGTTGGCTTTCGCGACCGCGTCGTAGCCGACCCCCAGCCGGTCGGTCACGCCGGGGCGGAAGTTCTCAACCAGCACGTCGGCGCGCGCCGCGAGCTCGGCGACCACGGCGCGTCCGGCATCGGCCTTGAGGTCGACTGCGAGCGAGCGCTTGCCGCGGTTGAAGGCGGCGAAGAGCGCCGACATGGCGCGGCCCGGCGTGCCGAGCGGGCGCAGCCAGTCGCCCTCCAGCGGCTCGACCTTGACCACCTCGGCGCCCTGCAGGCCGAGGAGCTGCGCGCAGTAGGGGCCGGCGATGCCCTGGCTCAGGTCGACGACCGAGAGGCCCTTGAACGGCGCCAGCGCGGTCATGCGCTCAATCTCACATGCGCGGTCACGCGCTCAATCTCACATGCGCGCTCACGGGTGGGCGCTCGTCCTAGCCGTCATCGAGCTTCGCCTGGATCGCCAGCAGGTCGCGCCAGGCCTCGCGCTTGCCGGCGGGCGAGCGCAGCAGATAGGCCGGGTGGAAGGTCGGCATCGCCGGCAGCGTGATGCCGCTGGGCAGCGTAAAGTCGTGCCAGCGCCCGCGCAGGCGCATGATCCCGGTGGTGGTGTCGAGCATGGTCTTGGCCGAGGTGCCGCCGACGAAGACCAGCAGCTTCGGCCCCGCGAGCTCGATGTGGCGGTGGACGAAGGGCAGGCAGGCGGCGATCTCCGCCGGGGTCGGATTGCGGTTGCCCGGCGGGCGCCAGAACAGCATGTTCGAGATATAGGCCCCGGCGCGCCCCGCCTCGCCGCGCTTCAGGCCGATCCACGCGATCATGCGGTCGAGCAGCTGTCCCGAGACGCCGACGAAGGGCAGGCCCTGCCTGTCCTCCTCGGCGCCCGGCGCCTCGCCGATGAACATGACGTCGGCGGCGGGGTCGCCGTCGGCGAAGACGGTGTTGGTCGCCGTCGCCTTGAGCGCGCAGCCCTCGAAGGCGGCGACCGCGGCCTTCAGCTCGGCCAGGGTCGCGCAGCCGGCGGCAATGGCGCGCGCGCTTTCCGCCTCCGCGTCGGCCGAGGCGAGCGGGCGCGGCGCGCGCGGCGCCGCCATTGGCTGTGGGGGCTGTGGCGGCGGCGGCGATGAGGGCGCGGCGGTCGGATGCGGCGGCGCGGCCGGTCGTTCCCCGGCCGCGGGCGTCATAGCCGCCCGCGCCGACACGTCGTATCGGTCGACCGGGATTTCGCCGATCGCCTCGTCGGCGCCGGCCTCGATCTGCCAGCGCAGCGCGGCCGTCAGCTGCGCGTGATCCGTCGCGGGTGGGCTCATGGCCGCCGAAGATAGCACCGCCGTCATCGCGGGGGCTATCGCGCCGATGGACTGTGCTATAAGGCCCGTCGCCTGAACGCGAAGGACGGATGCGGGGCATGGAACGCGAGTCGATGGCCTACGATGTCGTGATCGTGGGCGGCGGGCCGGCGGGTCTCGCCGCGGCGATCCGGCTGAAGCAGCTGGCCGCGGAAGCGGAGAAGGAGATCGGCGTCTGCCTGTTGGAGAAGGGCTCCGAGGTGGGCGCGCATATATTGTCCGGCGCGGTGCTCGAGACCCGGGCGCTCGACGAGCTGATCCCAGACTGGAAGGAGCAGGGCGCGCCGGTCAAGACGCCGGTCAGCGCCGAGACGTTCCTCTTCCTCACCGAGAAGGGCGGGGTCTCGTGGCCGACCGCCTTCCTGCCGCCGGCGATGAAGAACCACGGCAACTACGTCATCAGCCTCGGCAACCTGTGCCGCTGGCTCGCCGAGCAGGCGGAAGCGCTGGGGGTGGAGATCTATCCGGGCTTCGCCGCCGCCGAGCTGCTCTTGAACGAGGACGGCTCGGTCAAGGGCGTGGCGACCGGCGACATGGGTATCGCAAAGGACGGCGAAAAGCTCGACAGCTACGAGCCGGGCATCGAGCTGCACGCCAAATGGACCTTCTTCGCCGAGGGCTGCCGCGGCAGCCTCGGCAAGCAGCTTATGGAGAGGTTCGGCCTCGGCGACGGCGTGCAGATGCAGACCTACGGCATCGGCCTGAAGGAGCTCTGGGAGGTCGCGCCCGGGAAGCACCGGCAAGGCCTCGTCGTCCACACCGCCGGCTGGCCGCTCGACGCCAAGACCTACGGCGGCTCCTTCATCTATCACCTGGAGGACAACCAGGTCGCCGTCGGCTTCGTGATCGGGCTCGACTACCAGAACCCGCATCTGAGCCCCTTCGACGAGTTCCAGCGCTTCAAGCTGCATCCCAAGATCAAGCCGACCTTCGAAGGCGGCCGGCGCATCTCCTACGGCGCGCGGGCGCTCAACGAAGGCGGCCTGCAATGCCTGCCCAAGCTCACCTTCCCGGGCGGCGTGCTGATCGGCTGCGAGGCGGGCACGCTCAACATGCCCAAGATCAAGGGCACCCACACGGCGATGAAGTCGGGCATGCTGGCGGCCGAAGCCGCGGCGGCGGCGCTGGCGGGCGACGATCCGCCGGCCGAGCTGACGGGCTACGCCGAGGCCTTCGAGGCGTCCTGGGTGCACGAGGAGCTGCACGCCGCGCGCAACGTGCGGCCGGCCTTCAAATGGGGCCTGATGATGGGCACGCTGGCGACCGGCATCGACCAGGTGCTGTTGCGTGGGCGCGCGCCGTGGACGCTGAAGCACGCCCATGCCGACCACGAGACGCTGACGAAGGCCGCCGAGGCCAAGCCGATCGACTATCCCAAGCCCGACGGCGCGATCACCTTCGACAAGCTCTCCTCGGTCTTCATCTCCAACACCAACCACGAGGAGAACCAGCCGGTTCACCTCAAGCTCGCCGATCCGAGCATCGCGGTCGACTACAACCTGGCGCTCTACGACGCGCCGGAGGAACGCTACTGCCCGGCGGGCGTCTACGAGATCGTGCGCGACGACGACGGCTCCAATCCGCGCCTGCAGATCAACGCGCAGAACTGCGTGCACTGCAAGACTTGCGACATCAAGGACCCGAAGCAAAATATAACCTGGGTCACGCCGCAGGGTGGCGGTGGGCCAAACTATCCTAATATGTAGGCTATGCGGTCGGTCGGCGGTGCGGCATTGAGACAGGTCTGAGCGGGGAACGTTCACGTCGTCTTTACCCTAGAACCGGATGATGCTGGGACCGATCGCCATCAGCTCATCCAACGAAACGGCAGGAGCGATGACCGGATTTAAGCATCTCACAGCATCGGTGCGGCCGCGCGCGCGCATCGCCGCCGCCGCCGGCGCGGCGGCCCTCGCGGCGCTGGGATCGGCGGCCTTGGCCATGTCGGCCGCCCCGGCCGCGGCGGAAACCGGCAAGGCCTCGAGCTTCCAGCCCGAGACCACCTCGGGCGCCTATCTGGCGGCGCGCCACGCCGAGCGCCTGTTCGCGCTCTCCGAGGCGGCGACGCTCTACGCCCGCGCGCTGGCCGAGGATCCGGACAACCTCGAGCTGCTCGGGCGCACGCTCTATCTGATGGTCGCCGACGGGCGCATCGAGGCGGCGCTGCCGCTGGCCCGGCGCGTGGTGGCGAAGCGGCCGCAGGCGCGCCTCGCCAACCTCGTGCTGTCGATCGACGCGGCCAAGCGCAAGCAATACGCCGAGGCGCTGCGCCACCTCCAGACCCAGCCCCGGCGCGGCGCCAACCAGGTGCTGATGCCGCTGTTGCAGGCCTGGCTCGAATACGGCGACGGCAAGCGCGACAACGCGCTGCGCACGGTGCGCGACGTCGAGCGCGTCACCGGCTTCTCCGTCTACTACCACCTGCACAGCGGGCTGATGCTCGAGATGGCCGGCCGCACCAAGGCGGCGGGCGAGCGCTACGCCCAGGCCCTGGCCGACGAGAAGAGCGTCGGCCCGCGCATGGTCGAGGCGATCGGCATCTTCTACGAGCGCTCCGGCCAGGTGGCCACGGCGGTGGCGCTCTACGAGAAGTTCCTCAAGCGCTTTCCCGATTCGCCGGCCCTCCAGATGGCGCTCGCGCGGGCGCGCAGCGGCGGCAAGGCGCGGCCCTTCGCGATCTCGCCCGGCGAGGGCATGGCCGAGGCGCTGTTCGACGTCGGCAGCGCCGCCCGGCGCAGCCGCCGGCGCCAGCAATCGCTGATCTACGCGCGCCTCGCGCTGCACCTCAAACCCAATTTCGGCCCGGCGATCGTGCTGATCGCCGCGGTGCTCGACGAGCAGAACCGGCGCGACGCCGCGGTGCGGCTCTATCTCTCCGTGCCGAAGGGCTCGCCGCTTTCCTGGCCCGCGCGGCTCGCCGCCGCCCAGTCGCTCAACGCCATCGATCGCGGCGACGAGGCCGCGCGGATGCTGGAGGCCATGGCCGGCGAGCAGCCCAAGCGCTTCGATGCGCTGGTGGCGCTGGGCGATCTGCATCGCGGCAGGGAGCGCTTCGCCGCCGCGGTCAAGGCCTACGACCGCGCCTTCGCCCGGATCCCCAAGGTCGAGCAGCGGCATTGGGGCCTGCTCTATGCCCGCGGCATCGCGCTGGAGCGCTCCAAGCTGTGGGCGCGGGCGGAGAAGGACTTCCTGAAGGCGCTCGACTTCATGCCCAACCAGCCCTTCGTGCTCAACTATCTGGGCTATTCCTGGGTCGAGCAGGGCAAGAACCTCGACCGCGCGCGCGAGATGATCGAGAAGGCGGTGAGCCTCCGCCGCAACGACGGCTACATCACCGACAGCCTCGGCTGGGTGCTCTACCGCACGGCCAAGTACAAGGAGGCGGTGCCGCATCTGGAGCGCGCCGTGGCGCTGCGGCCGCAGGACCCGACGATCAACGACCATCTGGGCGACGCCTACTGGATGGTCGGCCGCCACCGCGAGGCGCAGTTCCAGTGGCGCCGCGCGCTTTCGCTCAAGCCGGGGAAGGACCAGATCAAGGTCATCGAGGCCAAGATCAAGGACGGACTGAAGGCGCCCGGCAAGAAGCCGTGAGCGGCGGGCCCGCGGCGGGCTCGTCCACCGTCGCTGCCGCCGCGCCGGCCAAGCTCAATCTCTACCTGCACGTCACCGGCCGGCGGGCCGACGGCTACCACGAGCTCGACAGCCTGGTCGCCTTCGCCGACCTCCACGACACGATCGAGGTGCGGCGCTCGGCGGGGCTGTCGCTGAAGGTCGACGGCCCGTTCCGCGTGCCGCTGGGCGATCCCGCCGGCAACATCGTGCTGCGCGCCGCCCGCGCGCTGGCCGAGGCCGCCGGGGTCGAGCCGACGGCGCGGATCACGCTGGTCAAGCGCCTGCCCGTGGCCGCCGGCATCGGCGGCGGCTCGGCCGACGCGGCCGCCGTCCTGCGCGCGCTCTGCGAGCTCTGGTCGGTGCGGCTGCCCGCCGCCGGGATGGCGGCGCTGGCGCTCGGCCTCGGCGCCGACGTGCCGGTGTGCCTGGAAGGCCGGCCCGCTTTCGTCGGCGGCATCGGCGAGGACCTCGCGCCGGCGCCGGTGCTTCCCGCCGCGCCGCTGGTGCTGGTGAACCCGCTCCGGCCGCTCGCCACGCCGGAGGTCTTCGCCGCGCGCACGGGCGGCTTCGGCGAGCCTGCCCGCTTCAAGGAAGTTCCCATGGACGTGGCCGCGCTTGCCGGCCTGCTGGCCGCGCGCGGCAACGATCTGACCGAGGCCGCGGTATCGCTGGCGCCTGAAGTGGCGACGGTGCTGGCGGCGCTCGAGGCCGTGCCGGGCACGCTGCTGGCGCGCATGTCGGGCAGCGGGGCGACCTGCTTCGCCCTCTACGCCGACGCGACCGCCGCCGCCCGCGCCGCCGCCGTGATCGCCGCCGGCAATCCCGGCTGGTGGGTCGCGGCCGGCAAGCTGCTCGGCGGACGGGCGAAAGGCGGCGCCTAACGCTCTGCCGGCGCGCCCTCTCCCGCGAGCGGGAGAGGGCGTCCGGTTCGCGCCTACCTTATCGCGATCGGGTTGATGATCATCTGCACGGCGCCCTTGATGCGCGCCGGGCCGAGGACGAAGAGGAACTCCCAGCCCTGGTCCTTGACCAACTCGCGGGTGTCGATCGACTCCAGGATCACGACGCCGTTCTTGGGGATCAGGATCTGGTGGATCTCGAAGACGCCGACGCCCTTCTCGAAGGGAACGGTCTCCAGGCCCCAGGTGTCGCCGCCCACCGCGACGACCTCCTTGGAGACCAGGTACTCGGCGCCGGTCTTGCCGAGCCCCGGCTCGACGCTGCCCCAGCGCTTGAGGTCCTTCTTGGTACCGTCCTTGCCGTCCAGCAGGTTGAGCCAGCCCGAATGGAACAGCACGACGTCGCCTTTTCGGATCTCGACGCCCTGCTTCTTGGCGGCGCCGATGATGTCTTCCTTGGTGTAGGGCGTGCCTTCCTTGACGATCTTGACGCCGAAATAGCCGGCCATGTCGAGCACCACGCCGCGCGCGACGATCGGCGGATATTTCTCGATGCCGAGCTTCTTGAGCCCGTCGGCCTTGGCGAAGTCCGTGTCCTTGTGGCCGTTGTAATAGACGTGGTCGATGCCGATATGGCCGAGCCCGTCGATCTGCGGGCCGATGCCGAGCCAGCCCATGAAGATGTCGTCGTTATAGGTGGTCTTGGTCGGCCCGAGCCCGCTGGTCCGGATCTGGTTGGGCTGCAGGACCGTGAGGCTCAGCGAGCGCGGCGGGAAGGCCGGCGTGGTCTTGTCGAGGATGATGCCGAGATTGTAGGTCTTGCCGGTCTTGATGAGCTTGGCCGCCGCCAGCACCGATTTCGGCGTGATCAGGTTCATCGCGCCGATCTCGTCTTTGGGGCCCCATTTCGATTTGGTCCAGTCCTGGGCGGACGCCGATGCGGCGAGCAGCAATGTCACGGATGCCGCCAACACGGCGCGGATCGTCGTTCTCATGGTGGAATCCCTCCCGAATGCCGGCGACATTTCGGGTGGGCGAGGGCCCGCCGGCACATCCATCACCCTGCCGTGCATTCTGTCGGCGAAATCCGGCAGCGGCAAGGTGCGGGCGTGCGATTCCGCATGACGAAAAGGATTCGGGGCCATTGCGCCGCGCCCTAGTTTTTTCGCTGGGCATGGCGGGCCGAACGTTGGAACCTGTATCCATCGAACGAACCAGGCGAGGATCGACGAACCATGCACCGAGATCGACTGCGGACGACACGGCGGACCGTACTGGCGGGCGTGCTCGCCGTCGCGCTGGCGGCGGCCGGCGGCCATGCCGCGCAGGCCCAGGGCAAACCCCAGGGCGCGCTCGATGGCGCCGCGATCAAGAAGTACTTCTCCGGCACGCGGCTTTACGGCACCACGCCCAGCGGCAAGACCTGGCTGATCGACTTCAACGCCGACGGCAGCTTCCGCGGCGCCGTGCCCAAGGGCGAGGACGTCGGCCGGTGGTGGATCCAGGGCGACACGCTGTGCCGCAAGTGGACGGCCTGGGAGAACCAGACGATCGGCCACAGCAAGAAGCAGGCCTGCTTCTGGATCATGCTCGACCGCGACCGCAAGCGCGTCAACTACTTCAACATGGATGGTTCGCTCTACCGCTCCTGGCGCATGGGCAACTGAGCGGGGTTTTGCCTGGGCGGCGCGCTAGCGCATATTCCGCTCACGCGGAACCGGCGCCAGCCCACTCCCCCGCCCGACCACCCCGAGGGTACTGTCATTGGGTGGTCGGGCGGGGGCCATTCGACAAGCTCACGAGGGCCGGTGATGCCGACAAATCAGAAAGCGCGTTACTCCCCGCCCTGGACCAGCTCGATGGCGGCGATCATCTCGCTCAGCTCGTCCATGAAGCGGTCGATCGCCTCCTGCGGCGCGGCGTAGGTGTCGTCGCGGGAGTTGGTCAGCACGCGGTAGTACGACTTGCCCGACTCGTAGAGCCCGACCGAGATCTCGATGCGGTCGCCGTGGTGCGGCGCCTGCACGCCCACCAGGTCGTCGCGCAGCTTCCACACCAAATAGTCGGCGTGCTTGAGCTCCTTTTGGATCTCCAGCGCGGCGACGACGACGGGCTGCATCAGCGCGGCGCGGCGGTGGTCGGGCGGCGGCGCGCCGGCCCGCGATTCGAGCTCGCGTCGGCGGGCGTCCTCAAGCCTGCGTCGGAAAAGGTCACGGGTGCGCATGCATCGACTTTCGGTGCCGGTTCTGGCGCTGCCGGTTCTGGCGCTGCCGGCCCTGGTGGGCGCCGGCGGTTGCGGGGCGTGGGGCGTCTCGGCTCGGACGCCTCGGATTGCGCCGATACTCTGGCCGAACGGGTGCTTAGGATTCATTAACGTTCCCGAAAATGATCGATTTCCCGGGGCGGCCGCCCCGGCCCAAAGCCAACATCAACCCCAACAAAACTGTCAGCGATGTATCCGGTCCATAGTGTCAGCGATCTATCCGCTTGCTCACTTTCGATCCCAAATTCCTACCCGTCGGGCAGCACCGCCACCATGCGCTCGATCCAGGCGGCGTCGACGCCGTCGAGCGTCGCGAGCTCGGCGCGCGCCTCCGCTTTGCTCTGGGTCGTGCAGTCGAGCACGCCGGGCGCGCCCGCGTCGGCGGGCTGGCAGGCCATCTCCAGGCGGATGCCGTTGGGATCGTAAAAATAGATGCCGTAGAGCCCGGGGAGCTGCTCGATCCGCGGCGTGTGGTCGATGCCGTGCTCGTCGAGGCGCTTCTCGACCTCGTCGAAGCGCTCGGGCGTCACCACGAAGGCGACGTGCTGCATGCCGCCGATGGCGTTGCGGTTCGATCGCGGCTCCGCACCCTTGGGGATCTCGAAGAAGGCGAGCAGGCTGTCGTTGCCCATGTCGTAGAAATAGTGGCGCACCTCCTCGTAGGGCGGATTGCCGCGGTTGCCGGGGCCGGTGCCGAGGCCCGGCGGCACCTTCATCGCATGGACCAGCGGCATGCCCAGCACGTCGACGTAGAACGCCGTCGTCATGGCCATGTCCTCGGTGGTCAGCGCCAGATGGTGGACGCCGCGCGGCAGGACCTCGCCCGCATGCGCGGGCGCCCTGGCGGGTGCTTCCCGGCTGCCTTCCATGACCGCCTCCTTTCCCGAAGCAACGATTGGGGCAAGTATAGGCCCGCCCGGCCTTCCCCGGCGAGATCGAAGTCGTCAGCCGTCCACGGCCAGGTCGAAATAGAGCGTGCCCAGGTCCTCGCGCGCCAGCAGCGCGTCCGCCTCCTCCTCCAGCACGATGCGGCCCTTGATCATCACATAGGCGCGGCGCGCGAAGCCGAGCGCGATGTCGAGCTTCTGCTCGACCAGCAGGATGGTGAGCCCCTCGGCCTGCAGCGCCTCGAGCGCGCGCCGGATCTCCTCGACGATGAGCGGCGCCAGGCCCAGGAAGGGCTCGTCGAGCAGCAGCACGCGCGGCGCCGACATGAGCGCGCGGCCGATCGCCAGCATCTGCTGCTCGCCGCCGGAAAGCGTGCCGGCGAGCTGGCCGGCGCGCTCCTCCAGGCGCGGGAACAGCCGGTAGACGTAAGCGAAGCGCTCCTCCAGCGAGCGTCCCGCGCCGCGCCGCAGGCGCAGCGCCCCCAGGCGCAGGTTGTCGCGCACGCTCAAGGGACCGAAGACCATGCGGCCCTCGGGCACCAGGGTCAGCCCGGCGGCCACGATGCGGTGGCTGTCGAGCGCGCCGAGCTCGACGCCGTCGAAGGCGATGCGTCCGCTGCGCCGCCGTATGGTGCCGGTGAGCGCGGCCAGCAATGTCGACTTGCCGGCGCCGTTGGGGCCGAGCAGCGCCACCGTCTCGCCGCCGCCGACGCCGAGGTCGACCCCATGGATGACGTCCACGGGGCCGTAGCCGGCGGTCAGCCTCCCCACTTCAAGCATCGGGCCGCCCCGCGCGGCTGCCGGCCGCGGCCCCCACGCCGCCGGCCTCGCCCAGATAGGCGTCGACGACGGCGGGATCGGCGCGGATCTCGTCGGGCGCGCCGTCGGCGATCTTGCGCCCGAAGTTGAGCACCACGACGCGGTCGGCCAGGGGCAGCAGGAACCGCATGTCGTGCTCGATCAGCAGGATCGAGATGCCGCGCGCGGCGATGCCGCGGACGATCTCGGCGAGCCGGTCGCATTCGCTGGGCGTGAGGCCGGCGGCGGGCTCGTCGAACAGCATGATGCGCGGCTCGCCGGCCAGCGCCCGGGCGGTCTCCAGCAGGCGGCCCTGGCCGAATGAAAGCGTCGTCACCGCGGCGTCGCGGAACTCGCCGAGGCCGACGAAGTCGATCAGCTCGTCGGCGCGCTTCCTTGCCGCGCGCTCTTCCATGCGCGCGGCGCCGGCCCCCAGCAGCACCGGGATCAGGCCCGAGCGCATCGTCGCGTGCGCGCCGACCAGCACGTTGTCGGCGACCGACATGCCCTCGAAGGGCATGTTGTGCTGGAAGGTGCGCATGATGCCGCGCGCGGCGATGCGGTGCGGCGGCAGCCCGAGCATCTCCTCGCCGTCGAGGCGCACCGAGCCGGCGCTCGCCGGATAGCCGCCGGTGAGGACGTTGAAGGTGGTGCTCTTGCCGGCGCCGTTGGGGCCGATGAGGCCCAGCACCTCGCCCTCGCCGAGCGCGAAGTCGAGCCCGTCGACGGCGATGAGCCCGCCGAAGCGCTTGGTGAGCCCCCGCACCTCGATCAGCGATTTTCGCGCCGCCGTCATCGGCGCGCCTTCATCCGCCGCCGGAAATTATCCCAGGCGCCGATCAGCCCCTTGGGCTGGAAGAGGATCGCCGCGACCACGACGATGCCGAATCCGAGCGCGTGGTAGTGGCCGACGACGGGCTCGAGGATGTCCTGGCTCATCTTCAGCAGCACCGCGCCGACGATCGCCCCGGCATGGCTGCCGCTGCCGCCGACGATCACCATGAAGAGCAGCAGGAAGGCGTTCTCGATGCCGAAGACCGGCGGGTTCACCGTGTTGTCGAAGAAGGCGTAGACCATGCCCGCCGCCGCCGCCATGACGCTGGTCAGCGTGAAGGCGACGATCTTTGTGCGCGCGACGTCGACGCCCATGGCCGCGGCGGCCTCGGAATTGTCGCGGACGGCGCGGCAGGCGCGGCCGAACCAGGAGCGGTCGATGCGCAGCAGGATGGCCAGGGTGCCGAGCAGCACGCCGACCATGACCAGGGCGTACCAGGGCCCGTCGATGCGCAGGCCGAGGACCGTCGGCAGCGCGTAGTTGGTGAGCCCGCCGGTGCCGCCGGTCAGCGTGCCGCCCTCGTCGAGCACGATGATCAGGAGCTGCGCGAAGGCGAGGGTCGCCAGCGCCAGGTAGAAGCCCTCCAGGCGCGTCGCCGCGAAGGAGACGATGAAGGCCAGGACCGCGGCCAGCAGCAGCGCCGCGACGATCGCCGGGCCCAGTCCCAGGTCGGCCTGGGTCAGCAGGATCACCACCGTGTAGCCGCCGATCCCGGCGAAGGCGAAATGCGAGAGCGCCATCTGCCCGGTGATGCCGAAGAGGAAGTTGTAGCTGACCGCGAGCGCCACCCAGAAGAGCAGCTTGCGGTAGAGGTCGAGCTCGTAGGGCTGCAGCACGAAGGGCAGGACGCAGAGCGCCGCCGTCGCCGCGACCCAGCGCAGCCACCATTGCGCGGGCGCCCCGCCCATCACCCGGCCGCCTTGGCGCGCAACAGGCCGGTCGGGCGCACCAGCAGGAAGACGATCAGGAGCGTCGGGGTGACGCCGAGCGCGAGACCCGAGGGGATCGGCGCGTAGCGCCGGGTCAGGTCCTCGGCGAAGGCGAGGATGATGCCGCCCAGGATCGCCCCCTCGACGCGATGGACGCCGCCGATGACGAGCGCCGAGAAGCCCTGGATCGCCAGCGGCAGCGCCATGTTGACCTCGACCGAGCCGCGCGGCGCGTCGAGCAGGCCGGCCAGCCCCGCCACCGCCGCCCCGCCGGCGAAGGCGAGCGCGGTGACGAGCCGCAGGTTGATGCCCATCAGCGCCGCGGCGCGGCGGTTGATCGCCACCGCCTCGAAGCTCTTGCCCCAGACCGTGCGCTCGAAGAACAGCCAGACCGCGCCGAAGACCGCGACCGTGGCGACGATGATGAAGAAGCTCTGCGGCGTGCCGGCGAGCGGGCCGAGCTCGACGCGGCGAAAGCCGAACGGCCCGTCGAGCGGCTCCTGGTCGCCGCCGAAATAGAGCAGCATCGCCTGGTGATAGATCACCAGCATGCCGAGCAGCACCAGGATCGGCGCCAGGTGCCCCGCGCCCCGGACCACGAGCGGACGCACCACCGACCATTCGGTCAGCCAGCCCAGGACGGCCAGGACGAGCGCCGCCCCGGGGATCGCCAGGACCGAGGGCAGGCCCAGCTTCATCGACAGGATGACGGTGGCGAAGGCGCCGATCATCGCCCATTCGCCGACCGCGAAGTTGACGATGCCGGTCGGCCGCAGGATCAGCAGATAGGCGAGAGCCATCAGGCCGTAGATGCAGCCCGAGGCCGAAGCGCTGAGGAGAAGCTCGAGGAGGTCCGTCATGGTCGCCTAAAGACCACGCCCGCGCCCGCTTTGGAACCGCCGGCGGCCGCCGGGGTGGCTAAGCGGCGCCGGGCGCGGGATCGGGACCGGCCCGGCGCTTGGCGCCGGTACCGGTCCCGAAGCGGTCAGTCGCCGCGCGCCGAAGCGGGGCTATTTGGTCCCGGTATGGACGACGGGCCCATGCTGGTTGTTCTTGATCAAGCGGACGACCGCGCCCTCCGCCGGGAAGCCGGTGCGCTTGCCGGCGGGGAAGGCGTAGCTCGCCGCCTTGGCGCCCATCACGCCGCGCCAGCCCTGGGTGGCCGCCATCGCCGCGCAGATCTTGGCCTTGTCGGACGAGCCCGCGCGCTTGATCGCCTGCAGGATGAAGTCGAGGTCGTCGTAGCCGTAGCCCGGCAGCGAGAACGGCGTCTTGCCGTGCTCCTTCTTATAGGCGGCGATGAAGGCCTGCGCCTCGGGGCGGGCCGGATCGAAGGCGTCGATGAAGGCGGTGCCCTCCATCAGGTCCTTGGCGGTGCGCAGGTAGGTCGGGATCGACAGGTTGAACGAGCCCAGCACCTGCTGCTTCAGTCCAAGCTGGTGGTAGGCGCGGAAGAACAGCACCATCTCGCGGCCGAGGATGCCGGCCTGGAAGATGGCGTCGGGCTTGGCCGCGCGCACCTTCTGCATCTGCGGCAGGGCGGACTTGGCGCCTGCCGGCACGACTTCCTGGACCACCACCTTGGCGCCGGATTTCTCCAGGCTGATCTTGAAGTACTTGGCGAGGATCTGGCCGAGCGCGGTGTTGTCGGTCATCAGCGCCACGCGCTTGTAGTTCTTCGACTTGGAATACGCCATCAGCGTGCGGATCTGGATCGAGCCGAGCGGGCCGATCTGGAAGAAGCACTTGTGGTCGAGCTTGCGGGTCAGGGTGTCGCTGCCGTTGTGCGTGGCGTGCGGCGTCAGCGTCTTGATCGTGGTGTTCTGCGCCTGCTGGGCGGAGGTCGAGCTCGAATTGCTGATGATCGCGACGACGCCGTCGTCGATCAGCTTCTGCGCCTTGGAGGCGGAGACGTCGGGCTTGTTGCCGTCGTCCTCGATCACCAGCTCGATCTTCCGGCCGAGCACGCCGCCCTGGGCATTGGTGATCTTGGCCGCGAGCAGGATGCCCTGCAGCACCGGCTCGGCGTAGAAGCGCGCGTTGCCGGTCTTGTCGGTGATGACGCCGATCTTGATCGTGTTCTCCGCCAGCGCCGGCGCGGCCGACAGGGCGCCCAAGGTGCCTATGCACAGCGCCGCCGCGGCCAGTCCTTTCAGTCTCGTCTTCATCGGTTGATTTCCTCCCTGTTGTGAACCGTCGCCGACATCGCGTTTATCGCTCTTCGTCGGCGGCCGGTCGCTCGACGTTACGGGTTATGTTGCCGGGCCGGCCACGGCCCTTTTGGTCCGTTGCCAGGTCTCCAGCATGTCGTCCGCGGCGGCGCCAAGGGCCGCCGTCATGTCAGCGGTCTGCGTCGGATAGGTCAGCTCGAGCCGGTGCCCGCTGGGATCATGGAAATAGATCGACTGGCATATGTGATGGTCGGTCGGCCCGATCACGTCGACGCCCATCGCCTCCAGGCGCAGCTTCGCGTCGAGCAGCTCTTCCATCGAGCCGACCCGCAAGGCCAGATGCTGCACCCAATCCGGCGTGTTCGGGTCGAAGCCCATGGGGTCGGCTTCCGGCACCTCGAAGAAGGCGACGTGGCTGCCGTCCTCCATCTCGAAGAAGAGATGGAAGTGCGGGCTGTACTCCCCGGTCGATCCGACCGTGTCGGCGGAGACCGCCATCGAATATTTCAGGCCAAGCGCCTTGACGTAGAAGTCCGCCGTTTCCTTGGCGTCGCGGCAGCGATAGGCCACGTGGTGGAGCGACTTAACCAGCATGTTTGCCTCCTGCGGCTTTCGGCGCGACGGCGAGCATCGCGACGTTCCCCGACGTGTCCGCCTCGCTGACACGATCCTTGATCAAGTCGATGGCCTGCAAAACGTGCTCGCGCATGGCCGCCTCGGCGTTGACGGCCTGGCGGTCGCGCGCATAGCCGTAGATGCGGTGATGCAGGCCGTGCGACGCCTTGATGGCGTGATAGTCGTACCAATGCACGACGCGGCTGGAGACCAGCGGGACGAGGTAGGTGCGCTCGATGAGCTCGACCAGCAGCCGGTTGCCCGAGCTGTCGATCAGGCGGCGGTGGAATCGGTCGTTCATCTCGATCCAGGGCTCCTGATCGCGGTCGCGCAGGCGCCCGTGCGCGAGCATGGCGTCACCCCAGCCGAGGGTCTCTTCCAGCTCGCGCTTGGCGTCGGCCGAGAAACCGCGCTCGGCGGCGAGACGGCAGGCCATGCCTTCGAGGTTGGCGCGGATCTCGTAGCTCGCCTCGATCTCGCCCAGGCTGAAGCCGCGCAGCGAGTAGCCGCGCTTGGGCACATAGTCGAGCAGCCCTTCCGCGGCCAGGGCCGCGAGGGCGGCGCGCACCGGCGTCCGCGACACGTTCATCTGCGCGCAAAGTGGCGTCTCCTGCAAATGATACCCCGCAGGGTAGGTCCCGCGCAGGATGCAGTCGCGCAGCTGGTTGATGACGTTTTCCGTCCTGGTGCGCATTGCGGCACGATCGCTGATGGGCCTGTCGCGCCTCATGTATACATGATGCGCCTTTGGACGCACAAGCGGCAATGATTTTGCGGGGGATTTGGTTATCATGTATACGAAACGTTGAAATACCAGACATTGCCGGGTCGCGAGATGAGGGAGCGCCACCACGACGCGGAGGTGGCCCGAGACCCGCATGCCGGCGATGATCGCCGGTCGTTCGATTTCTAATTATTTTCGCACCGTAGTGGGCGGCGGGCAATACGGTGAGCGGTGCCGCCATGCGCCGGCCTCCCCGCCGGGCTGCGGGCGCGGCCTTCGCAATCGATTGCGGCGCGGCTGGGCGTGGGTATCATGGCGACCAGCGAGGCCGTTCGCGCCGACAAACAATCGAAGAAGGGGAGAGGGCCAATGGAAGGCAAGATCGCGCTCGAAGAACATTTCGCCATCGACGAGACGCTGCAGGACAGCGCCGGCTTCCTGGGCGAGGCGGTCTGGCCGGAGCTGAGCTCCCGGCTCATGGACTTCCACGGCAAGCGCCTGGCCCAGATGGACGAGCACGGCATCGAGGTGATGATCCTGTCGCTGAACGCGCCGGCCGTCCAGGCGATCCCGGATCCGGCGAAAGCCAACGAGATCGCCGTCCGTGCCAACGATTTCCTCGCCGAGGAATGCGCCAAGCGCCCCGACCGCTTCGAGGCCTTCGCCGCGCTGGCGATGCAGGACCCCGACATGGCGAGCCGCGAGCTCGAGCGCTGCGTCAAGGAGATGGGCTTCAAGGGCCCGCTGGTGAACGGCTTCTCCCAGGTGAACGACCCCGGGAGCGCGGTCTACTACGACCTGCCGCAGTACCGGCCGTTCTGGGCCACGGTCGAGGCGCTCGACGTGCCCTTCTACCTCCACCCCCGCAACCCGCTGCCGAGCATGGCGCAGATCTATGAGGGCCATTCCTGGCTGCTCGGGCCGACCTGGGCCTTCGGCCAGGAGACCGCGGTGCACGCGCTCCGCCTCATGGGCTCGGGGCTGTTCGACGAGCATCCGGGCCTGAAGATCGTGCTCGGCCACATGGGCGAGGGGCTGCCCTACAGCATCTGGCGGGTCGACAACCGCAATGCCTGGACCAAGCAGCCGCCGAGCTATCCCGCCAAGCGCAGGATCGGCGAGTACTTCCAGGAGCATTTCTGGCTGACGACCTCGGGCAACTTCCGCACCCAGACGCTGATCGACGCGATCCTGGAGATCGGCGCCGACCGCATCCTCTTCTCCACCGACTGGCCGTTCGAGAACATCGACCACGCCGCCAACTGGTTCGATGTCGCGACGATCTCCGAGGACGACCGCAAGAAGATCGGCCGCTCCAACGCGGCGAAGCTCTTCAAGATGGAGTAGGGCGGCGGATCGCCATCAATCCCTCTCCCGCGCGCGCACGGGTGTCCGGGGAATGAGTCGATTGGTCGCGGGGGCATGCCCGGTACTCCTAGCGAAAGCCGTGTACTTTCTGGTTGTCGAGACTCAGAAAGGGAGCCG
>Ga0302046_10001449_pt1 | contig 22309 bp, 18 predicted proteins | sample RVTome_11_FD_200261 | JGI IMG/M metagenome (GOLD analysis project Ga0302046, IMG submission 200261) | Soil microbial communities from uranium-contaminated site in the Upper Colorado River Basin, Wyoming, United States - RVT147D111 (version 2) ...
TACTCGTACGCGATCGGCGCCCGTTTTCTCGATGCCACCGCCGGCGCCAACGCGTCATCGACGCGCGGGCTCTACCTCGTCTACAACTTCCGCTGGTAGCGCCCGGCGAACGGCACTGCGGCGTGCGACCGGGAGCCGGAGATCGTCAGGCCTCGCCGCCGTCGACTACGTCGACGACTCGCCGTTCGATCTCGAGCTCCCGGGCTGGCGGGATCAGGAGCTGTCCCACACGGTTCCAGAAGAACTCCTTCACGGTCGCCCAGTCGTCCTTCCCTTCGCCGGGAAGCGGGGCCTCGCGATCGGCGTCGTCGAAGAACGTGAGGGCCCGCAGCAGCAGCCCGTCCTGGACGTCCTGCCGGTAGACCTGGCGCAGCGCGGCCAGGCACTCGGCGATGCCGATCGCCTGCTGATGCAGGGAGACGTAGAGGTCGAAGAAGTCCCGCCTCGTGCCGCGGTCGAGGATGGCGTGGAGCTTCGTGGCCAGCAGACCGGTGACCGACAGCCGGCGATCGTCGACGAAGGGAGACAACATCTCGAGCACGAAGATTGAGACGTCGATGCCGTCGAACCGGAGGTGGACGGTGTCGGAGGTGCGCTCGACGATCTCGACGCGGCCGCGTTGCTCGAGCTGCCGCACCAGGTCGGCGAGATCCTCGGCTCGCGTGACCCCGAAGTCGACGTCGCGGCTGGGCCGGTACGGGCAGAAGCAGCGCATCGCCTGGCCGCCGATGACGAACCAGTAGGGCAGATCGGCCACGGCACGGCCGAGGGGCGGCGGCATGACGGCGACCGGGCCGCGAGGCTCCACCCTCAGATGCCCCGGGCCGCCGCGACGGCGTCGAGCAGCCCGCGGCTCTTCGCCCGGAAGCCCGGAAGGCGCCGCGCCTGGTACAGCGCGAGCCAGGGCATCCCGGACGCGAACGCGATCGCCCGGAGGTCGCCGTAGTTGAAGCAGTAGAACGCCACCTGGTGAGCCGGGACCTTGTTGTCGGGCTCGAGATTGTAGAGCGCGGCCTGGACGGCCGGGGGCAGATCGCCCAGGCGGTGTGTCGTCGTCGGCAGCCGCACGAGCAGCTTGTAGAGCGTGGCCCGGGAGGGAGGCGCAAGCCCCTGCTCTCGACAACGCCTGCCCACCGTCTCGATCAGCGCCGCCATCGACGGACGGTCGTGGCCGCCGGCCGCCTCCGCGACCGCCGACAGGACTCGCGGATCGATGCGGGAGCGGCCCCGGTCCGATCGCGGCCTGCGGCTGGTTCGAGGCGTGACCTGCAGTCGACGGCGCGCCCGTTCCATCGACGCACCCAGATTAAATGGAGACGTCAAGACCATTAATTATAGACGATTACACGACTAATAAGACACTCGAGCCGAGCGGCAGAGCAACCTCGAAGGAAGCCGCGTCGTCGCGCTCGGGGGACTGGCGTGACTCGCTCGGGTATCCTGCGTGAGTCATGCCGCAGGCCACGGACCGCTATCGCGACATCGGACTGCTGATCGCACGCCTGGGTTTCGGGTGCGCGTTCTTCTGGTACCACGGCTATCCCAAGCTCGCCGGCGGTCCCGAGGCGTGGGCGCGCACCGGGGAGGCCGTCGGCAACCTGGGCATCATGTTCGGCTATCAGTGGTGGGGACTGGCGGCGGGCCTCGCCGAGGGCGTCGGCGGGCTGCTTTTCGCGACGGGATTCCTGTTCCGTCCCGCCTGCGTCGCGCTGGCGGGCGTGATGCTCGTGGCAACCGTCGAGCAGTTCGGCCGCCCCGTGCCCGCGCCCGAGCACGCGCTCAAGAACCTCTTCGTCTTCCTGGGGCTGTTCCTCGTGGGCCCCGGGCGCTACAGCCTCGACGCCCTCCTGGCTGGCCGTCGCCGGCGCTGACACGCCGGGCGCGCCATCACCGGGCCGGTGGGCCGAACAGCCCCGCGCGGCAGTCAGAAGGCGGTCCCGCGCCTCGCGATCCGCTTGCGCAGGAAGTGCGTACGCTGCTCCGGCGGCAGGGCCAGCCGCCTCCTGATCAGCTCCCGCAGCGCCCGGTCACTCTCTCGGGCGACGGCGGCGAGCCGTGCTCTTCGGTCGGGGCGCTTCTTCAAGTGTCCTCTCCAGAACGTCCAGGACCGCACGGTCGCGAGGCCGCCGCGCAGCGCGCTTGCTGCGGATGACGTCGGACAGCGAGGCGAGGAGCAGGGGCACACCCTCGATCTCGATGGTCTCCGCGCGGTCGCGCAGCCCCTCGAACGATCGTATGCCATGGATCGTCGCCATGAAATCCACCTGCAGGCCGTCGTCGTCCCGGACGATCCGATACAGATCCGAGGCCGGATAGTAGGGACGCAGCACGACGGCGCCGAGCGCACGCCCGATCGCCTTCAGCTTCGCAAGGTTCCGCGACGTCTTCCGGAACAGGAAATCGAAGTCGACCGTCGTGACCGGAGCGCCGTGGAGCGCCGCGGCTGCGTTGCCGATCAGCACGGCCTGGAGATCGACGGCGGCCATGGCCCGCACGACCTCCAGCAGCAGCGGCTTCGCGTCCACGCGCCCCAGTATAGTGGCCGGGTACCGGCTCGCCCCAGGGATCGCAGGTTGCGGCTCGAAGCCGCCATGAGCCCAGCCCGCTTCGGGCCTGTGCCTGCAGAGAGTGTGCTGGTATCGTGACGCCGTGAAGCATGTTCCGGCCGTCGTGGCCGTGGCGCTGCTCTGTCCGCTGGTCGTGGAAACAGCCGCGCAGCAGGCCGGATCGACCACCGAGCCAGCCCCGCTGGCGCGTGGCTACCGGACCCGCACGCTGGCCGGCGGCTGGGGACATTCGTGGCTGCACGGCTGGCCCGGCTATGGCAAGGCGGTCAGCGACATCGCCTACGGCGGCTTCTATCCCCAGATGGGCTGGTTCGTTACGGACTGGCTCGAGCTGTACGGCGAAGGGACGGCGCACGTCTACTACCGTCCCGACGCCGCCTTTCTCGGCGGCGTCGTCGGTATCGGCGGCCGCCACTACTTCCTGCGAGACAGGCCGTGGGCTCCCTACTACACGCTGGCCGGCGGCTTCGCCTGGACGTCGCTCGACGTGCCGGAAGTCGATCGGATCTGGAACTTCCAGGTCGTGTGGGGCGCCGGCGTCAAACGCATCACCCGCCGTGGCCCCGGGCTGATGCTGGAGTTCCGCAACCACCACATCTCGAACGCGGGCACCCGCGGCGAGAATCTCGGCGTCAATGCCGCGATGGTGGTCGCGGGTGCCCACTGGGTGCTGCGATAGCCGGGGCCAACCCTTGGCTGCGCGCGCCTGACACCCGAGCGACCGGCCCACGCCGCCGCTGTCGCCGGCGGTCGGCCTCGGGAGCTACGACTCGCCGAGCACGAGGCGGCGCGCGCGGTCGTCGCAGGGTCCGAAGGGACCCTGGCCGCTGGGATCGGGGAAGCCCGTGGGATCCTGCTGCATGCGTGGAAGCACGCGAGCACGCCGTGCGTCGGCGTCCGGCCCGCCCGACCAGATGAGCGTCGTCATCCAGGACAGGATGTCATGGAGCTTGCCGAAGTAGTCGTCGTGCATCGCCGCGTAGCGCCGGAGCGCCGTGTCCCAGTCGTCGGTCTCGGCCAACTGGCCGGCCAGCGCCTCCACGTCGATCATCGTCTTCGAGAGCCCGCAGCCCCAGCTCGGATCGGTGGCGCCCGCCGCGTCGCCGATCAGCGCGAGACCGGGCCTGCTCGGTGAGAGGACCCAGTGATCGGCGCCCTCGAACTCGGCCAGCGGACCGATGATGTTCACGCCATCGAACCACTCGGCGGGCACGTTGGTCGCGCGGCATCCCGCGATGAACTCCTCGGTCTTGACCTTGCCGCTGAGCTGCCGCGCGCCCATCGCGCCCACGTAGATGAACAGGTTATCGGGATCCCTTCGGACCTCGAAGCCGCCCATCGCGCGCATTCGCGAGGAGCGGCCATCGGCGCCGACGACGAACCGGGCCGCGACCGATCGCGTCTGCCCGTCTTCCTCGAAGGTGGGGGCTCTGGCGCTGCCGTATCGGCGACTTCCGCGTGCTGTGCGAGATCCGGGACGCGCGCCTGGTGTGCTCGCGCTCGCCGTGGGTCGCCGCCGGGAGGTCCATCGGCGCTGACGCGAACGGGCGTCAGGAGAGCAGCAGCTCCAGGTCCTCGCGCCGCAGGTCGCGAATGAGACTCTGGTCGGCGCGAACGATCGCGTCGGCAAGGCGTCGCTTGGTCGTCTGCAGCTCCAGCACCTTCTCCTCGACCGTGTCGCGCGCGATCAGGCGGAAGGCGAACACCGGCTTCGTCTGTCCGATCCGGTGCGCACGATCGACGGCCTGCGCCTCCACGGCGGGGTTCCACCACGGATCGAGCAGGAAGACGTACTCCGCGGCCGTCAGGTTCAGGCCGTGCCCCCCGGCCTTGAGGCTGATGAGGAAGAGCGGGCAGCCGTTCTCCTGGAAGCGGCGCACGCACGCGGCGCGATCCCGCGTCCGCCCGTCCAGGTACTCGTAGGCGAGCGCCGCTTCGTCGAGCCGTGCCCGCAGCAGCGCCAGCAGCGAGGTGAACTGGGAGAAGACCAGCACCTTCCGGCCGTCCTCGGCCAGCTCGTGCAACCGCGGGAGGAGCACGTCCAGCTTGGCCGATGGCTCGGCGGCGCGGCCCTTGTCGATCAGGCCGGGGTGGCACGCCGCCTGCCGCAGGCGCAGCAGCGCCTCGAGGACCTGCAGCTTGGCGCGGCCCAGGCCGCCTCTGGCCACCCGGCTCAGCAGGGCCGCCCGATAGTGATCGCGCAGCTCCACGTACAGGGCGCGCTGGTCCCGCTCGAGGTCGCAGTAGAGGGTCTGCTCGGTCTTGGAGGGTAGCTCTGACGCGACCTGGTCCTTCGTGCGCCGCAGGATGAAGGGCCGGACGCCGCGCGCCACGAGCGCGAGCGTGTCGTCGTCGGCCGCTCGCACGCCGCTGCCGGCAGCCGCGAACATCGAGGCGGACCCGAGAGACCCCGGATTCAGGAAGTCGAGGAGGCTCCACAGCTCGCCCAGGTGATTCTCGACCGGTGTGCCGCTCAGGGCGAGCCGGTGGTCCGCCTGCAGGAGCCGCGCCGCCTTGGCCGAGTTGGTCCTGGCGTTCTTGATGGCCTGGGCCTCGTCGAGGATGGCGTAGTCGAAGCACACCTCCTTCAGCCGCCCGATGTCGCGCCGCAGCGTGCCGTACGTCGCCAGCACGACGTCGTGCTCCGTGATGCGGTCGACGAGCTCCCCACGGCCGCTGCCCGTCAGGTCGAGCACGCGCAGGGCCGGGGCGAACGCCTCCGCTTCCTGACGCCAGTTGAAGACCAGCGACCGGGGCACGACGACGAGCGCCGGTCGCGCGGGTCGGCCCGCGCGCACACGCTCGAGTCGGCGCGCCTCGAGCGCGGCCAGCACCATGATTGTCTTGCCGAGTCCCATCTCGTCGGCGAGGCAGCCGCCGAACCCGAAGCGCCGGAGGAAGTCGAACCAGCCGAGCGCGTCGCGCTGGTACGCGCGCAGCGTGCCCCGGAAGGTCGGCGGGGCGTCGCCGGGCACGATGGCCTCGAACCGCGCGAGCTCGGCGCGGGCGCGCCCGAAGGCCTCGTCGCAGGAGACCTCCGGCTGTGAAGCGAGCCAGGCGTCGAGCAGCGCCGCTTGCGAGCGCGCGAAGCGCACGTGATCGCCGTCGGCGGCCCCGAGCGAGGCGAGGCGCCCGCTGCGCGACAACCACTCCTCCGGGAGCAGGCCGAAGGTGCCGTCGCCGAGCGGCACGAAGGCGTCGCCCCGCCGCGCAGCGGCCAGCAGCGCCGGGAGATCGGCGCTGACGCCGCCGAAGTCCACATGTCCGTGCAGCTCGAACCAGTCGATGCCGGTCCGCACGTCGAGCGTCACCGAGGCCGGCGATCGGTACAGCCGGCCCTCGGCTTCGACGTGCCAGCCCTCGGACAGCAGCACGCGCGTCAGCGCCGGCACCAACGACACCGCCACGTCGAGCCGCGGGCCCTGCGTCTGCCAGTCCACGAGCCGCCGGGCACCGAGCGACAGAAGCCGCGCCACGGCAGCCTGCTCCGCCTCGCGGTCACGCCGCCAGGCCCGCCGAGTGCCGGGATCGAAGATCACCGGTCGTGTCGACCAGGCGTCCACTTCACGGTCGCCGTAGACGAAGGCGAGCGCCGCGTCGACGCGATCGGCCGACTGGTAGCCGTACCGGTCCTGCTGCGCCCGCCGCAGCCGGACGGTGGCCCGGGGGGACTCGCTGACCGTCTCGACGCGCAGCTCGTCCGGGCAGTCCCGTGGAGCGAGGTCGGACAGCGCGAGCTTCTCCATCAGCTCGCCGGCGTTCGCGCCGGGCACGGTGACCGGGCCGGTGTGGATCAGACCGACCAGCCACCGTTCCGCCCCTGCCGCGTCGAACGGCGCGAGACGCGGGCCCGCGCCGGGCCCGGCGGCGCGCCACAGGATCAGCGCGTGCGTCACGAGCGCGGCATCGGCGACCGGCCGTGTACGTCCATCGCCCTCGAAGGCGGCGTCGACGGTGTAGCCGGTGCGCTGATCACCGGCGAGGCGCAACGCAAGCCGCACGGGCACGTCGTCCCAGTCGATCGGCACCAGCCGGCTCTCGAGTCCAGGTTCGGCGCTTGCCGCGTCCCGGAGGAGCAGCCGTCCTGAGCGGCACATGTCGGGCACGATCTCGCGCTGCAGCGTCACGTTCAGCGCGCACGAGGCGGGCACGGGCAGCCCGGTGTGCGGACTCCAGGTGTCGTAGACGTACCCGGCGCCGCAGAGCGAGTCCAGAATGCGCCGGTCCCGCTCGTCCGGCAGCCGCCCGACCTCGCGCCGGTCGAGGTTTGCCGTCCTGGGCTTTCCCCACTCGCCGGACTTCTTGCGGGTGCGCGTCATCAGGTCGATTCGGAGGCCGCCCCCCGCTGTCACGTGGGCCAGGTCCAGTACGTAGATCAGCTCGCCGGTGGACACCGCCCGGGGGGGCAGTGTCTCGTCGGGAGGGGTCACCTGCGTCAGGAACGTCTGCCAGGCCGGTGGGGCCGGCGGCGGGGGCGGCGGAAGAGGCCTCCGCACCGGCCGCCGGCGCTTCGGTGCCGGTGACCCCGTGGTCCGGCCGCGCCGCCGTCCCTCCCAGTAGCGTCGCATGCGTTCCGCGACGGCCTGGCGTTGTGCTGCCGTCATGATTCTGCCGGAGGGCGGATCGCCGCGCGCCGGCTCCTCGTCGGGATCGACATCGTCGATCCCGGGATCGTCCGCCTGGCTCACGTCGAGCCAGAGCCCGGCCGGCACGTCGAACGCGGCCTGTTCGTCGGCGGCGAGCACGACGGCCCAAACGTGCTTGCAGGCGGTGCCGACGGTTTCGACGTACGGGCAGTCGCACGCCGTGGTCAGGCAATGGCCGTCGAGCGTCAGCGAGACGTCGTAGCGCCGTGACCCGCGGACGACGGCGCGGAAGGTGGCTCCCTCGAGACGGGCGTTCGAGACGCGACCCCTGCGGAAGTACGATTCTCCCCGGGCGCGGACGGAGGTATCGACCGTGCGGCGAACGGTGGCGGCAAGCGAGCGGGGCATGCGGGACTCGACGATGGCGTGCGGAGGTGTCTGACGGGCCGCTGGGATGCGTCGATCTCCGGACGCACGGAACGTCTGCGCGACATCTTACCCGGACCAGCGACGCAGCGATCCGTTGGACGAATGCCCGAACGTGGCGTGGCGGGCGATCGGCCTCGGCCCCTGCACGCCGATCCGACGCCGACCGACCGGACCAGGACGGTCACGGAGAGGACGGCGAGTGCCGTGCTGCCGCGCCCGTCGGGTCGTCCGGTCCACGCCGGCCCTGCCTATCGGACTCGAGCCGAGCCGCCTGCAGCGCCTTCAGCCGCCTCACGCCGTCCGCCGTCCAGCCGTCCGGTTCGAGGAGCGCGAGCCACGCGTCGACGTAGTGCGCGGCGGCGAAGTTGTGCCCGTAGCCATTCGGCGTCGTCTTGGCAACCGCCATGTCCGCTGCCAGTTGCACCATCGTGACCGCCGGGAACCAGCGCAGGGCCGGAGAGACGTCGGGACCGCGCGGTTCGCGCATCCACTCGGGCTCCCGATAGAACGATCGCGGACTGAAGAACGTCATCGGATCGCTGGCGTACTGCAGGTACGCGATGCGGTGCGGGCCCCAGTCGCTTCCGGGCGCGTGGAGACCGCCGTCCTGATTCATGAAGCGCACCACGAAGCCGTTGCGGTACCGCGGCAGCCATGCCGGCGTCTCGGGCCGGCGGCCGGTCGTGAGGTCCTTCCAGGACCTGCTGCGGAACGACGGGCCGCTCCAGAGCGCGCCGTCGAACGGATCGGCCAGAATGTCGTGGAGGTCGAACGACTGCTCGGAGTTGAGCGACCCGAGGCTCACGCCGTGCAGATAGAGCGCCGGACGGCTGTGCCGGGGCAGACGCGTCCAGTACCCGTAGACGGCGTCGAAGAGCGCCTGAGCCGCCTCGGCGCCGTAGCCGCCCTCCACGGTCAGGGCGAGCACGCTGGGCAGATAGGAATACTGCGCGGCCACGGTGGCGACGTCGCCGCGAAGCAGGTACTCGACCGAGTCCACGGCCGCCGGATCGATCCATCCCGTCCCTGTGGGTGTCGCCAGCAGCAGGACGGACCGATCGAAGGCGTCGGCGCGCTCGAGCTCCTGGAGGGCGAGCCGCGCCCGGGCCTCCGGCGTGTCGGCCGCGCCGAGGCCGACGTAGACGCGGATGGGATCGCGAACCGCGACGCCGTCCCCGTGAAACGCACGCAGGTCGTCGAGCGTCGGTCCAGAGGTCACGAACAGACGCCCCTGGCGCCCCAGATCCGACCACGCGATGAACGAGGCCCAACTGCCGGTCCTGGCCGGATGCCCCGGCGGCACGAGGCCATCCGGGATCACGGCGTCCACCTGCTGGGAGACGCTGTCGGCAAACCGCAGGATCGTGGCGAGGACGACGCCGTCGATGATGCCCCAGAAGACGGCCATGGCCACAACGATGCCGCCGGCGTTGGCGAGGCGCCTGGGCAGGTGCAGGTGGAGCCGTTGCGACAGGAGCAGGAACGTGCCCAGAAACAGCCGCGCGAGCAACAGCAGCGCCGCGAACACGAGCAGCGCCAGGGCTGTCACGCTCGCGAGACGGACGCCACCCACCTCCTCCATGCCCATCAGCGCCCGCACGGAGTTCTGCCATTCGGCGGCATGCCAGACGAAGGTCGCCGTGACGGCGATTGCGAGGATCGCCGCCGTCCCGGTCAGGGCGCGCTCGGCGCGGACCCCGGGGAACGGCAGCTCCAGGTACGACCAGAGCCAGCGCCCTGCGCAGCCGAGCCCGTAGCCGAGCGCCAGCGACAGTCCGGAGACGCCGGCCTGGAAGGGGAAGGGCCTCGGCACGAGGCTCGGTGCCAGGGAGAACGCGAAGAAGACGACACCGACGAGGATGCCGACGCTCGACAGCGGCTCGCGAAACTTCATGAATCCGGAGCGGAGATCAGCAACATGCTACCGAACCCTTCCGCAGGGCGCCTGGGGCACGACGCCACGATGTCCATCCGAGTGACAGTGGCACGTACGAAGCCGGTGGCACACGATGACAGGCACCAGTGTACGACGGTAATCGGCCGATGCTGGAGCGGGTGGCGGGCCTGGCGCCCGCGCACGGCTGACCGCCGGGTGGACGACGTACGCGTCCTCCTGCGCCGCGAGGGTGAGGATCGACTCCGGGAAGCCGTCCGCGTGGCGCGCCTTCGGTGTGCGGCCAGAGCGCCACCGGCTCGCGGTGAGCCGTCGACCCAGATCGTGCGAGATGCCATCGAGTGGCTGCCGGATCTGGTCACGATGTCGGCCGAAGGAGCACCAGGCATGCGCGAGCGTCTGTTCGGGAGCGCGGCAAGGCGTGTGACGCGCAACTGTCTGGTCAAGGGCACGGTGTCCGACCCGTGCCGTGGAGGATAATGGGAACGACAGCGACGTGCCTGATACTGCGTGCTGCGCCCCCGTCGGGCCTGCACGGCCTGGGGACGCATCGGGATTCTCGCGTGCGGAGGCCCACCGCGTATCTGGGATGGGACGTGCCGGAATGCCCCGTCGGGTCGATGGAGGTGTGGCGCCGTGATCGGCTTCACTCGCGTTCTCTGCCCGATCGATTTCTCGGAGACCTCAACTCGGGCACTCGTCCACGCGGCCGCCCTCGCCGGCTGGTACGAGGCGCAGCTCCATGTGCTGCACGTCGTGCCGGTGCTCCGGCGCGCCGGGCCGGAGGACCATGGTCCCGCGGCCGACGACTGCCGGACTTCGCCTCGCCCGACGCGAGAGGAAGCGCTCGCAGAGGTATCTCGCGCGGTCGATGCGGTCAGTTCGCGCGCGCCGCATGTGAGCGCCATTGCCGAAGAAGGCCGCGAGCACGAGGTGATCGTCACCTGTGGCCCAGGCACTGCCGGCGGACCTGCTCGTGATGGGAACGCATGGGCGCAGCGGGTTTCACCGCCTGTTCCTGGGCTCGATCACCGAGAAGGTGATCCGGACGGCGCCATGCCCCGTCCTCACCGTGCCGCCGGCTGCGGCCCCGGCGAGCACGCCGGAGGTCGCCTTCAAGCGCATCCTCTGCCCGATTGACTTCTCGCCGTCTTCACTCAGAGCGCTGGAGTACGCGCTCGAGCTGGCCCGCCAGGCGAACGGTCGTGTCACGATGCTGAACGTGCTCGAATACATGGAGCCGGAGGATCCCTGCGAGCATGTGGACCTGGCCATCCGAACCAGCCGCCAGAGCTTCATCGATCGCGCGCGGGAGCATCTGCGCGAACTGGCGTCGGTCGAATCCACCACCTGGTGTGATCTCGAGGGGACCGTGCTCGCCGACCACCGCGCCTACAACGCGGTGTTGCGAACAGCGGCGTCGGCAGGCGCCGACCTCATCGTGATGGGCGCGCAGGGAACGGCCGGGGTGGAACTGACGTTGTACGGGTCCAATACACATCACGTGGTACGGGCGGCTCACTGCCCCGTCCTCACCGTGCGCGCGTGAGCGGGCGCCGAGACCGGTTCGGGCGATCCCGTCGGACTTCCGCCACCGGCTGCGAGTCAGGAGCCGATTCCTCGATCGGCAACCCGTGTCCGCGTCCGCTAGTCAAGACGTTCCGTCGTCATTCGTCGGGTGATCTGTGTGCGCTGTCGTCCTGATGGTGCCGGTCGTCCGTGAGCTGGCCCGTCGAGGCCTTCGAGCGGGCCGAATCACGCGGTGAGAGAAGGGCTCGAGGATGGGTGCGCATACGCTCCCCGACGACGGAGACGCGATCGTCGCGCGGCAGGTGCTGGAGGGCGGCGCCTCGGGCAGCACGCGCCTCCTGAAGGACCATCGATCGACCTTGCGGCCGTCGATCGATCACGGCCGTGTCGCTGCCTTCGAGGGATGAGATCTGCGCCCGCGGTGTGGACGTGTTTAAGAAGAGGGAGTGATGACTGCGCGCCCATGAACATCACCGCGCCTGAGCCGGCTGCACGCGTCGTTGATCTGTTCGAGCGGGACCGAGTCGAGCGGAATCGGTCCCAGCCGTCCGCTTTCGGCCAGCGCCACGACTTCCCGCAGCTCTTTGATCGTGCCCCACAGCGTGGCCTCGAAGAGGACCTCGAACCGCGTGTTGTGGAGCACCTTCATGTGCGCCGTCCCTCCAGCCAGGCCAACCTGACTCACTTTGCCGAGAGAACGGGTCGCCTGAAGGGCGACGTTCAGGGTCTCGTCGGTGCCCACGAAGTCGAACGCTGCGCTCACGCCACGACCACCCGTCAAATCGAGGATCTCTTCGAGGAGCCCTGGCGCTCGGCCGTCCAGGGCGGCAACCGCTCCGAGCTCGCGGGCGAGCGCGCGCTTCTGTTCGGCCACGTCAACGACGATCACGGGGCTGCTCGCAAGCAGCGCAAGGAGCTTCAGCCCGTACTGTCCCAGGCCGCCAAGACCGATGACGAGGACGTGGTAGTCGGGCTCGAGGTATGGCAGCGACCGCCGGATCGCGCGATAAGGCGTCAGCGCTGCATCAGTGAGTGGTGCGGCCTCGATGGGCCCCAGCCGGGACAGCTTGACCAGGTACCGCTCCTTCGGCACCAGCAAGAATTCGGCGTAGCCGCCGTCGTACATCGAGAGGCCGGACCACGCGGGTTTCGTGCAGAGTTGCTCCGATCCCCTGACGCAGTAGTCGCAATGTCCGCAGCCCCACCCCCCGAAGACGACGACCGTGTCACCCTCGACGAATCCGGTGACACCCGCGCCGATCGCGGCGACGACGCCGGCGTTCTCGTGTCCAAGAACGAGCGGCATTCGCGGGAGGATTCGAATGTCGCCGTCGATGACATGCAGGTCGCTGTGGCAGAGTCCCGCCGCCTGTACACGGACCAGGACTTCTCCTGCTCCTGGTACCGGCCGCGGGATATCCTCGAGCACGAGTGCCTCACCATACTGGTGCAGGCGTGCGGCTCTCATCGTGTCCCTTCGTGTCATCGGAGTCCTCGTGGGTGACACTCGACGTGTGCACGCTGTCGAAGCAACTTTCGGGCCGCACGTCGGCGGGAGTGGGCGTCTCAGGTCTCGGGGATGGGATCCGAGACCTCGGAGAACATTCCCGTCGTCGACGTCGCGCGTGCGCGGCTCGCCGGGCGGGTGAAGGTTCGCAAGAGGCGGGGAAAAACGCGCGTCGTCAGGCGCTGAGCGATCGACGAATCGAGGCACTGCAAGGTGCCAGGGCCAGAACAGCCGAGAGCGCTGGCGCTCGAAGCCAACTTAACTTCTCCCCTGAGCTCCGGGTGGGCGCGGATGTTGCAGCTTGACCGGGCGGTTCGGACTGCGTGAGGACGTGTGCAGGCGGGTGCTGCGAGCACTCGTCGAGACTCGCAACATCTTGCAGGTGGCGGACGGCGTCTACGTGCGAAGGGACGTCTGGACCCACGGCCAGGGCTTCATCCGATCGCGCACGCTGCGCGCGTGAGGGGGCGCTGAGACCCGTCTCGCGGAGCGAGCGCTCGCGAACGGTCGCCCTGTCAACCTGTCGCAATCGATTCCGACTGCAGGCCTCGCCAGTGCACCGCCGAGGCCGACCCACAGCCGGAAGGAGACGATGACCCAATGGTCAGAGGCGAACTCCAGCCCTCGGCGCCGACCGGACAGGGACCGGCGGCCGCTCCCTGGCACGTGCTCGGAACCGACGCCACCGCCGCGCGGCTGGCGACGGGCGCGCAGGGGCTGTCGCAGGACGAGGCGCGGCGCCGTTTGGAACGCGACGGGCCGAACGAGCTGCCCGAGTCGCCCCCGACCAGCCCGTTCGTCATCCTGCTGCACCAGTTCACGAGTCCGCTCATCTACATCCTGCTGGCGGCGACCCTGGTCACCCTCCTGCTCGAGGAGTTCATCGACGCGGGGGTGATCGCGGCCGTCCTGGCCTTGAACGCCATCATCGGGTTCTCGCAGGAGCGCCGAGCCGAACAGTCGGTTCGTGCACTGATGCGACTGCTGGCCCCCAAGGCCCACGTCGTGCGAGGAGGACGTGAGTGGTCCATCGAGAGTCGTGAGCTGGTCGCCGGTGATGTGGTGCTGCTCGAGTCCGGCGTACGTGTCCCCGCCGATCTGCGGCTGTACTCCTCGGCCGCCCTACGCGTAGACGAATCACTGCTGACGGGCGAGTCGCTGCCGGTGACGAAGACCACCACGTCCCTCGAGCCGCCGGAACGCCCGATCGCCGATCGCACCAATATGGCCTTCATGGGCGCCGTCGTCGCGAGCGGGCGTGGCCGCGGCTACGTCGTCGCCACCGCGACGCAGACGGAGATCGGCGCCATCGCGGAGTCGATCCGGATCGGCGACGAGCCGGTGACGCCGCTGCAGCAGCGGATGACGCGCTTCGCGCACGTGATTGGCATGGCCGTGGCCCTGTCGGCGGGCGCGGCGTTCGCGCTCGGCGTCTGGCTCGGCCAATCGCCCTCGGACATGTTCATCGTCGCCGTGGCGCTCGCCGTGTCCGCCGTTCCCGAGGGGCTGCCCGTCGTCTTCACGATCACGCTGGCGCTGGCGGTTCGGCGCATGGCGAAGCGAAAGGCCATCGTCCGCCGGCTGCCAGCCGTGGAGACGCTCGGCAGCACGACCGTCATTGGTTCGGACAAGACCGGCACGCTCACCGAGAACCGCATGACGGTTCGGGAGGTGTGGGCCGCCGGCCAGACGGTCTCCGCGGGCCAGGCGCCCGCGACCGCTGCGGTGCGTGAGCCGCCGACAACTGCGGCGGCCACCCCCCTGGAGCTCACGCTGCTCGCCGGCGTGCTGACGAACGAGGCCGAGTTGTACCGGGAAGACGGAGCCGTCGAGACGCAGGGCGATCCGACCGAGGCCGCGCTGCTGGTCGCAGCCGCGGCGTCGGGGCTGGAGCCGGAGGCCGCGCGCGGTGCGTTCGGGGCGGTCGAGGAGGTGCCCTTCGAGCCAGCCCGTCGGTACTCGGCGAGCGTCCGCGTCCGTGACGGCCAGTACCTGATGTTCGTCAAGGGGGCTCCGGAGCTCCTGCTGGAGATGTCGACCCATCTGCTGGAACGCGACGGCGTCGTGCCGCTCGATCGGGATGCGGTGTTGCGGGCGGCGGGCGCCATGGCCAGCCGGGGACTGCGCGTGCTGGGGATGGCATACTGCCGGCTCCCGAACGCGCCCGAGGGCGGAGTCGTTCCCGCCCCGGAAGCGCTCACGTTCCTCGGCCTGCAGGGCATGCTGGATCCCCCGAGGGCTGGCGTGCGTGAGGCGATCCAGGGATGCCAGGACGCCGGCGTTCGTGTCGTGATGATCACCGGAGACCACGCCGAGACGGCCATGGCCATCGGGGAGCAGCTCGGGATCGCGAGACGTGCCGGTGCTCCCCTCACGGGCGTGGAGATCGAGCGTCTCGACCCTGCGGCGCTGCGGGCAGCGGTCGGTGCGACTGCCATCTACGCTCGCGTGGCACCCGAACACAAGCTGCGCATCGTGCAGGCGCTGCGCGACAGGGGCGAGGTCGTGGCCGTCACCGGTGACGGCGTCAACGATGCCCCCGCGCTGAAGGCGGCCGACATCGGCATTTCGATGGGCAAGAGCGGCACTGACGTGGCCCGCGAAGCCTCCGACATGGTGTTGGCCGATGACAACTTCGTGAGCATCTACGCTGCGGTGGAAGAAGGCCGGGTCACGTTCGACAACCTGCGAAAGGTGACGTTGTTCCTGATCTCCACCGGTGCCGCCGAGGTCATCATGATCCTGACGGCGTTGGCGGCCGGCTGGCCCCTGCCACTCGTCGCAGCCCAGATCCTCTGGCTGAACCTGGTCACCAACGGTCTCCAGGACGTGGCCCTGGCGTTCGAGCCCGGCGAGCCTGGCGTGCTGCGCAGAGCCCCCAGGCCCCGCCATGAGGGCGTCATGGCTCACCTGCAATGGGAGCGTACGGTGGTCACGGGTGTGGTCATGGCGACGGGTACGCTCGTCCTCTTCAACTGGGAGCTGGCTCAGACCGGCTCGCTCGTCCGCGCGCAGACCGTGGCGCTGACCACCATGGTGCTGTTTCAGATGTTCCACGTGGGAAACTGCCGATCGGACCACGTCTCGGCGTTCCGGCGGAGTCCGTTCTCCAACCCGTTCCTCTTCATCGCCACGGCCGCGGCGCTGCTCGTGCATGTGGGCGCCCTGCACTTCCCGCCCGCGCAGCTCGTCCTGCGCGTGGAGCCGATCGAGATTCAGGCCTGGGGCCGCATCGTCGCGATTGCCGCCACGATCATCGTGGCCATCGAGCTGCACAAGCTGGTCCGACCGGACAGGCGGAACGGCGGGCCTCGCCTGCCCGTCACCTCGTCGGCAGGCGCGTGATGGCGCGTCCTCCTTCAGTGATCGTGGCGTCCGACGGGTCGCCGAGCGCCCGGGCGGCCGTGACGCTGGCAGGCGCAATTCCCTGGAGCGACGACACTCGCGCGGTAGGCGTGGTGGCAATCAAGACAGTGCCGACGACGGGGCTCGGTCGCCTCTACCGAGCCGTGCTTGTCAAGGCGTACCGGGCCGAGGCACGCCGTCTCGAAGAGGTCCTGCGCCGCCGGTTCGGGGTGGCACGCGTCGAATCGGTCGCCATGCAGCCGGTCGCTGCCATCCTTTCCGAGCGACTCAAGCATGGGGCGAAGACGATCATCGTGGGCAGTCGAGGTCTCGGCCTCCTGGGACGCTTTCCCCTCGGGAGCGTGAGCCGCCGGCTTGTCCGGGAGGCACCCTGTACTGTCATCATCGCAAAGCGATCGGTTCGCGAGGTGCGCCGCCTGGCGATAGCGATTGACGGATCCGCCGCGTCGCGACGGGCGGTGGCATTCGTCGAACGGTTGAACGCTCCACCCCGGGGCCGCGTCGTGCTGATCGGTGTGGTGCCCCCGGTGCCAGTGCCACTGACGGGACGGGCTCCCGGGTACGTGAGAGCAGAGGTGACGCGCCACGTGGCCGACACCTACCGGAGACGGGAATCGGCTCTCCGAGAACATCTTCGGAGGGCGTCCGAGCGCCTGAGCGAGGTGGGATGGACTGTGAGTGTCGACCTCCGCGGCGGCACCCCCGTCGTCGAGATCCTGAGATCCGCGAGCGAGTCGCGAGCGGACCTGTTGGCCTGCGGTGCCCGGGCAACCCGTGGCCTCGATCGTCTCCTGCTGGGAAGCGTGGCCGATGGACTGGTCTCGCGATCTCCAATGTCCGTGCTAGCCGCGAAATGAGAGCCGCCATCGAAGCGGGAGTCGAACTCTAAAGCAGCAACATTCCAACTTGGTGACGGCGAAAGACTTCTGGCAGCAAGTCGTTATCGGTCTTCACGTTGACGTCGTCGACTCGTCCTCGGCAGTTCCCTTGGGTCCGCGCGAATCCAGCCGGGTCTTGGCAACATGTTGGCAACGCGCGGTCGCGAGGATGTCGCCGCCGAGCGTCGCCGAGTGTCAGGCCGACCGCTTCGACCGGGCCTGTCTCTTCGCGATGTCCAGCAGCGCCCTCAGCGCCCGGTTGACCGCCGACGCATTCGGAAACGCTTCGGCCACGTCGGGTTCGAGTACCACGACATTCGTCCCAGCCCGGTACGCGCGGTAGTGCCTGCCCCGGACGCCGGCAGCGAAGTCGTACTCGGGCCTGAGATCGTCAGCCTTTCGCTTCTTGACCTGCTTCATCTGCTCTGCGTTCCTTGCGTGCCGCCATCCAAGGCTCAGGAACCTCGCCTCGCCCTCCGAGTGGTCCGGATCGGGAATCGTGACCTCCAGGGGGTCCGCAAACACGGTTGTCGCTTCCTCGAAGTCGACGCCGTGCTTCTTCGCGTTCTGAGCTGCCTTCCCGGGATCCCATTCGAATCTCACCGCGTCATCGCTCGTGTCGCCGCGACGATCAGTTCGGCTCCGGTCGCTCGGCGCTCTGAATCACCAACATCTCGAAGGGAGCTTCCTTCGACTCCAGTTTCAGGCCCAACTGTTCCTCAACGGCGACGAATAGCGACACGGCTTCAGCCGGCACCGCTGGCGTCGTGCCCGCCTCTGGAGGATCCACCACGGAGCGTTGAAGCTCAGGGAGCGGTGTCCATTTGAGCTCGAGGTCGAAGAGTCCGCTGAGGCGAGTCTCGTCCACTACCGGACGATCCGCCCGAACGGTCAACATCTCCACCAGGAGTGACAAGGGAATCCCGCGTCCCTCAATCAGGCCAGGCTCGGCACCCGAGTACGGGGCGTCCAGGCTGGATAGACGCAGATTCGGTCCCAACGTTCCGTCGGTTCTCGCCACGACGAGCGCATAGACCCCGACCAGTCTGGTCTCGAAGCGGGCCTGCAAACGAAAGCGATCGGCCAGCATGCGGAGAACCATCGTCTGCCGCCGCTCGGCAGAGGCACCCGCTTCGGCAAGCGCCTCGACATCGAAGCGGTCCACCCTGATCCACCTGGGGCCGTCGAGAACATGGAAGGGCCTCAACTGCGGATAGGCGTGCAGGATGAGATCCAGCAACGTCACCGCTCGCGCCAGGAGTCGCCCGCTGGGCAACTCGCTGATCCCCGTGGAGAACACCACCCCAGGCCGGGCGAGGTCGTCTCTCGGCCTCACGGACACGATCTCGAACTCGGGAGGCGGCGTCTGCGCCGACCGGGAAGCGCCAGGCGCATGAGCCGTCGGCGACGAGGCGGTCGCGATGACACCGACAAGCCCGAGAAGGAGCGTTGCCTGACGTGCGTCTGCTCGAGACATGATGCACCACCCGGTCAACACTACACGATGGTTCCAAGTCCTCGTCCTTGGTCACGAGGACGCAACCGTGTTCGCGAGCGAGCGCCTAAATGACTGGATCGGCTGCACCGCTCTTGCCGAGAGGGCGAACGTGCAGGGAGTCGGGACGAGATCGTGGAGGGCCGAGACCAGCTCTTCGGACAATTGCTCGTCGAAGAGCAGGCGCACGACTCAGGCGGCCGGGATGCCTTGCGTACGGCGCTCACGCTCGGCAGGCGTACGCCAGGCAAGCCCGGATATCCTCCCGAGCGAGCTCCGGAAAGTCGGCCAGAATCTGGTCTTCTGACATTCCGCCGGCGAGGTACCCAAGGACATCGCCCACCGTGATGCGAGTCCCGCGATCGGAGGGCTTGCCGAACCGCACATCCGGCGTGATCGCGATGCGCTCCAGGGGGTTCAAACGCCAAGTCTACGCAACTGTCCGGCAGCAGACAAGAACGCGGACCCGGCGGTCACTCCTGCTTCAGCGTCGTCACCGGGTCGATGCGTGCCGCCCGCAGGGCGGGCAGCGACGCAGCCGCGCCGCACGCGACGACGATGATGAGGAGGCCGGCGCCGTACGACGCTGGATCGTAGGGACGTAGCAAGGTGGTGAAGGACCCGTAGGCGGGATCCGCGAGTGCCATCAGCGCCTTCGCCAGGCCGCCGGCCAGCACGGCGCCGGCGACCAGGCCGATGGCCACGGCGCGCAGCGACTGGGAGAGCACCAGGGACGTGACGTTCCGCGCCGTTGCGCCGAGCGCCATCCGCACGCCGATCTCGCTCCGGCGCTGTGCCACGAGATACGACAGCACGCCGAACAGGCCCGATACCGTCAACACCAGTGCCAGTGCGCCCAGCACCACGGTCGCCCGGAAGCCGGTCCGGAGGAGATGCTCCTGGTCCCCGAACATCGACTGCAGCGTGACGACGTCACCAAGCGCGGGATCGATTCGAACGAGCCGATCGAGCAGTGACAGGCGCGCCCGTTCCGGCTCCTCGTGAACGCGGACGGCGAGCTCTGTTGCCGGGCTTCCCTCGCCCATGGGGACGTACAGACCGGCAAAGCCTCCGTAGGGCCTGAATTCCCGGGGCGGGTTGTCCACGACGCCGATGACGGTGTACGTCCGGTCTGCGACACGGGCACCCTCGGCGCGCTCGCCAATCCCAGGATCGTCCAGGGTGATTCGCACGTCTCGCCCTACGGCGCCTCCCTCCCGAAAGAGTCGCGTCATCAGCCATTCAGCAAGGACGACCACACCGGCGTCGGCGGTGCGCTCGGACTCCGCGAACGTGCGTCCCTCCAGCACGCGCATGCCGAGCACGTCGAAATACCCGGGGGTCACGAGCCGATAGCTGCCCGCCTCGCGAGTCCCGCGGCCGCCTGTCTCGTGCAGCACCTCGATGGTGATGAGCGACGATTGTCTGCCGAACCGCGGCGCGGACGCGGCTACGTCCGCAACCGAGGCGAGGGCTCGCACCTCTGCGAGCACCAGGCTCTGGACGTCCTCATTGGTGATCGGCACGAGGAGCGTATCGGTCGTGCGCACGCCGTAGTCGACCTCCGAGGCAACCCAGGCGCTTCGGAGGAGCACGGCGGCGCAGATGAAGAGGAGCGCCGACGCGCCGACCTGGCCCGCGATGAGCGCATGCCGCGCGCGCCAGCGCCCGGAGGTGCCGGCCACCTCGCCACGCAGGGTCCGCAGCATGACCGCAAAGCGCGTTCCCTGCAGTGCCGGTAGAAGCCCGAACGAGGCAGTGGCGACGACCGCGCCCGCAGCCAGGAACAGCACCACCCGCCAATCCATCGGAGGCGGGTCGGAGAGCAGCCGCTGCAGCATCCCACCCGGCGCACCGGCATTGGCCACCGAGAGCGCGCCGGTCAGCGCAAGGCGGGACACCGCCAGACCGCCCGCCGCCGCCGCCGCGGCCAGAATCAGGCTCTCCGTCAGCAGTTGGCGGATGATGCGTCCGCGCGCCGCACCGAGCGCCATGCGCACGCCGATTTCCCGCTGGCGGTCGAGCCAGCGGGCCAGCAGCAGGTTGGCGACGTTGGCGCAGCCGATCGCGAGCACGAGACCGAATGCCAGGAAGGTCGCCAGGAACAGCCCCGCGACTGGTCCGCCCAAGTTCGGCCCCAATGCGTCGGAGCCGGGTTCGAGGGTGATGTAACGGAATCCGCCGCTCTCGTCGTACTCCCGGAGCCCGGCAGTCCTGGCCCAGGCGGTGATTGCCGTTGTGGCCTCGCTCGCCGTGACTCCGGCTTTTACTCTACCGACGACGATTGTCACCGTGGGCTCGTCCCGAGCTGCCAGCGCGACCCCCAGCTCTGGCGCGATCGAGAGCGGGGCCCAGAAGTCGGTCGAAATCGTCCTCAGGCCACGGAAGCCCTCGGGCATCACACCGGCGATCTGATATGGAACCCCGTTGACGCGCACCGTGCGGTCCACCACCGTCGGATCGGCCGCGAACAGCCGCCTCCAGCCCCGGTGGCTGAGGACGAGCACCCGCCTTCCCTGTCCGACGTCGTCGGCGGGCATCAACCCGCGCCCGAGAACCGGGCTGACGCCCAGGACCTGAAAGAAGTTGCCCGTGACCAGGTCGCCCGACATCAGGACGCCATCGATGCGTGTCGTGCTGGCCATGTCCATCCCGACCGCATCCGCCAGGACGTTGGTGCCGGTGCGAAGCCGCTCGTGCTCCCGCCGCGTGAACGGATACCAGGCGCCGCCTCGCCCTGGTCTCGTCGTTCGTTTGATCGTGAAGAGCTCGTGGGAATCGCGGACGGCGTCGCTGCGCAGGTAGTACGCGTCGTAGAGCGTGAATGCGGCTGCCGTCAGCCCCAGACCAAGCGCGACGGTGGCCACGATGGCGACGGCGGTGAGGGGCGTCCGGCGGAGCGTCCGGAGCGCGTATTGCACGTCTCGCCACGTCGTATCCACGAAGCCAGTACCGCGTTCGTCGCGACACGCGTCCGCGGCGAGCGCGACTGAGCCGAAGCGGACCTGCGCCCGCCGCCGCGCCTCGATTGGGTCGAGGCCGTCCGCCAGGTGCTTCTCCGTCTCCCGCTCGAGGTGGAAGGCCAGCTCTTCCTCGAGCTCGCGCTCGACCCGGCGCGGCGCGATCAGGGCCCGAAGGCGGAGTCTCAGATCACGAAGCGACATGCGCGTCTCAGGCGAAGCGCATGACCCGCGCGATGGCGTCGGCCATGCGTTCCCACTCCCTGGCTTCCGCGGTGAGCCGTCGCCGGCCGGCGGCCGTGAGCCGATAGTACTTGGCGCGACGGCCGAGCTCGGAGACCTTCCACTCTGCCTCGATGAGGTCTTGATGCTCGAGCCGGTGGAGCGCCGGGTAAAGGGACCCCTGGTTGACCTGCAGGACCTCCCGTGAGATCTGCTCGATGCGCTCGGAGATCGCCCATCCGTGCATCGCCTGGGGCTGCAGGGTCCGCAGGATCAGAAGATCGAGCGTGCCGGGGAGCAGGTCGGGAACCGTGCTACGTGCCATTGACAGGCCACGCTACGCGCCTTGATGTCGGCTGTCAACAACAAACCACCCGTTGGTGTAGAACAACGACACCACCAGGCATGCCGGAAACGTCAGTCCTCCCCAGCCTGACGTCGCGCCACCCGGCCACTTGCGGGTCGCTCGCCAGCACCGAGGTTGGCAACATGTTGGCAGTGGGATCCGCCGAGGTCTGAAGCGGAGCCAGCCTTCGCTGAAGCTGCGGCGGGCAGCCTCCGCGTGGACACGCGAGCGGAGGCTGGTGGAGGCGGCGGGGGTCGAACCCGCGGCCTGCGACGAAGCCCACCTGCGTCCACTTCTCGGCCCGCTGCCGGCGTGCAGGCCATCCCGCCTCCCGGCTTCGCCTGCCGGAAGTCGGTCTCGGCTCCTGCCCTTCGCTCCGCTCGCATTCGCCGCGAGTAATCGCTGATCCGGACGCCTGCTATCGCGGCAACCGCCGCCTGTGGTGATTCCCTCGCCACGGATTGACGAGATCACGCGGAACGAACTCGCGGCGGAAGAATCGCCTCGCCCGACGTTCAGGCGACCCGTG
>Ga0302046_10001450_pt1 | contig 22249 bp, 16 predicted proteins | sample RVTome_11_FD_200261 | JGI IMG/M metagenome (GOLD analysis project Ga0302046, IMG submission 200261) | Soil microbial communities from uranium-contaminated site in the Upper Colorado River Basin, Wyoming, United States - RVT147D111 (version 2) ...
CGATCGGCTTGCAATCGAGGTGGCGCCGCAGGTCCGCGGCCAGCGCCCCGACGCTCGCGTAGCGGCGCTCCGGCTCCTTGCGCAGGCAGGCGAGCAGGATCCAGTCGAGGTCGCCGGCCAGGCGACGCTTCAGCGCGCGCTCGGCCTCGAACCCGCGCGCGCTCCAGGGCTCGACGTCGCTCTCCAGGACCGTGGTGCCGCTGGACGTGCTCGGGCGCTCGGGCTCCTGCTCGCACACGACGCGCTCCAGCTCGAACTGCGAGACGCTGGACGCGCGGTAGGGGCGTCTGCCGGTGAGGAGCTCGTAGAGCACGACGCCGAGCGAGTAGACGTCGGAGGCCGCGGTCACGATCTCGCCGCGCACTTGCTCGGGGGAGGCGTAGTGGGGGCTGTAGAGCCGCTGACCCGTGCGCGTCAGCTCGAACAGCTCCTGCTCCGACTCGGCGCCGAGGACCTTCGCGATCCCGAAGTCGAGCAGCCGCGCCCGGCCTTCCTGGTCGACCAGGATGTTCGAGGGCTTCAGGTCGCGGTGCACGACGCCACGCTCGTGGGCGTGCTGCACGGCGTCGCAGACGGAGAGGAAGAGCCGGAGGCGCTCCTCGATCGAGAGGCGCCGATCGCAGCAGTGCGCGTCGATCGGCGAACCGTCGACGTGCTCCATGACGAGGTAGGGGAGCCCGCTCTCCGTGCGCCCGCCGTCGATCAGCCGCGCGATGCCGGGGTGGTCGAGCCAGGCCAGGACCTGGCGCTCGTTCCGGAAGCGCTGCAGCACGTCGCCGGCGGAGAGGCCGTGCTTCAGGAGCTTGACCGCGACGCGCTTCTCGTAGGTGCGGTCGTCGCGCTCGGCCAACCAGACGGTGCCCATGCCGCCCTCGCCGATCACGCGCAGGAGCCGGTACGGGCCGAGACGCGCGCCGGGCTCGAGGCCTCCGAGGTCGAGGTCGCCGACCGAGACGGGCGCCTCGAGGAAGCGGTGCTCGTCGCGCTCCTCGGCGAACATGCGGAGCACGCTGCGCGCGAGCCGCTCGTCGCCCTCGCAGGCCCGCGCCAGGTAGGCCTCGTGCTCCTCCTCGGGCAGCTCCCAGAGCCGCGAGAGGAGCGGGCGGATGCGGCTCCAGTCGATGCGCGTCATGCGCCGCGCAGCTCGTGTCGCAGCCAGGTCCGAGCCACGTGCCAGTCGCGCTCGACGGTCGCGTGCCCCAGCCCGAGCACCTCGGCCGCCTGGTCGATCGTCAGCCCGGCGAAGAAGCGCAGCTCGACGACGCGCGCCAGGCGCTCGTCCTCGCGCGCCAGGCGCTCGAGCGCGTCGTCCAGCTCGACCAGGTCGAAGGCGCGCTCCGCGTAGAGATCGACGATCTCCGCCAGCGGGGCCGGCCGCGCGCCGCCGCCGCGCTTTTGGCGCCCCCGCCGGCGCGCGTAGTCGACCAGCACCGAGCGCATCGCCTTCGCCGCGACGTCGAAGAAGTGGCGCCGGCTCTGCCAGGAGTCGCCGGAGCTGCCGATCAGCCGCAGCCAGGCCTCGTTGACGAGCGCCGTCGCCTGCAGCGTGTGGCCGGATCCCTGGTCCGCCATGGCCCGGTGCGCCATCCGGTGCAGCTCGCCGTGCAGCACCTCGTAGAGCCGCCGGCCTGCCTCCGCGTCGCCCGCCGCGATCCGGTCGAGGAGAGCCGTGGCGGGGCCCGGGACGGGGCCGGGATCCTGGGCGTCCGGACACATGCGGCCGCCGGATTCTAGCCCGCGCGCGGGGATTCGGGGGGATTCGGGCCGGGCCGTGAGGGGATCTCCGCCCGGAGCGCGTGGAAGAGTCAGGCGGGCTCCGCGCCCGCGCGACGTCCGGCGTTCCCTGCTTCCATCCACCTGCAACCCTCGAGAGGTCCCATGTTCTCGCTCTTCGCCTTCCTGCTCCTCGGTCCCCAGCAACCGTTGCCGATCACACCCCCGCGAGCCCAGGATCCGGCGGGGATTCCGGCCCGACTCTGGTGGGGCGACTTCGACGGCGACTCGTTGCCCGACCTGCTCGCGGCCGGGAGCGAGGGGCGCGCGCAGCTCCTGCGCAACCAGGGCGAGGGCGTCTTCGCCGACGTGACGACCGGGAGCGGGCTCGCGGGCCTGCAGGCGCCGGCGCTCGCCTCGTGGATCGACCTCGACGGCGACGCGCGTCTCGATCTCGTGGCGGTCGCGGGAGGAGCGCTGCCGCGGCTCTTCCGGAACCTCGGGCAGGGTGTGTTCGAGGAAGTACCGGGGCCGGTGGAGGAGCCGTCGCCCGCGGTCCGCGCGCTCGCGTGGGTCGACTTCGATGGCGACGCGCTACCCGACCTGCAGCTCGCCACGGATCGCGGCGATCGCCTCTACCGGAACCTCGGCGAGGGACGCTTCGAGCCCGCAGCGCTACCGGAGACGGCCGCGGTCTGGCTCGCGACTGCGACGCCGACCGGGGCCGCCGCGGACCAGCAGGTCGATCGCCCGTCGATCGCGCCCGACGGAGCGGGACCGAAGGCAACCGCTGGAACGATCGTGTTGCCGGATGTGGTCGTCCTCGGCGAGCCGGGCGGGGAGAGGGACTCTTCTCCCTCCCCGGTCGCGGCGTCTCCCACGCTCGCGCCCGCGCTCGCACCCGCCTCGGCCCCGGGCGGCTTCGATCCGAGGCAGCAGTTCTGCCCCCCGAGCGTTCAGGACAGCGTCACCTCGAGCTGCGTCAGCATCTCGAGCGTGCCCATGTTCGGCACGCTCTACCCGCTCGGCCCGGAGTTCAACATCGACGCAGTCGGCCAAGTCGGGATCGGTACGACCTTGGGACCTCTCGACTTGGCCCGAGTGACCATTGATACGGGCTCGTTCCCCACGGGGCTCGAAGCAAGAGGCAACCAAACCGGTGTCCTGGGCCTGTCGCAAACCGAAAGCGGCGTCGGCGTCAGGGGAGAGAACAGCACGGGTGTTCTCGGTACCGGTGTTCACGGCCTGTCGCAAACCGTAAGCGGCGTCGGCGTCAGGGGAGAGGGCAGCACCGGTGTTTCCGGTATAGGAGAGAACATAGGGGTGCGTGGGTGGAGCGACGGTATCGGCGTCCTCGGCTATGGCCGCTTCGGCCAGCAGCCCGTTGGTGTCTGGGGTGACGCCGAACAGGGCTTCGGAGTCCTCGGGTACACCTCCGCAACCACGGAGTCTGCGCCTGGGCTACCGTATGCAGGAGTCTTTGGGGAGAACCCCCATGGCAAGATCGGAGCTGGCGTTTTCGGGCTCAACGGGGCCTCCTCCGGCCCCTTGCACGGTGTCCTTGGTGTGACGGAAAGCCCGGATGGCGCCGGTGTCAAGGGAGAGAACACGTCTTCCGGTGCTGGCGTGCGCGGCCTCGGTAGGAACGGTGTCGAGGGAACCGGGAGCTCGGCCGGCGTCTTCGGAGAATCCGAAGACGGCACCGGTGTGTGGGGCAACAGCGGAAGCTATATCGGCGTCGTCGGCCAGGGCGAATACATGGGTGTCCAGGGTTTCACTTCCGATGGATTCGGAGTCTACGGGGCCACCTCCGCGCCCACGGAGACTTCCGATGGGCTACCGTATGCGGGAGTTCTCGGCGCCAACGGCCCAACCGGAGTCGGAGCTGGCGTCTTTGGGTTCAACCACGCCGTCTCCGGCCCCTTGCACGGTGTCCTGGGCGTGACGAAGACCTCGGGAGGCGCCGGTGTCATGGGAGAGAACACGTCTTCCGGTGCTGGCGTGCGCGGCAGCGGAGAGCCCGGAGTCCTGGGCGAGAGCACGACCTACGGCGTCGAGGGGACCGGGAATCTGGCCGGCGTCTTCGGAGAGTCCGATCTCGGCGACGGCGTCTTCGGCGTCTCGGGTCAGACTTCGGGGACAGGGTTCTCCAGCGGAATCAAAGGACGCTCCTTTTCGCCGAACGGCAACGGAGTGTTCGGGTGGAACACGGATGGCGGCGTCGGTGTCCTGGGCGACGGGGAGACGGCGATGGTCGGCGATGGGGTCACGACCGGCCTCTACGGGACCGCCTCCGACCCGGCCGGGGTCGGCGTGTGGGGCGACGGCGACGCGGGCGTCATCGGCGACGGCCAGAGCCTCGGCGTGCTGGGCACGCTCGCCGGCGCCTCGGGGGTCGGAGTCGGCGGCGCGAGCTCCGGTGCGAGCGCCGCCGTCGCGGGCCACGCCAACGGCGTGCCCGGGTTCGTCACCTACATCACGAACAGCGGCGTCAGCGGCGTGAACGACTCGACCATCGGCGCCGGCGTGGTCGGCGCCAACCTCTCGACCGACGGGGTCGGCGTGGCGGGGCGCGCGGGCACGGACGCCGGCGCCGGCGTGGCGGGCTCGCGTACGGCGAGCTTCCTCATCTACGTCGACGACAGCGGCGTCAGCGGCGTGAACGACTCCGACGCGGGCTACGGCGTCGCGGGCCTGAACAGCGCGACGACCGGGAACGCCGTCGGCGTCTTCGGCCTCACGAGCAGCCCCGACGGCATCGGCGTGCTGGGCCAGGCGAGCTCGACCGCGGCGGTCGGCGTCCTCGGCGTGAACACGGGCGGCGTGGGCGCGCTGGGTGTGCTCGCCCAGGGCGACCTGGGCGCCACCGGGACCAAGAGCTTCATCCAGCCCCACCCGCGCGACGCCTCGAAGGAGATCCGCTTCGTCTGCCTCGAGGGCAACGAGTCGGGCACGTACTTCCGCGGATCGGCCGAGCTCGCGAGCGGCGTGGCGCGGATCGGCGTGCCCGAGGAGTTCCGCCTGGTGACCGAGCCCGAGGGGCTCACGGTCCAGGTGACGCCGCGCGGTCCCGGCTCGCTGTGGGTCGAGCGCGCGGGGCTCGAGGAGATCGTCGTGCGCGGCTCGCGCGACGTCGAGTTCGACTACTTCGTGAACGGCGTGCGCCGCGGCTTCGGGGGCTTCGAGCCCGTGCGCGCCAACGTCACCTACGTGCCGGAAACGCTCGGCGTGCCCTACGGCGCGCAGTACCCGGAAGGGTTGCGCGCGATCCTGGTCGAGAACGGCATCCTGAACGCGGACCACACTCCGAGCGCGGCCACGGCCGCGCGCCTGGGCTGGAAGCTCCGCGCGCAGGACGAGGACGGTGCGCGGCTGCGGTCGACGCAGGACCAGCCCCAGGTCGTGCAAGCGAGCGAGGTGCTCTCCCGGCGCGAGACCCTGCGCGCGATCGCCGACCAGCCGCGCGACCCAGGTCCCGAACGGCCCGCTCTGGACCCGGCCCAGAGGCCGCAGCCGATCTCCCCGGCCGCCCTCGACCAGCTCTTCGAGCGGCTCGAGGAGAGGCGTCCCGACCTGCCCGCTCGGGACTCGGCCCCGAGGCCGCGGCCGATCGACCCCGCGTCCCTGGAGCTGCTTCGCACGCAGCTCGAGAAGAGCCGCTCCGAGCTCTTCGACGGGCTGCCAAGCCGGGAGCACGGCGAGCACCCGGCTCCGGCCCGCGCCACCGAGCCGGCCGGCTCCGTGCGCCCGCCCGCCAGGCCGGGCGGGTCCCGCTGACGGACTCGAGCGGATTCGCCGCCGGCGCCTGCCAATCGGCGTCGGCGGCGATCCGGTGCCGTTCGACCGGCGGAACCAGGGGAGCAGGGAGCTCAGAACGCCAGCAGCGAGTCCGGCTCCTCGACCTCGGTGGAGGATCATGCCTCAAGCACTTCTCGGAAGAGCAAGGGTGAAGACTCTGGGGAGTCTTGTCCGAGTCCACTGGGCTCGCGCGGCCGCGACGAAGAGATCGCACGGGGACCAAAGAACGTACGGAGAAGCTGAGCTGTCGCTCCGAACGAAGCTCGGTACCTTGTACTCATGCGCTCCCTCCTCGGACTCCTCGCCTGTCTCGCCGTCGCCGGCCTGGTCGCGACGGCGGACGGAACCGCACTGCGGGACCCAGAGGAGGCGGCGGCGGTCCTTTTCGCGCGCCTCTCGGACCATGAGCGTGCGAAAGCCGCCTTCGAGTTCGACGACCCCGCGCGACTCGACTGGCACTTCGTCCCGCGCGAGCGCTTCGGGCTCGCCGCCGGCGACCTGAAGCCCGAGGCGAAGCGAGCGCTGGCGGAGCTGCTCGGGACCCTCCTGAGCGAGGACGGCCTGCGCAAGCTCGACGGCGTGCGCGCGCTCGAGGCCGTGCTGCGCGAGGCCGAGGGCGCGCACCGCGATCTCGGCGCCTACCACCTGTCGTTCTACGGCACGCCGGGGACGGGCGAGCCCTGGAGCTTCCGCTTCGAGGGACACCACCTCTCGCTGCACGTCACCTCGACCTCGCGCGAGCTCTTCGCGACGACGCCCTGGTTCGTCGGCGCGAACCCGGCCCGCGTTCCGGACGGCGAGCACGAGGGCATGGTCCTCCTGGGGGACGAGGTCGAGCTCGCGCGCGAACTCATGGGGAGCCTGGACGATACCCAGCGCGCGAGCGCGATTCGCGCCGAGGAACCACCCGCCGACGTCCTGTTCGGACCGGACCGCGAGCAGCTCCCCGTCTTCCGGCCGGGCGGCTTGCCGGCCGCGCGGATGGACGAGGAGCAGCGCGCGCTCCTGCGCCGCCTCGTCGACGCCTACGTCGACGACTTCCGCGTCGGCGGTGGCCCCGAGCTCTCGCGCTCCCTGGCGGGCGAGGGCCTGCTCGGCGTGCACTTCCTCTGGATGGGTCCGGTGGACGGCGAGCGCTTCTACTACCGCGTCCAGGGCGAGAGCTTCCTGATCGAGCTCGACGTCACCGCGCCGAACCACGTCCACGCGCTGTGGCGCGATCGCGAGGGCGACTTCGGCCGAGACCTGCTGGCGGAGCATCGGGCCTCGCGGAAGTAGAGGGCCCTGTGAAGCGGGCCCGGCGAACGAGCGGGCTAGACTGGAGCCCAGCTCATGCCCCTCTCCGCCGGTCAGAGCCTGTCCTTCTACGAGATCCTCTCTCCGATCGGTGCCGGCGGAATGGGGGAGGTCTACCGGGCGCGCGACACGCGCCTCGAGCGCGACGTGGCGATCAAGGTCCTGCCGGACGAGCTCGCTGGGGACGAGGAGCGGTTACGGCGGTTCGAGCGCGAGGCGAGGACGCTGGCGTGCCTGAGCCATCCGGGGGTAGCTCACGTCTACGGCATCGACTGCTCAGGCGAAACGAACTTCATCGTGATGGAGCTCGTGCCCGGCGAGGACCTGGCGCAGCGTCTCGCGCGAGGTGCGTTGCCGCTGGAGGAAGCGCTCGACGTCTGCGGCCAGATCGCCGAGGGCCTGGAGGCCGCGCACGAGGCGGGCGTGATCCATCGCGACCTCAAGCCAGCGAACGTGATCCTCACGCCGGAGGGCCGGGCCAAGCTGCTGGACTTCGGCCTCGCCAAGCCGATCGTACTCGACGCGGGCCTGCGCTCCACGGTGGGGAACGACCTGACGACCGAGGCGGGCCGCGTGCTCGGCACGCCCGGCTACATGGCCCCCGAGCACGTGCGCGGAAAACCGATCGACAAGCGCGTGGACGTGTGGGCCTTCGGGTGCGTCCTGTACGAGTGCCTGACGGGGCGGCAGGCCTTCGTCGGCGAGTCTCTCGGGGACGCGCTGGCCGCGGTGCTCGAGCGGGAGCCGAACTGGTCGTCGCTCCCTGCGCGCCTGCCCGGACACGTGCGCTCGATCCTCGCGCGTTGCCTCGACAAGGATCCTCGCACGCGGCTGCGGGACATCGGTGAGGTGCGGGTCGCGCTCGGAGGCTGGGGCGACGCGCGTGACGAACCGCTCGCGCCCCGGGGCATACCCGCGCGCTGGGGCATCGGTGGACTCGCGCTTGGCGGATTGGCGACGTTCTTCGTGGCTCGCGCCCTCGGCCCGCCCGAGCCGCTGTCCAACCCCTTCGACGGAGCGACCTGGAGTCGCCTGACGGACTTCGAGGGCACGGAGTTCGACGGGTGCATCTCTCCCGACGGGAAGTGGGTGAGCTTCGTCTCGGACCGCGACGGCCCCTTCGACCTGTTCACGATCCAGGTGGGGACGGGCGCTCCGCTCAATCGCACGAAGGGCTCGAACGACGTCTGGATCCACTCTCTGCGGGATGCGGGCTTCACCGCGGACAGCACCGAGGTCTGGCTCGCCGGCGGGCGCGGTCGGCGCATGAAGTCGATGCCCTTGCAGGGCGGGGACTTCCGGGACATCCTGACCAAGGAAGCGGTCAACGTCGACTGGACGCGAGACGGACGATGGTTCGCCTACCACACCCTCGAGGAAGGGGATCCGGTCTACGTCGCGTCGGGGAACCAGGATCCAGGCGAGCCGATCCTGGTAGGGGAGGCCGGCTTCCACCAGCACTTCCCCACCTGGTCCTTCGACGACGAGCGCATCTTCCTCGTGCGCGGACGGGAAGTGACCGGCGACACGGACCTGTGGTGGATCCGACCGGACGGCAGCGACTTGCAACAACTGACGAGGGGACTGCGGTCGGTGCGCTACCCGGCTCCCATCGACGAGAGGCGCGTGGTCTTCGTCGCCGAAGATCGGACGGGCGGCGGCTCCTGTCTCTGGGTCCTGGACCTCGAGACCGGCGACGTTCGTCGCGGCAACGTCGGGGTGGAGCGCTTCACTTCCGTGTCCGCGAGCAGCGACGGGCGCAGACTCGTCGCCACGGTCGGCAACCCCAGGGCGAACCTGTGGACCCTGCCCATCCGGGAGGAGCCGGTCACCGAGGACGACGTGCTCCCCCTGTCCGACATGCCGTCCCTGCGCGCCCTCGTGCCGCGCTTCTGTGGAGCGGACCTCTACTACTTCTCCTCGCGCGGCACCGGGGACGGGCTCTGGCGACTGCGAGACGGAATCGCCCAGGAGGTCTGGTCCGGCGCGGAGCAACCGCTCCTCTGGCCGCCCTCGATGTCCTCGGACAGTCGGCTCGTCGCGCTCGTGCTGCCGCGCGGCTCGCGCATGGTGCTGAACGTGCTGGACACGGACGGATCCGGAGTGTTGCGGCCCTTGGCCGAGGAATTGGACGTGCGCGGCGCTTCCTCCTGGTCGCCCGACGACGAGTGGATCGTCATCGGCGGAGAGGACGAGGACGGTCCCGGGTTGTTCAAGATTCCCGTGCGGAACCCTGAGGCGAGCGTAGTCCGTCTCGCGCAGGGCGAGGCGCTCAATCCCGTGTGGTCGCCCAGAGGCGACCTGATCGCCTACACCGGCGTCCAGGTCAACGCCGGCATGTCGATCCGGGGCGTCGACCCCGATGGCCGGTCGGTGTCGCTCGGGGACATCCAGGTCATGGTCATGCGGGGTGGAGAGCGCTATCGCTTCCTGCCGGACGGCAGCGGGCTGGTCTGCATGCAGGGACTGAACACCGTCCAGGACTTCCTCCTGCTGGACCTGGCCACGATGAAGCGGAGGGTGCTGGCGGACCTGAAGGACACCGCCACGATGCGCACCTTCGACGTCAGTCCGGACGGAACGAGCATCGTGTTCGACCGGGAGTGGCCCAACTCGGACATCGTGCTGATCGAGCTGCCCTGACGGGCGAGAGCCCGCGTCCGTCTCGCTGCACGGACCTCGACCTGGTATCCCACAGATCATGAAGCTCCTCCCCACGCTCTCCCTCCTCGTCGCCATCGTCTCCTGCACGACGGTGGACTCCGCCCCGACGCAGGCTCCCGTGGCCGAGCCTGCGCCGCGCACGGAGCTCGGCGCCTTCTCCGTCAGCCTCGCGGTCGCGGACCTCGCCGCCTCGCGCGCTTTCTACGAAGCGCTCGGCTTCGACGCCGCGGGCGGCGACCCCGCGCAGGGCTGGCTGATCCTGCGCAACGGCACGACGACGATCGGGCTCTTCCAGGGCATGTTCGAGCGCAACATCCTGACCTTCAACCCTGGCTGGAACGCGCGGGCCGAGCCCCTCGCGGAGTTCACCGACGTGCGCGTGATCCAGCGCCGTCTGAGGGAGGCCGGTCTGACGTTCGCCAGCGAGGCGGACGAGTCGACGACCGGGCCCGCGAGCTTCGTGCTGGTCGACCCGGACGGCAACCCGGTGCTCTTCGACCAGCACGTCGAGTAGGAGCCTACTCTCCTTCGCACGGCTGAGCGCCTCACGCGCGAGCCACTTCCTCCCGTTCTCCTCGTGCGCGAGCCCCGTGGGCGGAGCCGCTGAAGCTCAGGGGTTCTTGCGTCCGCCGTCGAGGCAAGCCTGGAGCTCCACCAAGCGCTCGAGCAGGTCGGAGTCGCCCGGCCGTCCGAAGTTGCGCAGCACCAACTCCTTCGCGAAGAGCAGCACGAGGTAACGCAGGCGACGCGCCTCGCTCGAGCAGGCCGCGCGGTAGTCGCGGTGCCCCTCGTTGAACTCCCACAGGTTGCCGCGCATGCGCGAGCGCCAGCTCTCGCCCGGCGCGTGGACGGGGACGGGATCGGGGATGCCGCCCGTTCCGGCGAGCCCGTCGGTTCCGGAGGTGAGCGTCACGCGTGCGGCGGCCTGCGCGATCCTGACCTCGCCGTCGTCCTCCTGGCGTGCCTCGACGCGCACGGTCGCGCCGACGCGCTCGTCGGGCGAGGCGTCGGGAGCGGTGTAGCGCGTCGTGGGACCGTCGGATTCGAGCTCGCCCGGGCCGTCGAGCGACCAGGACCAGCGCACCTCGCCCCGCGCTCGCCGGCCGTCCGCGTCGAGCGCGCGAGCGCGCAGACCGCGCGTCGCGAGCGGCGGCACGCGCAGGTGCTTGGGCTCGATGCGGGCCATGGCCAATGGGCCGGGAGGGAAGAGCTGCGCGGCCTCTTCCGCTTCCTCCTCGCCCCATGGCTGCTCCCTCTCCGGATCCGACGTGACGTCCGCGGTCTCGTCCGCGTCGTCCTCGCCCCGCGCGAGCGCCGCTCCGGAGGACGGAGCGTCCGAGCTCGGCTTCGCCTCGGGCCGAGCTGCATCGTCCGCCGGAAGGTCGTGCTCCGTCTCCTCTGTCCCGCTCGCCGATCGCCGGCCCTCGACGTCGAACAGCTCGTACTCCGGCAGCATGCGCGCGACCGGACCGAAGACTCGGCGGATGTCCTTCGCGAGGTTCTCGCGGTGCTCGCTGGCGACGCGCTCGGCTTCCGCGGCGAGGCGCGCCTCGAGCCGTGCCTCGAGCCGCGGCAGGACCGCCAGGAAGGCCTCCAGGGGCTCGTTGTGGACCAGGCCGCGGCGCGTGCTCGGCGCTACGGCGAAGTCGGGGAAGTCGAGCACTCCCTCGAGCCGTCCCGAGGACCAGGGCGAGCGCGGAGCGTCGTCGCCGTCGATCGTGGCCAGGTCGTCGAGCACGGTCGTCCCGCCGCAGGAGAGCGTGACGACGCCGCGACGGTCCTCGTTCGAGGCGACAAGGTAGAGCTCGACGCGCACGTCCTCGAAGCCCTCGACCTCGAGCGTGCGCAGATCCGCCAGGGGCAGGCCCAGATAGGGCCGCGCCTTGACGGTGAAGAGCTTGCGCGCCCGGCCGCGCGCGACGCGGTCGCGGATCGTCACCGTGGCATCGCGCTCGAGGAGCTGGCCGCGCAGCTCGGACGCGAGGTAGGCCTGCAGGCGCGGAGGGCGGATCTTGTTCACGACGGAGGCGTGCACGCCGTGGATCGTGATCTCGGTGTAGGTGTCCTCCTCCTCGACGCGGCGCGCACGCACGGGCGCGACCTCGGCCGTCGGCCGGTCCTCGACCAGCCGCAGCACGTGGGCGACTCCGCCGTCGACGCGACTCTTCACCAGCATCTCGCGACCCACGCTCCAGAAGCCGATGAGCCCGATGCCGTAGCGCCCGAGCACCATCTCCTCGCGCCGCTGCGCGGGGGACAGGTCGCGCTTGTAGGAGTGGCCGATCGTGCGCGCGATGCGCTCGAGCGCCTCCGCCCGCTCGAGTTCGGGAAAGATCCCGGCGCCGTCGTCGAGCACGCGCACCGAACGCCGCCCCTTGTCGTTGAACCACAGGATCTCGATGTGCCGCGCCCCGGCATCGAGCGAGTTCTGCACCAGCTCCGCCAGCGCCTTGCGCGGATCGGACTGACTGCGCGCCAGGAGCCGGATCAGGTCGAAGGGATCCTGCGGCCTGAGCCGCACGCGCTTCTCGGAGGTGTGGGAAGGCATCGACCCGACGGATTGTAGCGAGGGTCCGCGGATACCGGGCTCGGGGGAGGGACGGCGGGCGCGCGTGGAGGTCCCGATCCCCCTGGTTCACGGCCAGAGACTCCGAATGCCAGAAGGCCAGCGATGAGACGCACGGCGCTCGCTCACCCTCGTCCCGACGGAACAGGTCGCGTCGCATGAATCTCGTAGAGAGAGTGCAGGAACCGCCGGAGGAAGCGGCGGACCCCGGGTTGTGCCAAGGCGTGCCCCCGTGGCTCCCTCCGGGCTCCCCCGCTCCCGTTTCCCGAAAGGATCCAGTTCGATCCATTCCACCTTGGCGTGATCGGGGGAGGCTTGCCGTCCTGTCCGGGCCTCCCTAGACTCGGGGACCGAGGAGGCGATGCTCGCGCGATGATCGGCCCGGACTCTGCCCACGGATCGACACGCTGGGGCGACTGGATGGGTCGTCCCGCGGCGGAGGTCTACGCGAGACTGCGCGAGAAGGACTCCCTCGGGATCGACGACGCGTGCCTCGCCTGCATCCGCGAGCAGGGCTTCCTGCTCTATCTCCCCGAGGCCTACGAGGAGGCCCTCCTCGAGGTCGCCTTCGAGTGCGAGCTCGGATCGGCCGAGGACGCGGTCGCGGGCTGGATCGAGCGGTCCGTGCTGCGCGCTCTCGAGCGCGTGCTCGAGCGTCAGCGCGAGGACGAGCGTTCCGGCAAGCCGGCGAACGGTGCGAGCCATCGGTTCCTGATCGAGCTGTTCGGGCTCCCTCCGGAGCGCGGGCGGCACGCGTCGGTTCGCTTTCACGCCCTGCCGAAACGCTCCCGCCGCGCTTTTCGTGCGCTCGTGATCGAGGATCGCCCGCTGGAGGAGGTCGAGCGGATGGGTCTCGGGGATCGGGCCGAGCTCCTGCGGTCGATCCTGACCATCTACGAGGCCGTCGGCGCTACGATGAAGCCGGAGTACCTGCCCATGACGCTGGAGGGAGAGGGATGAACGAGCACGGGTTCTCCCCGGACGTGATCGCGCTCCTCACGGAGGCGCTCCAGGATCCGAAGAGCGGCCTCGTGGCGCTCCCGAAGATCGGCCGCAAGCGCCCGGAGACGAAGGAAGAGCTGACGATCGTCCGTCCGGTCACGAACCTGGATCACTTCCTCGTCGAGCGCCATCGGGAGGAGGTGGCGATGCTCTTGTACGTGGCTTCGCGCGAAGTGCTGATGGCGGTGCCCTTGGCGGCCGGTCGAAACCACTGGAGAGATCCCTCGCCCTCCCGGGAGTGGTGTGTCTCCCGGCGAGGCCGACTCGGCTCTTCGCAGCTCGACGTCTCGGAGCTCGACGTCCTCGACCGGCACTACCAGGGCGGGCCTTCGTCGCCGACAGCCTATGACCTGGCACGAGCGTCCTATGCACTCCACCCCATCGCTCTAGGTCGAGTCCTGATCTCGCTCTGCCTGCGAAGCGCCGGAAGGCTCTCCGAAGCGCTCGAGCTGCTCCGCGAGCCTTCAGCGATCGGGGCTACTCCTCGAACGCGATACTACGCCCTGGCGGCGATGGGCGCCGTTCAGTACGACTCGAAGAGAGTCGTGCAAGCTCGGGAGTGCTTCCGAGCGTCGATCGAGACGGGCGAGTCAGGGCCTCGTGCGTCGGCGTACTGGATGATCGCAGCGCTCCTTCTGGGAGACGCCGCGGATGCGAGGGCTGCTGCACAGGTCGTTGAACACTGGTCTTCGGTCGAGCACAACCAGTTCCAAGAGGTGAAGGTCGTCCTGAGCGTGATGCTTGCTGATCGCATCATCGTCCCGAGTGCCGCGTGCGCCGACCTCGTCGCAAAGCTCGGCGACACCCTGCCTCCCTCTTGCATGGAGATCGCTCATGTCCTCGCTTGACAATCCTAGTCGGGGGCGTTCCTCCTTTCTGTGGATCGTTCTACTCGCCATTTGCTCGTGCTGGCCCCTGTATGCACAGAGCGAGGGTGTCCCCCCCCCAGCAGCGTGCCTCCCACCGACGGCGGCAAGTTCGTCGGCAACCTCAACAAGCGCTGAGCGTCTCATGCGCGCCGCTCTCCTCACCGGCGGTTGCCTGATCGGTGTCGCGGCCCTCGTGTTCCTGCTGCGGACCTGCGAGTCCGCTCCCCCGCCGGAGGGGGCGGCGAATACGCGCGAGGACGTCGTCCCGGGGGGTGCCGCGAAGGTCGAGCTACCGCTCCCTGCGGCGACGCGGTCCGCGAGCGAGGAGCGCGCGCCGCAGCCTCACCATCGCGTGAGCGACAGCGACGGCGTCGGGATCCTCGCGGCGACCGTCCGCTGGATCGCCCTCGAGCGCGAGGACCTCGACGCGGAGCCCGCCTGGCGCGGGGACGACTGGGGCCCCCTCGTGCGCCGCACGCGCGTGTCGACGACGGACGCGGACGGGTTCTTCGATCTCGGGGAGCTTCCCGAGGCCGAGCACGGCGCGCTGCTCTGGGCTTGGAAGCTCGGGTACGCCGCGCAGGGGCTCGTCCTGGCGCCGGGGGCCCGGGACGCGGTGGACTCCTGGAACCTCGTGCTCGAGCCCGCGACGCCGGTTCGCGTGCGGGTCTTCGACGCCCTGGGCGACCCCGCGGGGGGCGCCGTCGTCGCGCAACACGGGACGACCCCGCGGCGGATCGAGGACCCAGGAGCCCTCTCCCTGGATCGATTCCGACGTCTGCTCTCGATCGAGAGCCCGACGGACGCGGAAGGTCTCGCGCTCCTGCCTCCCATCCCAGGCGTGTCGGTCTTCCTCGCCGCGCGCGGGGACGCTCGCTCCGCGCCCTGGCGCGGCGAGGATCCCGGCCCGGTCCGGCTCGTGCTCCGGGACGGATTCACCGTCGCGGGAACGCTGTCCCTCCCGCCGGGCGACGGCGGGCTTGGCGAGAGCGAGCTTCGCATCCGCTTCGTTTCCCTCGAGGGAGCCGTCGAGCGCACGTTGGCGACGTTGCGCGGCGTGCGGGATGGGCACTTCGGGCCGGTGACCTTGCCCCGCGTTCCGCGCTCGCGGTACTCCGCGTTGCTCGAGGGAGCGCCGCTCGTGCCGCAGTTCCACGAGTTCGCGGACCCGGGAGTCGGCGGCCACGTCGAGGTCCGCTTCGACGCGACCCGCGGCGTGGAGCTCGCGCTGGTCGCCGTCGAGGCGAACGGGGACGTGATCCTCGACGCCGAGGCGGAGGTCTACTGGCCCGTCGGGGAGCGGAAGGCCTGGCTGCGTTGCAGCGCCGGGGAGGACGGCGTCCTACGGGCTCGCGGCGTGCCGCCGGGCTCGGTCCGTTACCGCGTCGGAGCCCCGGGCTTCGCGACCTTCTACGGCGAATTCGGCACCGAGGTGCCGCTCGACTCGCCGACGCCGATCCGCGTGCGGCTCGATCCCGCGGGAACGCTGCGCGGCGTGGTGCTGCACGACGGCGAGCCGGTGCCGGACTTCAAGCTATGGGCCTGGCGGCGCGATGCGACCAGTGAGGTGCTCTACCGCAGCTTCACGGACCAGGTGGATGGGATCTTCACCTGGACCGAGCTCCCGGTCGGCGAGGCGATGATCACGGCCACGGGTGCCGAAACGAGCACGAATGAGCCGGCACTCGTCCAGGTGACCGCCGAGGGCAACGATCTGCTGGTGATCGAACTCCCGGGGGTCTTCGAGCGGACGGGAACGCTGCTTTCCGGCGTCACGGGGGGACCGATCGCCGGGGCAGTCCTCGAAGTGTTTCGTGTGGTTGGCCCGAACGGTCCGATCTCGGCGCAGGGACGACCGACCACGACCGCGAACGATGGGAGCTTCCGGATCGAGGGCCTCGGCCCCGGCGCGAACTGGCTCGTGGCCCAGGCGTCCGGGTACGCGACGGACGAGTTCGGCGTCGAGGTCGACGAGGGCCGACCGGAGGACGTCGGCGAGCTCTTCCTCTGGACCGAGCAGAGCTTCGTGGTGGAGCTCTCCGGCCCGCCGGGGTTCGACCCGCGCGACTACCACGCGGTCATCGACACCGGCGCCCAGGACCAGGCCTTCGATGCGGACGGGCGCGTACGCTTCGAAGGCGTGTGGCCCGGGCTCGTCACCGTGGTGATCCGGCGCCCGCAGGGCGGCTGGTTCAGTGTGAGGGCCGAGGTCACGCCGGGTCGTGACACGATCGTCCGTCACGACCTCGGCGCGGGCGGTCGCCTCCACATCGAGGTCGAGCCGCGGGAAGGCTACGACGCGTCGGCGGGCTTCTCGGCCTACGTCTACTCCTTCGACCCGCGCGGCGTCGCGGTCTCGACCGGCCTGGCGTTGAACCCGACCGGCATCACCACGCTCGAGGGCGTGGAGACCGATGGGGAAGTGCTGGTCAAGGTGCTGCGCAAGGGCGACTGGGTCGTGGTCGGGAGCGCGCACGGGTCCTTCCATGGAGCAGACGAGCTTCACCTGCGGATTCCCGCGGGCGGCGACGTGCTGGCCGTGCGCGCCCTGGACCCGGACGGTGCGCCGCTCGAGGGCGTGGACGTCGTGTTCGGTCGGGAGGGACCGCCCGTGCTCGCGATCGAAGCCCGCACGGACGGCGAGGGCTGGGCGCGGTTGTTCGTGCCGGAGGAGGCGGGCACCCTGCGCTTGCACCATGAGCGCTTCGGGGCAGCGGAGCAGGTCCCCTGGGCGGGCGGTCCGGGGACGCTCGAGGTGAGGCTGGCCGGCGACGCGAGCTTGCGCCTCCTCGTGCGCGACGAAGAGGGGCCCGTCGCGAGCGCGATCGTGCGCACGAAATGGTTGAGCGGGTATCGCTGGGGCGACGTGCACCGGACCGACGCGTCCGGACACGTGCACCTCGACGGCCTTGGCGCGGGACCCGTACGGGTTCACGTCGAGCACGCGCGTCACTGGTCGGCCGAGTTCCAGCTCGAGGCGAGGATGGACGCACCACTCGCCGAGGTTCGCCTGCCCGAGCTGAGCCGGCTCGAGCTCCGGCTCGTCGGTGCGGAAGGTGAACCCGTGCGCGGCGTGTCGTTCGCCCTGCGCTCGATCGACCTGGGCGAGTCCGTTGCATCCTGGCTCTCCACCGGGCGCGTCCTCGGCTCCCTCGTCACGGACGAGAACGGGTCGGTCGCCCTCGACCGTCTGCCCTCGGGCACCTACGCCTGGAGCGCACCCGGATCGTCCGGCGGGACCGTGAGCGTTCGCGGCGGGGAGACTTCGCGTTTCGTGCTGCGCAGGGACGGGTGAGGACGTCCGCCGCTCGGACAACCACGCGACCATGCCCAACTCCACTCGCCACGAGATCCTGGTCGGACTCCACGTCACCGACGACGCGTCCTACGCCCGCTACCGCGCCGCCATGACGCCGATGCTCGAGGCGGTAGGCGGCTACTTCCGCTACGACTTCACCATCGCGCGCATGCTGAAGGGCTCCGCCAGTCCGCCGATCAACCGCCTGTTCGTGATCTCGTTCCCGGACGAGGAGACGAAGGTCGCGTTCTTCGGAGAGCCGGCGTACCTGGCGGCGAGGGCCGAGCACTTCGAGGGTGCCGTCGAGCTGGTCGAGGTCATCGCGACCTTCGAGCACGCCCCAACGTCCTGAGCCCGGTCCTAGGCTCGCCAGCCAGTCTGGGCGCCCGAGCCAAGCGCCTCGCCGCCGCACGCGCGCACCGAGGGCTACTCCGCGTCCAGGCTCGCCTCCGTCGGCGCCGGCACCTCCGCGAGCTCCTTGCCCCGCGTGCGCCGCGTCTCTCTCCACTCACCAGACTCGGTGTGGTGCCAGTTCTCCAGGCAGAGGTGAACGCGGTGCACGCCGCGCAGCCGTTTCAGCTCGAGCTCGATGCCCTGGAGCTCCTCGGCGCCGACCGGTTCGGATCTGGACCTGCCCTGATGGCGTAGCTCCCCGCGCAGCCGGACGACTCCCCGGAACGCGCCGATGTCGACCAGATGGACGTCGATCCAGTGCCGCGCGAGCACGTTCCGCGCGCCGCAGCGGATCTGCGCGTCGGTGATTCGGTCGGTTCGGTTCAAGTTCCGGGGCTCCGGAGGAAGGCTACCCCGGGCGGAAACGGGGGGCGGAGAAACCCCGTCGCGAACTCCGGATGCCGATGTCCAGGGAGAAGAACAGGCATGCCCGGGCCGCCGGAGGCCCGGAATCGCGAGACACGTTTCATGCGATCGGGTCGCACCCAGCGCCGGGTGCCGGACCTTAGGATGGAGACCTCCCAGGAAGGCAAGGAGTGGAAGGCGATGTTCGATGGGGTCGATCACCGGGTCTAGGGTCGCGCGTGCAGCCATTCCTGCTCGTTTCCGCCGCGCTCTTCGCCCTGCAGGCCGGGAGTCCGGCCCGCGAGGCGGCGCCGGCGGAGCGCTCTCAGGTCGCGCAGCCCAAGTCCGATGGTGCCCCGCGACTCGGGCGCTGGAAGGTCGTCGGCCGCAGCGGTCGTGACTGGGAGGCGACGCTGTTCCTCCTGCGGCGCGAGGACGATGCCTACTCCGGCCACCTCCTCTGGAGGACGACGAGCGGCGCCGAGGCGAGCGGCCGCGAGGCCGTCACGGGGACCTTCGACCAGGGCACGCGCCTGCTGGCGCTCAGCGGTCGCGAGATCGTCGACGCCGTCGGCAACATCACGCATGCAGAGTACCGGGCGCGCAGCGAGGACGACGGTCGGAGCCTGGTGGAGGGCACCTGGGGCGGCGGGAGCGTGGTCCCCGGAACGTGGAGCGCGGTCTGGGAGCGCACCTCCGAGGCGGCGCGCACGCCGAGCTTCTCCTTCCACAGCCACGAGCTCTACAACCTGCACCACTTCCTCTACCAGTGCGCGAAGAGCGCGGCGCGGCGCGACGGCGAGCGCGTCGCGGGCAGGCCCGTGACGGTGGTGGAGCTGGACGCGGTCGACGCGCTCGAAGGTGACGAACGCTACGCCTGGCTCGCCGCCGTCGACTACTACCGGCGCGAGCTGATCGCCCTCGATCTCCTGTTCGACCGGCGGATGTACGCGCTCAAGCAGCTCCTTACGGGGATCGAGGACGCCGACGGCGAGTGGCCGGCGGGGATCGAGGAGGAGCACGTGCTCGCCCTGCGCGCGGCGCTCCCCGTCTATCGCGCGCGCTTCTGGCCCGCGCACGACGCCGCGAACCGTGGATGGATCGCGACGGCGGTCGACGCGCTCGAGCGCCACGAGGCCGAGCTCGTCGAGCGCATGACCTCGGCCTACGGTGGGAGCTGGCCGCCGCCGCCGGTGCGCGTCGACCTGTGCGCCTACGCGAACTGGGCCGGCGCGTACACGACCGGAGGACCCGCGCACGTCACGCTCTCCAGCACCGACGCCGACAACGGAGGACACGGCGCTCTCGAGACGCTCGTGCACGAGGCCTCCCACACGCCCGAGATGATCGGCGCCCTGCGGGACGCGCTGGCGGCGGCCTACGCGGCGCGCGGCGCCGAGCCGCCGGACGACCTCTGGCACCTCTTCCTCTTCGTGACGGCGGGCGAGTCGGTCCGCCGCACGCTCGCCGGAGCGGGGGTCGAGGGCTACGTCCACTACGGCGAGCGGGCCGGCGTCTACGCCCGCGGCGCCTGGGCCGGGCAGTTCCCGCTCCTCCTCGAGCCCTGGACGGCGTTCCTCGACGGCGAGATCAACCGCGCGACGGCGCTCGCACGCATCGCCGAAGCGATCGACTGAGCGCCCTGAAGCCTCACCTCGACGTGCACGGACGCGGACCGCGCTGGCTCGCGCCGCTGGCCGTCGTCCTCATCTGGGGCGTCAACGTGCCCGTCATGAAGGGGGCGCTCGAGCACGCGCACGCCTTCGGCTTCAACGCCGCGCGGCTGACGGCGAGCGTGCTCGTGCTCGGGATCCTGGACCGTCTCGAGCGTCGCGGAGAGCCCGCGCCCGCCACGCCTTGGCGAGCGGTGTTGCTGCTCGCGCTGATGACGAGCCTGCTCTACCAGGTGCTGTTCAGCCTGGGGATCACGCGCACGAGCGCGACCCACGCCGGGTTCCTCATCGCGAGCGGACCGTTGTGGACCGCGGGGATCGCCAGCGCCGTCGGCCTCGAGCGCCTCGGCCGCCGCGCTTGGATCGCCCTCGCCATCGCCTTCGTCGGGACCTGCACGGTCGTCGTCGCGAAGGGCGGGGGCGGGACGGTCACGCGCGCGGACTCGCTCGCGGGCAACGGGATCCTGCTGGCTTCCATGCTCGTCTGGGCTCTCGGCACCATCCTCACGCGACCGGTGCTGGCGGAGTTCCCCGCGACGCGGCTCGCCTACCTCACGACGCTCGTCGCGCTCCCGGGACATTGGCTGCTGGGCTGGCGGCACCTCGCAGCCGAATGGCGCGGATTCACGCCGGGGATCTGGGGCGCGGTCCTCTACTCCGGCGCGCTCTCGACCGGCATCGCCTATTCCCTCTGGAACCGGAGCCTCCTGCGCATCGGACCGGCGCGCACGTCTGCCTTCACGAACCTCGTGCCACTGATCGCGCTGGTCGTCGCCTGGGGGACGCTCGGCGAACGGCTGAGCGCGCTGCAGCTCCTGGGCGGAGCCCTGGTATGGATCGGACTCGGGACCTGGCGTTCGGCGAGGCGCTGACCCTCCTCGTCGAGGAGGATGAGGAGCTCGCTCCTCGCCGGCTCGTGAGCGAGGTCGCGAGCGGGAACCCGAGCGCGGAGGCGCGCCCGGCATCCGTCCGCTCGGACCTCGAGCTGCTTGCGCAGGCCCCCGATCTCGCGCCGGTGGAGGCGGATCTCTGCACGGTCGTACTCGAGGTCTACGCGGCGCGGAGCGCGGACGAACGCGTGGACGAGCTCGTGCGTGCGCTCGTCCTGCGCATGCGGGACCGGGAGGCGGCGGCCTCGATCCTCTTCGAGTGTTGGCGGAGTCTGCGGTTCGGAGACCTCTTGGAGCAGGTGCGCTCCTCGCGGTTCCGGCACCTCCTGCGCGAGTCCTTCGCGGAAACGGAGAGCGCGCGAGAGGCCGCGCGGATCGTGGGGGAGCCAGGGGCGGGCTAGCGCTACCGCTCGCCTGGGCGCAGCACAACCCGGCGCAGGCCTTCGGCCTCGTCGCGGATCCCGCTCAGCATCGCCAGGGTCGGCGCATCGGCCAGCCTCCCGGGCTCGTCGTCGGGATCGCCCAGGCCCGAGTCGCGACGTCCGTGCAGGTGGCCGCGAATCAGCTCACGGATCTCGCGCGCGTTCTCCACGCCCGCGACGCGAGCGCCGTGCGTGCGGGCGATGCCGCCGTGGGGTCCCGCGCCGGCCGCTCCGCCGCCGGCGGTCTCGACCACCAGGTCCGAGATGCCGAACAGGCGCTGGATCGGGCCCTGGTGCAGGTCGAGGTTCTGCACGTTGGCGAAGGTCAGCGTCTTCTCGCGCACGATCAGCGCGCCCTCGCGCACCCGCAGCGAGCGATCGGTGACCATGTAGTAACGCAGGTCGTAGTCCAGGCGGATGCTGAACCAGAAGGTCAGGAGGATCGGCGCGAGCACGAGCACGACCGCGGCGAGCAAGCCGGCGATCGCCGCCGCTTCCTCCTCGACGATCAGCAGAGCGAGCGCGACGAGCACGGCCAGGCCCAGGACGCCGGCGACGATCGACAGCACGAGCAGGCGATAGGCCAGGAACCGCGGGCTGGCGCGGAAGACCTGCAGGCTGGCGTCGCTGCCCGCCGGCGGATCGGGCGGTCCCTCCGGCGCTCGCGCGAGGCGCAGGAGCGGGTCGCGCAGGGCGCGGTAGAGCGCGTCTCCGACCCTCACCGGCGCTCCAGCGCCTCGCGCGTCGCTGCCAGCTCGTCCTTGATCGACCGCAGGAGCGCGACGACTTCCGTGTCGCGCTCCGCGCCTGGTTCCGGAGCCTCATCCGCCGAACGCGCGCCCTCGTGTCCGCGCATCCTGCGGTAGAGGTAGTCCCGCACCGTCTCGTAGTTCGCGAGACCCTCCAGCTTCAGCTCCGCGCTCGAGCTCCCGGACGCCGTCTGCACCTCGACCGTGCCGATCCCGAGCCAGCGCTCGACGAGGTTGCGTTTCACGTGGATGTCCTGGATGCGCTTGTAGGAGAGGTAGATCTCGCGCCGGAAGAGGATGCCCCACTGCGCTCCGACGCCTTCCTCGTCGAAGCGGAACCGCAGCGTGTGGTAGCGGAAGTACAGCGGGACGAGCGCGATCGGGAAGGCGAACAGTGCGGAGAGCGAGTAGACGACGTAGAGCTTGAGCAGGTTCGGGTGCGGCCGCTCGAGCGCGCGGACGGAGGCATCGGCGCTGGGGAGAGAATCAGGGGGCGTGCTCACCGGCGCGG
>Ga0302046_10001451_pt1 | contig 22238 bp, 17 predicted proteins | sample RVTome_11_FD_200261 | JGI IMG/M metagenome (GOLD analysis project Ga0302046, IMG submission 200261) | Soil microbial communities from uranium-contaminated site in the Upper Colorado River Basin, Wyoming, United States - RVT147D111 (version 2) ...
ATATGTCGCGCGCGGCGAGCAGGGCGCCGCCCATGACCGCCGCGCAGGCGACGGCGACGACCCAGCTCGCCTCCGCCCGGCCGAAGGCGATCAGCAGCAGCGTGGAGATCAGCGGCGCCGCGTAGGAAAAGCCCCCGAGTGCCCGGATGTCGCCATGCTTGACGCCGTGATCCCAGGCGAAGAAGGCGGCGCCGACGGGTCCGAGCCCGAGCGCAGCAACGGCGAGCCATTCGCCGGCGCCCGCCGGCCATACGGTGTCCTCGAACGCGAGATGGGCGAGCAGGCCGAGACCCGCCGTGGCGGCGCAGAACCAGGCCACCGTGTCCGTCGGCACCGCCTTGAAGCGCCGGCTCAGCACGGAATACCCGGACCAGGTGAAGGCGCAGGCAAGCGCGGCGGCGTAGCCCAGCGCGAACTCGGCGCGGAAGGCAACGGCGCCGCCGCCGGTCACCAGCAGCGCGCAGCCGGCAAGTCCGAGCCCCGCTCCCGCGAGATGCCACCAGCGCAGCCGTCCGCCCGGCGGCAATGCCGAGAACAGCACGATCAACAGCGGCCAGAGATAGGCGATCAGGCTGGCGTCGACCGCCGGCGCGTTGCGCAGCGCCATGAAATAGAAGAAGTGGTATCCGAACAGGCCGCCGACGCCGAGCGCCCACACCGCCGCCGGATGCCGCAAGTAGGCCCGCGGATCCTCGCCGCCGACCGCCCACTTGGCGGCGCCCAGCAGGGCGCCGATCGCGAAGCTCATCGCCACCAGCTGGAACGGCGGCACGCGGCCCGTCCAGCTGGTCAGGAGCGCCAGGCTGCCCCACAGCAGCACCGCCGCGCCGCCGATCAGCGTGGCGCGCAGCCGGCTGTTCACCGCCGCGCCGCCGACAGCTTGATGATGCGCCGGGTTTCTTCCCACAGCTCGACGGCAGCGAGGTCCTCGAGCCGCACCCAGCGCACGGCGGCGGCATCGGTCCCGGCGACCGCCTCGCCGGAGCGCCACTCGGCGGCAAAATCCACCAGCGTGTAGTGGAACCGGACACGACCCTCGCCGTCCTTCCGCACCAGGTCGACGACGTCGAGCAGATCGGTGACCTCGATCTCCAGCGCGGTCTCCTCGCGGATCTCGCGGCACGCGGTCTCACGCACGGTCTCGCCCAGTTCCTGCGCGCCGCCGGGCAGGCTCCAGCCGCCCGGCCGCGGCCCCTTGCCGCGCTCGATCAGCAGCACCTCGTCGCCGCGCCACACCACGACGCCGACGCCGACGAAGGGCCGATCGGGATATTCTCGTGACATCGCCGTATCCTCTCCTGCTGCGCCCTTCCTTTACACGCCGGCCCGGCCGGCGACAACGGCCGGTACTTGACGCAGCCCGGCAATGGGCTACGGTTCGGCCCGGCGGATCTTCCCTGCAGGAGGCATCGATGGGGAACGGCATGGACTATCGACTGCTTGGCCAGTCGGGCCTGAAGGTCTCGAAGCTCTGCCTCGGGACGATGAATTTCGGCGACCAGACCGACCTCGCAACCGCGATCAAGATCGTCGAGTCCGCGCGCAAGGCCGGCGTCAACTTCATCGACACGGCGGACGGCTATGCCGACGGCAAGTCTGAGAGCATGGTCGGCGAACTGCTCAAGGGCGACCGCGACGACTGGATCCTGGCGACCAAGGTCGGCTCCAGCCAGGGCAGTCCGAAGCGCCACAAGGCGCTCTCGCGCAAATGGATGATGGAGGCGGTCGACGACAGCCTGCGCCGGCTCAGGACCGACCGCATCGACATCTATTACATGCATCATGTCGACTGGGAGACGCCGCTGGAGGAGAGCATCCGCGCGATGGGCGACATCATCGCCGACGGCAAGGCGCTCTACTGGGGCTTCTCCAACCACCGCGCCTGGCAGGTCGCGGAGATCGTCCGGCTGTGCGACGGGCTGGGCACGCCGCGGCCGGTGATCTGCCAGCCCTACTACAACGCAATGAACCGGATGCCCGAGAGCGACCTGCTGCCGGCCTGCGAATATTTCGGCATCGGCGTCGTTCCCTTCTCGCCGCTGGCGCGCGGCGTGCTGACCGGAAAATACGAGCCCGGCAAGGCACCGCCGAAGGACACGCGCGCCGGGCGCGGCGACACGCGCATGATGCAGACGGAGTTCCGTAAGGAATCGCTGCTCGCAGCGAAGAAGATCGCCGCCCATGCGGCGAAGCGCAACACGACGCCGATCGCCTTCGCGCTCAACTGGGTGCTCAACAATGCGCTGGTCACCAGCGTCATCGCCGGACCGCGGACGCTGGCGCAGTGGCAGAGCTACCTCGATGCGCTGGACTATGAATTCACCGCGCGCGACGAGGCCTTCCTCGACAAGCTTGTCGCCGCGGGCCATCCGTCGAGCCCCGGCTTTTTCGATCCGCGCTATCCGCCGGCAGGCCGGCCGGTCCGGTGATGTAATCAGGTAATGTACTGGCCGCCGTTCGCGGTCAGCGTCGAGCCGGTGATGAAGCCGGCATCGTCAGAAGCGAGGAAGACGACGCAGCGCGCGACCTCCTCCGGCTCGCCGAGCCGCCCGACCGGGATCTGCGGGATGATCTTGGTGTTGAGCACCTCTTCCGGCACGGCGCGCACCATCTCCGTGCCGATATAGCCCGGCGCGACGCAGTTCACCGTGACGCCCTTGGACGCGCATTCCTGCGCCAGCGCCTTGGTGAAGCCGATCATGCCGGCCTTCGCCGCGGAATAGTTGCACTGGCCGAACTGGCCCTTCTGGCCGTTGATCGACGAGATATTGATGATCCGGCCGAAGCCGCGGTTCCGCATCCCCTCGTAGAGATTGCGCGTGACGTTGAAGACGCTGTCAAGATTGGTGCGGACAACGTCGTGCCACTGCTCCGGCGTCATGCGGTGAAAGGCCGAATCGCGGGTGATGCCGGCATTGTTCACGAGCACGTCCACCGGTCCGCAGTCGGCCTCGACCCGCGCCACCGCGGATTTGCAGGCGTCGAAGTCGCCGACGTCGAACTTGTACACCGCGATCCCGGTCTTGCCCTTGAAGGCTTCGGCCGCCGCGTCGTTACCGGCATAGCTGGCGGCGACCTTGTAGCCGGCGGCCTTGAGCGCGACGGAAATAGCCTCGCCGATGCCGCGGGTCCCGCCCGTTACCAACGCCACACGTGTCATAACCGTACTCCCTAGAAATGCCTTTTCTGTATATCTCTATCTTTTTTGCGGCTTTATTCCCGATATCGATACAGTCGCATTGCCAACTCCAAACGCCGAAGCGTCCGTTGCTCAGTCGCGCGCGACGCACAATGCAATGCCCATGCCGCCGCCGATGCAGAGCGTCGCCAGGCCCTTCTTCGCGTCGCGGCGCTGCATCTCGTGCAGCAGCGTGACGAGGACGCGGGTCCCCGACGCTCCGATCGGATGACCGAGCGCGATCGCCCCGCCGTTGACGTTGACCTTGCTGGTATCCCAGCGCAAATCCTTGTTCACGGCGCAGGCCTGCGCGGCAAAGGCCTCGTTCGCTTCGATCAGGTCGAGGTCGTCGACCGACCAGCCCGCCTTCTCCAGCGCGCGCCGGCTGGCCGGGATCGGCCCCGTGCCCATGATCGCCGGATCGACGCCGGCCGTGGCCCAGGAGACGATGCGGGCGAGCGGCGTGATGCCGCGCCGGTCCGCTTCCTTGGCGGTCATCAGAACGGTCGCCGCCGCGCCGTCGTTGATGCCGGATGCATTGCCGGCCGTGACCGTGCCGTCCTTGGCGAAGGCCGGCCGCAGCCCGGCCAGCTTTTCGGCGGTGGTGTCGGGCTTCGGGTATTCGTCCGTGTCGACGACGGTATCGCCGCGCCGGCTCTTGATCGTCACCGGCACGATCTCGTCCTTGAACCGGCCCGCGGCCATCGCCTTGCCGGCCTTCTGCTGGCTTGCCGCGGCGAACGCGTCCTGCTGCTCGCGAGTGATCTGCCATTTCCGGGCGACGTTCTCCGCCGTGTTGCCCATGTGGTAGCCGTTGAAGGCGTCCCACAGCCCGTCGCGGATCATCGTGTCGATGAACTGCAGGTCGCCCATCTTCTGGCCGTTGCGGAGGTTGGCGCAGTGCGGCGCCTGGCTCATGCTCTCCTGCCCGCCGGCAACCACGATCGCGGCGTCGCCGACCTGGATCGCCTGGAAGCCGAGCGCGACGGAGCGCAGGCCCGAGCCGCAGAGCTGATTGATCTGGATCGCGGTCTTCTCGACCGGGATGCCCGCTTCGACCGCCGCCTGGCGCGCCGGGTTCTGCCCCGCGCCGGCGGTGAGGATCTGTCCCAGGATCGCTTCGTCGACATCGCCGCCTTCGACCTTCGCCCGCTTCATCGCCTCGCGAATGGCGATCGATCCGAGATAGGACGCGGCGACCGAGCTGAGCGTTCCGTTGAACGAGCCGACGGGCGTCCGTACGGCACTGGCGATTACGATATCCGACATCGATTGGCTCTCCCTATGACTGACTATGACTGACGCAACGCTTGGCGCGCACGGTTATGCTGCACTGCACAATACGCAATTCTTAGCGCCGGCCCATTCCGAAAACAACCGGCTTCCACCGAGACAATGATAGAACGCCGCGGACAATTTGTCGCGGTGGGCCTGCGCACATATGAGTGAGCCGCATGTCCCTTAGGCGCAGCCGCAAATCCAGTCGGCGATGCGGGGCCACAGTGCGGTCTCGACGCCGCGGCTCACCATCATCCCGATATGCCCGACGTTGGGGCGGATAACCGTTGCATCGGTCAGGCTCCGCCCCAGCGCCTCGGCCGACTCCGGCGGCACGATGCGGTCGTGCGACGGGATCACCACGAGCGACGCCATCCCGATCCGCGCCGGATCGACGACATCGCCGCCGACGCGCCACGTGCCGAGCGCGGGCGCGTTGCCGCCATACCATCCCGACAGGCATTCCCGCGCCACCGGCGCCGACAGCGGCACGCCGTCGTTGAGCCAGTCCTCGAGCGCGACGAAGTCTTGCGCGGCATCGGTCTCCGGGTCGAGCGCGGCGAAGGCGCAGAACTTGCGCTCGGCCAGCACCGGATCGAGGCTGGCGAACAGCGCCTGGAGGATGTCGACCGGCAATTCGCCGAGCGCCGCCAGCAGCCATTCCGTCGCCGCCGCAACCGCCGCCAGGCTGGCCGCCTGGCCGGGACGCTCGGCGTGAAAGTCCCAGGGCGTGGCCAGCAGCGCCAGGCCGCGCAACGCAGCGGCGCGCCGCTGGGCCAGCGCTACCGCCAGGAGCCCGCCCATGCAGTAGCCGAGCAGGAGCGGCCGCTCGCCGGTCAGTCCCAGCACCGTCTCCAGCGCCGGCTCGAGCCGGCCGGCGACGTAGTCGGTCAGCGTGAAGGTCCGCTCGACACCCCCCGGAGCGCCCCAGTCGACGAGAAACGGCCAGAACCCGTTCGCCGCCAGCCAGCGCGCGAAGCTGCGGCGTGAGGAGAGATCAAGGATATAGGCGCGGTTGATCAGCGAGGGCACCAGCAGCACCGGCACCGCACCGGCGGCGCCGCGGCCGAAGTCATAGAGCGCCGTGGTCCCGGAGGTCCAGACGGCCGGCGGGCTCTCGATATCGCGCCGATAGGGATGGCGGCGGTAGCGCTCGACCCCGGTCAGGAAGGCGTCGAGGCGCCGGCGGCCCTCGCGCTCGACCGCGGCGGCGACCGCCTCAGCGTCCGCCGTTGCGAGGCTTTGCCTTAGCGCGTCCGCGTCCGGGCCGAGGGCCGGACTCCAGAGCAGCAAGCCTTGCCTCAAGAGCGGCAAGGCGGCGTTCGAGGTCATGTAGCTCATCGCCGCCGCCGTCAGATGCAGCGGCAGCGGCCGGGGACCCAGCCTCGGCGACGGTACGGACGGCGGCGAAGACGGAGTCAAAGGGCGTCGCTCCTCCCATGGAAGTCAGGGTCGGCAGCGCGGCGGCCGTCTGCCACCACGCGAAGGGGTCCACCGGCATTCCCCGCCGCCCCTCGCCGTCCGCCGGCCTATCCGATCCGGCGCCGGCCTGATGCCCGGACGGCCCGCCGGTCCGGCCGGTCGCAGCCGCCAGCATGCGCCCGAAGGCGGCCATCATATCCGGGTCCGCGGCCATGGCCCGCAGCTGGTCCTGCCACAGGTCCAGATAACGCTTGGCCAAATCGTGCATTTCGGGCGGTTCCGCCATGCCAGCACTATAGGCCGTGCCTCCCGGATTTGCCAGTTCGCGCCAATTCGGTGCACTGCGGTAAGAAATCGTCGAAAAGCCCTACGATCTTAACTTTTTGTATCCTGCGTTGCGATATGGAATCCTACATACGCGAAGCCGCCCGCGGGGCGGCTCAACACGGGATGGGGTCGCCATGGCTGCGAAGAACGAACCGGGGAATACGCCCGTCACGATCAAGAAGTACGCGAACCGGCGGCTTTATAACACCGCGACGAGCAGCTACGTGACGCTCGAGCACCTGTGCCAGATGGTAAAGGACGGGGTCGAGTTCCTGGTGTACGACGCCAAGACCGGCGAGGACATCACCCGCGCGGTCCTGACGCAGATCATCGTCGAAGAGGAAGGCAAGGGCGATAACCTCCTGCCGATCAGCTTCCTCCGCCAGGTCATCAGCTTCTATGGCGACAGCATGCAGCGCATGCTGCTGCCGCGCTATCTCGAGCACTCGATGGATCTGTTCGCCGAGAACCGGGAACGCATGCAGAGCTATATGAAGGAAGCGATGGGCGGCATGTTCCCGTTCGGCTCGCTGGAAGACCTGGGCAAGCAGAACATGGCGATCTTCGAGCAGGCGATGAAGATGTTCGCGCCGATGGCCAAGGGCCAGGGCGCCGCCGGCGGCAAGGACGAGCCGGAGGGGAAGGACCGCGTGAAGGACCTGCAGGGCAAGCTGGACGAGCTGCAGCGTCAGCTAAACGAAATGGCGAAGAAATAAATTAATCGCCGACCGCGGCCGGGTTCACCGCCGCCGCATCGCGCGGCTTAGCCGCGGCTGCGGGTGCTGCGATCTTGCGCTTCGGCGCCTTGGCGCCCGGCCGGCCGACCTGCGGCCGCCCGTAAAAGAAGCCCTGCATAAAGTCGACGCCTTCCGCCTTGAGCAGCTGGGCGTCCTGATCTGACTGCACGCATTCGGCCACCGTCTTGATCCCGAACCCTTCGGCAAGGTTGAGCAGGGTGCGGATGAACAGGAGGTTGTCCGGGTTCTCGCCGAGATTGATGACGAAAGAGCCGTCGATCTTGACCACGTCGACGGTCAGCGACTTCAGGTGGCGGAACGAGGTGTAGCCCGAGCCGAAGTCGTCCAGCGCCACTTTGCAGCCGAGATCGCGGACCGCTGCGACGAAGCGCGCGGAATCCTCGAAGTCGTCGAGCGCCGCCGTCTCGGTAATCTCGATCATCAGCCGGCTCGCGATCTCCGGCTTGCCCTTGACGTGGCTGACCAGCGCCCGCAGCCAGGAGCGGTCGCTCGCCGTAAGGCTCGAAATGTTCAAGGCAAGGATGATATCGGGATCGTTGACCAGGTCGGCGATCGCCATCTCCAGCGTGTAGCGGTCGATCTCGCGCATCAGGCCGAGGCGCTCCGCCACCGGCACGAAGGCGCCGGCCGACACGATCTCGCCCTTCTCGTCGATCATGCGAAGCAGAGTCTCGTAATAGGCCGTCTCGCCGGTGTCGCTCACCACCACGGGCTGGTAGGCGAAGACGACGCGCTCTTCCTGCAGCGCCTTGGTGACCTGCTCGCCGATCAGCATGTATTCGCGCTGGCGGATGCGCTGGTCTTCCGACATCTCGAAATAGGCGAAGCAGTTGCGGCCGAGCCGCTTGGCGTCGCACATGGCGCTCTCGGCGCTCGCCATCAGGTCGTGCGCCGTCTGGATCAGCCCCGGGAAGCCGGCGCCGCCGATCGTCACCGTGACGTGGATCGGCCCGACGGGCGTCTGGATGGCGTGCTGGCGGAACATGTTGAGGATCTTCTCCGCCGCTGCCGCGATGCCGAGTTCGTCGGCATTGCCGAGGACGATGCCGAAGGTGTCGCCGCCGAGCCGGCCGATCACGTCGGTCGCCCGCATGCATTCCTCCAGCCGCCGCCCGACCCCGACGATGACCGCATCCGCGGTCTGCCGGCCGTAGGCGTCGTTGATCATCGACATCTTGTCGATGCCGACCGCGAGGAAGCCGCCGGCGACATTGTAGCGCTCGGCATAGGCCAGCGCGTGGTCGACGGACTCGCGCAGCCGCGATTTGTTGTAGAGACCGGTCAGCTCGTCGTAGTTCGCGCGCTGCTCGAGCAGGATTTCATGCTGCTTGCGCCCGGTGATCAAGCGCAGCACGCCGTTCAGGCGGACCGGCTGTCCGGCCTCGGAGAACTCGGCGGCCGCCCGCTCGTGGATCCAGCAGAAGCCGCCCTTCTCCGTCCGCACGCGGTACTCGCAGTCGAACGGCTCGCGCGTCGTGAAATGCTTCGAGAGGAATTTCAGGCGGGTCTTCAGGTCGTCGGGATTGATGCGCTCGTGATAGGCATCGCCCGACATGACCGCTTCCGGCGTGCTGATCCCGAACATGTCGGACGTGTTCCCGATCCAGGCAATACTGTCCCGGACGAGATCCCAGGAATAGACGACGTCGCCGGAACAGGCGATCGCCGCTTTCATGATCTTCGTTTCGTCTGCCACGTTATTGTTGGCACGCGGACTGTACCGCACGCACACCCCACCAAACGTCAATACATATTCGGAAGAGTATTAGCGTATTTTTCGAATAAATTCTAGATTAATATTTTATTTAATTTGGGTCAATTTGTTAACTTTTATGGTTAATTCATGATTAATAAAATTATCAATTCTGATTTACTGAACTATTATTTGCTTTTTATTTCATACGACATCGCACAATTCAGCCAAATTCTTTTCTATTGTTCGGCCTTGCCGGCCTCAACGCACGGTTCCGCCAGTTGCGCCGCGAGGTGGCGCCACAGCGACGCGAGCGCCTCCGCCCGGACCAGCGCCGGGCCCACGTCGAAAAGCTCATAGAAGGGACGCCCGGCCGCGACCAGGTCGTCGGCGCCGGCCGCGGCGCCCGACCGGCCCGGGCCGAGGATGACCGGGCGCGGGGCGCACAGCAGCAGGATGTCGTCGAGGTCCATCCAGCGCAGCAGGCCGGGCATCGTCATCTCCGCCGTGATCGAGCGCTGCTTGATCGCGTCACGGAAGCGGCGCGGAGGCTCGGCCATGACAATGACGGCGATCCGGGTGTCGAGCGCCGCGGCAAGCAGCCCCGCCGCCCCGCCCAGCTCGTGACCGATGACCGCGATGCGGCCGGGATCGACCGCAACGCCCACGTCGCTACCGCCCACCCAGTTGATCACCGTCGAGACGTCGGAAGCATGCTGACCGAGCAGGCTGTGACCGAGCAGCATGCCGTGCACCGCGAGGCTGCGGAGCGTCGCAGCAGGCCGGCCATCCGGGTCCAGCGGCCGGCGGTCGCCCGCGCCCATCAGCTCGACGCAGACCGCGACGTGGCCGCGCGCCGCCACTTCGCGCGCGAAATCGAACCCGGACCGCACCGCCTGGGCCTCCGTCGAGCCTTCCGACTCGCCCCAGGACACGTGCATCCCGATGCCCTCGCCCTGCAGGCAGAGCACGGCGGCACGGGGCGACATGGCGTCCGTGTCCCGATAGACGAGGCGGACCGGAATGTCGTGGGCGTGGCGGACGCGGATATAGAGGCTCTGGTGGTGCAGCCCGGCGACGACGCCGAGATCCTGGCGCCGCAGCAACTGCGGCGGGCCGCCGAAGCGGCCGTAGCCGGACAGCTCGGCGAGCTTCACCCGCGCCATTTCCTGCCACTGCCGGGGGTCGACGACGCCCGCCCGCGCCCAGGAGAATGCGCGCGGCGCCTTCGCCGCAACATGCGCCAGCGTTTCGTACGGGTCGAGGCAGAGACCGTCCGCGGCGGGGATCGCGGCGGGCGCGCCGGCACCGTTGTCCGGCGCCTTGTGCCTGCCGCGCCGCCAGCGCTCCAGGATATTCGCCATCACTGCACTATAGAGAGCATCCGTCCGCATCCGCAACGGCACCGGAAGCGCTTGAGCGCCCTATGCGATTTCCGCCGCGGCGGGACATGCGCTATGCTCCGCCGAGAGCCGATTCCCCGACAGAGCTTGAGCGAGAGAGGACGTCATGGAGCGACCGACGACAAAGCTGCGCGCCGTGCTGAAGGCGAAACCCTTCGTCTACATGCCGGCGGTGTACGACCCCCTGGGCGGCCGCATGGCCGCAGCCGCAGGTTTCGACGCGGCTTATGTCGGCGGCTATGTCACAGGCGGCTCGCGCGCCGTCACCGAGCCGCTGCTCACCATGACCGAGCAGGTGGAGACCGCCGAGGCGGTCGCCCGGTCGGCCGCCCTGCCCATCGTCTGCGACGCCGGCGCGGGCTTCGGCGAGCCGCTGCACGTCACCCGCACGGTGCGGGAGTTCATCCGGGCCGGCGTCGCCGGCATTCATATCGAGGACCAGCTCTATCCTAAGCGCGCGCACTACCACAAATACGTTGCGCATGCGGTGCCGGCCGAGGAGCTCGTCGACAAGATCCGCTGGGCCTGCAAGGAGCGCGACAAGACCGACCCCGATTTCGTCGTCATCGCGCGGACCGACACCTGCCGCTTCGAAGGCCTGGCGGAAGCGGTCAAGCGGATCAACCTGTGCGCCGAGGTGGGCGCCGACATGGGCCTGCTGTTTCCGCGCAACCATGAGGAGGCGGTGCAGGCGCCGAAGGAATGCGCGCTACCGCTGGCCTACGTGCAGAGCCGCGGCAACCGCGACGGCCGTCCGGTCTACCCGATGAAACAGCTTCAGGACCTGGGGTATGCCGCCTGCATCGACGCCCAGCTCTTCTTGCTGGTGAGCTTCCATTTCGCCAAGCGCGCCTTCCAGGAGGTCAAGGAGACCGGCGACTATTCCGCCATGACGCACGAGGACAATGTCGCTGCGCGGCAGGCGATCGAAGACCTGATCGGCCTCGAAGAGTACTATGCGATCGAGGAACAGACGGTCGAAGGCAAGCAATGGGGCAAACGCTAGTGACGGGAATCGCGGAAGCGTGTTACGTGCCCCCGGCCCTCATGGTTCGACAGGCTCACCATGAGGGCCTCATCCTGAGCTTGTCGAAGGATGAGGCCCGACTCGCACTCCCACGATGGTAAGTACTGGGCTGCGACTCGTGACGGTGCCGCTTCGGGTTCGCATCCGGCGCGTTAAGACGGTAAAAACGAAGACGGCCGCATGAGCACGGCAACCGCCGACCTGTCAACTCCGTCACCGTCGCTGACCGTGACGACAATATCGGTGTGCCTCGCCGCCGGCATGCAGTCGATGGACACCTTCATCGCCGGAATCGCGCTGCCCAGCATGATGGGCGCTTTCTCCGCCGGCCATGACGAGATCGCCTGGGTCCTCACCTCCTTCCTGATCGCGGTAGGCGTGTTCACGCCGCTGACCGGCTGGCTCAGCCGCCGCGTCGGGCGCAAGCGCCTGATGCTGATCGGTATCGTCGGCTTCTGCGCCGCGTCGACGATGGCGGGGCTGTCGAACTCGATCGAGCAGATCGTCCCGGCGCGCTTCCTGCAGGGCATGTTCGGCGCCGCGCTCGTGCCGCTGGCGCAGCAGATCCTGCTCGACGCCTATCCGCGGCAGCGGCACGGCATGGCGATGGCCTGGTTCAATGTCGGCATGCTTGTCGGACTGATCGTCGGCCCGTTCCTGGGCGGCTACATCACCGAGTATTATTCCTGGCGCTACGTGTTCTTCATCAACCTGCCGACCGGCGCCGTCGCTTTCACGATGATCTCGCTCTTCGTGCGCGAGACGAAGCTGGCGCCGCGTCCCTTCGATTTCATCGGCTTCTTCGCCCTGGCGACGGCGCTGATCTCGCTTCAGCTCATGCTCGACCGGGGCGAACGGCTCGACTGGTTCACCTCCACCGAGATCGTGATCGAGACCGGCCTCGCGGTCGCCGCCCTCTATGTCTTCATCGTTCACATCACCACGACGCGGAATCCCTTCGTCGACCCCGCGCTGTTCAAGAACCGCAATTTCGCGATTGGCATGGTCTACATCTTCGTGCTGGCGATGCTGATGTTCGGGTTCCTCGGCATCTTCCCGGCGATGATGCAGAAGTATCTCAATTACTCCATCTTCGCCTCGGGCATCCTGATGTCGCCGCGCGGCATGACGACCTTCGTCGCCTCCCTCCTGTCCGGCATGCTGTTCGCGCGCATCGGGCCGCGGCCGATCCTGTTCGCCGCGCTGATCATCATGGCGTTCTCGCTCTGGCACATGTCGACCTACACGCTCGAGGTCGACTACGGGACCGTGCTCTTCACGCTCTGCATCCAGGGTATCGGCTTCGGGATGATGTCGACCACCGTGACGGCCGCGGCCTACATGACGCTGACGCCGGAGCTGCGGCTCGACGGCACGTCGTTCCTGTCGCTGTCGCGGCGCATCGGCGCCAGCATCGGCGTCTCCTTCCTGGTCAGCCAGCTGCTGCGCTATTCGCAGGCGAACCGCGCCGCGCTCAACGAGAATGTCAGCCACTACAATGAGACGCTGCTGCACTTGGCGCTGCCGGAGAACTGGAACCTGGTGAACACCGAAGGGCTCAGCACCTTCCAGCGCGAGCTCACCCGGCAGGCGGAGTTCATGGCCTATCTGGACGACTTCCGGCTGCTGGCGCTGATCGTCATCCTGATCACGCCGCTCGTCTTCTTCCTCAAGGTGACGCTGCCGGAGCCGAGTAAGCCGGGCGCCGGCTGATCCGGCTCAACGCGGCTGGGGATCGTCCGGCGACGCGCCGCGTTCGGCCGCGTCGTCGTCGAACAAGATACGGCTCGCCGCGCCATCGAGGTCTATCTAATTAAGTTAGAGGAACTTATCTGCGTCCGTAAGGATGCAGGCTGCTCCAGCTGGCGTCAGATGTGGGCGACGACGTCCGGGCCGGCGGTCGCCTCGCCGCGCTCGACCCGCTTCACCGCCTGCACGAGCGCCTTGTTGACCGGCGTGGGAATGCCGGTCTCGTCGCCCTTCGCAGCGACCAGCCCGTTGATCAGCTCGATCTCCGTGCGCCGGCCCTTGCGCATGTCCTGGCCCATCGACGGGCGCTGGTCGTCGCTGCGTTGGGCGATCTGCCCGTCGAAGTCGGCGTCGACCTCGGCCCGCGCCTTCTTGTCGCCGTCGACCGCGGCCACCAGCTTCTCCGCGGCGACGCCGGCGATCTTCTCGAGCCGATAGCCGAGCGCCCAGCCGACCCGGATCGCCTCGGCCCCGAGTCTGAGCGAGATGTCGCGGGTCTTGGGATTGCCGTCGCGCTGCTTGCCGCTCAGGCCGGTCGCGGCCGACAGCCCGTTGCGCATGGCGTTCACGGTGAGCTTCGACCAGCGCTCGCCCCACAGGTTGTTCGTCGCCTTGGCGCTGTCGGCGTTGCGCAGCAGCGCCGCGACCTCCAGCGCCCGATCGGTGATGCGGCCGTGCATCTCGCCGACGCGGAACACGACGTGCTCCTCGCCGCCCAGCGGCACGTTGCGCTGGACGTGGCCGGGCGCGATGAGTTCGGCCGCGATCGTGCTGGCGATGCATCCGAGCGTCCGCTCGGGGCCGGCGACGCGGGCGACCGTCTCCTCGTTCATGCAGTTCTGCAGCGAGACGACGACGCCGTCGGGCGCAAGATACTGCTTGATCATCGCCGTCGCCCATTCCGTGTCGTAGGACTTGACGCAGATGAAAGCGATATCGACCGGACGGCCCTTCGCCAGCGCCTGGACATCGGTCAGGTGGATTGCATTGACCGGCACCACGCAACATTCCTGAGTGGTCACGCCGTCGAGACGCAGGCCGTGCTTGTTCATGTGGTTGACATGGTCCGGCCAGGGGTCGATCAGCGTTACGTCTTCGCCGCCACGGGCCATATGCCCGCCCGCATAGCCGCCGATCGCACCCGCACCGAGGACGACAATCTTCTTGCCCATGGCGTCAATCCCTTTTCAAGATCTCGGCGGCAGGTTATGCGCACCGCCGGCCGAAGGTCAAACCGCGGCATCCGCCCGCAATTTCATGCGAATATCGGCCCTGTCTTTGCTAAGATCGCCCGCGACTGCCCCAGACGGAAAGGCAAACCGCGTGCCGGACTCACGGCCCCAGGAGAAGAGCAGCTTCGACGTCGCGGTCGAGCGCGACGTGATGGTGACCGCGCGGGACGGCATCCGCCTCGCGACCGATATCTACCGGCCGGACGAGGGTAGCGCCTTTCCAGTCATTCTGGAGCGCACGCCCTACGACAAGTCGGCGCCGTCGCGCTCCGAGATGCGGGTCGGCGATACCGAGCCGATGTCGCGGCACGAGGTGGCGGCCTATTTCGTGCGCCACGGCTATGCCGTCGTCTACCAGGACTGCCGCGGACGCTATAACTCGGAAGGCGGCTTCACAAAGTATCTCGACGACGCGGCGGACGGCTACGACACGGTTTCCTGGATTGCCGCCCAGCCCTGGTGCAACGGCAAGATCGGCACGATGGGGCTGTCCTACGCCGCGCACACGCAGGCGGCGCTCGCCTGCCTCAACCCGCCCGGACTCGCCTGCATGTTTCTCGATTCCGGCGGCTTCGCCAACGCCTACGAGGGCGGCATCCGCCAGGGCGGTGCGTTCGAGATGAAGCAGGCGACCTGGGCCTACCGCCAGGCGCTGAACAGCGCGGCGGCCGAAGCCGACCCCGTCGTCCGCGCGGCGCTGGAGGGCGAGGACATGCGCGACTGGTTCGCCCGCATGCCCTGGCGCCGCGGCCACTCGCCGATCCGCTGGGTGCCGGAGTACGAGGACTACCTGTTCGAGCAGTGGACCGCAGGCAGTTTCGGCGACTATTGGAAGAAGGCCGGCATCTACGCGGCGGGTTTCTACGACGACTTCACCGACGCGCCGATGGTGCACATGTCGAGCTGGTACGACCCGTATCCGCGCACGGCGACGGAAAACTACATCGGCCTGTCGCGCCGCAAGAAGGGGCCTGTGCGGCTGATCCTCGGGCCCTGGACGCATGGCGACCGGATCAAACGCTTCGCCGGCAACGTCGACTTCGGCCCCGAATCGGTCATCGACGGGAACCTGGCCGAGGATTTCCTGGCGCTGCGGCTCCGCTGGTTCGACCGCTGGCTCCGCGGCGTCGCGAACGGCGTCGACCGCGAACCGGCCGTCCGCTACTTCGTCATGGGCGGCGGCTCGGGGCGACGCAACCGGGACGGCCGCATGGAACACGGCGGGCGCTGGCGCGAGGCGTCCGACTGGCCGCTGCCGGACACCCGCTTAACGGATTTCTACCTGCACGCCGACGGCGGGCTGCGCACCGAGCCGCCGGCGGCGGAAACGGCGGCGCTCGCCTTCGACTACGATCCGAAGAACCCCGTGCCGACGATCGGCGGCGCGCTCACCTCCGGCGCTCCGGTCATGGAGGGCGGCGCCTACGACCAGCACGAGGCGCCGGCATTCTTCGGCTGCACGCCGCCCTATCTGCCGCTCGCGTCGCGGCCCGACGTCCTGGTCTTCGAGACCGCCCCGCTGACCGAGGATACCGAGGTCACCGGCCCGATCCGGGTCGAGCTCTGGGTGTCCTCCGACTGCCCCGACACCGACTTCACGGCGAAGCTGATCGACGTATACCCGCCCAGCGTCGACTATCCGCACGGCTACGCGATGAACCTGACGGACGGCATCCTGCGCTGCCGCTACCGGAATTCCTGGGAACGGCCTGAGATGATGAAGCCGGGCCAGGTCTACCGGATCGCAATCGAGGCCTTTCCCACCAGCAACCTGTTCAGGGCCGGGCACCGCATCCGGCTCGACATCTCGAGCAGCAACTTCCCCCATTTCGACGTCAACCCGAACACCGGCGAGCCGGAGGGCATGGCCCGGCGCACGCGGGTCGCCGCCAACAGCGTCTATGTCGACCGGGCGCGCCCATCCCGCGCAATTCTACCGCTGATCCCCGGCGCAGCCCGCAAATCCGGCTGAAAGCGGCCCCATTCCCGGCTGACCCGGGTGCGGCCTTAATCGGCGGTTAAGGTGTTCTGGTTAACGTCCGTTCCGGCGCGCCGCCGACGTCGCGGAAACCGGAAGAACTCCAGACCGCACCATGAGGCCGAGCAAGCAATACGGGACATTGCGCTATGCCGTGATCGGCGCGGCGATCATTGCGATTGCCGGCGGGTTGCTCGCCTTCATGCACAATTTCCTCATCACGCGCGAGCTCAGCACGAGCAACGAGCGCAACAATATCTTCCTGACGCGCGTCTTCGCCAACATCATGTGGCCCGAGATCCGCGCGTTCGTCGCGACCGCCCACACCCTTCCCCCCGAAACGTTGAAGACGCATCCGCTGATCGCCCGGACGTACGCCAGGGTCGCCGATATGGCCAAGGACGTTCCGCTGCTGAAGATCAAGATATTCGACCTGCACGGCCTGACGGTGTTCTCGACCGAAGCCGCGCAGATCGGCGAGACGAAGACGACCTATCCCGGCTTCGTCTCGGCGCGGAACGGAAAGGTCGCCAGCATCGCGGTCCAGCGGGACAGCTTCAACGCGATCAACGGCGTCGTGCGCGACCGGCAAATTCTGTCGAGTTACATCCCGATCTGGAACGCTGCCGGCGAAGTCGAAGGCGTCTTCGAGATCTATGCCGACGTCACCGAATTCGCGGCGCAGCTCCGCAATGCCGGCATGCTCCAGCTCGCCGTGGTCGGCCTGACTTTCCTGCTGCTGTACGAGATCGCCCTGAACCTGATCCGCCACCGCGACCGGATCATCGCCGAGACGCACGCCGAGCAGCTCCGCCTGATGGAAACGGCGGTCGCCGCGGAAGAGGCGAGCCGGACGAAGTCGGCCTTTCTCGCCAACATGAGCCACGAGCTTCGCACGCCGCTTAACGCGGTCATCGGATTCGCCGAGACCATGCGGCTGCAACCATTCGGCCCGATCGGCTCGCCGAAATACCTGACCTATCTCGAGGACATCTGGAAGAGCGGCCGGAACCTGCTCGACATCGTCGAAAACGTGCTGGAGATGGCGCGCATCGACGACGGAAATATGAAGCTGCATCTCTCGAGCGTCCCCGTCTCGGACCTGGTCGACAGCGTCATCCGGCTGGCGGACAGTGCACCGAGCGCTCCGCGGGCGCCGATCCGAGCCCACCTGCCGGGTGCGCCCGTCATGCTTTTGATCGACGAGAAGCGCGTCCGCCAGGTGCTGGCGCAGCTGGTCTCGAACGCCCGCAAGTTCACGCCGCCGCACGGCTCGATCGAGATATCCGCACGGTGGAACCGGGCGGGGCGGATGGAGATCGCCGTGACCGATACCGGAATCGGCATGGCGCCCGAGGATATCGGCCGCGTCCTGGTGCCGTTCAACAAGGTCGGCTCGCCCTATGCCCATTCTTCGAGCGGGCCGAGGCTCGGCCTGCCGCTGGCGCGGATGATCATGGAGCTGCACGGCGGGACGCTGACCATCGAGAGCGTCCTCGGCAAGGGAACCTGCGTCACCGTCGTCTTCGCGGAACGCAGCATCGTCTACGACGACGGGCCCGTCATCGCCTCCAGCTACAGCCGCTGAACGCCGGCGCGTCCGCACAGGCTTGACCGCCGGCTAGTCTCCGACGCAAGGTCACCGCCGAATTTCGCTCTCCGACGGTGCGGGCAAACGTGCAGGCTATTCGAGCAATCCGCTTGGCGGCGCATCCCGCTGCCGCATTCGGTATCCTCATCGCGCTGTCGCTGCTGCTCGGCTTGACGCTGGTGCGCACGCCGCAGCCCGAAAGCGATGCGCTGCGCTACATCGATTACGCGATCAATCTCCACGATCACGGTGTCTTCTCCGCGCGCCGCGAAGCGTCTCCCGAAGCCCCCTCGCCGGGAAACCTCCACGCCCCGCTCTATCCGGCCTGGGTCGCGCTGTTCATGGGTTTTGACCCGGGGATCAGGAGCGCGCTCGCCTGCACCCGCGATCAAAAAGCAAGGTCGGCGGCGCCGTGCCTCCTCGACCTCAAGCTGCTCATAGCCGCGCAGCTCGTACTCGCCGGGGTCTTCTTCGGCGCGGTCTGGCTGCTCGCCCTGCGCCTAACCGGAAGCGCATCCCTCGCCTGGCTTACGGCCGGTTTCGCGTTGCTGTCGAAGGCGCCGCTCCAATACGCCCATTTCGTCCTGACCGAGGCGATCCTGTTGCCGCTGTTGACACTCTTCCTCGTCTTCCTGGTGATGGCCTATCAGGAACGCGGGGCGCGATGGATGCTCGCCGCCGGCGCCGTTCTCGGCCTCGCGGCGCTCACGCGGCCGGCCTATGCCTGGCTTTTCTTCGCCGTCGCAGGCGTCCTGGCGGCGCGCGCGCTGGTCAAGCGGCGGCGGCCGCTTCTCGTCGCCGCCATGGCCTTCGCCCTCGCCTACGCCGTCGTCGTCTCGCCGTGGCTGGCGAGAAACAAGCTGATTTTCGACCGGTTCGCTCTGACTTCGAACTATGCCGCCGATATCCTCAGCCAGCGCGTCGCCTACAATCGCATGAGCTGGACCGAGTACGGGGTTTCATGGCTCTTTTGGTTCCCGGATTTCGGCGACCATTTCGTGAAAAAGATCTTTCCTCGACCCTATTTCGTCAAACTGAAGTGGGATGATGGCTCCTACTATGCGACCGTTGGGCCCGCGATCTACAACCGCGCTCTGGCGGAGGTTAAGTATCCCGATGCGGTCTTATCGCATCTCTTTCATACCGAGATCCTCGCCAACCCGGTCAAGCACGTTCTGGTCACGCTGCCGCTCGCCTGGCGGGCCGTGTTCGTGTCGAAATACTGGGGCATCGCCGGCTTCATCTGCTTTTGCGTGGTACTCGTCCGCCACCTGCGAATGCGCGACTATGCGTTGCTGGTCGCGAGCCTGCCGGTCTGGTTCATGGTGATCTTTCATGCCTTCGTCTCGGTCAGCATACCCCGCTATAACTTGGCGCTGATCCCTCTCTATGCCTTTGCCCTTGCTTCCTGTGCGCAGGCGGCAGCCGGGTTCGCCGCCGCCCGCTGGAAGCGCAGGACCGAAACCCGCTCGGCGGCACGCTGAATTCGCAGCAAAGCGCATTCCGCCCCCAGCTATGTCTTGATCTCCGTGAAGCAATGCGGGTAAATCGTTTTATGGACAGCAGGACGCTATCCTGCGCCGGCGCCAGAATGACGGAACCGGCTGGCCAGTGGCTTGCGCGGTGATGCAACACGCCGGATGCGGGTCCTTCGTCTTTACGCCTCGGCTCCGACGCGGCGGTTGGCTGCGCATATACCTTTTCCTGCCGCTGTTTCTGCTGCTGGCGGCATCGCCGCTCCGCGCCGAGCCGGTCGACCTCGCCCTCATACTCGCGGTCGACGTGTCCGACAGCATCGACGGCGAAGAGCTGATGCTGCAGCGGAATGGCTACGTCAACGCCTTCGCGCGGTCGGATATCGTCAACGCGATCAAGAGCGGCAAATATGGCCGCATCGCCGTCGCCTATTTCGAGTGGGCCGACTCTAGCGAGCAATCGCTGGTCGTCGACTGGATGGTCATCGAGGACCTGGCAAGCGCGCAGGCCTTCGGCGAGAAGCTGAAGCCGGCGCCAGTGCGCAAGGGGCACTTCACGTCGATCAGCGCCGCGCTTTCCTTCGGCCTCGGCCTGCTGCGGAAATCGCCTTATCAAGCCGAGCGCAAAGTGATCGACATCTCGGGCGACGGCCGCAGCAACGACGGGCCGCCGGTTTCCGAGGCGCGCGCCGCGGCGCTGAGCTGGGATGTCACGATCAACGGGCTGCCTATCGAGAACGAGCGGAGCCTGTACGCCAGCAATCTCGCGCCGGGCCAGATGGCGCAATATTACAAGGACGAGGTTATCGGCGGGCCCGACGCCTTCATCGTCATCGCGAAAAGCTTCGCCGACATCGAGCGCGCGATCAGCAAGAAACTGCTGCGCGAGATCGCCAACAAGGAAGACCTCGGCGAGGGGCATCGCGCGGCCGCACGGTAACGGCATCGCGCCACGCTGCCGAACGTCAGACGATCGTCTTGATGCGGCCGCCGTCGACCCGCCAGATGCTGCCCGTGCAATAGCTCGCCTGCTGACTGCAGAGGAACGCCGCGACGGCGCCGAACTCCTTCGGGTCGCCGAAGCGGCCGGCGGGGATCGCCTTGACCCGATCGGCCATCACCTGCTCCGGCGTGATGCCGAGGCGCTTGGCGTTCGTCTCGTTGGACGAGCGGCTGCGGTCGGTCAGGATCGTGCCCGGTGCGATGATGTTGACGGTGACGTTGTCCTTCGCGACCTCGTTCGACAGCGTCTTGGTGTAGTTGACGATGGCGCCCCGCAAGGTGTTGGACAGCACCATGTTGTGCAGCGGCTCGACATTGCCCGACGAGCCGATCGTCAGCACGCGGCCCCACTTGCGCTGGACCATCGCCGGCACCAGCAGGCCGGTGATGCGGATGATGCTGACCACCATCTTGTTGAACTGGTCGACGAGGTCCGCTTCCTTGAGGTCCGTGGCAAATCCGAGCGGCGGCCCGCCGTGGTTGTTGACCAGGATATCGACGCCGCCGAGCTCGCCGGCGACCTGCTCCGCCAGCCGGCTCATGTTGTCGGGCTTGGCGACGTCGCCCACGAACGCGGCGGTCCTGGCGCCGGTGTCGGCGGCGATGGTGCCGGCCGCTTCCCGGGCGCGCTCGATGCTGGAGCTGCTGACCGCCACCTGCACGCCCTCAGCGGCGAGCGCGTGGGCCACGGCATAGCCCAGTCCCTTGCTCGCGCCCAGCACGAGCGCCCGCTTGCCCTCGATCCCCAGATCCATCGTCGCCTCTTTTTCACAGTGTTCCCGGAAGGTGCTGCAGCATTGCATCCGGCTGGGAGGCCGGCAAGCATGGGGCTCGCCCGACCCTTCTTTTTGCGGCAGTTTGCGGCGATAATCCGGGCCCCGGCGGAGACCGGCGTCCAACCCGAGCCCAGGGAGCATCCCGATGCGTCTGACATCCTTCGACAAGAACGGCCGACCCACGCTCGGCTTCCGGGTCGGCAACGAGGTCGTCGATCTCAAGGCGGCGGATCCGGGCCTGCCGGACGACCTCCTCGGATTCCTGCGCGCCGGCCCGGAGGCCTTCGACCGCGCGGCGACGGTCGCCAGCAAGGCCGGCCCGGCGCTTCGGACGCCCTTCGCTTCGCTGAAATTCCACCCGCCGATCGCCAACGCCGGCAAGATCGTCTGCCTCGGCCTCAATTATGCCGACCACGCGGCCGAGGGCGGGCACGCGAAGCCGACCTACCCGTCGCTGTTCATGCGCAGCCGGACCAGCCTGGTCGCCCATAACGAGCCGATCATCCGCCCGCGCTGCTCCGAGCAGCTCGACTACGAGGCGGAGATGGTGGCGATCGTCGGCCGGAAGGCCCGGCATGTCGCGGAAAAGGACGCGCTGTCGGTGATCGCCGGCTACTCGATCTTCAACGAGGGCTCGATCCGCGAGTACCAGCGCAAGACCTCGCAATGGACGGCGGGCAAGAACTTCGACTCGACGGGCGGGTTCGGCCCCGAATTCGTGACCGCGGACGAGCTGCCGCCGGGCGCCAAGGGGCTGCGCATCCAGTCGCGCCTGAATGGAACGATCATGCAGGATGCCAACACCGAGATGATGCTGTTCGACGTGGCGGAGACGGTGGCGCTGTTGACCGAGTTCATGACCCTGGAGCCGGGCGACGTGCTGGTCATGGGGACGCCGGCGGGCGTCGGCCATGCCCGAAAGCCGCCGGTCTGGATGAAGGCGGGCGACGTCTGCGAGATCGAGATCGAGCGGATCGGCATCCTTCGCAACCCGATCGCGGACGAGGCCGCCTAAGTCGGTTTTAGCCTAGCGGCGGCTTGGCGCGGCGACCGATTTCTGGCAGACAGTGCGGCCTGGACCATGGCGCCGAAGCAGGATCGGATGAACGACGACCCGACGATGGAAGGCGAGACCAATCGCGACTTCATTCGCGAGGCGATCCGCGCCGACCTGGCGGCGGGCCGGCATGCGGCGATCGTCACGCGCTTCCCGCCGGAGCCGAACGGCTACCTCCACATCGGCCACGCGAAGTCGATCTGCCTGAACTTCGGCATCGCCAGGGAGTTCGCCGGCCGCTGCCACCTCCGCTTCGACGACACCAACCCGGTGAAGGAGGAGCAGGAATATA
>Ga0302046_10001452_pt1 | contig 22224 bp, 11 predicted proteins | sample RVTome_11_FD_200261 | JGI IMG/M metagenome (GOLD analysis project Ga0302046, IMG submission 200261) | Soil microbial communities from uranium-contaminated site in the Upper Colorado River Basin, Wyoming, United States - RVT147D111 (version 2) ...
CGCCCAGGCGACGCTATCCTCGCCGGCCAGTCCGATTATTCCGACACGGGAGCTTTCCCCGAGCTCCTGAGCATTCATCACCTGCTCGGGGACCCGGCGCTTAGGCTCAGGTAGGGCTCGGGCGCACTCCTATTACGTGATGTTGAATCGCTTGTGGATAGCTCTGACGAACGACAGGAGATCGTCGAGGCGCTCCTCGACAACCTCTCTCAGGATTGCCAGATCGACGATCTCGTATCCGTGAACGAGTATATTGCGGAAACCCACCATCTTTCTTGGAGCTCCCGAACACATGTCTCGATGAGAGCCGGCTTCTTGGCTATCAGCTCCGGATCGGTCACATAAGGTCCTACGAGCTATGTCTTCGTTTTGCGATAACGGTGAAGAATGGGTTGCATGTCGAAATATTCGTTTCGGGCGCGAACCTCAAACCGAATGCGAGAGGACGGGGCGAGATCAAGGAGCAGCTTTCCATCCCTGAGAACGCGATGAATGAGATCCGCCGGGGCATGGTTCAATACGACTACCTCTACCTCTCTCCCGAGGCACTTTTCCAAGTTCTCTTCCAGGGACAGCGGAAGCCCGTCAAAAGTCCTGGCAGGCGCGTCGGAATATAAAACGGCTACATCCACATCGCTTTCCGGCCCTTCGCTTCCACGCGCGAAACTACCGAACAGGTAGACGGCTATCACGCCGTGAGGATCGCTCTCGAGGAAGCTGCGTACGCGCGACTCGGCTTCGGGGGCACTCAGGTCGCTCTTTGCTAGTTTCATGATCGAACGCCGGCCGCCTCCTAAGGCGCAATATTAGCATGTTCATCGATATGTTTGCTTACGCGCAGGGGAAGGGGACTACTACCGCCTTCTTCCAAACCGGCCTCAGTCTCGACGGGCCTCCCCGACTACGTGGATACCGGAGCCTCCCCCGAGCTCCTGAGTATCTATCACCTGCTCGGCGATCCAACCCTGAAAACTCCGCTAGAGACTTCAACGGACCAAGCTTGTGTTCAATGCCGGGTTCCGCAAGGGATGTTTGGTTTGGCCCCCTACGCGAAGATGCGAACCATGCGCGGGCTTCTGAGCATTTTGCACCGGCCCAGGACTTCGGGGCTGAAGCTCTCAAGTAATCGAGCCGTCTCCCGGGGACGATAGCTTCCCAAGCATTCCCGCCATCGTGGGGGAAAAAGCGGCCCCATCTCGTAGGCTCTTCCCCCCAGAAATCGTCTTCCTCTGGCTGGGGCCCAATCCATAAATTGTTGATTGTAAGCGGTTTGCACGGCAGGCAGGCCATTCTCCTGGCGGCACCGTTCTTGCTATTTCTCAAACCCATGCGAAGAGTCCATCGTCAAGTGGGTAGAACTGCTGCGTCCAACGAAGGCACGAGGGGAACGAGGTTCGTGAGGATGACGGTAGCAAACCAGACCCGAAAGAGGAGCTCTGCGCTTCGATTTGCTCTGATAGGCGTTCTCGCCGTAGCGGCAGGGTTTGTGGCCTCGCCTCTCGATGCCGCGATCGTGGCCGAGGAGACGGTCACGGGCAGTACGTCGACGGGCAACGTCACGTTGACTTCGTGGACACCGGGTGCCAACGAGCTGGTGCTGGTCGCGGTGGCGGTACGCGATGAGACCGCTGAGCCGGTGACGGTCTCCGGCAACGGATTGACTTTTGTCGAAATCCATAATGTCGATAACGCACAGGGCCAAAACGGTATTTATCTCTTTCGGGCCATGGGCGCGTCGCCCAGCACGGGCTCCATCACCGTAACCATCACCGGGAATGCTTCACCGGCGTTCGCCGCGGCCACGCGCTTTTCTGGAGTCGACACGAGCGGGACCGATGGCTCGGGAGCCGTCGAGGCCACCGCCAGCAATCCCGGGCCACCGGTGACCGACGACGCCGACATGCAGGTCGACATCACCACCTTGACCAACGACGCCTGGGCCTTCGCTGCCGGCACGCACCGCAACAGCACGTTCACGGAACCGGTTGGAGAGACGCCCATCTCGACGAACAACCTCGTCGGTTCCTCGGGAGAGATCACCACCTTGTCCACGTGGTATGAGAGCGTTCCGGTTGCCGGAACGGTGACGCTTGGAGGCAACGGTGTCCTGAACGGCGCCAGGGACTGGGCGGTGGCCGCGGTGAGCATCAAACCTGCGGGAGCCTCGAACTCGCCACCCACATTGACCGTGGACGAGCCCGACGGCACCGGTGACACCGTTACGGTTGGAGACAGTTACAACATCCAGTACGACCTGGCTGACAGCGACGACGTCGTCACGGCGGCTTTCTATTACGACACCGACAACAGCGGGCTCGATGGAACCGCCATCAGCGGCGCCTGCGCAAGCGGAGCCGAAGGCACCGATGTCACCTGCAGCTGGGATACCACCGGCGTGACACCCGGCTCGTATTACGTCTACGGCATCACCAATGACGGCACCAACCCCGATGTCACCGATTACTCTCTGGGAGAGATCACGATCAATGCTAGCACCGATGTGACGGTAGGTGCTTCGGGCACCCAAACGTCGAGCATGTTCATTCCCAGTACCAACCAGTACGTGGGTGGGAAATTCGTGATCGTGGACAACACGGGCTCCCGCAACGTCACCGGGATCACCATCACCGAAAGCGGGACCGTCGATGCCGCGAACAATCTGACCAACATCGAGCTGTGGTACGAGATCGACAATACGGCCCCGTATGACGGGGCGAGCGTGAGCGTCGATGGAAACGAGACGCAGTTCGGCTCGACGGTGGGGGCCTTCAGCTTGGCGGACGGTACGGCGGCCTTCGCGGGCTCGGTGGGCATCGACACCACGTCGGCGATGGTCGTGTACGTGGTGTTCGACGTGGGTGCGGGAGCGGTGAATGAGGAGACGGTCGAGATCAGCATCAACAATCCCTCGACCGAGGTCACAGTAGATTCCGGGACGGTCGGGCCCGCCACGGCGGCAGCCATCTCGGGCACGACGACCCTGGCGGAGCCGGGGTTCATTACCACCTCGATCCCCCAAACCTTCGACTCTGGGAGCAAGTTCTACAGTCACTGCGCGAACGGCTACTACTGGGTGGCCGTTCGAGACGCCTCATCGACCAATCTATGGAGCTCGAGCGATGGGAAAGCCTGGACCTCCCAGGGCGCGATCTTCTCCTTCTATCCCGTGTTCCAGGAGTGGGCCGTGCGCTATTCCGGAAATACGGTGATTGCGTTTGGCTACAACCCCGGAGACGACATCCGTTACTACAGCAAGGGCACTCTCGAGAGCGACGGCAGCGTCACCTGGGACGAGACCAACGTGCCAACCGGGGCAGCGGACACGAGCTGGACGGAGCTCAACGCCTTGATTGCGAACGATAACCCGGTGATGTGGCGCGCCGGTCCCACCAATGCGGACTCCGGACGCTTCACCATCGGCGACCAGCTCGATAGTCCCATCTCCTGGGGCGATACGGCGGACGCGCCGAGCCTCGGCCCGCCGGCGATACCGGGCAACGGAACCGGCGGCGGCTTTTCCGCCGGCGCCATTTTTCCCACCGGCGGCTCCGATCCGAATGACCTTATCATTTTGCGGGCAACGACGGCGTCCAGCGACACGTTGGGGAATCACCGGTTAGTGGCCATCAAGTTCGACGCGAGCATGGCCGCCTTTGACACGGAGTGGTACAACGTCTCGACCATCGGCGGCACGTTGACGGAGGACACGTCGACCGAAGTACAGACGCATGACGATGAGGGGGCGCACCGACGTTTCGCAGCGGTCCGGGACTCGAATGGCGATATCCACGCCGTCTACGTAAATCAACAAAATCGACTAGCCCATTACAGAAAGGCGGTGGGCTTCAACGATGACTGGTCCCAGATCTCGACGGACGTCGCTCAGGCGAGCACGATCCCCAAGGTAGGTCTCACGGCGCTTCCCGACGGGCACTTGTTGCTTTTCTACGAAAGGAACAACAATCTCTACCGTCGCCGCTTCGACGGCACGAGCTGGGGGGCGGAGCGGCTGGTGTTGACGACTCCCGATCTGCAGCGGTCTCTGGGCACCATGGAGTCGGCGGGTGTTTGCACACCCGGTATTGCCGTCACTACGGGGACGGCGAATCCTTTCAACGTGAGCTTTGTGATCCCGGCCAATCTTTCTCAAACCCACTATCGCTGGCGCAATGACGACGGAGACGAGTCGGGTGCCACCTGGACGGCGAGCGAGGATACCAAGCTCACGGGGCTTACGAAGAGCACGATCCAACGTCTCCGATTTCAGGTGGCGAACACCGGAACGGACGCTTCCGGCGCCGCCACGTACCAGCTGCAAGTCGCGGAGACCGCCACCTGCAGCACGGGAATCTACGCCGCGGTGCCCACCGTCGCGGGAAGCGACTGGCAGGTCGTGGACTCGTCGTGGATCACCGACCCCGAGGCGACGACGAACGTGGCTTCCGGCCTCAGTGACCCGGCGGGTCTTGGATTCGTGGCGGGCGAGATCCGAGACGCCGCCAATGCCACCGGCGGTATCACTCTGGCCGACGATGAGTTTACGGAAATCGAGTTCGCGGTGCAGGCGAACGGCGGCGCCACCGACGGCGGCGACTACTGTTTCCGCCTATACGACGCCACCAACAACCAGGTTCTCGATAACTATACCGCCTACGCCGAAGTCCAACTCGCTGGGGGCAGCCCGTCTGGAGGGGTTATCTACTACTCGGTGGGGACGGACACGAACCCACTCTATTCAGACACCGCCTCGGCGTCGACGGGGACGTTAACCTTGAACAGTCCCGCGGCCAACAAGATCGGAGTTGGTGACGAGATCCGGCTTGGAGCGAATCGCTACTACATCACCGGACGCAACTCGGCCACCGAGTTTACGATTCAGAACTCGGCGGCCAATGGCGGCACCCCGGGGGATACGAACATCACGTTCGGTTCGACGGCGATCACGATCTTTCGTGCATTCAACACCCTCTCGGCCGCCGAAGCGGGCTCCTCAGACGCCAGCCATCTCAACGCATCGGACCTCGTTGCAGGCAACTTCCAGCTTAATTGGACGTGTTACGACGATGGCGCCATGAATGACGGCATCACTGTCATCGATGGATGGACGACCGGCCCCGCGAACTACATCCGCATCTATACGCCCACCGACACGAACGAGGTCGGCGCCTCGCAGCGCCACACCGGAACCGCCGGAACCGGCTTCCGGCTGACACCGTCCTTCGACCTTACCGCCACGCTCTCCTTCTGGTATATCGAAATTCTTGAAGAGTACGTCCGCATCGAAGGGATCGAGGTCGACGGTTCCGGTCTCACCAACGGGCGGCGCCTGTCTGCCGTGCGGATCCCGAGTACTGTCTCCAGCACCAGCGACCTTCGATTCAACAAGATGATCGTGCATCATTTCATCAACTCGAACGTCGATTCTGGCAACGATGCCGATGTGTTCGGCTTTCAAATCCAAGCCGGTACGGTGAAAGTTAGCAACAGCATCGTCTATCGGCTCGAGCAGTTCAACACGCATGCCTCGGCATCGGTACAGGGGATTTATGTTACCGGCGGCACGAGCCATTTGCACAACAATACGGTCTACAACATCAAGCACTCTTCAGGGACCGCCACCGGTGCAGATGGCATCAAGAATTCCGGCGGCACCGTGGCTGCGATCAACAACGCGGTCTTCGATGTGGATTCCAGCGGCGGGGCCGAGGCTTGCTTCAACGGAACGATCACCCAAAGCAACAACGTCTCCTCGGACGCCACCGCCGTGGGGCCACAAAACCAGACCAGCTACGCCTCCTACTTCGTCAGTATCACGCCCGGTAGCGAAAACCTCCACCTGCTGAACGACTCCAACAGTCTATGGGGCTCCTTCGGCGGGGATCTGGACAGCGATCCGGACCTGCCCGTAACCGACGACATCGATGGCGGCACCCGAGATGCCAGTAACCCGGACATCGGCGCCGATGAGTTCGGCGCTGCTGCCCTCGTCACGATTATTTATCGCAGCGTGGGCACGACAGCCACCGCATTGGAGAGCGGCACCACGAACGCCATGACGATTTCCGGGTCCACGGCAACGTTTGCCGTTGGCTTGACCGATAACATCGGAGTCGGCGATGCCATTCAGTACGATTCCGACGGCAACAGCACCATCGACGCAATTGCCTTCATTCATGGTCGCACGTCTTCGACGGAATACACGGTGAAGGACGCCGCCGGCGATGTACCGACCGCGGTTGCAGGAGACAACGATTGGGAGCTCTACCGCGCCTACACGTCTCTCTCCAACTGGGAAGCGCAGAATGAAAACGACTTGTTGGACGATAACGTGGAGGATTTCGACACCGCCACCGACTTGGTCTCCAGCAATACCCAGATAATGGTGGCCTGTTATGGCGATGGGGCGGACACTACTTCCGCTGAAATCAATGGTTGGACCACGGGTCGGGACAACTACATCAAGATCTATACTCCAACTTCTTCGAGCGAGGTTGGCACGAGCCAGAGGCATAGTGGAGTCTGGGACGCGTTGGCCTACCGCATATCACAAGACGGAACTCGTTTCGCTCCGATAATTGTACGGGAACGTTACGTCCGAATAGATGGTCTGCAAATAGAAAGTAATCTGGAGTTTGCGGGAGAGTCGAACGGAATTCACGTGGTCGATTGGGAAAACGATGCCCCAGTAGAGTTTCATATAACCAACAACATCATTCGGATGACTGCCGCTCCTCCAAGCACTGAGGCATTTGGTATCGGCGCCCTGAACAATTTTGGCGATATTACTTTGGACAACAGTCTTTATGTTGCCAAAGTATGGAACAACATTATCTATGGGTATACCGCCGCCGGCGGTGCTGCCGGTGTTTGTTTGTTCGGTGCAGACTACGGCACGCTCTATGCCTTCAACAACACCTGTGTTGGTGGCAGTGGGGCCGCAAAAGGGATAGCGAGTTTCAACAATGTGGATTTCTATGCCAAGAATAATGTGTCCATAGATTCCACAGATCCTTATTTTGGCACTTATCACGCGGACAGTACCAATAACGTCTCTGATATCGGTGATGCTCCGGGTAGCAATCCCAAGAATGGAGAGCCAACCTTCCTCAACAAAGCGCTTAATGATTATCATCTGGAGAGTAGTGATACCGTGGCCCTCGGTCAGGGGACTAACCTCTCATCCGACTCCAATCTCGCGGTAACTGATGACATCGATGGTGAGGCTCGGGACGCTTCCACGCCCGATATTGGCGCCGACGAGTTCGCGGCCGGCATCGACGTAACGGTAGACGCCTCAGGGAGCCAAACGGTCAGCATGTCGATCCCGAGCACGAACCAGTATGTTGGCGGGAAGTTCGTTGTCGTGGATAGCACAAGCTCGCGGAACGTCACTGGCATCACCATCAGCGAGAGCGGAACGGTGGATGCTCTCAACGACGTCGACAACATCAAGCTCTTTTATGAGCTGGACACAACGGCTCCCTATGACGGGGCGAGCGAGAGCTATGTGGGGACGGAAGCTCAGTTTGGGGTAACCGACACGAATGGATTCAGCGCCGCGAATGGTACGTCTAGCTTCACGGGGTCGGTGGGCATCAACACGACGTCGGCGATGGTGGTGTATGTGGTGTTCGACGTGGGTGCGGGAGCGACGAACGGTGAGACCGTAGAGATCAGCATCGAGGACCCGTCGACCGAGGTCATCGTGGATTCTGGAACTGTGGAGCCCGCCACGCCGGTCGCGATTTCGGGAACGACCATACTGAATGATGGGTCGAACGCTGTGACCCTCGCCGACGCGACGGGCGGTCAGATCGACAACCAGTTTACGTCCGCCTCCTACGCGCTCGACATCGTTTTCCATCAGTTCCGCTTGACTCGGTCCGGGACGCTCGACGTCTCCGAGTTAGATGTTACCTTCACGACCGCCAACGGTGTCGCCAACGGCGATGTCGCCAACGCGGAGCTCTGGGAGGACATTGACGGAAACGGGGTCTGGGACAGCGGCACGGATCTACTCATCCAGGGCACCGTCACGCCGTCGGGTGGCGTGATCACGTTTACCACGGACTTCACTCCGGCGACGACGGGAACGAACTACTTCGTCGTGGTGGACGTGACGAACCTAACCACGCCTGATTACACTACGGTCTCCCTCTCCGCCGCCGACATCGACCTGACTGCTGGCCTAACGTTGGGCTCGGCCACGGACGCGGTGCATGCGGCGACGCTGTGCCCGAGCGACTGGTGGGACTGCGATTGGCGCAAGAGAAGGGTCATCACGTTCGATAACCTGACTCGGGGCGCCTTGAACGACTTCCCGGCGATGCTCTGTCTATCCGATCCCGATGAAATCGACTACTCGGCGACTCAGGACCTGGGCCAGGACGTTCGTTTCATCGACGATAGTGGCTCGGGGCCGCCGCTGAGCCACGAGATCGAGCAGTGGAACGAGTCTGGCGTTTCCTACCTCTGGGTGAAGGTGCCCCAGATCGACGGGAGCTCCAATACCGACTTCGTCTACCTGTATTACGACAACCCGACCGTCTCGGATGGACAAAACGTCGCGGATGTTTGGAGCAACCAGTTTGAGTCCGTCTATCACCTGAGCGATGACTTCGCTGATTCCACCGGCATCCACGGTCCGGGAAACAACAACGGCTCCACGGATGGGACGACCACGCGACTGGCGGGAGACTACCAGACGTTCGGCGGGAACGCGGCCATGCACTACATCGACACGAACTGGACCCCGAGCTATGGCAATGGGCAGAATTTCGTCTTCGAGGGTTGGCTCAACGTCACCAATGTCGGAGGCACAGACGCCATCATGGGGATCGAAGATCGGTTTCCAACCGGAGACCTGTCGGAAATCCGACTTGCGGTTCGGGAGATCGACCCTGGTCAGAACCCTGTGATGGAGTGGGACAATTTGATAGACGCGGATTCGGGGACCGAGTTCAACAATACCACCGCGCAGACCCTTACCAATGAGTGGCACCATGTCGCGCTAGTAAGAGATGGTAGTACCGCTCGGACGTACTTGGACGGATCAGAGGTTCATTTTGGGACGGTACAAACCGGCGCGATCACCTTCCCGACCCGCGCACCTTGGTCAACGACCAATACTTTACTGATCGGTGCCCAGTGGAACACCGAGGACGTCGACGGCGTGACAAGAAACTGGATGCAGGGAGACCTCGACGAGGTGAGGACCTCCATCGGAACCGCTCGCGACGCGAACTGGTTCGATGCGACCTACGACAACATCAAGAATTGCGGCTCGTTCAGCTCGGCGGCGCCGGAAGAGCCGACTCCATCCTGTACCTGGGGCTACCGGAAGACGCTCACCATCGATCCGAACCGGGTCGGGGCATCCTGCGCGGCCGACGTGATGAATTTCCCGATGCTGGTCAGCCTGACCAACGACAACGACCTGAGGAGCGCGGCCAACGGCGGGAACGTCGCCAACGCCAACGGATACGACATCCTATTCCGGGACACCAACGGCAACGATCTGGATTTCGAGATCGAAGAGTACGACGCGGTCAATGGTACGTTGAACGCTTGGGTGAAAATACCGACGCTCGATTTCGACGACCCTACGGTCGTCTACGCGTACTACGGCAATCCGTGCGTCTCCACGCCCCAGGAAAACCCGGAGGCGGTCTGGGGCACGGACTTCAAGGGCGTGTGGCACAGCCACGATGACCTGCTGGATAGCACGCAATACAACAACGACGTCACGACGCCGATGACGAGCAACGCGACCGGACAGATTGCCGATGCGGATGTCTACGACGGCGTCGGTGACTACAACACCGTCGATGACGGCGGCGCCAACGCGTCGCTTAATGTCGGAAACGAATTTACCGTCTCGGCATGGGTCAAGTGGAACAACCCAGGTCCCCAGTCAGAGGCGCTCGTGTCCAAAGTAACGGAACCCACCCATTACTCCTTCAAGCTGTACTACGAGTCCGATGTCCTGCGGTTCGAGGTGGGGGATGACGTGGCACCGACTTTCAACTTCGTCACCGGTCCGGTGGTCAGCGGCGATAGCGACTGGCACCACATCGTGGGTCGAACGGATGGCTCCGAGCTTCGGGTCTTCTTCGATGGCGTGAAACACACGAATTCGACCCCCTTGTCCGTTACCGTCGGCTACGACGACGCGCCCCTCTGGATCGGGGCCAGTCAATGGACCAGCGGCCCCGGCACTTTCGCGGATGCGGTGATCGACGAGGTCCGTCTCAACGATGTCGCCCTTACCGACTGCTGGATCGAAACGGAGTTCAACAATCAGAGCGATCCAGTCAAGAACCCGGCTTGCGACGACGCCGGGTTCTACTGCTTGGGGACGCAGCAGACGACAGCGGTGGGACTCACGTCCTTCGAGGCGACGGCTCTGGATGGCGCAGTCCTGCTGAAGTGGGTGACGGGCTCTGAGATCGATAACCTTGGATTCCATCTGTACCGTTCGGACGCCGCGGCCGGGACCTATGAGCGCATCACCGCCGGCGTGATCCCGGGATTGGGTTCGTCACCAGAAGGCGCGAGCTACAACTATGTAGACTACGGTCGGACGAACGGTCAGACGTACTACTATAAGCTGGAGGACATCGAGACGACGGGCGCGACAGAGATGCACGGACCGGTCTCGGCGACGCCGGAAGTGGGAGCCTCGGCCGGTGACGGCGAGGTGGTTCCCGGCGAGCAAGGTGGGGCGGAAGAAGGTGGTCCGGAAGAGAATGGAGCATCTCGCATCACCTACGGTAGCCCGTGGGAGAACGAGGTGCACCTGCGGCAGGTCAACGGCCGGACGCTGGAGCTGGAGCTTTTGACGAAGGGTTTCTACGCGTATCCGGAAGAGGACGGAAGCGTGCGGTTGGTCGTTCCCGGCCTGGATCTCTTTGCCGCGCCGGGTGAACCGGCGGTCCCCGTCTACCGCGGTTTGGTGGAAGCTCTGGTGGGGTTGCAGGTGCGGGTCGGTCCTGTCCGCGTGGACGAGGTGGACATCTTCACCAGCCTGAGGCCGAGCTCGACGGAGGCGCCGTCGGTGATTGGGTCGAGTGATGGGACGACGCGGGCCGAGAAGAAGAAGGTCAAGCGGAAGTTCCTGAAAGGCAAGGGTCTCTATCCGGAAACACCGGCCCGGTTGGTGGAGGTGGTGTTCCAGGAAGAGGTGAAGAAGGCTCTGGTGGAGATGTCGCCCATCCGGTGGGATGAAGACGGTGCGCGGTTGTTGCTGGCGAAGCGGATGACGGTGCGGGTGCGCTTTGCGGGAGTCGAGCGCTCGGAGAAGGCCCTGGCGAAGGGAGGAGGGCGCCGCCATGTGGAAACGCACGAAACTCGGGATGTGCTGGCGCGATTCGTGACGACGGAGGCGGGTCTCTACGGGGTGGCGTTCGAGGACGTGTTCGAAAAGGGAGCGCCGGCGATCGATAGGAGCAAGCTGCGTCTGAGCCACCAGGGCGAAACGGTAGCGTTCCGGGTGATGCCGGGGGCGAAGAAGTTCAATCGGAACTCCGTGTTGTACTTCATTAGTGAAGGCGCCGATGCGAACCCGTACGGTCAGGAAGCGGTGTATGAGCTGGAGTTGAGCGGTGCGGGCGTGGTGATGGACAACGCGAACGCGGAGCCCTACGGCACCCCTGTGCTCGAGTACTGGAGAACGGTGAGCCGGGAGGAGAACCGTCTGTACCAGGCGGCGTTCGTGGAAGCGGAGGACGTGTGGCAGTGGGATTGGATCTTCGGTCCGATGACGAAGAGCTTCACCTTCGACGTGGAGAACCTGGCCGCGAGCCCCTCGCCATCGACGCTCGAGATATGGCTGCAGGGGGCGAGTGATTTCCCCGAGCTGGATCACCACGCGCGGGTGTACGTGAATGGGACGCTGGTGACGGAAGAGTGGTGGGACGGAGAGACCGGAGTGCATCTCACGGCGGAGCTGGGTCCGGGTGTCCTTCATGAAGGTGCCAACGAGCTGCAGATCGAAGAGGTGGGGGACACGGATGCTCTCTACTCGATGATCATGCTGGACCGATTCGAGGTGAGCTATCCGTCGCAGCTGGTAGCCAACGAGGGAGAGCTTAAGGGACGCTTCGATCGGTCGGGAACGGCGTGGGTGTCGGATCTCGAGAACGCCTATGCCTTCGACGTCACGGGCGAGCATCCGTTGTGGCTGGATCGAGTCAACCACGCGGAAGGCGTAGGATTCGGAACGGAGGCTGGGCACGAATATCTGCTCGTCAGCGGGAGCTCGTTGCGTTCGCCGGAGGTTAGAAAGCCTCTGGTGACGAGCCTGCGTAGCGAGGTGAATGCCGCGGAGTACCTGGTGATTGGTCCCCGGGAGTACCTGGGCGCGGCGGAGCCTCTGCTGCGGTACCGGTTGAACGAAGGTCTGCGGACGATGGCGGTGGCGGTAGAGGACATCTACTCCGAGTTCGGGTACGGGGAGGCGACGGCGGAGTCGATCCGGGAGTTCCTGAGCTACGCGTACCATCACTGGAACGAGCCGACGGTGCGGTACGTGGTGCTACTCGGTGACGCGACGTACGACACCAAGGACTACCTGGCGACGGGGGTCGTGAATCAGGTCCCGGCGAAGCTTGTGAAGACGCAGTATGTGTGGACAGCGTCCGATCCGTGGCTTGCGGCCGTCAATGGGGAGGACCAATTGCCGGACCTTGCCATCGGAAGACTGCCAGAGGCCTCTGTGGAAGAGGTGCAAGCCATGGTGGCGAAGATCCTGGCCTACGAAACGGGCGCAGGCAATCCAGACGCACCCGTTGTATTGGTGACGGACAACCCGGACGGAGGTGGGGACTTCGACTGGAACGCCCAGGATCTAACCGACACGGTGCTTCTGAGCCTCGATGTCGATAAGATCCAACTCTCCAAGCTGGGCACGACGGCGACCCGGAGCGCGATCCTGAACGCCTTCGACGAGGGCCCGTCAATCATGAGCTACATCGGCCACGGCGGGATCGAAGTGTGGGCGAACGAGAACCTGCTCCACCGGGAGGACGTGGCGACGTTGTCTCCGCAGTCGCAACAGGCGTTGCTGTTCACGATGAACTGTCTGAACGGGTACTTCCACTTCCCGTATCGGAACTCGTTGGCGGAAGAGCTTCTGAAGGCGGAGGACAAGGGGATCATCGCGGCTTTTTCGCCGGCGGGTTTGAGTCAGGACGAGCCGGCACACCGGTTCCACAAGTTGCTACTGGATGAATTCGTAAACCGCAAACACGAGCGGCTGGGCGACGCGATCCTCGCCGGCCAAGCGGGCTATGCGGACACCGGCGCGCTCCCCGAGCTTCTCAGCATCTATCACCTGCTCGGCGATCCCGCACTGAATCTGAGATAGGCGTCTGTATCGGGCGAAGGACTCCGGAGGCCCCCCGGTTGCGCCCGCCGGCATTCCTCCGAAGGGCTGATATAATAACATGATGAAGTCAACAGACCCATCCCCGACGCCTTGGCAAGAGCAATGGCTCGCGCAATGGAAGCGAGCGGGAGTGAATCTTGCGGCCGAAAGGGAGAAGGCGCTCCGACAGATGTCACCGCAGCAGGCCCTAAAGGCAAGTGATGTCCTGTTGGCGCTGGCACATCCTTCCAAGTTGAGCCCGGCTCGTCTGAAATCGTCCGGTCTCGTCGAGCAACAAGCTCTATTCCATCGTCGCCTGCAGAAGTGAACCCAATCTTCTCGGCGGCCCTCGAAATTCAGGAGTTCTGCCTCAAGAGAAGTTGGCGCTTTTGTTTCATCGGTGCTATTGCGGTTCAGCGTTGGGGGAGCCGCGGCTGACGCTGGATGTAGACCTCACGATCCTGACGGGATTCGGCGACGAAAGGTCCTTTATTGATTCCCTCCTAGGACAATTCCCCGGTCGGATTTCCGAAGCTTGGCTGGACGTCGAAGGCATCATTATTCGGCAAGGCGGCAAGCTCGACGAGGGCCTCATATTCGAGGAGCTGCGACCGTTAGCGGACTTGAAGCAAGAGCGGGAGATGCTCGACCGTTTGAAGAAGTTGCTCGAGCCTCGTGGGTCTTGAGGAGGATCAGGGCCCAGAGCTTTCCTGACCGCGTCGGAAGCTCTGGCTGACCCTCCAGCGGACGCGCACGCGCACCCCATCTCGCTCCGCCGGTTGAAACCGCCAAGCCCACAACGCTTCCAGGAGGGCTCGGTCCAAGACCTCACCAGCGGATTGTAGGACGCGTAGATCCATGGCGTGGCCACCCTCGGTGACGATCATCTCCACGGTGACCGTCCCCTCGTCTCCTTGCTCGATGGCTTCTTGCGGGTAGATCGCGAACTCCCCGCGAATTTTCCGGGGCGGCGTGGCATCCGGTCCGAGCTCGACGAGATCGCCCTCGCGAGTAGGTTGCCGTGGCTCGGTGCCAACCGGCGTGAGGCGAGCGACCAAGTGGAGACTCTCGCCCGGTTCCGCCTGCAACTCGAAGCTCCACGGCCGGTATCCCTCTCGAAGCACTTGGATCATGTGGTTTCCTGGGTGAATGGGAACGTTCTCGATGGGAGACTCGCCAACCGGCTGCCCGTCCACGCGAACGATGGCACCTTCCGGCTCCGAGGTCAGAAAAAGACTCGTTCGCGCGGGCATCATGTCGAAAAGGGCCAAAGGGGGGAAGACACCAGCTTCCACGTCGAGCGTTTGCTCGGCGGGCAGAAATCCCTTCTTGGCGACCCGCAAGTCCACGCGGCCGTCCGGCACCGTGCCGACGACCAGAGGAGAAACGCCGACTTCCTCTCCGTTGAGCCAGACCGTTGCCCCCGGGGGAGCGGTCTCGATACGGAGTCCCTCGACCGGCGTCGGGGGTAGCGGTGAGTTGGCGCTCGCGCTCACGAAGACGGCGACGATCGCCGCGCAGGCGGCCGCCAGCAGAGCCGTAGTCGCCACGAACGTCGCGTGTCGGAGTCGAAGCGTAAGGTGTACGGGAGCACCGCGCTGCCGGCCCGTCATCTCCGGAGAACGAAGCGTTGCCTCGCGCGGAGCCTTCTCCATTCCGGGAAGACGGACCGTTTCTCTGCCGCTTGGCGACTGTGTCGTGTACGGGACAACGGGCGCGGCTCTCACCTCGTCGATTGGAGTCGAGAGCTCGATCCGTTCCAACTTGCTCAGCTGCAGAGCGCGAACGAAGTCCGCCGCGGTGGCGTATCGGTTCGCCGGCCTCTTGGCAAGCACGGTATTGAAGACGTCGTCGTAGCGACGTGGGAGATCGGCCTTCCACTTCCGTGGCGAAGGTGGTTCCAGATTCACGACGCGGAACAAAAGGGACGGGATCTTGTCTCCCGCGAACGGTCGCTGGCCAGTCAGCAGCTCGTACGTCACGACGCCGAGGGAAAAGATGTCCGCCTGTGCGGTGGGCTCTTCGCCCAGAATCTGCTCGGGCGACATATAGGGCGGTGAGCCGAATGACTCGCCGTCGGTCGTCATGATCGTCGATTCCAGGTGCGCCACGCCGAAGTCCATGATCTTAGGTTGGCCGTCCGACAGGATCATGATGTTCGAGGGTTTGATGTCCCGGTGGATGATCCCTTGCCGATGGGCGTGGTCGAGCGCATCGGCGATCGGGGCCACGATGTCCAAGGCTTCCGTCGGTGGGAGACCACCCCGTCGGGCGATTAGGTTCAGGAGGGTGATTCCCTCCAGATACTCCATCACGAAATAGCCGTCGCTGACGTCGTAGATCGTGACGATGTTGGGGTGAGAAAGAGCGCCCGCGGCGCGCGCCTCTCGCTGGAAGCGCTGTAGGTAGTCTCGCGCGTTGCGCTGGATCAGGTACTCGGGCCGAATCGTCTTGATGGCGACGACTCGGCGGCAGAGTGGATCGTAGCCACGATACACCTTCCCCATCGCCCCGCGGGCTATCTCCGCTTGGATCCGGTAACGGCCGAGCGTCTGAGGAATCATGATGTCAGCAGGTTCGTCCGATTTGGCCCGAGCGGGAATTGTAACGCGCCGGGGCTCGCGAAGTAAAGGCGGGCCAAGGACGGTTCGATCGGGACCTAGGCGCGGGCGCGCTTCAGGTAGTCTCGGGCCTCGAATGCCTGACCGGTTACCGAGGCCGACTCGTCGGATGCCAGATAGACGAAGACCTCGGCGATATCCGCGGGTGTCGGCAGGGTGAGGGGGTCCTCGTCGGGATAGGCGTCGGCTCGCATATCGGTTCGCGTCGCGCCCGGGTTGACGCTGTTCACCCGGATCCCGTGAGGACGAACCTCCTCGGCCAGCACCTGGGTGAAACCCTCGAGACCGAATTTGGAGACGGCATAGGGCCCCCAGTTCGGCTTCCCTTTGCGGCCGACGCTCGAGCTCACATTGATGATCGAGCCGGAGCCACGCTCGATGAGAGATGGAAGAAGCGGGCGCGTCACATAGAAAAGGCTCGACGTGTTGATGCGCAGCACTTCGTCCCAGGTCGCGGCGTCCGTCTCGACGATTGGGGCCCTCTTGCCCAGGATGCTCGCGTTGTTGACTAAGATGCTGAGGTCCGGGAACCGGGATAGAGCGGCTTCCACGAGGCGCTTCGCTTGGTCCACGTCGCCCACGTCCGCGACGGCGTAGCCGACATCGGGACCGATCCGCTCGAGCTCAGCCGCGGCACGTTCGAGATCTTTTTCTCCGCGGGCGCACATGAAGACGCTAGCGCCCTCCCTCAAGTATGCTGCGGCGATCCCGAACCCGATTCCCTTGCTCGCGCCAGTCACCAGTGCCGCTTTTCCAGAGAGTCGATCGCTCATCCTGCGTATTGTATGGGCAGGCTGCTAGTGCAGCAAGGAGAACTAAGATATGCTTCCTCGGTCGAGAACCATGCCGGAGCCTCCCAAACTGAGCGTGGTGCTTCCCGTGTACAACGAGGAGGCCACGATCCCCGAGCTACATCGGCGCCTCTTGGCGGCCTTGGAACCGCTCGTCCTCTCATTTGAGGTGATCTATGTCGATGATGGGAGCTCCGATCGCTCCAAGGATAGTCTACGCGAGCTCGCGCTGAAGGACCCCCACGTGGGCGTCCTGGTTCTCAGTCGAAACTTCGGTCACCAGATCGCACTGACCGCGGGACTCGACCATGCCCGAGGTGACGCGGTCATCTTGATGGACTCCGATCTGCAGGATCCCCCCGAACTCATCCCCGATCTGGTGGAGCGCTGGCGGCAAGGCTTCGACGTCGTCTATGCCCAGCGACGGGCGCGGCAGGGTGAGTCGCTCTTCAAGCGAGCGACGGCTTACCTCTTCTACCGGCTCGTTCGCTTGATTGCCACCATCGACGTGCCGCCGGATACGGGTGATTTTCGCCTCTTGTCACGAAGGGCCGCCGATGCGCTGCGCAGCCTGCGGGAGCGAAGGCGGTTTCTCCGTGGTCTGGTCGTGTGGGGAGGATTCCGGCAAACGAAGATTCTCTACGACCGGCAGCCGCGATCGCTCGGCGAGAGCAAGTATCGACTCGGGACCATGATCCGGCTCGCGATGACCGCGACCTTTTCCTTCAGCGGCTTTCCGATCTTCTTACTTGGACTTGCGGGGTTACTCGTTTGCGTGGGCTCGCTCGTCGCGCTTGCCATCGGCACCGCTTCCGGCGCGACGGGAGCGCTTTTCTTTCTAGGAGGCGTCCAGCTCATCGGTCTCTGGGTGCTCGGCCAGTATCTCGGCGCGGTCGCCGAGGAGGTCCGGCACCGGCCGCTCTATCTGATTCAGGACGCGATGAACCTTCAATCGAGTCCAGCCAAAGACGCGTAAGCCACCCAATAGCCCCGATAGCTTCCCCACCAAAAGGCGACGAGCCCCCCTAGAATCAACGCCGTTGACCATTGGCCCGACCGTCCCCGCCTAGACAGCTCTTCTAGCGCAATCCCGGAGCAGATGGCCACCAAGGGCGCCACGAACAGGATCTCCTTGAGGTCCTTGAAAAGGCCTCCTGGAAGGACTCTCAGGCCGGTCAGAAGCACGAACGCGACGCTATATGCGGCGAGCATGCGGAACGCGGACTTGTCTTTTCGCCGGTAGGTGAGCGCTAGTCCCGCGATGGTCAAGGCGGGAAAGCCGTAGCCGTAGAAAATGAGCACTCGCGATAAAACCGACGCCATGCCCTCGAGAAGCGACCCCGGTGCTGTTGCTTCCGACGAGGTCAGTAAAGTTGGTGCCATCTCCCGGAAGAAGAGCAGAGTGAAAGACGAGTACAGAACGACGATCGTGAGGAGAGCCGCCAATGCCCAGGCGGCGAGCGCGCGCACCGCGAGTCGTCTCTCCGTAAGCGCGAACGACGCGACGAAGGCGCTGAGATTGAAAAGACTCGAGATGTAGATGAGCGCCGAGGAAAGGCTGGCCCCGAAGAACGCGGCAAAGCGCGCCACACGCTCGGGACGTGCCGCCCAGAAAACCGCCGCGGTGATCGCGAGGCAGTCCAGAAAGTGACCCGCGATGGTCGGCCACATGGCGAGGAAGAGTCGGCTGTACATGGGTGGAAGAAAGACTGTCAGCAACGAGGCAGTCAAGCCCACCCGCGCACCCAACAGAAAGGTCGCCAGCACGTAGACGACGATCGCCTCCGCGGCTCCCATCACGAGAGCGACGTGCTTCAGAGCATCCTCGACGAGGTGAACGTCGTCCGGCAGCCAGGTGAATGGGATGAAAAAGAGAGGCGAGTAAGGCAGGGCATACTGCTCCCCCGCGATTCTACGAGGATAGGCGGTGCGTACCTCCATCTGTGCCGTGAGGCCCCGTTCCGGAATACTTCCCTCCGCCCGAGCGAACGCGTACACGTAGCGGCGGTGATTGCGGACATCGGGATAGAAGTAGCTGGGATAGAAAATCCCCGCGCCCTTGAGCAGATAGCCGAGCAGGAAGATGAGAGGCACCCAGCGCCTCACGGGTTGGCGATCCAACATGCGGACGACGAGCGCACACGCCGCGGTGAAGAGGACGGAGGCGACCGCGATCCTGCTACTGACGTGCACCAGACCGAACGGATCGAGCGCAAACCAAAGCGTCTGGCCGATGGATAGGGCGAGCCCAAGCCCGAACGAGCTCTTCAGGCCAAAGCCGAGCCACAAAGAGACGAGTGACACCGCCAGTACGAGCAGCCGTGGGCCCAGGGTGCCGAACGGGAGGAACGAGCGGGCTTGCTCGAGGCGAATCCAATCCACGGCGATGCCGAGGCGACGCGGCTCCGTGGTTTCGCTGAGGAGACGGATCTCGAGTGGGCCACCCGGAAGGGTGATCGGAAGCCGCTCGGTGCGGAAGCGTCCCGGTCGAGCGAGGAACGTACCCGCCTGAGCACCCGAGACGTAGACCCGCACCCGGACCGTTTCGTCCAGGAACCGAGCGTAGCGGATGACGAGCGTGGCGGGTCCTGGAGACACGGTTACGGACGGCGCTACGGAGGCCCTCTCGCCGGTCCAACGGAACGTCACCGGCAGGCGCTCTTCGCTCTCCGTGAATCCCGTGAGGTAGGCGCCGGTCGAGGGGCCGACGTCGATGGTGAGCGGAGATCGCGCGAGGGAGGCCACGCCGAAAAGGGCCTCGTTGGCCAGCAGCAGAAAGGCGAGCGCGGCGGCGGGCCGCCACATCTTAGGGCTCGGGCTCTTCGAAAAGATATTCCAGCGCCCGCTCCATCTGCTCCCGGCTCATCGCTCCGAATCGCTTGATGACCACGTCACCTTTGCGGCCGATGAAGAACGTGGCCGGGAGATCTCCATTCCACTCGGGATCGATGCGGTGCATGAACGCTTCGACGTCGTTGGTTTCCATGACGTAGATGGGAAAGTCGGATCGGTGTTTATCGAGAAATGGGAGCAGATCGGAATCGACGCGTTGCGGGGAGTCCGCGGACACGGAGATCACGGCTAGGCCCCGACGACGGTACGCCTTTTCGAGGGACACGATCTCCGGGAATTCAACCAGACAGGGAGGGCACCAGGTAGCCCAGAAGTTCAGAAGGACGATTTGGCCGCTCTGTTTGCGGACCAGGTCTTTGATCTCGTTCGCATCCACCAAGCGAGGAGCCTGCTCCGCAAGTCCCTTGGCGGACGGGGCGGTGATCGCGAGAGCCGTGGCCAGGACCAGCAACCCGCGCATCGTGCCTATTTCTTCTCGTCCAGGATCTTCTTGAGTATCTCGATCTCCCGGTCGAGCTTCTGCTGCTTCTTCGAGAGGCTCATGAGGTACATGAAGAGCGCGATCCAGATAACCATGTATGCGGTAAACAGGAAGCTCATAGGGCCTCGATCCGTCGGTGAAGGTGCTCGATCTCTTGTTGAGCGTGCGCAATGTCGAATCTCTTGGCGAGAAGCAAGAGGAAGAGGAACAGGAAGCCGGCGAGACTCATCATCAAGGCTTGCGCCATGAGGGCGTCGAGGCCGGAGCCCTCGCCCCCCATGATGACCGGCTGCGGGTGCTGGGTGCGCCACCAGCGGATGGAAAAGTACACGATGGGAACGTCCACGAAGCCCACGATCCCGGCGACCGCCGCCAGGTTGGCGCGCTTGGCCTCATCCGGCACGTAGCGTCGCAGCATCAGGTAGCCCACGTAGATCAACCACAAGACCAGAGCCGTGGTGAGACGGGCATCCCAGGTCCAGTAGATGCCCCAAGCTGGTTTCGCCCACAGGGGCCCGGTAAAAAGTCCCATGCTCGTGAAGACCACCCCGATCTCCGCGGATGCCAGAGCGAGCGTATCGTATCGGCGGTGACGGGTGATGAGATAGGCCACGCTGGCCCCGAAGACGATGGCAAACGCCAGAAAGGCGACCCACCAGCTCGCGACATGGAAATAGAAGATGCGCTGTACGTCGCCCATCGTCCTTTCCTGGGGCGCGTAGATGAACGCACCGTAGAGCGCGACGCTGATGCTAATGAGAGTGAGCGGAGCGAGTATTTTGGTCAATGCACGCATGGGCGTATCCGAACAGGATCATATAACAAGAGGCTGCTAGACTCCCAGCTTCTCCTGAACCTGTAGCCGCCTCAGGATGCCGTTGTGGGTAATCATGCCCACACATTCTCCCGAGCCGTCGACGGCAATGAGCCGGCCGAGTCCCGACGCCGCCATCTTGCGCATCGCCTCCACGATGTTGGCCTCGACGGAGATCGTGGAGCCTTCGTCCACCGCGGTCATGACCGATTGCACGGAAGTGCGGGGCCAGTCCTCACGATCCAGATCCCGGACGTCCGAGAGCGAGATCAATCCCTTCAACTTTCCCTCGCTCTCGACGGGAAAGCCTCCGTACCCGTAGCGAAGAAAGTAGTTGTTCACCGCGTCCTCCACGGATACGTGGGCGGGGATCGACGCGCATTCCGTGACCATCAGCTCCTTGACCCGAACGCGGGAGAGAACTTCGTCCACCTGGACTTGTTGGTAGGCTCCGCTGGCGGCCTCCTTGATGAACCAGCCGATCAGGATGGCCCACAGACCGTACAAATCGCCGCCCACGAGCCTGAAGACGCCGCTCACGATGAGGAAGTAGGCGAAGACGGTGCCGGCCATCGACGAGAATCTGGTCGCGCGTACTTTCCCCGTGAACCGCCAAATCGTGGCGCGCAGCACCCGCCCGCCATCGAGTGGAAAGGCGGGGACCAGATTGAAAATACCGAGAACCAGATTGAGCAAGGCGAGCTCGCGAGCCACCGCCGCCATGCCCTGGCCACCGACCGCCAAACGGGAGACCGCGAAGAACGCGCCGGCGAGAAGAAAGCTCGTGATCGGTCCGGCGATGGCGATCTTGAACTCGACCCATGCCGACTTGGGATCTTCCTTCCACCGGGCCACGCCGCCGAAGATGAAGAGGGTAATGGAGTCGATGGCTATGCCGTTTCGCAAGGCCACGACCGAGTGGCCGAGCTCGTGGAGCAGCACGGAAGCGAAGAGCAACAACGCGGTCACGATGCCTCGGACCAAATAGCTCGATTGGGGCAGACCTGGGTACTGGCTCGGGAAGTAGCCGGTCGCCAGCGTGTAGACGATCAGGCCAAAGATGATGAACCAGGTGAAATGAATCAGGATCGGGATGCCGAATATCCGGGCGATCTTGAAGCTGCTCACGATGCTCTCCTGGCGATGGTCTTACTGCATCAGTGCCGTGGGGTCCCACCCCCACGGCTTGCGCTTTCGTCGGCGCATTATCCGGTGGGCAGCCCTCTGCGGGTCGCCCCGGAACATCTGATTCCTTCGAAGGAGCCCGAATGCGGACGATTCGCGCCGGGCTCCCGCCT
>Ga0302046_10001453_pt1 | contig 22213 bp, 14 predicted proteins | sample RVTome_11_FD_200261 | JGI IMG/M metagenome (GOLD analysis project Ga0302046, IMG submission 200261) | Soil microbial communities from uranium-contaminated site in the Upper Colorado River Basin, Wyoming, United States - RVT147D111 (version 2) ...
CCCCACACCCCACGATCCTGCGGGTTTACTCACCCGTGCAGGTGACGATACCGGCCGTCAGAGCCGGTGCGGGCAACGTGCCCACGGTGCCCTGGAAAACGGCGCAGATCTGCGTGCCCGCCAGTGCGGCATGCGTCGACGTCGCGCCCCAGCCCACGTTCGTGCCTTCGGTCACCGTGACCGAAACACCCTGCGACGGAGCGAACTCCGGCATGTCCGACACAGCGTTCGCGTAGAGGTAGCTGTTGATCGGAACGGAGTAGTAGATCTCCTGCTGCGCTTCCAGGTTGCGCAGGTCCGACTGCATGGCCTTGAAATAGGCCTTCTCGCGAGTCTTGCTGAACTTCGGAATCGCGATCGCGGCCAGAATGCCAATGATCACGATGACGATCAGCAGCTCGATCAGGGTGAAACCTTTCCGCAGCTTCATAAACGGCGCCCTCCAGATAGAGTTGTACGGTCTCGGGATCGGCAGGCAGCTTTTCCCGAGAGGGGATACGAGCAAGAGGCATTCCCGGTCCGGACGACGCCGGCCCTGCCACTGTAACATGTTGCAATGATTATACTTCACTCATTTCGTCGGGACCCGCTGCCGACCCCGGAGCCCGCCCGGCTCGTTGCATTTTGCAAGGCGGTGGCAACTTCCTTCGCATTACGGGCGGTCAGGAACGGCCAGTCCTGGAGCGGATCATGGCAGGAGGATGGTCTGTCGATCGGGGCATCGGTATGGCTGGATGCGCCGCCGAAGCAGCCCCGTCCGATCGCATCGCGCAGTTGCTCGATGTCGTGGCGTACGGCGGTGGCATCGTCGGGCGTGAGGCGGATGGCTGTATCGGCAGCGGCGAGGCCGGCGGTCGAGTCGCCGAGGCGAGCGAGCGAACGGGCGAGCATGGCCCACGTGGTCCAGAGTCGTCCGGCGCGCCGACTGGCAACGACTCGCCATGTTCCGGCGGCCCAGTCATGCCGTTGGAGGCCCTCATAGGCCTGGGCGCGCAGCGTGAGCGTGGTCACCGGGTCGAAGCCGACGCGTGTGGAATGGAGCGTGGCTTCGAGCGCGTCCTCATAGCGTCGCAATCCGAGGTAGGCGTAGGCGATCCGTGCGGGCGTCTGCTCGAGATAGTCGGCGATCTCCAGAGCGCGCTCGAGCAGTGGGATGGCGCGCTGGGGCTGGCCGTTGGCGAGATACGCGGCGGCGATCTCGTTGAGCAGTGCCGGATCATCGGGCCAGATGCGATATGCGATCTCCTTGTAGGCGAGCGCAGTGGCCTCGTCGCCGCGCTCGCTGGCGTAGAGTGCATTGATCCATTGCGAGCGATAGGACTCCGGCCGGTCGCGCACGAGTGCTTCCCAGACGGTGTGGGTGCTTTTCCAGTCGGCGTTGCGGATGAAGGAACGCGCGCCGAACGCGACGATGACGAGCGCGGCGAGGGCCGGAGCGAGCCAGCGTCGGCGCGCGGTGCGCTCGACCAGAGCGGGCCAGGCAAAGGCCGCGATGAAGGCAACGGCGACGGACGGCAGATAGAGCACGCGCTCGGCGAGCAGCACGCCGATGGGCATGACCAGGTTGGAGACGGGGAACACGGCGATGAGGAACCATGCGGCGGGCACTCCGACCGCGGGTCGCACGGGCGTGGCGAGTGCGAGGCCGATGGTGCCGATGAGCAGGAGCGCTCCCAGAATCACCATGGGTGTGAAGGTCGTGACAGGAAGTACGACGCCGGGTGAGTAGTCGGCCGTGAGGTCGAGCGGGAAGAAGATCAGGCGGACGTACTCGGGCCAGGCGCGCAGAGCGGAGAAGACGCGTCCTTCGTCGCGCAGGAACGGCAGGCTGGGTGCCGCATCGGCGCCGCCGATCGAGTCGAGGACGGAGAAGCGGAGCAGCATGTAGGCGAGCAGCGTCGTCGCCATGAAAGCGAAGGGCCCGCCCATGCGGCCGAGGTAGCGGCCGATGCTCGGGCGCGAAAGCCGGACACGGCCCTGCGCGACATCGATTGCGACGAGCAGGCCGGGCGCGACGACTGCGCCCTCCTTGGCCAGCATGCCGATCCCGAAGAGCAGCAGAATGAGGAGCAGCCGGCCGTAGCCGATGCCCGGTCCGGCCGGCCGGCCGGCGTGGATCGCACAGATGGCGAGGACGGCGGCGGCGGCGATCAGCTCAGCCTGGCCCACGACGTTCGCCACGACCTCGGTGTGCAGCGGGTGCACCGCGAAGATGAGCGCGCCAATGAGTGCGCCGGCGGGCGTCACGCTGAGCCAGCCATGTCCATTCCCGGTCGACGATGGAACGGCGGCATTGCCATCCGTCGCGCGGTCTCTGGTGACAGCGGTGTTCGCAGCGGGCGAGCCCATGCGCATGAGCAGCACCCAGGCCAGTACGCTCACACCGGCGTGCAACAGCACGTTCACGGCGTGGAATATCCAGGGCTTGCCATCAGCGGCCGCCCATTGCAGCGCGTAGCCGAAAATGGCGAGCGGTCGGTAGAGTCCGAGCGACTTGCCGTACGCGGTCCAGTAGGGCGTCAGCCAGATCTGGCCCTGGTCGCTGAGCTGGTGGACGCGGGAATTGCCGAGGACGATGAAGTTGTCGTCCAGCGCGAACCCGTTCCACAGGGAATTGACGTAGCACGCGCAGGCGACCAGCGCGACCGCCGTGATGTGCAGCCAGCAGTGTCGTCGGGTCAGTGTCATCCCGTTCCCTGGTTACGCACGGTCGCGGGCGCCGTCCACGCCCCCGGTCCGGTCCGGCCGTGCAATGCATCATCCGCTTCCAGCGCACCGGTCTCGGTCACGATCACCCAGTGACCGATCGGATCGCGGCACACAGTACTGGATGAAGTGTCGGTTTCGAGGCAGCCGGACTCGATCGTCCGACCGAGCGCGTCCAGCAGAGCGAGGTGCCGGGCCGGTGCCAGTGTTCGCGCGCGGTCCAGCGCACTGCGTGCGCCGGCGGCGTCGCCCATTCGTGCCCTGGCGCGCGCGAGCATCGTCCACCAGGTCCACGCCTGCCCATCGGGGCGGCCGGTCACCTCGATCCACGTCGCCGCCGCATCCGTCCAGCGGCGCAGGCCCTCCTCTGCCTGGGCCCTGAGCGCCAGGACTGCGGCGCGACCGGTCGTCGCCGTGTCCAGCAGGGCCAGGCCGCCGAGTGCGTCCAGCCACCGCGCGTTCGCCAGCCGGGCGCGCGCCAGGACGATGTGTGTGCGGCGCGACGGCGCGCCCATCGCCAGCGCCCGCTCGAGCAGCGGCACGACCGCGTCGAACTCGCCCTCGCGCATGCGCATGATCGCGACTTCCGTCGCCAGCTCGGGATCGTGCGGCCATGTCGCGTACGCCAACTCCGTGTAACGGCGCGCGCCCGCGCCATCACCTCGCCGTTCCATGATCTGAGCGACCGCGCGCTGCGCCTTGTATGACTCCGGATGGTCGCGTACGAGCGCGTTCCAGAAGGCGGCCGTGTCCTTCCAGTCCGGATTGCGCACGAACGAACGCGCACCCGCTGCCAGCAGCAGCACGGCTGCGCCGGCGACGACCGGGCGCAGCCGGCGTGCGTCCAGCGTGCGGGTGGCGTGTTGCGCTGCGTATGCGCCGGCGATGGCGACTGCGACGGACGGCAGGTAGAGCAGCCGCTCGGCCAGCAGCACACCGATGGGCAGCAGCAGATTCGAGACGGGCAGAATCGCGATCAGGAACCACGCAACGGCCAGTCCGGCAGCGGGACGCCGCGGCGTGAGCAGGGCCAGTGTGATGGTGGCGAGGAGCAGCGTCGCGCCCAGCAGCACGGCGAGAGTCGGGCCGGCAGGCGGCTGGAAGACGCCCGGCGCGTAGTCCGCCGCGAGGTCCACGGGGAACAGCAGCAGGCGCAGGTACCGCGGCCATGCCGCGAGCGCAACCAGCAGACGAGCGCCGGCATCCTGCAGCAGCGGCAGGGTCGGCGCCGCATCGGCGCCGGTGATCGACCCGAGCACGTGGATGCGCAGCGCGAAATACATGATGGCGACGACGCCGAGCCATGCCATGACCGGCGCGATCCTGCGCAGATGGCCGGGCTGATTCGTCGTCGCAGCTGCACCCGTGGCCCGGGTTCCGAAGCGGCCGCGCGCCGCATCGAGGACCAGAAGCAGGCCGGGCAGTACGATCGCGCTCTCCTTGGCCAGCAGTCCGAGCGCGAACAGGACTGTAAGCAGGAGCACGTGTGGTATGGCCGGTGCCTCGGGCTTGTCGCCCCAGCGCACGTGCAGCAGGCATGCGGACAGCACGGCGCACGCGGCCAGCAGCTCGGCCTGGCCGACCACGTTGGCGACGACTTCCGTGTGCACGGGATGCACGGCGAAGAGGAGCGCACCGAAGAGCGCCGCACCGGCTGTCACGAATCGGCCGAGCAGTGCGAGGACCAGAACGGATGCGGCTGCGTGGAGCAGCACGCTGACCGCATGGAACAGCCATGGCGCGCCGCCACCGGCAGCCCACTGGCCGGCCCAGGCGAGGACGGCAAGCGGCCGGTAGAGACCGGCCCGGCCGCCGAATTCCGGCCAGTACGGCGTGAGCAGGATGGCGGCCGGCTCAGCCAGGTCGTGAACACGCGTGTTCGCGACGATCAGCGGTTCGTCATCCAGCGCGAAGCCGTTGCTCAGCGTGTTGGCGTAGGTGACCATGGCAATGGCCACGACCAGCCCGATGCGCAGTCCTGTACGACGTCCCGTCATCGGCCGGCCGAGCGGCGCCATGCAGCAATGGCGGCTGACATGCGCTGGAACATCGAGTCGCCGGGCGCGAGGCGGAGTCCATCGGCAATGGCGCGTTCCGCCGTCGCCACTTCGCCCGCATCGAGTGCGGCGCCCGCCAGCAGGCGGTGTGACTCGACGTCGTCGGGCCAGCGCCTGGCGGCGAGGGTCGCGAGTGCGAGCGTGTGGGCGTGCCGTTTCTGCTCGATCGCGTAGCCGGCCGCCTCCAGCACCAGGCGCTGGCGGTGCGGCCAGAGCGCGACCGCGGTGTCGTACTGCGCGATCGCCGCATCCACACGTCCGTCCGAGCGCTCCATCCTCGCCAGGTGCCAGTGACCGCGGAACGATTCGGGCCGGTCGCGGACGAGGGCCAGCATCACACTGTCTGTCGAGCGCCAGTCCGGGATACGCGTGACGACGCGCAGAGAAAACAGCGCGAGCACGAACCCGAGGAGGACGAGTGCGGCGCGGCGTGCCGAACCGGGCGCGGGGCCGTGCACGACGGCGGCGGACGGCGCCGGCGTGGCCGCGGCCGCAGTGATTGCGTGCGACGTGCCCCTGACTGCGGCCGCTGTGCGGGCGGCGAACACCGATCGTGCAGCCAGCGCGGCGACCGCCAGTGCGACTGCGAAGGAAGGTGCGTACAGGGTACGCTCGGCGACCAGCACGCCGATCGGGATGATCAGGTTCGAGACGGGCAGCATGGTCACGGGGAACCAGAGCAGCACGAGTGCAGCGCGACCACGGCCGGTGAACAGCGCAATTGCGCCGCCCAGCAGCGTCGATGCGAGCAGGAGCAGGCCGATCGCTGCAGCCCGGGTGAGGCCGGCCGCCGGCATGAGCGTGCGCGGCCCCCAGTCGGCCAGCAGCTCGGCCGGGAAGATCAGCAGGCGTACCCACACGGGCCACGCCTGCAATGCCGTGAACAACCGGTCCGCCGGCGAGCTGGCGACTTCCAGCAGCGGATCGAGACGACCGGGCGTGACGGCGCCGAGCACGGCCGCGCGCACCAGCATGTACGCGACGGCTACTGCGATCATGGCGCCGAATGCCACGGCATTGCGTCTGACGTAACCCGCGAGTTCGCGCAGCTTCAGCTCGCCCGTCGCCGCATCGATCAGGACGAGCACGGCGGGCAGCACGATCGCGCTCTCCTTCGAGAGCAGTGCCAGCGCGAACAGTGCGGCAGGCAGGATCCAGGCCCGCGCGGTGCTTCGCCGTCCGCATGACGGATCAGCGGGCGACTCGACCCCGTCCGGTTCATCCGCTGGATCCGCCGATCGGCCGACCGACGAGCCGACCTTCCCGTGCGCGCGTCCGGACGACCACACCAGGCAGCAACCGAACACGAAGATCGCGGACAGCAGCTCGGCGCGACCCACGACGTTGGCGACAGCCTCCACGTGAACGGGGTGCGCGGCGAAGATCAGGGCACCCACGAGCGCCGCACCCGCTGACCAGAGCCGCGCCAGCAGAAGGAAGACGAGCGTACTGGCGCCGGCGTGCAGCAGCACGTTGACGAAATGGAACCACGCTGCGGATCCGGGCGCCAGCTGCCAGTCGAGTGCGAACGTGAGTGTGGTGAGCGGGCGGTAGAGGGCGAGATCGGCGCTGGCCCACCAGCCACGCGTGAAAATAGCGCCCAGGTGCTCGAACGACTGAACCCGTGCATCGCCGAGGATGATGGGTACATCGTCGTAGGCGAAGCCGTTGGCGAGCGAAGGCGCGAACAGCAGCAGGGCCGTAACAGCCACTGCCAGTGCGCCCACCGATGTCCGCACGTCGCGCAGGTCGTTCACGCCGTCACACGTACGGGGGCACGGTCCGCTGCCGCCGCACGGCCCGCCTGCAGCTTCTGTTCGCGCCAGAGCTCGAACACGAGCAGCGTCCAGATCGGCTTGCGCAGGTCGGCCCGGCCTTCGTGGTGCGCGCGCAGCATGCCCGCGACCGTGTCCGGCCGGAACCAGCCCGCTGCGCGCAGCCGCCCACTGCCCAGCATGTCGTTGGCGAGCGGCCGCAGCGGACCGTTCAGCCACGCGGCGACCGGCATGCCGAATCCCTTCTTGGGCCGCTCGATCACGCGTTGCGGCAACAGGTCGCGCACGGCATCACGCAGCATGCGCTTGCCGGTGAGGCCGTGCATTCGGTACGCATCCGGCTGCGCGAACGCGAACTCGACGACCGCGCGGGCAAGCAACGGTGCGCGCACTTCGAGTGCGACCGCCATGCTCGCCCGATCCACCTTCATCAGGATGTCGTTGGGCAGATAGGTCATGGCATCCAGGTGCGTCGCCCGCGCGAGCAATGGCGCACCCGCGGATGCCGACCACGCGCGGTCGAACGCGGCCAGTGCACCGCTCGCCTGTGACGCAGCCGCCAGCACGTCGGGCTGCAGCAGATCCTGCTGCTCGGCCGGCGAGAACGACGACATCCAGAGCGCGTGGTTCACCGGCGGCTGCGCGGCCGCGCCGCGCAGGAACGAGCGCAGCCGGAACGCGAACGCGAAATTACCGTGCGACACGGGCAATCGTGACGCCGTCGCATCCAGTACGCGGTGCAGCACACCGGGGAACAGGCGGGCGAAGCGCGCGACACGCTGGGCCTGGTGCATGGGATAGCCGGCGAACAGCTCGTCGCCGGCGTCACCACCCAGAGCAACGGTGACGCGCTCGCGCGCGAACGCGCTGAGTACGGACGTCGGCAGAATCGACGCATCACCCAGCGGCTCGTCCAGCAGTCGGCCGAGGCCCGGCACGAGGTCGGGCATTTCGCTGCCGCGCACGATCCGCTCGTGATGATGACTGCCAATGCGCTGCGCGACGTCACGCGCGTACGAACTCTCATCGAACGTCGCCTCGTCGAAGCCGATGGCGAACGTCTCGAGCGCGCCCTCCCTCGCCGCCAGCGCTGCGACCGTGCTCGAATCGATGCCGCCCGACAGGAAGATGCCGAGCGGCACGTCACTCACCAGCCTCGAGCGGACAGCCTCTTCGAGACGGCGCCGCAGCTCGCGCACGGCCTCGGCGTACGGCAGCACCGGCGACTGCACGCGCGGCTCGAGCCGCCAGTACGGGCGCACCTCGACGTGCCCGTTCTCGAGCACGAGCACGCTGCCCGGCTCGAGCTTCGAGATGCCGCGCAGAATCGTGCGCGGCGCAGCCACGTACTCGAGCGCGAGGTACTCCGACAGTGCGACCGGATCGATGTCGGGTTCGATCGTGGGGTGCGCGAGCAGTGCGGTCAGCTCGGAACCGAAAATCAGCATGCCACCGGCGACCGCCCAGTAGAGCGGCTTCTCGCCGAGCCGGTCGCGGGCGAGCACGAGCCGCCGGCGCGCACCGTCCCAGAGCGCCAGGGCGAACATGCCATCCAGCCGCTCGAGGAAATCGAGGCCCCATTCGTCGTATGCATGAGCCGCGACTTCGGTGTCGGATGCCGTGCGGAAGTGGTGGCCCTTCGACGTCAGCTCACGTGCCAGCTCGCGGTAGTTGTAGACCTCGCCGTTGCAGACGATGGCGGTCTGTTCGGTGACGCCGAACAGCGGCTGGTGACCACCTGCGACGTCGATGATGGAAAGACGCCGGTGACCGAGCACGATGCCGGGCACGCCGTGCACGCCCTCATCGTCCGGACCGCGGTGTGCGACGCACGCAAGCATGCCACGGACCGGCGAGGCGTCCAGCGGCCGCGACGGATCGAGTGCCGCGTACCCCGCGATCCCGCACATCGGTCAGGACGCTTCGCGCAGTGCGGCCGCGGCGGCCTTCGACGGGACCTGCGCGAAGCCGCGCCAGCTGTTGCCGTTGTGATGCTCGATGCGCACGTCGCCCAGGCCCGCGCGCTGGAACCAGGCCGCGAACTCGTCATGCGGGATGTAGTACGCGACCGGCGCGACCAGGTGATCGAACACGATCGACCGCTGCTCGCGGTAGGGGAACGGCGCGATGTAGCTCAGGTACTGCCCGTAGGGCAGCGCGATGCCGAGCAGTCTGCCCTTCGTCGGCCCGTACAGCAACCGGGTGGCGAGGAAGAGCGGCACGGTGAGCAGGGCGGACATGGCGTCCAGCAGCCCGTGCGGCAGACGTGATGTCACACGCTCGCGGATGGGCGAGACAATGTGCACGATCCAGCCGTTGCCCTCGCGGCCGTAGACCCATGCGGAAACCGAGCCGCCGGGCAGGAGTCGGGAGACAAGAGCGCGGAACCCTTCTTCCGGCTGCGGCAGGTGATGCAGCACGCCGACCGAGAAGGCGTAATCGAAGCGCCGCCTGACGGGTGGCCGCTTGAGATCGCCCTGCACGATGTGCGCGTTGGGCAGATCGCGCGTGTTTGCGAATGCCGCCTCGACGGCCACACCCAGGTCAATGGCGACGACGTCCTTTGCACCGAACTGTGCGGCGAGCGCAGTGTGCCGGCCCTTGCCGCAGCCGCCTTCGAGCACCGCCTTGCCGCGGAAGAACTCGGCGTTCACAGGCCGGATCCAGTCGAGGTACTGCTGCTGGTAACGCTCGGCCAGTTCGTTGTACTGCGTCCACTCGTAGCCGAATGCCTGCGCCGTGCGTTCTTCGACCTGCTCGACATCGACGGCCATACGCGGAATGCCGGCGCGGATGACGAACGTCGTGCCGCACGCGGCACAGGCGAGCGTGCCGTCCATGACGTGTTGGCCCTCGCGACGCCGCACCTTCATGTCCAGGTCACCCTGGCATGCCGGACACGCCAGATAGTTCAGGAGCCGGTCTCTCATTCGCCGCCCTCGATCGACTTGATGGAATACGTGCGTTTGCCCTGCGACTCGTAGTACGTGCGGATGCTCATCTCGGCGACCAGTCCCAGCAGCACGCTGAGACAGCCGACCAGGAAGAACATGGTGACGACGAGCGGCAGCGGAGTCTGGATGAAGGTTTTCCCGCCCCAGAACTTGAAATACACCATGAGCGCGAAGGCGAAGAGCGAGAGCAGGAACGACAGAAAGCCGAATCCACCGAAGACGTGGATCGGCTTCGTCGCATACGAGGAGAAGAACTTCACCACCACCAGGTCGAGTACGACCTTGAGCGTGCGTTCGATGCCGTAGTTCGAGCGGCCGCGCGTGCGCGGGTGGTGATCGACCGGCAGCTCGGTGACACGCGCACCCTGCCAGCTGGCGTAAATGGGCACGAAGCGGTGCATTTCGCCGTAAAGCCGTACATCCTCGAGCACATCACGACGATATGCCTTGAGCGAACAGCCGTAGTCGTGCAGACGCACGCCCGAGATCCACGAGATCAGCCGGTTCGCCAGCACGGACGGCAGGCGTTTGCCCAGTGAGTCCTTGCGGTGGATGCGCCAGCCGCTCACCACATCGTATCCCTCGTCCAGCTTCGCCAGTAGTCGCGGAATGTCGCGGGGATCGTTCTGCAGGTCGCCGTCCATGGGCACGATGATCTCGCCACGGGCATGATCGATGCCCGCCGACAGTGCGGCCGTCTGTCCGAAGTTGCGGCGGAAGCGGATGACGCGGACGCGCGGGTCGTCGGCAGCGATCTCGCAGAGCCGCGCATGTGTGCCATCGCGGCTGCCATCATCGACGAAGATGAATTCCGCGGGATCGGCCACCGCACTGACAATGCGCTGGTACAGCTCGTCGACGTTGGCTTCCTCGTTGTAGACGGGCACGACAATGGAGAGCCGGGGCTGGGCCAGCGCCGTGCGTTCGGCAGTCGCGAAACGCAGTGGTATGGTCATGCGCGCCTCCCGGTATCGGTGTGACCATGGAGCAGCGCCACGTAGCGGAGCGGCAGGACGCCGGCCGGCAGCGGCCGCAGCCGAGCCACCGTCGCCTGACCCTCCACGATACGATGCAGCAGGGCCAGATCGAAATGGTGCAGATGCCACTCGTTGCCCTCCGCGGCCAGCGTCCGCAGCAGCTGGCGCAGCACGGGCAGCCTGCGGATCGTCCGCTTGATGCGGTCGATGTTCACTTCATTGGGGATGGAGACGACGACGCGGCCGCCGGGTGCTGCGACGCGCGTCAGTTCGGCAATGACCGCAGCCGGATCCGGCACGTGTTCCAGCACCTCGGTGCACACGACAATGTCGAACTCGCCAGCCTCGAACGGCAGCCGCTCGGCGCTGGCGCGCAGCAGTGTGGCGTCAATGCCGAGCCGGGCGCGTGCCCGGCGGATCATGCCTTCGGACAGGTCGACGCCGGTGCGCTGCACATTGCGGAACTGCTCGAGCACGTGGCCGGCGCCACAGCCCACCTCGAGCACCCGCTCGCCCGGCTGCGGCGAGGCCATCTCGACGAGTGCGTCCAGACGACGATGCTCGAGCCAGCGCACGACCCTGTGCGATCGCTCGTAATAGCGCTCGATGTCGTAGCGCTCGACCATTTCCTCGTTCCACGCCACGAAATCGCGGTCGGCTGAGGCGGTCCCGTTCGGCCGTTCAGTTTGCGGGCACATTGAGCCGGTACACCTTGAGAGAGTGAGCGAGAACTGCGACCGGTTGCGCCTCGAGGAACTGCGCGAACGGCTGGTTCGCCAGATAGATGCCGTGCAGGTTCGTCGCGGAAATGACGGCGTACTCCGGTGCCGGCTCGGGCGCGGGCCCCGTCGCAGGCAGCGGGAAGAAGCTGGGCAGCGGCACATAGTCGATGCCGTAGCCGGCCGGCCAGCCCGAACCGAAATAGCTGAGGTACACGCTGGGCACCTCGTTCGCGCGCATCCAGTCACGCAGCGCGATCAGTCCCTGACCCCAGTCCAGGCTGGAATCGAGGAGCACTTCATCGCCGCGGTCGCGGCCCGGCCCGTATTCACTCGTGTAGCTGAGGAAGTACGGATAGAACGACAGCGTCGACGCTGCGTACGCGACGGCCGCGCCCGCCAGTGTCAGCCGCAGCGGCCGTTGCAGCACGGTCCACAGCCGGCTCACGCCCACAGCCACGATCACGCAGAGCAGTGGCAGCACGGGCAGCGCGTAGCGGAACCCGATCACCAGACTCGATGTGATGAGTGCACCCGCGAAGGCAAGCGCGCCCAGCACGGGTGCACGCAGCGGCGAACCCGCCAGTTCCCGCAACCTGTCGAGCCACGCCGTGGCGGACTCCGCAGCCATGCCGGGGTCGTCGCTTGCAGCACCGGATCCATGCGGCGTGGCCGCGTCGCAACCGTCCGACTGCGTGTTGTCCGCCCGGTCACCCGCCCGTGCGCCGCGCGCGCGCAGACCGAGGCCGGCGACACCGGCCAGCAGCAGCACGTGCAGCGCGGCGGGCGTCTTGAACAGGAATGCGACCGGGAAGAAGTACCACCAGCCGGTCAGGCTCGTCTCGCCCAGCAGATAGCCCGGTGCGCCGTGTCCGCCGCTCACGTGGCCGAACGTGAAGTCCAGGCCGTAACGCAGCTCGCCCAGCGCGAAGTCGCCACGGTAGATCAGGACCATGCCCAGGTACATCGCGATCACGGCACTGACCGCGGCCATCGCGACGTTGCGGCCCCAGTGCCGCGCGTGCGGGCCCGTCATGAACTGTGCGGCGAGCAGCACGCCGGCCAGTGGCAGCAGCACGATCGCGCTGAACTTGATGCCGAGTGCGAAGGCGATGGCGAGACCGGCGAGGACACCCTGCCCGGGCGTCGGCCGGCGGATCGCGACATCGAGCGCCCAGACGGCCAGCAGGTAGGCCAGCGCGAGGGGCAGATCGTTGTAGGCGACGCCGCCATGGGCGAGCACATCCGGCAGCATTGAGACCAGACCGGCAGCGACCAGCGCGGTCAGCGCACCGAAGCGGCGGGTCATGGCGAATGCCGCGAACACCAGTGTTCCGGCGAGTACGGCGCCCATCAGCCGGCCCAGTAACGTGATGCGCTCCGCATCGTTCTGCACGCCCCAGTAGAACTCGCGGGCGTAGCCGTAGCGGAAGGTGAAGTCGCGGATACGACCCTGGCGCCAGTCGGGCGCGTCCCGGGTGGCCGGGTAATCGGGCTGTGACAGCCAGACCGGCAGGCCGTACAGGTATTGCATGAGCGGTGGATGCTCGGGCGCAATGTCGAAGTCACCCGTCTGGTAGCCGCGCGCGCCACCGGCGACCAGCACGATCTCGTCGAAGGTCGGTGACGTATGCCGGCTGGCCAGTGCCGTGAGCAGTGTCGTGACGAGCGCGATCAGGAGCGCGCCCCAGACGGCGAACCGGCGCAGTCCGCGCAGGAACCGGCCGACCCGCGTCGCATCACTGTCCATCGGCGGATCCTCGCGTCGTGCCGCGGGATCGGGAGCCGCGAACGCACGCGTGGCCGGCACGGCCAGGTCGGCGTCCTGCAGGATGGGTACGCGAAATACGCGCATGCGCGACGTCGTCTCGCGATTCATGCGCCCTCCCGCGGGCCGCCCCAGAGCAGGGCCATGCCCTGTTCGTACGTCGCCAGCTCGGGCCGCGCAGCGGGCGAGGGCGTCAGCAGCACGTACGCGCGACGGTGCGGCTCGGCCGCGAGCAGGCGCGCATTCACTTCCGGCCCCAGATCGCGAACGAACATCGTGCCGTCGCCGCCCAGACCCGGCAGGTCACCACGCCAGACCAGTGGCGACACGTCGATCGTGCCCAGCCGGTCCGCTGCCACCTCCTGAGCGCAGCGTCCCTCGAGTCGCTCGCCATCCATGACGCGGATGCGATTGCCGGGTGAGATCTCGAGCGATGGCGGGTGCGCATGTGCGCGTGGCACGAAATCCAGCCCGGGCAGTGCCAGCCGGTTCGCGTCACGTGCGTCCGCATACGCCTGCACCGCACAGGTCGGGTTCTGGCGCAGTGCAGTCTCCACCGAGTCCAGACGCATGCCGGCAGCCGCCAGCCGCATCGACAGCCGGGCTGTCCAGCCGCCGTGAACGAAGACGACAGCCGGGCCTTGCGCTCCCGCTGCTGCTGACAGGGCCGCCGGCCGCTGGGTGTAGCTGGCGAGCCGGAGCGGACCCATTGCGAACACACCGGTAAGCAGTGCAACGCCGAATGCGGTTGCGACGAACACGCGCGGCGAGTACGGCAGGGCGACGCGTTGCGGGATCCGGCGCACCATGGCGACAGCGGCCAGTGCGACCAGGATACACCATGCGGGCGCGCTCTCGTTCAGCATGCGCGGTCCCATGAACAGACCGTGATGCCAGTAGATGGCCTGAGTGGCCAGGGGCAGCAGCGCCCATGCAGCGAACAGTCGTTCGCCGGACCCGAGCCGGCGGGCGAGCAGCAACCACACTGCAACCACGAGCACGACCGGCAGCGGCGTTTCCAGCAGGAACAGGTTGAGTGCCGCAAGCTCGGCGGCGGTGTAGGCGAGCGCTTCGACCGGGCCGAAACGATTGCCCCACGGATCCGTGCCGAAGCCGAGGCCGCCGGCGTCACCGAGCGCGGCCTCGTAGCCGAACGTCGTCGCCGATCCGAAGAAATGTGCGTTGTACGCCGCGACCAGCAGTGCGAACGGCAATGCGCCCGCGGCAATGCCGATCGCGGTGCCCGGGCCGTTGCGCCCGCGTGTTTCGAGCAGACTCCAGACGACAATGGCGGCACCGAGCGTGAGCGCCGAGAGCGGCCGCGTCGCGAACAGCGCACCAATGGCCGCGCCGGCCAGCAGCGACCACTGCCAGGACGACGTCGCCTTCGCGACAGCCCACACGGCGAGTGCGCCGAATGCCGCGGCGGTCGTGTGGTTCATGTACGCGGCCGCGTGCGCCGTCATGAACGGCGACAGCGCGATCAGCAGTACACCCAGACGCGCCGCGCCGCGCGCGCGCGGCAGCAGACGTTCCGCCGCCAGCGCTGCGAACAGCACGGTCAGCGCCAGCATGAGCGGACCGAGGGCCCACACGATGCCGAGCTTCAGGAACAGCGCGAGCAGTGCGACGTGGCCGGGCGGATACTGCGATACCCAGCCGGCCGGTGTGAACAGACTCTGCTGCATCTGCCAGAACGAACCCAGCTCCGCGTCCGGCCCGGCCAGCCGGCCGGCGGCGAGGTAGCGTGCGTGCGTGAGCTGGCTCATGGCATCGACCAGACTCGGCTGGCCGCGCAGCACGAAGAAGTGGACGGCGAGCGCAATGGCGAACGCCAGCGTGGCGGCCAGTACGGCGAAGCGCAGTGGCGACAGTGCGAGCAGTGCCCGTTGCGCACTGCCGGCCATCCGTTCCAGTCGGTCGTCCGCGACGAGTCGCGACGCCAGCAGTGCGGGAATCAGCAGAACGACCAGACCGTACCAGACGACGGTCGCGTACAGCGATGCCATGGCTTCAGTTGCCGAACCGGCGAGTCCGGTGTCGGCCGGCGAGAGCAGGCGATAGAGCGGCAGTGTCGCGAGTACGGCGAGCACGATGGCCATGGCCGTGCGCAGAAGACGCCCGCTCGACCACCCGGACGCCAACGCGTCGGCGCGAATGGCCGCGGCGCGTGCGCCGGGAAAGGCCAGCCTCACGAGGGCGTCTCGCCGCGGATGCTGGCGGGCGTCTCCCGTCGCGTTGCAGCGGACGACGACGCTTCGCCTCGCGCCAGCATCGCGCGGGCCGCGTCGGAGGCCTCCGGCGGCGGCGTGTAGACCGGTGCGCGCGGACCGGACAGGTTGAAGCGCGCAATGTGCCAGAACGCCGCGATGCCGTCCTTCCAGTTGATCTTCTTGCCTTCCGCGTACGTGCGGCCCGAATAGCTGATCGGCACTTCGTAGATGCGTGCGCGGGCCTGCGCCAGTCGCGCCGTCAGCTCGGGCTCAATGCCGAAGCGCGACGAGGTCAGTGGCAGGCTCTTCATCAGATCCGCACGCACCATCTTGTAGCAGGTCTCCATGTCGGTGACGTTCAGGTCGGTCAGCATGTTCGAGAACAGCGTCAGCATGCCGTTGCCCAGACGGTGCCAGAAATAGAGCACGCGGTGTACGCCGCCCAGGAAGCGACTGCCGAACACGGCATCGGCGCGGCCATCGAGGATCGGCTCGAGCAGGCGTGGCAGGTCGAACGGGTCGTACTCGAGGTCGGCGTCCTGGATCACGATGACGTCACCCGTCGCGGCCTGGATACCGCGCCGCACGGCTGCACCCTTGCCCTGGTTCGGATCCTGAACCAGCAGCTGGTCCACCATACCCTCATCCGTGAGCCGCTGCAGGATGGCGCCCGTTCCGTCCGTGGATGCGTCATCAATGCAGATCAGCTCGATCTGCAACGGCACGGCGCGCACCCGCGCAATCGAGGCTTCCACGACGGGCGCCTCGTTGTAGACGGGCATGACGAGCGTGAGTTTCGCCGACTGGTGGTCGACGCGCGGCCGCTGCTGGTCGCCGAAACGTTTGTTCATCAGGCCCCCGCCACTCCATAGCGGTTGAGCTTGCGATACAGTGTGGATGGGTCGATGCCGAGCACTTCGGCCGCCCTCGCCTTGTTGCCGCCCTCGCTTTCGAGGACCCACAGGATGTAGGCCTTCTCGACCAGCTCCAGCGTCGGATTGGACGGCGTCCGCTCCGAGATGAGCGGCATGGGCTCCGGCGTGGTGATGCGTGCGGGCAGGGCGTCGGCGTCGATGTCTTCCTCGCCCACCGACAGAATGGCGGCCCGCTCGAGCGCGTTCTCCAGCTCGCGCACGTTGCCGGGCCAGTCGTAGCGGGTGAGCGCGGCCATCCCGTCCTCGCTCAGACGCAGCGGCATGGAGCTGCCGTTCGATCGCGTTCCGTTCAGCTTGCGGAGGAAATGCTCCGCCAGCAGCGGGATATCATCCATGCGTTCCCGCAGTGCAGGAATATGCAGTGTGATGACGTTGAGTCGATAGTAGAGGTCGCTGCGGAACCGGCCGGCGCGGATCTCCTTCTCCAGCTCGCGGTTGGTGGCGGCGACGATGCGCACGTCGATGCGTACGGGCTCGGTGGCGCCGACGGGCACGACTTCACGCTCCTGCAGTGCGCGCAGGAACTTGACCTGGAGCGAGGGCGACATTTCGGCGACTTCGTCGAGGAAGAAGGTGCCGCCGCGGGCTGCCGCCATCAGGCCTTCCTTGTCCTTGACCGCGCCGGTGAAACTGCCCTTCGTGTGGCCGAACAGCTCCGATTCGAGCAGACTCTCGGGCAGTGCGCCGCAGTTGATCGAGATGAACGGGCCGCCGTCCCGTGAGGAGAGCCGGTGGATGTAGCGCGCCAGCACCTCCTTGCCGGTGCCGCTCTCGCCAGTGATGAGTACGGTCGAATCGGTGGGCGCGACGGTTTCCGACATGCGCAGCACGTCGATGAACGAGCGGTTCTTGCCGATGGGGCGGGCATCATCGGTCCGTTCGCGACGGCGGATCTCCTTCTTCAGCTCCGTGTTCTCGGTCTTGAGCACGCGCGTCTCCATGGCGCGCCGCACGAGCGCGACCAGCTCGTCGTTGGAGAACGGCTTCTGCAGGTAGTAGAACGCGCCCTCGTTCACCGCCTTCACTGCGGACTGCAGGGAAGCCTGCGCGGTCATCAGGATGACGGGTACCTGGGCGTCCCATTTTCGTACGGTCTCGAGCACCTCGAGTCCACCGATCGCGGGCATGCGGATGTCGGTCAGGACGAGGTCCGGCTTCAGCTCGCCCAGGCGATCCATCGCCTCGCGACCGTTCTGGTGCACCTGCGTGTCGAATCCCTCGCTGCGCAGGAGAATGCCGAGCGTGTCGAGCATCGACTGCTCGTCATCGATGATCATGATGTTGGCGGCCATGTCCCTAGTTCCTCCGACCGTTGCTGTGCGCCGGCAGATAGACCGTGAATCGGGCGCCCCTCCCCACATTGCCATCCACGAGGATCGCGCCGCGGTGTGCTTCGATGGCGCGGTGCACCATGGCCAGGCCGAGGCCGTTGCCACCGTTGCGGGTCGTGAAGAAGGGATCGAACAGGCGGCCGATGTCCTCTTCCCGGATGCCCGGTCCGGAGTCCTCGACCGTGATGCGTACAGGTGAATCGATGGGCACGCTGGCCGGTACCTCGAACGTGTCGGCGCGTCCCAGCTCGACCCGCACACGACCGCTCGGGCCGGCGTGCTGAACACCGTTGAGTACGAGATTGAAGAGTGCGCGATGCAGCAGGTCCTGATCGCCGTCGACCGTGAGCGGCTCGGGCGGCGAAGCGAATTCGATGTGCATGCCCGTGCCCGTGTCCGGATGCTGGGTGACCAGGCCGACCGCGTCCGACGCGATCTCGCGCAGGTCCAGCTTCTTCCAGCGGCGCAGCTCGAGCCGCGAGAACTCCATGAACTCCGCGAGCAGCCGGGAGAGCCGGTCGGATTCCGTGAGGATCAGTCGCTGCAGTGTGTCGCGATCGCCCGGGCCCAGTCGGTTGCGCGCCAGTTGCTCGACGCTGCTGCGGATCGATGCCAGCGGATTCTTGATCTCGTGCGCGAGCGACGCGCCCAGCTCCGCAATTGCCTGCAACCGCTCCGCGCGGCGGATCAGGTCATCGATCTGCCTGTGCTCGGTCACATCCTGGATGACCGCTGTGGTCCATGGATTCTCGGGCCGTTCGAGCAGTGTGGTGCGAACGGCGAGGTACATGTCGCCCTCCGGCCGGGGCACGCGGATCTCGAGACGACGGACTGCCGAGCCGGTGCGGCTCGTGCGGGCGATCGTCGTCCCCAGCTGTGGCGCGCTCCGGTCCAGCGCTTCGACCACCTTCAGCTCACGCCACTCCTCCTGGCGCAGCTCGAGGATCGATTGGGCGGCCGCGTTCATGTACATGAGCCGGCCCTCGTCGTCCACCGTCACGAGGCCCGTGTCGATCGCGGCGAGAATGTCGCCCGTGTCCAGCCGCAGCTGGCGCAGCTCGGACTCTGCCATGCCCAGTGCCGTGCCCGTCCGGCGCAGCCGATGACCCAGCTGCGCCGTCACGGCCGCAATCACCGAGAAGAGCGCGACCTGCAGCAGCGAGTCCGCAGTGACGCCGAACGGCTGCAGCCACAGGATGTCGGCGATGTAGAGGATGTTCGCGAGTCCGCCGATCAGCAGGCCGCCCGGCATGGGCAGCAGCAAGGCCGCTGTCGCGATCACCAGCACGTAGAGCGCCGAGAAGTCGCTCGGTGCATTGTTGACCGACGTGATGTGGACGATCGCGGTGACGAGGATCGTGTCGAACAGCATCTGGCCGTAGAGGAAGTTCGTTCCCGCGCGGCGGCCCAGTACGTCGGTGTACCAGAAGCTCGCGCCGCTCGCGGCGAGGGACAGCAGCAGTCCCAGTGTCGCGATGAGCGTGACGTCCGCAGGCGCGTCCGTCCACGCCCACAACGCGGCGACGAAGATGCCGACCGCGATCGTGAGGCGTCCGACGTACACCAGCCTGAGCAGTCGGAGCGTCTGCGCCATTCGCACTTTGCAGCACGGGAAATCCTGCCCGACCCATCCGTGAAGCAGACGCGAATCCAAGGCGTTACGTCGGCGTTCGCATTCTGCAATCATCGCGGCCTTGCAAATGGCCACGATCCCCAGCCACCCCCATTGAGTATCGGGCGCGCGAGGGCGCGGTTGAGTGCCGGGGCCAACCGGACCGGCGATCAGGTCACGCCCGGATGGCCGGACCGGCCGGCTGAGCCAGCGGTCCGGCCTTCCGACCCGGCGCTCCGATTGGCACCCGGCTCGAGGCACGGGCGGACAGCCGCCCGGGCCGACCACCGGGTCAGGCGCCGGCCGGCCGGTCGAGCTGGTGGCGGGTGGTCAGCTCGATCTGCGAATTGTAGGCCGGGTCGATCGAATAGGCGGTGACGTCGAGCACGTAGTGGGTTGCCGTCTCGGCCCGCAGCTCGACGACGGCAGGCCGGGTCGTCGATGACCAGGGCGAGAGCAGTGCGGCCGCGGGCACGTCGGCCAGCAGCCGGCCAAGAGGCCGGTCTTTGGGAACTTCGAGGACGAAGCCATGGGCGCGCGGGCCCATCCCGGCGTCCGCGACGATGACGTCGCGGGCCAGGCGGCTGAACGGGTAACGGACACGTTCGCCGTTGTCGGACTCGATTTCCACGGTGCGATAGCCGACGCGGCGGACGATGCCCTCGGTCGTGCCGATGCGGACCCAGCGCTCGGGCTCGACGGCACCCTCCATGCGCAGGGCAATGCCGCTGCCGAAGTCATCGATCGCGGCGCGGCCGGCCCAGCCAATGGCGGCCAGGACGGCGCCCAGCGCGACCAGTCCGGCCGGCGACAGGCGGACGGTGGCAAGCGCGATGATCCAGAAGCTGACCGTGACGGCGAAGGCCAGCTCGAGGGCCGGGATGACGCGACGTCGCACGATCACACGGGCGCGTCCTGACCGCAGCAGGCCGGATGACCAGCGAAGTGCCGGGATGGCGGCTGCAAGGCCGGCGGCCACGAAGAAGATGGCGGAAGCGCTGAGTCCGGTCCCGTCGTTCATCCGATGAGTCCCCGGCGGGCGAGAAACCGACAGAGGTGCGGCCGGAAGTAGCGGTCGATGCGGCTGATCCCGTGCGATTCGGAGACCAGCAGACCGGCGCGCTCGAGGGCACGGATCTCGCGCGCGAGCGTCGCCTTCTCGAGGCCGCAGATGCGCGCGAGGCGATCGAGATCGAGGCGGTCGTGCAGCACGTACTGCACGAGCAGCATGACGTGCAGCGGACCCAGCGCCTCGAGCGGATCGAGTGAGGGCAGAGCCGGTGACGCGATTCTGATCACGTCGCCCTCGACCCCTCGGACGCCCGCGATCCACGTGTTGAGCGCCACGCCGATGTTGCCGCCCGATGCATCGAAGAGCGCAGCGAACAGGCGAGCCATGCGCCAGTCGCCCATCTCGTCTTCCGCCCAGCGATGATCGAGCACGAAGCGCATGCCGGTCGAGCTGTGACGCAGGAGAATGACGTCGCGCAGCTCACGCGCCGTGAACGGCTCGCACTCGATGATGCGGCCGAACTGGTCCTCGATCGGACGTATCCGGTTGATCAGCCGGAACGCGCGTGCGTTCGCCGTGACCATGAAGAAGCGCTGAGCACCGAACCGGCCGATGAGATCGGCGATCAGGTCGATGACCGCGAAGCCGCCGGGACTGCGTTCCCACCAGAGGCCGAGGTCGTTGATCACGATCGCCGAGTTGGCCGGCAGGCCGGCGATCAGGCGAGCCGGGTCGCGACCGGAGGTGCGGGTGGCGGCGGCGAGGCGACGGACGAACACGGCGGGATCGATCGACCCGCCGTCCGGCGCATCCAGGCGGAAGATGCGGTCGACCGCGAAGTGACGGCGTGCGACCAGCCCGGCGAGCGTGGTCCGGCCCTGACCCTGCTCGGCCAGGATGATCAGGGAGCCGGTCCGGCCACGGTGGAACAGGTCCAGCGCGGCAGCGGCGTCGGCCAGCTCGCTTTCGAACCCGATCCGCACGTCGCTCGTGAGCGCCGGCCGGCCCAGAAAGAGCCGGCGATAGTAGCCGGGGAGCTGTTCGAGCACGCGCGCATCGGGCGAGACCGCATCGACGAGCTGGCGGATGCTGCGGAGCGACCCCTTCTCGGCGACAGAGCCGAGTCGAAGACGTCGCGTGAGCAGCACACCTTCACTCCGTTGATAGACCAGACGCACGGCGCGCCGGCTGAGTTCGTCGGACACACTGCGGCCCATGCGCAGCACGCCGCTGCGCACCGCGCGTCCCCGTTGCCTGCGCTCGTACTGCAGTAGCTTCTCACTCGCGCGGCGCACCGGGTGCGGTTCGAGACGTCCGGCCGTGCGCTCGAACGCCGCGTCCATCGCCGCATCGAGCACGTCCAGCGCCGAGCCGAAGCGAGCGCTCTCGTTGTCGATCCTCTCGATTCCGGTGCGCACGGCGGAACCGGCCTCATCGCCCGGCGGCCCTGCCGATTCGCCGCCCGACTGGAAGTGATACGCGACCAGGCGAGCCACCTCGCGACACGTTTCAGCCGCCTCCTCCGCGGCAGACGCCGCCGGCGGAAGCGCCTCCGCAAGAGGTGCAATCAGGTCGGTCTCCATGATGTATTCGACGATGCGATTGACGGGCACCGATGTGGCCTCGACATCCTCGACCCGGCCCTCCGTCACCAGCGCCGCCGATTCGGCCGAAACCACGTCGACGGTGTCCGGCAACCCGCGCAGCGCCGCACCCAGCGCCGCGCGCAGCGTTTCGATGACGGTCTCCGGCTGCAGCATCGGGTGAACCTCTGCGGCCGCCCCGAAGTCCAGGTCGCCGGGAGCGCCGGCCTCGAGGCGGGCGAGCATGTCGCGCAGTCCGTGCAGCCCGCGCACGAGCGTGTCGTCGCCGGCGGCGCGGACCCCGGCCCGGAGATCCGTCCCGATCCGGCCCAGCGCGTGCCGCACCACGCCGAGCCGGGTGTGCAGCGCCGCGCCCTCGATCAGGAGCATTTGCGCGCGTTCGAACGTCGCCACCGACGCGGCCAGGCCCCGGATCGCCATCCTGCGACTGTCCGCCACCCGCCGCGCTTCCCGGACTGCGAACCCGACATCGAATCGGGTCGCTTCATCGCCGATCGAGCGCACCATGTGCCGGCTGCGGTTCAGCCACGACGTACGCAGGCGCGTGGCG
>Ga0302046_10001454_pt1 | contig 22180 bp, 15 predicted proteins | sample RVTome_11_FD_200261 | JGI IMG/M metagenome (GOLD analysis project Ga0302046, IMG submission 200261) | Soil microbial communities from uranium-contaminated site in the Upper Colorado River Basin, Wyoming, United States - RVT147D111 (version 2) ...
AACGCATGGACACGCCTGTGGGTGCGCTCTTGGAGGCCGTCGAGGCCGAGCTCGACAAGCGGCCGCAGGTGGGTGGTCCGGGGGCGCAGGCCGACAAGATCTACCTCACCCCCCGCGTCAACCAGATTCTCGTGGCGGCGCAGGACGAGGCGAAGCGCCTCAAGGACGAGTACGTCTCCGTCGAGCACATCCTCCTGCCGCTGCTCGAGGAGGGTCGCACGACCGCCGCCGGTCGGCTGCTGGCCGAGCACGGAGTCACCCGCGACGCCTTCCTCGCCGCGCTCCGGCAGGTGCGCGGCAGCCAGCGCGTCACCAGCGCCACGCCGGAGGCGGCCTACGAGGCGCTCGACAAGTACGGCGTCGACCTGGTCGCGCAGGCTCGCCAGGGCAAGCTCGACCCGATCATCGGCCGCGACTCGGAGATCCGTCGGGTCATCCGCATCCTGTCGCGCAAGACGAAGAACAACCCGGTGCTGATCGGCGAGCCCGGGGTCGGCAAGACCGCCATCGTCGAGGGCCTGGCGCAGCGGATCGTGCGTGGCGACGTCCCGGAGTGGCTGCGCGATCGCTCCGTCTTTTCGCTCGACATGGGAGCGCTGCTGGCCGGCGCCAAGTACCGGGGCGAGTTCGAGGAGCGCCTGAAGGCGGTGCTCTCCGAGGTCAAGGAGAGCGAGGGCCGCGTCCTCCTCTTCATCGACGAGCTCCACAACATCGTCGGCGCCGGGCGCACCGAGGGGTCGACCGACGCCGGTAACCTCCTGAAGCCGATGCTGGCACGCGGCGAGCTGCACTGCATCGGCGCCACCACCCTCGACGAGTACCGCAAGTACGTCGAGAAGGACGCGGCGCTCGAACGCCGCTTCCAGCCGGTCCAGGTGGACGCGCCCAACGTCGAGGACACGATCTCGATCCTGCGCGGGCTCAAGGAGCGCTTCGAGGTCCACCATGGCGTGCGTATCGCCGACGACGCCCTGGTGGCCGCGGCGACGCTCTCCGACCGCTACATCACCGAGCGCTTCCTCCCCGACAAGGCGATCGACCTCGTCGACGAGGCCTCGGCGATGATCCGCACCGAGATCGACTCCCTGCCCGCCGAGCTCGACGAAGTGACCCGCCGCGTCATGCAGCTCGAGATCGAGGAGGCGGCGCTGAAAAAAGAGAAGGGCAAGGCGGCCAAGCAACGGCTCGAAGACCTGCGCAAGGAGCTCGCCGATCTCAAGGGGCGCGCCGACACGATGCGTGCCCAGTGGGAGGACGAGAAGGCGGCCATCGAGACCGTCCGCGGGCTGCGCGGAGAGATCGAGAAGCTGCGCCAGGAGATCGAGAGTGCCGAGCGCGCCTACGACCTCAACCGGGCGGCCGAGCTCAAGCACGGCAAGCTCCCGCAGCTCGAGGAGGAGCTCAAGAGCCGGGAGGCGGAGCTCGCCGAGCGGGCCGGGCAGGGGCGCCTGCTGCGCGAGGAGGTCACGGAGGAGGAGATCGCCGAGATCGTGTCTCGCTGGACCGGCATCCCCGTCTCGCGCCTGGTCGAGGGCGAGCGCGAGAAGCTGCTGCGGCTGGACGAGATCCTCCACGAGCGCGTCGTCGGCCAGGACGAGGCGGTGCAGCTGGTCGCCGACGCCGTCATCCGGGCGCGCTCCGGCATCAAGGATCCCCGCCGGCCGATCGGCTCCTTCATCTTCCTCGGCCCCACGGGAGTGGGCAAGACCGAGCTCGCCAAGACCCTGGCCGCGGCGCTCTTCGACAGCGAGGAGAACATCGTCCGCATCGACATGAGCGAGTACATGGAACGGCATGCGGTCTCGCGGCTCATCGGCGCACCGCCCGGCTACGTCGGCTACGAGGAGGGCGGGCAGCTCACCGAGGCGGTGCGTCGGAAGCCGTACTCGGTGGTCCTCTTCGACGAGATCGAGAAGGCCCACCACGACGCCTTCAACGTGCTCTTGCAGATCCTCGACGACGGCCGGGTCACCGACTCGCAGGGACACACCGTCGACTTCAAGAACACGGTGATCATCATGACCTCCAACATCGGCTCGCAGCACCTCATGGACGAGAGCGTCGGCGCCGGCGGCGAGCTCCGGGAGGCGGCCCGCGAGGCCGTCCTGCGCGAGATGCGCTCCCACTTCCGGCCCGAGTTCCTCAACCGGGTGGACGAGATCGTCCTCTTCAAGCCGCTGACGCTCGCCGAGATCGAGCGCATCGTCGAGCTGCTGGTGGCGGACCTCCGCCGGCGCCTGGCCGGCCGGCGGATCGAGCTCACCGTCTCGGCCGCGGCCATCGAGCACGTGGCGCGCAGCGGCTTCGATCCGGTCTACGGCGCCCGGCCCCTCAAGCGCTACCTGCAGCGCGAGCTCGAGACCCGGATCGGCCGCGCCCTGATCGCCGGCGACGCCCCCGACGGATCCCGGATCCGCGTCGACCTCTCCGACGGGAAGCTGTCGGTGGTGGTGGTGGAGCCACCGGCGGTCGTCGACGCCACCGCCTGACCGGGGACGCGCTACAATCTCTCCCCACGGAGGGAACGTCATGCAGCAAGTCACCTTCACCGGCATCGACCGGCTCGTCGAGGTCCTGGACCGCGGCGTGGCTCGGCAGGACACGGCCTCGATCACCCGGGAGGTCAAGGACGGGCTCTGCGGCCTGATCAGGGAGGGGGGCATCGAGCTCCCGCCGCAGGTGCAGCGGCCCGGGCAGGACAGCTACGGGCGCCACCTCCTCTACCGCAGCGACGAGCACGGCTACGTCGTCGTGGCGATGGCCTGGGGACCCGGGCAGGGCACCCCGGTGCACGACCATGCCGGCGTCTGGTGCGTCGAGGCCGTCTGCAAGGGCGAGATGACCGTGGTCCAGTACGACCTGGTCGAGCGGGACGGCGAGCGCTTCCGCTTCGAGCCGCAGGGGACGGTGCAGAGCGGGCCCGGCGCCGGCGGCGCCCTGATCCCGCCGTTCGACTACCATACCCTCGCCAACACGTGGAACGAAGGCGTGTCGATCACCCTCCACGTCTACGGCCGCGATCTCGACCGCTGCGCCATCTTCGAGCCGGCCGGCGACGGCTGGCACCAGCGACGGTTCAAGGACCTCGCCTACAGCTGACGGCCGAGGACGGGCACCGGTTCTCGTCTATACTTCCAGCATTCGCGTCCTGGCCTGGCCGCATCTGCGACGGTCGCTGCTCGCCGCCTGGGCGCTGGCGGCGAGCGGGACGTTCGCCCAGGCTCCGTTTCCCGGCCCCTCCGGCGAGTCGCTGCCGTTCACCGATCGGGAGGCCGCGGTCCGATTCCTGGAACAGGCCTCGCTCGTCGAGTGGCGCGAGCTCGGCGACGGAACCAACCCACGGAAGCGGGATGTCACGCTCGCCACCGAGGGGCTGGAGGTCCGGGCGGCCTTCCGCTTCATGTACGAGCACAAGCCGGGGGTTCGGGGCTTCCTCGATTCCTACCGCTCGGAGCTCGCCGCACAGGAGCTGGCCGCCCTGCTGGGTCTCGACAACGTGCCTCCGACCGCCGCCCGCAAGCTCAAGGGCAAGCGCGGATCGGTGCAGCTCTGGGTACACGGCGCCAGTTCGTATGCCGACCTCAGGCGTGAGCTCGGCGACGCACCGGATCCGCCGGCCCTGGCCCGGCAGCTCGACCTGCTGCGCCTGTTCGACGCCCTGATCGCCAACCTGGATCGGAACCCGGGGAACATCCTCGTGGGGGAGGACGGGCGGGTCTGGTGGATCGACCACAGTCGCTCCTTCGGCGGCGGTGAGCGGCTGCGGGGACTCGACGCGATCGGTGGCTGCGAGCGCACGTTCTTCGCCGCCCTGTCGGCGCTCGACGAGGCTCGCATCCGGCGCCGGGTCGGGCCCTTCACTCCCTATCCAGACGCTCTCCTGGCGCGTCGCCGTTCTCTGCTGTCATGGATCGCGTCGAGAGCCGCGGAGGACCCCGGGTTCCTTCGAGATCCCGGACTCCGGCTATAATCCCGCAGCATCGGCGACAAGGAGAGGTCCATGAAGGCCGCAGGCTCGTCGCTGGCGGCGCTCGGCGAGAGGCAGGGCCCTTGGCGGCGGCTCACCCGTAGCCTCGGCGTGGACCTGCGGTCGGGCGAGGGCGGTTCGGCCCTGTCTCTCTTCCTCTGCTTCTTCCTCTTCATCACCTTCCAGTACGCCACCAAGAGCGTTCGCCAGTCGACCTTCATCAGCAGTCAGGGCGCCGCCCGGCTGCCGTTCGTCTACCTGAGCCTGGCCCTCGTCTCCTACCCGTTTCTGATGGCGTACAGCCGGTTCGCCAACCGGGTGGCGCGGCACCGGTTGATCATCTCCACCTGTAGCGTGATCGGCGCCAGCATGCTGGCCTTCTGGTGGGCTTTTCCACGCGGATGGCCGTGGCTTCCGTACGTGCTCTACGTCTGGATCTCGCTGGTCTACGTGATGAACGTCAGCCAGTTCTGGGCCTTCTCCTCCTACGTGCTCGATCCCCGCCAGGCGAAGCGCCTCTTCGGGTTCATCGGGGCCGGCGGCCTCCTGGGAGGCGTGGCCGGCGGTCAGGTCGCCAAGGTCGTCGCCGACGTGGCGGACACCCGCTCGACCTTCCTCGTCGCAGCCGTCATCATCGCGCTCGCGGCGAGCCTGATCTGGATCGTCCAGCTTCGACATCCCGCCGCCGACGGCCCGGCGACCGGGGCCGCCGGCCTGGAGAAGCTCGACAAGGCCAGGGGCGGCTTCGAGATCCTCCGGCACTCACGGCACCTGCGCCTGATCGCGCTCGTCGTGGTGCTGACGACGGTCGTCGCCCAGATCGTCGACTTCCAGTTCAACTGGGCCGCCGAACAGGCCACGACCACCCTGGACCAGAGCACCGAGTTCTTCGGCAACTTCTTCTCCATCATGGGAATCGCGGCTTTCCTGTTCCAGCTCGTGTTCACGTCGCGCATCCACCGCCGGCTCGGCGTCGGCTTCGCCATGCGCGTCTTGCCGGTCTCGATGGGCGTGGGGACAGTCGCCCTGTTCCTCGCTGCCGGGATGTTCCCGGTCGCCCTGATCAGCGCCGCGCTGGTTCTGAAGATCGGGGAAACCGGTCTGCGCTACTCACTCGACCAGGCGACGCGCGAGCTGCTCTTCCTCCCGGTGCCCGGCGCCGCCCGCGTCAAGGCGAAGGCGTTCATCGACGTCTTCATCAACCGCGGGTCGAAGGGTCTCGGCGCTCTCCTCCTCCTGCCGGTCACCTTCGGCCTGCTGACCGCCGTTCAGTCGGGGTGGATCACGCTCATCCTCATCAGCGTCTGGCTCGTCGTCGCGGCTCGCCTCTACCGGGAGTACGTGCACTCCTTCCGCCGTAGCCTGAAGGAACGGATGGTCGACACCGCGGTGCCCATCGACCTGTCCGACGTCACCACCCTGGAGCTCCTCGTGCAGTCTCTTGGCAGCTCCGATCCACGCCAGGTCCTGCACAGCCTCGAGATCCTCTCGGCCAACGGGCGCGGCAACCTGGTACCGCCGCTGCTCCTCTATCATGACGACCCCGGAGTCCGGCGGCGAACGCTCGAGATCCTCGCCCTGGCCGGCCGGCGCGACGCAACCGCCCTGGTGGAACGCCGCCTGGGAGACGAGGACCCGGTGGTCCGGGCCGAGGCCATCCGAGTCCTCGGCAGGCTCCACGGCCGCGATATCTGCGAGCTCATGGTGCCGCGTCTGAACGAGGGCCATCCGGGAGTGCGAGCCGCGGCAGTTGCCTGTCTGGCCAGCCACGGCGGGAAGGAGGACGTCGAGCGCGCGGAGCGCACGCTTCGGGAGCTGATGTCCGATGCCGACCCCCTCGTCCGCGTCGAAGCCGCCAAGGCGATCGGTGCCGTGGTCGAGCCGCAGTTTCAGAGAGACCTGGTGCGACTGCTCTACGACGCCGACGCGCGCGTGGTCAGAGAGGCGATCGCGGCCGTGAGGCGGCGCGTCGAGCGAGACGGCTACTCGCCTCTGTACGTTCCGACCCTCGTCTCCCTGCTCCAGAACCGCAGGGTCAAGCACGACGCCAGGGACGCCCTGATCGCCTTCGGGACGCGGGCCCTGCCGGCCCTCCAGCACTTCCTGTCCGACCCGGACGAGCCTGCCTGGGTCCGGAGGGCCCTGCCCAAGGCCGTGTCGCGGATCGGTGGCGCGGAGGCCGCCGGGGGTCTGGTCGCTGCGCTCTCCGTGCGGGACGACCTCTTCCTGCGCCGGAAGGTGATCGAAGCCATCGGGGATTTGGACCGGGGCACCCTCTCCGAGGACCACCTGTCCGCGTTTCGGGCGGAGACGCGCGTGGAGGCCAAGGCCTACCTGGAGACCCTCCTCGAGCTCGACGCGATCGGTTTCCCCTCGGGTGCCAGGCTCGCCGGCCCTCTGCTCGTCTGGGACTCCGGCGAGTCGGCACCGAGTTTGCTACAAGAGCTCCTCAAGGAGCGGTTGGAGGACCGACTCAGGAACCTCTTCGGGCTGCTGGGCGCGATCCATCCGCCCGGGGACGTCTGGGCCGCGCATCGCGCGCTGACGAGAGGAGACACCGCTGTGGTGGGACAGGCGCTCGAGTACCTGGACAACGTCCTCACCGGAGAGGTCCGCAGGAACGTGTTCGCCGTCATCGGAGATCGGCCGCTCGACGACAAGCTGAGGGAGGGAGAGCGTGTCTACGGAGCTCGCCGCCTGACACGCGACCAGGCGCTCGAGCTCTTCGTCGAGCGCGCCAGCTCCGACGGGGGCGAAGGGGTCGACCTCGGCCTGGCAGCCCTCTACTTCATCTACACGGAGCGGGTGGCCGCGGCCTACCCGAACGTGCGAGGGGCCCTCGATGCGTCCCACCCGATCGTTGCCGAGACGGCCGCCTGGATCCTCGGGCGGACGGCCGGTGGGGCCGCCGAAAGCCGAGCGTCATGACGAGGGAGGGCGCCCATGCCTGAGCTGGCGCGAATCGAGGCCGTCGTCTTCCTCCAGAGTGTCGACGTCTTCTCGCATTGCAGGGCCGAGGAGGTGCTCCGCGTCGCGGGGATCAGCGAGGAGGAGGTCTTCGAGGCGGGGCGGGAGATCTACGCGCCGGACGATGCGGCCGAGGCGCTGTACTGCGTGGTCCGGGGCAACGTCAGGCTCGAAGAGGCGGGCGGAGAGACCAGCGTCGTGGGTCCTCTCCAGACCTTCGGCGTGCTCGAGATCCTGAGCGGACGGCTCCGCGGCGCACGAGCCGTGGCCGAGAGCGAGGCCCTCGTGCTCCGGATCCGAGCCGATGACCTGTTCGACCTGCTGGCCAACAACATCGAGATCGTCCGGGCGCTGTTCCGGCATGTGATCCTCGAGTTCCAGGACAACGACTGAACGGAGCCGACCATGGCCGAAACGAGCCGCGAGCATCGACGACTTCGAGGGACGAGGGTGCTGGTCTGCTTCGCCTTCGCCGTGGTCCTCGCCCTCCCGGCCCTCTCCTCCGACGTGCCTCGGGTCGTCGCGGTGGGCGACATCCACGGAGCCTACGACTCGGTGGTCGAGATCCTCCGCGTCACGGAGCTGATCGACGCCGAGAACCGATGGATCGGGGGCCAGAGCGCCCTGGTCCAGACGGGGGACATCGTCGATCGTGGAGGGCAGGTCCGCGAGGTCCTGGACCTGTTCATGTCCCTCGAGGCCGACGCGGCGTCCCACGGCGGGCAGACGCTCTCGCTGCTCGGCAACCACGAGCTGATGAACATTCTCGGCGACCTCCGGGACGTCTCCGTCGAGTCGCTCGCCCCCTTCGTCGACGAGGAATCCGAGGCGCGTCGGGAGAGCGCCTACGACGAGTGGACGGCTTGGGCCCTCGAGCGAGCGCGAGACCGGGGCATCGCCCGGCCACAGCTGCCACCGGACGTGCACGAGAGGTGGATGGAAGAGCACCCTCCGGGTCTGCTCGAGTATTGGGCGGCCCTGGCACCGGAGGGGACGTACGGCCGGTGGCTTCGCGAGCGGCCCGTCGTGGTGCGCCTCGCCGGGACCCTGTTCATGCACGCCGGCCTGGGCCCGGCCTTCGCCGAGCTGTCGATCGACGAGATCAACGCCCTGCACGTCGAGGCCCTGGCGGACTACGACGGCAGCCGACGCGAGCTGGTCGAGGAGGGAGTGATCCTGCCCTTCTTCACCCTGGTGGAGATGAACGCGGTAGTACGTCAGGAGGAGGCCTCCCCGCGCGAGGGGCGGGAGAACGCCGGGCGCAGGGAGGCCGTGCAACGCGCGGTCGGTTGCCTGGATCGGCTGCAGGAGCTGCTCAACGCCGACAGCCCGCTGTGGTACCGGGGTTACTCCAACCTCACCGAGGCGGAGCTGGCGCCTCTGGCCTCCGAGCTCCGGCTCCGGCACGGCGTTCGGCACTTCGTCGCTGCCCACTCCCCGATGAGGAGCGCGACGATCTGGGAGCGGCTCGATGGCGCCTTCTTCCTGATCGACACCGGCATGCTGACGAGCGTGTACCACGGTCGCCCCGCCGCTCTCGAGATCCAGGGCGGTGTCTTCTCCGCGGTCTATCCGGACGACCGCCAGGTCGTCCTGGACGAGAGTGAGGAGGTCTCGTTGGCGGGCCCGGCGTCGCGCTCGCTGCGCGAGCCGACGGAGACCAGGGCCATCGCCCTCGCGGTGTGGACCCAGGAGGCCGAGCCAGGCGCCGCCGAGCCGCCGGAGCGCCGCTGGTACGATGTCGACGGAAGCCCCCTCCCGTTCCAGGACGACGAGGAGATCCTGGACCTCTTGCGCACGGCCCCGATCGTCGATGAACGATTCATCGGCGAGGGGGTCACCAAGCCGAAGCAGCTGACGCTGGAACAGCGTGGCGTCCGGGTCCACGCCTCCTTCCGCTACTACCATGAGGAGAAGCGCAACGTGCGCCTGGCTGACGGCACGATGGAGATGTTCTTCCTCGACAGCTACCGCAACGAGGTGCCGTCCTACGAGCTCGGCCGGCTCCTCGGCATGGACAACATCCCGCCGACCGTGATGCGGGAAGTCGACGGCCAGGAGGGCTCGGTGCAGATCTGGGTGGAGGACTCGGTGACCCAGAAGAAGCGCACGGAGGAGGGTACGCCCGTGCCCGGGCACGTCGTCACCCGCTTCAACCGCCAGACCTACGACATGGACGTGTACGACAACCTGGTGCGCAACATCGACCGCAACTCGGGCAACATCATCTGGGACAAGGACTGGAACCTCTGGCTGATCGACTGCACCAGGTGCTTCGCGCAGGGCAAGGACCTGCCGAAGCCCGACGAGCTCGTCAAGGTGTCGCACGGGCTGTGGGAGCGGCTCCGGGGGCTGGACGAGGCCACCCTCACCGCCCGGCTCGGGGACCAGCTCTCCTCCTTCCAGATCAAGGCCCTGCTCGCTCGACGGGAGAGGATCGTCAAGAAGCTCGAGGACAGAATCCGCAAGCAGGGCGAAGACCAGGTCCTCTTCGACTACGACGATCCGGTGGGAGGGGTCGTCATCAGCTACGACGAGAGCTGATCGCCCCCGAGCTCGGTTGCCGTATCAGGTCATGGAACGGAGTGCTCGCTGGACCGCCGTCGCCGGAGCGCTGACGACGCTCGCCCTCTGTCCGGCGACCGGCTGGTCCGACACCTTCGTTCAGGCGACCGTTCCGGATCCGGCGACGGCCATTGCGTCCGGACCGTGGCGGGAACCGGACGGCCGCCGCTTGCCCTTCACCGGGGCGGTCGAGGTGGAGACCTTCCTGCGCGAGGCCGAGGTCGTCTCCACCGAGCCGATCCCGCAGGGCATCACCGAGCCGCTCAAGCTCCTCCTGCAGCGCGACGGGGTCCGGGCACACGCCATCTTCCGCCGTCACCACGACGTCGACCGCGGCGTGCGGCTCGACGACGGCACCCGCTTGAAGTTCTTCGTGGACAGCTACAAGGGCGATGTCGCCGCCTACCGCCTGTCCCGCCTGCTCGGTATGCACAACGTGCCGCCGACGGTCGTGCGTCGAGTCCGGCGCACCCTGGGGTCCGTCCAGCTCTGGGTCGAGGGCAGCCGGACGCAGGCCAGCGTGCTCCGCGAGGCCGGCGCCATGCCTTCGGAGCTACTCGCCCGACGTGGCCTCCAGATCTGGGAGATGCGGGTCTTCGACAACCTGATCGACAACATCGACCGCAATCCCGGCAACATGCTCTGGAGCGAGACCTGGGACCTCTGGCTGGTCGACCACACCCGGACCTTCGCGCGAAGCACCGAGCTGCCGAGCTCCGATCGGATCCATCGCTGTTCCCGCCGGCTGTACGACTCGCTCCCGAAGCTGGACGAGGAGTCGGTCGGCCGCGAGCTGGACGGGCTCTTCGGGCGCTTCGAGATACAGGCCCTGCTCGTGCGACGCGACTTGATCCTGCAGCGGCTGCGCAGGCTCATCGACGAGCGGGGCGAGGCGGCGGTGCTGTTCGACCTCGCGGCGGCCCCACCACCGTCCGCGAACCGACCGTAGAGGCAACCCGGCGACAGAGGGAACGCCGCTCGCCCCTGCTAGGATGCGCGCATCCCGAACGACGGCTCCACGGAAGGCCGGAGCTCGAGCTCCATGGTCGGAACGACCATCTCGCACTACAGGATCCTCGAAGACCTCGGCGGCGGCGGCATGTCGCGCCTGTTCCGCGCCGTCGATCTGCGCCTCGACCGCGAGGTGGCCCTGAAGTTCCTGCCCACGCAGCACGCCCGCAACCCCGAGAGCCGCGAGCGGCTGGTGCGCGAGGCGAAGGCGGCCTCGTCCCTCGACCACCCCAACATCTGCACCGTCTACGACATCGACCAGACCGAGCAGGGGCGCCTGTTCATCGTCATGGCCTTCTACCGTGGCGAGACGCTCGAGGAGCGGCTGGCGCGCGGTCCGATCCCCGAGCGTGAGGCGCTGCGGATCGTCGGCGACATCCTGCGCGGGCTCGCCGCCGCGCACGCCAAGCAGATCGTTCACCGTGACATCAAGCCGGCCAACGTCATGCTCACCGAGGACGGCCGGGTCAAGGTCCTCGACTTCGGCGTCGCCAAGCTCAAGGACCAGAGCGGGCTCACCGAGACCGGCGCGACGGTGGGCACGGTGGCCTACATCTCGCCGGAGCAGCTCGAGGCCGAGGGAGTCGACCGGCGCAGCGACCTCTGGTCGGTGGGCGTGGTGCTCTACGAGCTGCTCACCGGCCGCCATCCGTTCCACGGCGAGAGCGCCGGCGCGGTGATGAACGCCATCCTGCGCCGCGACCCCGAGCGGCCCACGGCCATCGACCCCGACCTTCCCGCGGGCTACGACCACCTCCTGGCCCGGGCGCTGGCCAAGGACCGCGACGACCGCTTCGACTCGGCGGAGGACTTCCAGCGCGCCTTGCCGGCGGCGGGAATGGACACCGACATGACGCTCGCCTCGATGCCCTCGGCGAGCACCCTGCGACTGTCGCGCAGGAGGCGCAAGAAGCTCCTCCCCTGGCTGGTCGCCACCGGCGTGCTGACCGTGCTCGCCGCGGCCCTTCTTCTCGTCAGGCCGCGCTCCGCTACCGCCGAACGCCCCTACACGATCGCGGTGATGCCCTTCAGCAACCTCACCGGGGACCCCGCGCAGGGCTATCTCGCCGAGGGCATCAGCGCCTCTCTGATCACTCAGCTGTCCGAGCTGGTCGGGTTGCGGGTGCTCTCACGCTCGGAGACCTGGAGCCAGGTCGCCGAGGGGCTGACGGCCAGGGAGCTGGCGACCAAGCTCGGCATCGACAGCCTGCTCGAGGGCCAGCTGCAGCAGCAGCAGCAGCAGCTCCTCGCCTCGATCAGCCTCACCGACGGAGCCACCGGCTCGGTGATCTGGTCCGACACCCTGCGCAGCAGCCCCGGCGAGATCTTCGGCCTGCAGGCCGAGATCGCACAGAAGCTGGCGCGGGCGCTCGAGATCCAGCTCTCGCCGGTCGAGCGCCGGCGCCTGGCCCAGGACCCGACCCGCTCGGCCCAGGCGTACGATCACTACCTGCGCGGGCGCGAGCTGCTCGAGAGCGCCACCGACGACAGCGGCCTGAGCTCCTCCATCCAGATGCTGGAGCGCGCGGTCGACCTCGATCCCGGCTTCGCGCTCGCCCACAGCGGTCTCAGCGAGGCCCTCTGGCGCTCCTACGTCGTGAGCCTCGACCAGGAGAGACTCGCGTTGGCGGAGGCCGCCGCCGACAGGGCCCTGACCCTCGACCCGGCCCTGCCGGCGGCGATCGTCGCCCGGGCCCGGATCCTCCGCTCCACCGGGCAGCAGGAGACCTCGATCGCGGAGCTCCGGCGCGTGCTCGCCCGCCACCCGAAGCCGGCCGAGGCTTACCAGGAGCTGGCCGACAGCTACGAGGAGGTCGGCCAGACCCAGGAAGCCGAGGAGGCCTGGCGCATGGCCGTCGGCCTCGACGAGCGCAGCTGGAACAGCTGGATGGGCCTGGGTCGCCTGCTCGTCCAGCGAGGGGAGCGGGACAGCGCGGAGCAGGCCCTGCTCAAGGCCCGCGAGCTGGCCCCGTCCCGCATCACGGGGCCGAGCATCGAGCTGGCGACCTTCGCCCTCCAGACGGGCGACGTCGAGGGGGCGATCGAGCGCTTCGAGGCACTGCCCAAGCCGATCCGCGAGGCGCGGGTGGCGAGCAACCTCGGCACCGCCTACTACTTCTCCGATCGTCCCGACAGGCTCGTCAGTGCGCTCGGCTTCTACCAGCGAGCGGTCCAGCTGCGACCCGCCGAGCCCGGCTACCACCGCAACCTGGCCGATGTGTATCTCGATCTCGCGCGTCCGGCCGAGGCGCGTGCCGAGTACCGCAGGGCCTTCGAGCTGCTCACCCAGCAGCTCGAGGACAACCCGACCAACGTCGACAACCAGACGCGGCAGATCGAGTACGCGGCCAAGGCGGGCGAGTGCGACTCGGCCCTGTCGCTCGCCTCGCAGCGGGAAGGCACGCTGCCCGACACCGCCTCCGGCGTCCATCGCCTCGCCATCGCCTACGCGCTGTGCGGCGACGAGGGCCGCGCTCTCGACGCGATCCGCCGATCGATCGAGCTCAAGTACTCCCCCGACCTCATCCGCCAGGAGGCCGAGTTCGAGTCCCTGCACCACCTGCCGGCGTTCCAGCGCCTGGTCGACGCCGCCAGCGGTTAGAAGCGGTCTCTACTTCTTCCAGATGATCTCGGGGTCTACGGTGTACGACGTTCCCGTCGGGGTGTCCGTTACCGTCGCCGTGTACTGCCAGCACTGGCCCCTCTTGGGCGAGTTCTGTCGCTTCCCGGTCACCTTGCCGGCCCCGCCGTTCAGGAGCAGCTTCGAGCCCTTGTTCTTCGTGCTCGAGCAGGTTGGCGTCGCCCCGGGCTCCCACGCGATGCTCAGCTCGCCCGGGTCGCCCCGCAGCTCCCATGCGACCGTGTCCGGGTAACCGCTCACGCAGAGATAGGCGCCGTACTTCTCCAGGGTCGCCATGCTGGCCTTACCCGCCGCCGCGTCGTAGTGCACGGTGAGGGTGACCACGGCGCGCGCCGGATCGGTGCTGCACGGGCTGCCCACTCGTGCCACCGGAGGATGGACGCTTGCGCAGCCCAGCACCAAGATGCACAGCACTGCCAGAGATGTTCCCTTCGCGGACAACGAGCCCTCCTTCCTGAACTTCGTCGGTTCGCAGGTATGGTAGATCATGCACCGCCGGGAACCAACCGGCGCTCGGCGCGGAGCCTCGCGTGACCTCGACCATCCACGTCTCGACCTCCGGAAGGGGCCTCTACGACATCACGGAGCAGGTGCGCCAGGCGGTGTGCGCGCCTCGCCGCCACGACGCGCTCTGCACCCTCTTCCTCCGCCACACCTCCGCCTCCCTGCTGATCCAGGAGAACGCCGACCCGTCGGCGCGCCGGGACCTCGAGGCATGGCTCGACCGGCTGGTGCCGGAGGGCGATCCGCTCTACACGCACACGGCCGAGGGCGCGGACGACATGCCGGCGCACGTCAAGGCCGCGCTCACCGCCACCAGCCTCTCGATCCCGATCGTCGACGGTGAGCTCGCGCTCGGGACCTGGCAGGGGATCTACCTCTGGGAGCACCGCCGGCGGCCCCACCGGCGGGAGATCGTCGTGCACCTGACGGAGTGACGGCGACCGTGCGACGACTCCTCCTGGTCAGCACCTCGACGACCCACGGGACGGGCTATCTCGACCACTGCGAGGCGCAGGTGCGCGAGCTCTTCGCCGGCTGTGGCCGGATTCTCTTCGTTCCCTGGGCCCTCTTCGACCGGGACGGCTACGCGGCGACGGCGCGCGAGCGCTTCGCGGCGATGGGGCTCGAGCTCGAGTCGATCCACGGGGCGGCCGACCCGGCGCGGGCGGTCGAGGAGGCGGACGGCATCTTCATCGGGGGCGGCAACACCTTCCGGTTGCTGGCGGAGCTCCATCGCCACGATCTGCTCGGACCGATCCGCCGCCGCGTCGTCACCGGCGTGCCCTACATGGGCACCAGCGCCGGCTCGAACGTCGCCTCCCCGAGTCTCAAGACGACCAACGACATGCCGATCGTCGAGCCGCCCTCGTTCGAGGCCCTCGGCCTCGTCCCCTTCCAGATCAACCCCCACTACCTGGACCCCGATCCGGGCTCCACCCACATGGGCGAGACGCGGGATCGGCGGCTGGCGGAGTTCCTGGAGGAGAACGATCTCCCGCTGGTCGCCCTGCGCGAGGGCGCCATGCTGCGCGTCGACGGCGCGGCGCTGCGCCTGCTCGGAGCGCCGGGGGGCAAGCTCTTCCAGCGCGGCGCCGAGCCCGCCGAGCTGGCCGCCGGGGCCGACCTCAGCCACCTCCTGGCTGCCGGCGGCGGCTGAGGACCGGCGAATAGGGGCCGAGGAGCTCGCGCCGCCACCAGCGGCCCTCGCCGCGCAGGGTCCGCCAATCGGTGAAGCGATAGCGGTAGAGGCGGGCCCGGACGAGACGCGGCCTGGCGCCGTCGAAGGGGTCCGCGGCGAGCAGATCGAGCACCGCGGGCTCGGCGTCGAGGAGCCGTTCCAGGAGCCGCCCCAGCCAGGGAGTCGAGCGGTAGTCGGAAAGGGCCGCGAACCACATCTGCCAGTCCAGCCGCGGCTGATGGGGAGCGACGAAGCGAGGACGCCGATCCAGGGGGCCCGGCTTCCAGCGGAAGGGATAAGGCCGCCACTCCTCGCCGTCGAGGCTCCCTTCGATCACGATCTCCGGTCGCTCGGTCGTCATGACCGCGAACAACCCGTAGCCGTTGACGCTGCGCAAGGGCCGTACCCACTCGAGCGGAGCCAGGGCCGGCCGCGGCAGGGAACGCCAGACGCCGGTCGTCGAAGCGACCTGCAGGAGGGAGAGCGAGAAGAGGCCCGTGGCCAGGGGCAGGGTGCCTCGCCGCCATGCCGCGGAGGGCCACGGCGCCGTCCCCGGCACGGAAGCGTGGACGGGCGCGGGCCAGGAGTCGTCGTCGAGCAGGGGGAGACAGAGAAGGACGGTCAGCAGGTTGAAGTAGGTGTAGTTGCCGGTCAGGGCGATGAGCAGCTGGAGCGCCATCATCGCCAGGGCGGCCACCCGCCGGAGACGCGCCGTCGTGAAGACGAGCCACGGGACGAGGAGCTCGACGGCGAACATCGCGACGGTCGAGAGCCGATGCCACCAGGCGGGAAGCTGGTGCGCCATCCAACCGATCCAGGTCGGCAGGGGTTGGGTCACGTAGTGGACCTCGAGCGCGGTGAGTGAGCGCCAGGCGGCGTCGCCGCTGGCCAGCTTCACCCAGCCCGACGAGACCTGGAGCCGCACCACCAGCCACCAGAGGAGCCAGCGCCCCCATGGGGGCGGCTCCGGCGGATCGTCCAGGCGCAGGCGGACCGTCGCGGGCGCCACCAGGAGCGCCAGGAGCCCCGATTCGAGCAGGAGGTTGTCCCACTGGAACGCGAGGAACGCCTGCCCGGCCGTGACCAGCGAGAGCCAGAGCACCCAGAGGACGCCGAGCGTCGGCAGCGGCAGCCAGCCGAGCAACAGCGCCACCGACGCCGCGACGCCCGCGGCGCAGAGCAGATGCAGGGCGGCGTCCTCGGAGCCGAGCCAGAGCAGCGTCGGCAACCGCCAGTAGCGCTCGGCGCCGAGCAGCTCCCCTGCCCGGGCCAGCAGCTCGGTGATCGGCAAGACACCGCGCTCTCCGATCAGCCCCTCCACTTGCACCCAGAGCGAGACGAAGGCGATCAGGTAGACGAGACCCAGACCGCGGACGAAGAGGGCAGTGCCGAGGCGGTAGCTCCGCTGGGATGGTTGGTCGGCGCGATCCACTCCGGTGGCCAAGCCTACTGCCGCGGTGTTCTCTACAGCAGCCGGCGCCGCCGGCTCCGCTTGCGCTCCGGCGACTCGACGTAGGGCTTCACCCCCTCGGCCTCGCAGCGCGGCAGGGCGAGGCCCAGGGCGCCCTCGATCTCCCGCACCATCCCTTTCTCCCGCCAGGTGGCGATGGTGGAGACCGTACCCTCGCGGTCGCCGCGGGCGGTACGGCCGGCGCGGTGGATGTAGTCCTCCACCGTCTCCGGCATGTCGAAGTTGACGATGCGCTCGATGCGTGGAATGTCCAGGCCGCGGGCCGCGACGTCCGTCGCCACCAGGATGCGGTGCTCGCCCTCGCGGAACCCTTCGAGCGCCCGCAAGCGCTGGCTCTGGCTGCGATCGGAGTGGATGCGATCGACCGGATGGCCCTCGAGCTCCAGTTGCCGGGAGGCCCAGTCGGCATCGACCTTGCGCCGCATGAAGACGAGGGTGCTGCCGGTGTCGCCGGCCAGGATGGCGAGCAGACAGGCCTTCTTGTCCTCCTCCGCCACCAGGTAGAGCTCGTGCCGGATGCCCGCGGCGGCGCCGCCCGCCGGCCGCAGGTCGACGAACACCGGATCGCGCATGAAGCGGCGCGCCAGGCGCTCGATCGCCGCCGGCATCGTCGCCGAGAACATCGTCGTCCTCCGCCCCGCCGGCAGACGTTCCAAGATCGAGTTGATCTGGGGCAGGAAGCCGAGATCCAGCATGTGGTCGGCCTCGTCCAGCACCAGCTCCTCCACCCGCGATGGATCGAGCGTGCGCCGATCCAGGTGGTCCAGGAGCCGACCCGGAGTGGCGACCACGAAGCAGGGCTTGCGCCGCAATGCCTGGATCTGGGGACCGATGGCGAGCCCACCCACCACGGCCACGCTGGCCAGTCCCGCCTCCCCCGCGACGGTCGCGAGGAACCGCTGCGTCTGGAGGGCGATCTCGCGGGTCGGAGAGAGCATGACGGCGCGCGTGCCCTCGGTCCGGGCCAGGCGCTCGAGCAACGGCAGGCAGAAGGCCGCCGTCTTGCCGGACCCGGTCTCGGCCAAGCCCACCACGTCGCGGTCGGTGAGGGCTACGGGAATCACCTTCTCCTGGATCGGCCACGGCCTCGTGAACCCCGCGCGGGCCACGGCACGCAGGCCGACCTCGCCGAGCCCGAGGGCGGCGAAGGACCGGAGCGAGGACTCGCCGCCTGCGACCTCCTCGCGTGCCGCGCCCGAGCGCTCCCCTTCCTCGCGTGCCACCTCGACGTGACCGGGCCGGCCACCGGTCCGGTCCACCGGCCCGTCGGCCCCCGCCTCCGCGGAATCCGCCCGCTGCTCGAGATCGGGCGGCGACGCCGTGGCAGGCGAGGCGACCGCGGCCGGCACCGCCGCAGCCGGCGAGCGCGACACGCCCGGGGCCGCCGTCCTTCCGTCCTCCGCCGCCACCGAAGGAGCCGCTCCCCGCGCCTCTACTAGCACGACCTTCGCCGGATCGGCCACCAGCAGGATCTGCAGGTCCATCACGTTGGTGCCGGTCGGGCCGGTGACCACCAGGTCTCCCAGGGCCTCGAAGAAGCCGTGGCTGTCGTTGTGCGCGAGGGCCTTCCGGGGATCGACGCCGAGGTCCTGCGCGCGCTCGAGGGTGTCGCCGAAGGCCAGCGCCCCGGCGGCGTCGGTCGGCCCGTCGACGCCGTCGGTGCCGATCGAGCCGAGGATCGCCGGCAGGCCGGCGAGACCCTCGACGGCACCTAGGGCCAGCTCCTGGTTGCGGCCTCCCGATCCGTACCCGCGCACCGTCACCGTCGTCTCGCCGCCGGCCACGACGCAGGCCGGCGGGGTCACCGGCGCGCCGCTCGCCACCACTTCGCGGGCGACGGCGGCCAGCACGCCGCCCGCCGCTCGGGCCTCTCCTGTGAGCTGGGTGGTCAGGACCAGGGTCTCGTAGCCGCGCCGCTCGGCCTCCGCCGCGGCGGCCTCCACCGCCGGGCGATTGCCCCCGACCAGCCGGCTGTCGACCGACAGGAAGCAGGGGTCCCCGGGCTTTGGAGTCTCGTCGAGCTCGCCGTCGCGGCCGCGCCTCAGGTGCTCGCGCACGCGGCTCGGCAGCTCCCGCCAGACGCCCCACCTCTCCACGACCTCGAGGGCGTCGGCGTAGGTGGAGGGATCGGCCGTGAGCGGACCGGACGCGATGACGTCCAGTCGATCTCCGACGACGTCCGAGAGCACCAGCTCGAGCGTGCGGCCGGGCGCGCCGCGACGGGCGAGCTGGCCTCCCTTGACCCGGTCGAGATGCTTGCGCAGGGTGTTGAGGTCGTCGATCGATGCTCCGGCCGCCAGCAGGATCTCCGTCGTGCTGCGCAGGTCGTCCAGCACGAGGCGCCCCGCCGGCCAGGTGAGGAGGGCCGAGCCGCCTCCGGAGAGCAGGAAGAGCAGGACATCGTCCGCTCCGAGGCGGTCGAGCCGGTCCACGACCTCGTGGGCCGCAGCCACCGACGACTCGTCCGGTACCGGATGCCCGGCGGTGCGCAGACGGAATCCGCCGGGGGCCCGGGGCGGCCCGGGCGCGGTGGTGACGATGAGCCCGCTCGCGAGCCGGTCTCCGAGGGCCGCCGCCGCCCCGTCGGCCATGCCGACCGCCGCCTTGCCGACCGCCACGACGTGGACGCTCGGCGCCCCGGTCAGCTCCCGGGCGACCGCCTCCGTCACGCGTGGCCCAGGTCGCGCCGCCTCCAGCGCCCGCTCGACGCAGGCCAGGAGGTCCTCCTTGAGGGTCCGGTGCCAGCTCATCGGTCGGCCCGCCGCCGCCGGTAGGCCTCGGTCTCGTAGACCTCGGGGTTGACCGGGTTCGGCGCCGGCTCCCCGCGCAGGTGAGCGAGCGCGTTCTCCGCCGCCATCGTCGCCATCCGGCCCCGGGTTCCCCGCGTGGCGCTCCCCACATGCGGCAGGAGCACCACGCCCGGCGCCTCCGCCAGTCCGGGAGCCATGGCCGGCTCGTCCTCGTAGACGTCGAGGCCGGCGCCGGCGATCCAGCCCTCGGAGAGGGCCCGAACCAGCGCCGCCTCGTCGACGATGTCGCCCCGCGCGGTGTTGACGAGAACGGCTGTCGTCTTCATCCGGCGCAGCTCCACCTCCCCGATCAGATGCCGCGTCTCGGGGGTCACCGGCGTGTGCAGGGTGACGAAATCGCTGCGTTCGAGCAGCTCGTCCAGCTCCACCCACTCGGCCCCCGGCTCGGCCTCGACCGGTGCGCGGCTGCGGGTATGGACGAGGATGTCCATCTGGAAGCCGGCCGCCCGGCGCGCCACGGCGCGTCCGATCCGGCCGAAGCCGACGATCCCGAGCGTCTTGCAGCGACCGATCGCACCCGGTCCCACGTCCGCCCCGAGGAGGAGGTTGGGTCCCCAGAGCTTGTAGCGTCCCTCGACCTGGTACCGGTGGGCCTCGGGGATCCGGCGGGCCACGGCGAGAAGCAGGGCCCAGGTGAGGTCGGCGGTCGTCTCGGTGAGCACGCCCGGTGTATTGCTCACCGGGATTCCGAGCCGGGTGGCCGCGCCGACGGCGATGTTGTCGTGGCCGACCGCCATCTGCGCGACGCCGAGGAGGGCGGGATTGGCCTCCAGCAGCTCGTCGTCGAGGCTCTCGGTGAGCAGCGAGAGGAGGACGTCGCACTCCTCGACGCCGGCGACGAGCCGGGCCCGCGGGATCGGGCTCTCCTCGTCCTCGTGCCCGACCACGACCCGGGCGCCTCCCTCGGCGAGGAGGACGAGCCCGGGCTCCGGGATCAACCGCGAGACGAAGACCGTGCCCGCCGTCACGACCTCTCCCAGAGCCGTTCGTCGTCGAGGAAGGCAGCGAAGCCGTCGGCGTCGGCGGCCGCACGCTCGATCCGGCCCACCCCGTCCTTCAGTCGCTCGAGGCTGGCGGCGATCGAGAGCCGCAGGAAGTGCTGTCCCTCGGCGCCGATCTTCCCGAAGGAGTTGCGGTCCATGGTGGCGACACCGTGCCGGTAGAGCAGGAACATCTGCAGCATGCCGGCCGGGCTGGTGCGTCGCTGGGCCCCGGGCGCCAGGCCGGCGTAGGCCTCGAAGACCCCGAGACGGCGGCAGACGCCCTCGACGTTGGGGAAAACGTAGAAGGCGCCCTTCGGGCTCTGGCAGCGCACGCCGTCGATTGCCTCGAGCGCCGGGACCACCCAGTCGCGGCGGCGCTCGAACGCCGCGACCATCGTCGCCACCGCCTCGGCGGAGCGCTCCCGATCCAGCGCCGCGATCCCGGCCCGCTGGACGAAGGGCGGCACGCAAGAGACCGTGTTGATGTTGAGCTGCTTGAAGCGCAGCGCCTCCTCGGCAGTGGGGAGGACCGCGTAGCCCAGCCGCCAGCCGGTCATCGCGAAGCCCTTCGACATGCCGGAGACGAGCACCGTCCGCCCCTCCATGCCGGGCAGCGAGGCGATCGAGTGGTGGGACTCACCGTCGAAGAGGATGTCCTCGTAGATCTCGTCGGAGTAGATCCGGACCTCGGGGTGACAGCGCTCGCGGACCACGTCGGCGACCTCGGCGAGCAAGCCCTCCGGCAGCACGCCGCCGGTGGGGTTCGAGGGCGAGCAGAGGATGACCAGCTTGGTGCGCTCGGACAGGTTTCCGGCCAGATCCTCGGCGGTGAAGGCGAAGCCGCTCTCCTCGGAGAGCATCAGCGGACGCGGTCGGGCGCCGACGAAGCCGACCCACGACTCGTAGATCGGAAACCCCGGGCTCGGGTAGACGACCTCGTCCCCCGGCTCGACGTAGGTCAGGAACGCGTAGCCGATCGGAGGCTTGGCCCCCGGCGTGACGATGACGCGCTCGGAGCCCACCGCGAGTCCCCGCGTCGCCGAGACGGTCCCGGCGATCGCCTCGCGCAGCTCGACGAGTCCGGCCGGGTCGCAGTAGTGCGAGTCCCCCGCCAGGATGGCGTCGATCGCCGCCCGGTTGACGTGGTCGGGGCTGTCGAAGTCCGGCTCGCCGAGGTTCAGGCGCACGACGTCCATGCCACGCTCGACGCAGCGCTCGATGTCGGCTCCGAGACGGAAGGCGTTCTCGGTGCCGAGGGACTCCATCCGGCTCGCGACGAGGCGGCTCATCCCCCGACCCTCCGGCGCCTAGGCGTTCGATCGCTCGAGATAGCTGCCGTCCTCGGTGGCGATGCGGATGCGGTCCCCGATCTTGATGAACGGGGGCACCTGGACCTCCAGCCCGGTCTCGATGGTAGCGGGCTTGGTGACGTTGGTCGCCGTGTTGCCCATGTTCGGGTTCTCGATCGTGTCGACAACCTCGAAAACCATCTTCTGCGGCAGCTCGACGCCGATCGCCTTGCCCTCGTAGAGGGTGACGTCGGCCTCCGTGTTGGGGAGCAGGAAGCGCGCGGCGTAGCCGATCAGCTCTCCCGGCACGGCGAGCTGCTCGTAGCTCTCGTTGTCCATGAAGACGTAGCTCTCTCCGTCCTGGTAGAGGTACTGCATGGTCTGGACGGTGACGTCGGCCGTCTCCATCTTGGTACCGGCCCGCACCGTGTGATCGATCACCTTGCCGGTGACGATGCCCTTGAGCTTGAAGCGCACGAACGCGCCGCCCTTGCCCGGCTTGTGATGGGCACGCTCGAGGACGGTGTAGAGCTCACCGTCGTGAAGCAGCTTGGTGCCCGGGCGACAGGCGTTGGCGTCGATGGATCCCATGAAACAATTCCCTCCTCGTCGAGCCTGTCATTGTGTCCAACACGACCCTACCGGAGCAAGCTCGGGCCCTCGCCGGCTCGGAGGGAGGCGACCGGCCGGCGCCGCGACGGGCGCGGCCCGGAGCCCTCCTCGCGCCGCTCCTCGCAACCCTTGCCGCGATCTGCTGCGGCCCCGACGGCGTCCCCGACGGCCCGCCGGGCAGCC
>Ga0302046_10001455_pt1 | contig 22164 bp, 13 predicted proteins | sample RVTome_11_FD_200261 | JGI IMG/M metagenome (GOLD analysis project Ga0302046, IMG submission 200261) | Soil microbial communities from uranium-contaminated site in the Upper Colorado River Basin, Wyoming, United States - RVT147D111 (version 2) ...
CGCCGCCCGCGAGCCTCGCCGCGGCGCTCGCGGCGTTGCCTGCGCCGCTGTCGGAGGAGACCTTCTTCCACGCGTTAAACGGGGTCAACGGCGCCAACAGGGGCGTGTACACCGTCGGCAACGCCCAGGCCGGCACGCAGGCGATGGTGGTGACGATCAGCATCACCGTGCCGGGGGACGCGACCGGAGGGCCATTGCCGCCGCCGGGCAATCCCGACACCTTCGTCGTCGACAGCTTCTTCGACGTGTTCTTCGACATCGACGTCCCGGGTGTCGGCCCCGGCGGGGCCAACGACGCGCCGGGTTCCGTTACCGAGGTGGAGACCGAGATCGTGGCTCTGGAACTGACCTCGGTCGACCCCACCGACATCGATGAGCGCCTCTGGTACAACCAGTACAACCTCGGGAGTACCAGCCTCACGCTCAACGAAGCGAGCATTCCGCCCGCGGTGCTGCGGTCGCTGGACAGCGTCGATACGGTGGTCCGGCGAGACGGCCCCGATTCCCCCCTTGTCCTGAACGACGACGCGCTCGGGACCGGCCTGTTCGATCTCAACGGCCCGCCGTCGATCTGCGGCGCCGACCCCGGCGCCCCGCTGTGCTCTCAGGTGGGCGGCATCTTCAGCAACGGCGTCGACCTGCTCAACCGCTGCGCCGGCAGCGACTCGCCGATCTGCACCGAGCTCCTCAGCCTGGATCTGATGGGAGCTCCGGGGACGCACGTCATCATCTTGGATGGCTTCGGTGACGCTGCGGGCGACGGCCTCTACACGCTGCAGATCACCGAGTCCGCCGTCGATATGTGCAACTCCGAGGATCCCCCGGCGGCGGAGTGCGATGGCCTGCTGAGCTTCACCGGCGCGCTGCTCGACTTCAACCGTGTCTGCGATGGGAGCACGTCGGAGCTGTGCGATCTGAACCGCCCGGGAGACCTCGACCTCAGCGGCCTGCTCGGCCTGTACGAGCCCGTCCGGCCAGCGGAGGGCGCTACCGAGGTCGACGAGCGCGCGCGGATCAATCCCAAGTCGGTCGAGTCGTCGGGCGGTGACCGCGACACCGACTGGTACTCCTTCGAGCTCGAAAACCCCCCGGTGTTCACGATCGAAACGAGTCCGCCACCGGCCGGCGCCTTCGATACCGAGATCTGGTTGTTTGAGCTCCAGAGCTTCGCCCCCTGCGGCGACGACCCGTTGCTGGCCAATTGCGGCGCCGCCGGCCAGGTGTTCACCGGCGTCAGTGACCTGCTGGAGACGTGCTCGCAGCAGGACTCGCCGGCATGCAACCTGTTCAGCACCCTCGGGCCCGAGCTACCCGCTCCGGGCGACTACACAATCTTCAGGGTCCTGTACGACGATCCCTTGGGCGCGGGATCCGACCTGGGTCCCTATACCCTCCACATCGACATCGACACCGTCGTTACCTGCACCGGCGCCCCGCAAACGCCCGGCTGCTCGCAGGTCATCGAGATCGTCGACGGCATCTACGACTACAACACAGGTTGCGACGCCAACCCGAGCCCGGTTTGCATCGACGGCGCCCTGGGCCTGCCCGAGGCCGGCACCGCGCTGGGGGACCTGTTCATCGCCAACGGGTCCGGCGAAGCCGGCAGCATCCTCGACGACGGCCCCTACCGCATCCGGCGCGCTCCGGACGGGCACTTCCTGATGCGCGACGGCGATGGCCGCGTCTTCACCATCGCGAGAATGCCGCCGATGGCCCCGCCCGACTGGGTTCCCAGCCTCATCGAGCTGACGCCGGACAGCAGCGACCCGAGCAAGACCGTGCTTGCCGGCGACGACGGGACGCGCATCGTGATTCCCGCCCCCGGCGTCGAGCTCGTCGATATCAACGACAACCCCGCCGGCATTGCCACTACGCCGGAGGAGATGGCCGCCGCCGCCAGCGGCGAGGGGGCGGGCCTGGTGGGGCTGATCACCTCCACGGGCGGCTCAACGGGCGCGGTATTCGACATCCGCCTCCTCAACCTGGGCAAGCCGGCGGTGGTCGAGGGAGACGCCATCTTCGAGCCGCTCAGCAGCGAGGAGGCCGGCGCCGTGCGCAACTCCCTGGCGAGCCTGCTGGGCGCGGCGAACTCGGTGACCAACGCCCCGGGCACGGCCTACTGCGTGGAGCAGAGCAAGGCCGTGCCCAGCGCGGGCGAGCTTTTCCGCCTCGCCAACACCGGCAAGGCGCAAGAGCTCGCCTTCGCCCAGCAGGTGCTCGCCGGCGCGCGGGCCGTGGAAGCCGCCGGGCTGCTCAATCCCGACAGCGACCCCACCGCCTACGCCCACTCGACGCGCCAGTGGGGCATCTGGACGGTGGAGAAGGGCTACGACAAGGAAAGCTTTACCAGGAGCTTTCTCGAGCACACCCGCAAGGCGCTCGAGGATGCCGGCGCGCAATGGACACCGGAGATCGAGGACGCGGTGCGCGGCCTCCTCGACAACCGCTGGGACGACATCCAGCAGGTGCTCGAAGCCGCCGGGTTGGCCCCGGCCAACGCCGCCGCGGCCGTCGCCGCGCACGCCGCGCCGGCGGCATCGTTCGCCTTGCCGCTCGCCGGTTTCATCGCCGCCGCGGCCGGCTTCCCGATGAGGTCCTTCCGCCCCGGTGATCGATGAGCGAGCGATCAGGAAGGTAGCCGCGCCGCGAGCTGGTAGCTGGGATCGTGCGCGGCCGAGATCGCACAGAGAGCGGCCCGCCGGGATCGTGCGAGGAACGGGCGGCCCGGGCCTGGACGCTGCTAGCGCACCGCCGCCGTCTCGAGAATGCGAGTGATGTTCTGCCAGCGCGCCGGCGCGGCGCCGCGCACCACGTCGTCGAACTGGCCCGTCCACTGATTGCCGGTGGCTTCGACCTGCTTGCGCGTGTGCTGCACGAAGGCGTCGGTGAAGCCGCCCTGGTCGAGGCCCTCTTCCCTGGCCCATATCGCCCACTGGGTGATGGAGTGGAAGTAGGCGGCCGGGTTGCTGTCGGGCGGTAGCAGGCCGAGGTCGTTGAGCTGCTTGGCGGCGTCGAGCACGTTGCGGATGGGGGCGAACTGCTCCTGCAGCCCCTTGGGGGCGAGCTGGAACATCTGGTCGGCCACCGGCGGCAGGCGCAGGAACTCCAGGCAGTATGCATCGAGCTGCGCGCTGACCGGGTTCTGCGGCATGATCCGCTGGAGTTGCTGCTGCACGATGCGCTGCGCCTCTTCCTTGAGCGGCTCGACCACCAGCCCCTTGACGTCGATGTCCATGGGCTCGTCGCCGTTGTTGAGAACGTGGGCGGTGAAGGCCTCGCCGGTGGAGCTGCCGACGTTGGTAAGGAACATCTGCAGCGGGCTGCCCTGCGCCGCGCTCGACGCGATGGCCGAGGGAGTCGGCGCCGCGGCCGTGGCCGGCGGGCTCGTGGGGGCCGGCCCGTTCGCGACCGAACGTACCACCGCGCGCCGCCCTGACGGCGGCGGCGTGCCGCGCCATATCGCGTCCTCGCGCCGCACGGAAGCGTTCAAGCCACGGAACGAGAACACCTGGCGGACGGCGCTCCATAGCGACGGCGGCTCGGGAACGGGAGGCGCCGGAACAGGATGCCGCCCGGCCGGCGCGGTGAGTTGGATCCGCACGACGATCATCAACTGTACGGTCGGATCGCGACCGCCGGGAACCGAGATGTATGGATCGGGGTTGTCGAGCGGCTGAAAGCCCGTGAATCCAAAGGAGCCGGCCGGCGCAGCGCTGGCATCACCGCCGATGTAGGGAACGATGGGCTGGCCTTCGTTGCCGCCGACGAAGATGTTCGGCATGTTCGTCGGATCACTCGGGTCGCCGCCGGTGAATAACGGCCGAAACACGATCGGCTCCCCCGCGGCACCGCCCGCGGGGTCCGGATCGGTCGCCGGGTCCGGCTCGCCGGCACCCGCGTCGCTCGCCACGAACTTCAATTGATTGTTGAACAAGACGAACTCGCGGACGTCCGCGTCACCGACCCGGCCACCGCCCTGGAAGGAGTTGTCCATGTGGGTATAGAAAATGCCGAGGTACTCCGTGGAACCGACGTTCGGCTCACCGCGATCGGTCACCGGCGCGTTCGGATCGTCAGGGGGCGGCGTCCCCGGCCCCGGGGGCAAACCCGTCACGGTTACCTCCTGTCCGGGGTCGTACGCGCCGCTGAACACGATCACCCGCGACGGCTCGTCGAGGTTCGTGAAGGAATTATCCATCTGGCGATAGAAGATCATCGGTGTGGTGGTGTCCGCGGGCACCGGCGTCTGGCGATCGACGACGGGCGTATCGACGCCGAAGTTTTCCAGCATGTTCGTCAGCGACGAGCAGATGCCGCCGCCGCCGCTGCAGGCGTCGGACGTCACCGCCGCAGTGCACGCAGCGCTGTCCAGGCAGCCCGCGCTGGCGGCCTGCAAGGCGCCGCAGCCGGGGGCGCCCGGGTCGGCGGCGCAGATGTCGGTGATCTGGCCGGTGATCGCCTCGCGCGGGACGTTGGGGAAACAGGCGACGCCCTGGACGTCGCAATCGGGCAGCGCCGGCCGCAGCCCGTCGCAGGTGGCATCGTCGCCCGGCGCCGCGCCGTCGCACATCTTGGTGATGTTGAGCCAGCCGAGCTCGGGGACGCTGGCGCCGCAGGCGGGGCCGAGCACGTCGTTCATGCAAGCGCCGGAGACGACGTAGGGCTCCCGCGGCACCTCGCCCTGCCCCGTGCCCGCCGCAGCAGCGGCGATCAGCAAGGCGAGCATGACGGCTGCCGCCAACGCCAGTCGGGAGTGGTTCGGGAACATCTTGCACCGGGTCGTTCGGGGTAAGAAGTCGGGAACAGATGGTAGACGGCGCATCAGCGTCGCTCCAACACCTTGGCGAGGTTCTCCCGCGCCCGGCTGTAATCCGGCCGGATGCGCAATGCCTCGCGAAAGTGCGGCACGGCATCGTCGACGCGCCCGCTCTTCCATAGGGCCACCGCCAGGTTGTTGTGGGCGCGGGCGAAATCGGGGCGCGCGAAAAGCGCCTGCAGATAGGCGGTGACGGCCTCTTCCGTGCGGCCGGCGTCGGCCAGCGTCGTGCCGAGGTTGTCGTACGCCTCGGCGTAGCCCGGCCTGGCAGCCACGGCCCGGCGGAAGGAATCGAGCGCGGCGTTCGTGTCGCCGCGGGAGGCGAGCAGCAGGCCGAGGTTGTTGAGGGCCTCGGCGAAGTCGGGCTCGAGGCGCAGCGCCGCGCGGTAGCTCGCCTCGGCCTCCGCGCCGCGTCCGAGCCGGGCCAGGGCCGCGCCCAGATCGTTGTGCCCGGCGGGGACGGCGGGGTCGATTGCGATCGCGACGCGGTACGCGGCGAGCGCTTCGTCGTGACGGACCAGCCCCATGAGCGCGGCGGCGAGATTGCGATGGGCCACCGCCAGCGATGGATCCAGATCGATGGCCCGCCGGTAGGCGTCGAGGGCGCCGCCCAGGTCACCCCTGGCCGCGAGTACCCGACCGAGCACGTCATGCGCCGCCGCCAGCTCGGGGTCGTTTTCAAGCGCTTTCTTCACGTTCCGCCGCGCCGCCTCGAGGTCGCCGCGTTCGAGAAACGCCATCGCCAGGTTGGCGTGGGCATACGCCAGCAGCGGCCTGCGAGCGAACACGGACTCGGTGAAATCGAAGATGTTGGCGATCGCCGCCTCGAAGTGACGCTGCGCCGCGCCCCACTCGCCGCGCGACGCCAGCAGCATCCCCAGGTTGTTGTGGGCGCTCGACAGGCGCGGGTCGACGCGCAGCGCGGTCTCGTAGCTGTCACGCGCGGCGCGCGCGTCACCGAGCCGGAAATGCGCCACCCCCAGGTTGGTGTGCGCCCACGCATAGCCGGGATCGAGACGAACGGCCTCCGTGAAGCTCGCCAACGCGGCTTCCACCCGCTCGTCCTCCCCCAGGAGCGTGCCCAGGTTGTAGTGGGCGCGCGCGTTCTGCGGTCGCTTCTCGACCACGTCGCGCCACATGGCCTCGGCGCTGCCGTAATCGAGGTTGCGACGGAACGTCACGCCGCCGAAAACCACGATGGCCAGGCTGAGAGTCAGGACGGCGAAACGCCGGCGCGCGGCGGGAACGGGCGCCAGCCCGCACCTCTCCGCGTGGTTCGTCGGGACGGCGTGGAACGGGCCGAGGACGGTTCCTGTCCAGACCGCCAGGACGGCGAGCGTCACCAGCGCCGCGAGCGGCAGGTACATGCGGTGCTCGACGACGGGGTCGGCGAGCGGGATGACGCTCGAGCTCACCGCCAAGGTCAGGAAGAACGCCGCCGCCACGAAGCCGGTGCGCGGATGCCGGCGCGCGGCCCAGGCCGTCGCGGACAGCAGGCCGAGCACAACCAGGGCCGGCAGGGCCACCTGCGAGAAGACGCGAGCCACCGGCCACATGTAGTCGAACACCAGCGGATGCGGCCACACCGCGAGTCGGATGTAGTGGAGCACCGCCTCGGCCTGCGTCATCAGGTACTGCAGCGAGGTCACGGCGCCGGGCTCGAGGGGGGCGAGCTTGACTCCCTGCACGGTGGGAATGCGCCGCTGACCGGTGAGCGAGGCATAGGCGCTGGCGAACATGTACAGGGTGGGCAGCCCGGCGAGCCAGCGCGCCAGCACCAGCGCCGGCGGAGCGACCACGAAGACGCCGTACACCGGCCAGCGTTCGCGCAGGCTGCGGCGCAGGGATCCGGTGACGAACGCGCGATCGTACAGCAGCAACAGCAACGGGGCGGTGGCGACGATCTCCTTGCTGCCGAGACCGAGCGCGAAGGCCGCGAGCGACGCCGCATGCCAGCGCGCGCCGCCCGCCTGGACGCCGCGCAGGAAGCAGTACAGCGTCAGCAAGTAGAACAGCGACGCGAGCGATTCGGAGCGCTGGACGATGTACGTCACTGCCTGCGTGTTGAGCGGGTGCACCACCCAGATCGCCGCCACCGCCAGGGCGATGCCGTCGGCCGCCTCGCGCAGGTGCCCGGGAATCGAAGCGAACGACAGCGAGCGCCGCACGACGCCGAACAGCGCCAGCGCGGCGAGCAGGTGAATGGCGAGGTTGACCAGGTGCCACGACCAGGTCGCCAGCCCGCTGATCGCGTAGTTCACCGCAAACGAGAAGAAGACCACCGGGCGCAAGGTCTCCGATACCGCGCCCCAGATCGGCCACAGCCGATGCAGGTCGCGATTCAAGACAATCCACGGCTCGTCGTCGAACAGGAACACGCCGCCGAAGCTGCTGGCGTACGCCAACCCGCCCGAGCAAAGGATCAGCGCCGGTAGCCACCAGCGGAGCGGCGCTGCTGTCGGGGTCGCGGCAACCTGGGCCGCGGCATCGTCGCTCATGGTGTCCGTACCTGGATCTGGTCGCCGTCTGGGGTGCTCGCGCCGACCATGGAGTGCAAGCGTAACCGCGCGCCTCGTCTCTTCGAAAGCCCCGGATCTACGTGAACGGGCGTGCGGCAGCGCCGAGCCCGCGCCGGCCGAATCGGCTACTCGGCGCTTGGCTACGCCCCCCTCGCCGAGATCCACGCCGCCCAGGGACGCGAGGACGACGCGCGCACCCACCGCGAGGCGGCGGCACGCCTCTCGGGCGGCCGCTGATGGAAGCGCTGTTGGTGATCCTGGCCGCGGTTGCAGCAGTGATCTCGGCCCTGACTTATCCCCTGCGCCCCAAGGGCACGGTCACGGTTTCCATCACCGTGGCCATTATCGGTGCTCATTGTGCGAACGGCTCGACGATGCGATAGCGGACGACGAGCCGCTCGCCACTGTCCTGATCCTCGGCGAGGGCGTAGACGAAGTCGCCGAGGGATACATGCCATAAGGGCAGATCCGTCGTGCCGGAGTACAGGAGCCCGCCCTCGCTCGAGTACACGTCGACGGGTTTCGGGGCGGGCGGCGCTTGTCTCTCCACCTTGCCGGCTGGTGCCCTTTCGCCGGGTCCGCCGGCGACGACACGCTCATCCGTGGGATAGACCCACAGGTGGCCGTGTCCGTCGACGCGGATGGCGTCGATGGCGGGGAGGAGCTCGTCCCAGGTGAAATCGGAGCGGCTCGACGCGCGATCGGTTCGCTCTACTCGATCGTCGATCTCCCTGATCTGGAACGGGGGCATGGGCAGTGACGCTCGCAATGCCCAGCGAGGCTCGCCCGATGGCGCCAGGGCGAGCACTTGATACTCGTCGCCGGCGGCGAGATAGAGGGCGCCGCTGCGGGCGATCGCGAAGCGGGGCTGATCGTCACCGCTGTCCACGGCGATGTCGACGTGGTTGTAGCCGTCGGCGAAGTCATCGGAAACGTTGGGCCCCTGACGGATCTCTACCCGGCCGCGGATGGGAACGTCGCTGATCCGCGCGATTTGTTCGCCCGCCAGGGTGAACTCCGCGGTGACGTTGCGCGGGAAAGGAACCTCGGGCTCGCCGCTCTGCGATTGGGTACCGACGCTTCCGCGCGACGAGCCGACCTCGGGCTCCTCGCCGAGCGCGGCGATCAGCGTGCCGCGCTCCGAACCGCGAACGACCTCCGGCCGAAACCGGCGACCGTGGGCATGGTCCTCGAGATGATCGCCTGCGAGGCTCCAGGCGCTCAGCCGCCCGGCGACCCGATCGTTGACCACGATGGAGTCGCCCACCAGCGCGATCCAGTCGGGGAGCATGAACTCTCCCGGCCCCTGCCCTTGCCGGCCGAACGAGCCCCGCAACGACCCCTCGGCATCGAACACCGTCACGCGATGGTTACCGGCCTCCAGGACGAACATCCGCCCCTCGGGATCGACGACGAGGTCGCGGGCCCCGTAAAACCCGTCGAACCCATCGACGCCGTCTCCCGCGTTCGCACCGATCACCAGGTCCCGGACGAGCTCGATCCGATCGCCACCGCGCGCCTCGAGCGGCACGACCTCGTACTCCATGATCGGCGTCCCGTCCGCCACCGGGATCGTCCAGTCGGCGAGCTCGTGCGGTTCCGAGCAGGCGTAGCCGACAACGGCGAGGATGCCGAGCAGCGTGCGCAGGGTCCATTTGCTTCGCGACGCCGCGTTCATCCGACGAACAAACGGATCGTTCGAAGTCATCAAGGCCTTTTTCTAACACGATTCGACGCCGCAAGGCGACGCCCGCCCTATGGGACGATCAATCGGTCAGGAGTGCCTCGACGGGATCGACCTTCGCCGCCCGCCGACCGGGCAGGTAACAGGCGCCGAGGGCAACGAGCGCCAACAGGCCGCTGACGGCGGCCAGCGTCAGCGGGTCGGTGGCGCTGACCTGGAACAGGAACGGCTCGATCCAGCGGGCGACGTACAGCGACAAGGCGAGGCCCGCGGCGCTGCCGGCGCCGACGAGGAACATGCCACGGCCGACCACGAAGCGCACCAGCTCGGCATCGCCGGCGCCGAGCGCCTTGCGCACGCCGATCTCGCGCACCTGCCGGCGCACGTGGTAGGCGAGGACGCCGGAGACCCCGAGCGCCGACATCAGCGCGGTCAGCGCCGCGAACACTCCCAGGAGGATCGTCCACTGTCGCGGCTCGGCGACCGCCGCCGACAGGCGCTCTTCCATCGTCGCCACTTGCACGGGCAGCTCGGGATCGATGGCGCGCAGGCGCTCGCGCAGCGGAGCGATCACGGTTTCCGGCCGCCCCGCCGTGCGCACGACCAGGCTCAACGAGCGCAACCAGCGCCCGGTGGCCGGCTCGAAGACGACCTCTCCGTGGCTGGTGAGCCCGTCGTACTTGAGGTCGCCGATCACCCCGACGATGGTGTTGGGCTCGCAGGCATAGCAACCCCCGGAGACGAGCTGCTTGCCGAGGGCGCTCTCATCGGGGTAGTAGCGCTCCGCCCAATCTTGGGTGACGACGAGAACCGGCGGTCCATCGGCGTCGGCGTCCGTGAACCAGCGGCCCTCGATCAGCGGCACACCGAGGGCCGCGAGGAAGCCCGGGTCGGCCGCCGACCAGGGCGCCTGCGGTTGGCTCGCACCCGACGGGACGGGCTTGTCGATGAGGTCGAAGTTGTTCGTCGCGCCGAACGTGTCCGGCGGCAGCCCGGCCACGGCGCCGACGGCGATGACGCCGGGGACCTCCAGGACGTCCTGCTCGAGCTGCTCCCAGAAGCTCACCAGGTTGCCCAGTTCGGGATAGCGCTGCTCCGGAAGGCTGATCGTGGCGGCCACGACGCCGCCGGGATCGAACCCGGGATCCACCGCTTGCAGGCGGGCGAAGCTGTTCAGCAACAAGCCCGCCGCCACCAGCAACGGCACGGTGAGGGCGAACTCGAGGGCGATGAGGGATCCCTGGAAGCGCCGGGTCGACGGCGACGCGGTTGCCGTGCGCGCCACGCCCATCGATGCGGCGGTGCGGCCGAAGCCGAACAAGAGCTGGGCGGCGGCGAGCAGCAAGGTCGAGGCGACGACGATCGCGGCGACGAAGGCGACGGCCCGCAGATCGACGCCCACCTCGGCGAGGCGCGGCACCGAGAGACCGGTGGCGCGGAAGCCGCGCACGGCAACCGCCGCGATGGCCAGGCCGCCCAGACCGCCGGCCGCCGACAGCACCAGGCCCTCGGCGAGGACGGCGCTCGCCAGCCGCTCGGGGCTCGCCCCCAGGGCGGCGCGCACGACGAGCTCCCGGCGACGGCTCGAGGCGCGGGCCAGCATCAGGTTGGCGACGTTGGCGATCGCCACCAGCAGGACGAGCGCGACGGCCCCGAACACGAGGGCGAGGCGGCGGCCGGTGTCGCCGAGCACGATCTCGCGCAGCGGATAGGGGGTGAGCCTGGCCTCCTCGTCCTGGAAGCTGGACGCCCATTGCGTGAACAGCCCGCGGCTGACGGTCTCGAGCTCGGCGGCGGCATGCTCCAGCGTTCGCCCGTCGGCGAGCCGCGCGAACACCTGCAGGCCGAACGGCCCGCGGCGCGACGGGGTCGGCATCGGCAAGGGCACCCAGGCCTCGGCCCCGTAGACGACCCGTTCGACGCCCGGCGCCAGCACGCCGACGACGGTATGGGGAACGCCGTCGAGCGTCACCGGGCGACCGATCGGGTCGATGCCGGCGCCGAAGTACCGTTCCGCGAAGGCATGCCCGAGAACCGCGACCGGCGGCGCCCCGACCTCGTCCTCGCCTTCCAGGAACGTGCGCCCGCGCGCCGCCTGCACGCCAAACGTCTCGAAGAACCCGGCCGTGACCCGGGCGGCGCGGACGTGCTCGGGACGCTCCGCCCCGGTGGCGGCAAGCTCGGCGATCCGCAGCGCGGCGATCGACGCGAAGCTCTCGTGCTGCTCGCGGAGGCCGTTCCAGTCGGCCACCGACAACGTCAATCGAAAGGTGGATGAGTTCCTCAGGTAGAGCCATGCGAGCCGATCCGGCTCGCGGTACGGCAGCGGCGCGATCAGCACCCCATTGACCAGCGAGAACACGGCGGCGTTGGCGCCGATCGCCAGGGCCAGGGTCACGATCACGGTCAGCGAGAAGGAAGGCCGTTGCCGCAGCAACCGCATCGCCAGCCGCAGATCGCGGCCGAAATGAGCGAGCGCGGTCAGCGACGCGGCGAGGTACTCGCGCGGCAGGGAAACGATCAGGTCGAGGCCGATCTCGGCGGCAAGAGACAAGACGCGCAGCGGCAGCGGCCGGCCGCGCAGCTCGTCGCGGCGCTGCCGGAAGTGACCGAGCATGTCGGCCGCGTAGCGGCGCCGGAAGGCCGGTGGGTAGAGGCGAATCAGGGCGCCGTAGAGCCGCTCGCTCAGGTCGCCGGCACTCACCTGATCACCTTCTTGGAGCGCAGCAGGCGAACGTCCTCGGCGAGGCGCTGTGCCTCGGCTTCGAGCACCTGGCGACCGTAGTCCGTCAGGCGGTAGTAGCGCCGCCTCTCCGACTCGCCGCCATCGGGAGGATCACACTCCTCGATGTAGTCGAGCTCGCGCAGGCGATGCAGCGAGCCGTAGAGCGTCCCCGGGCCCATGCGAATCCGCTGGCCGCTGCGCTCCTCGATCTGCCGCGCGATCGCGTACCCGTGCATGGGGCCGTCGATCAAACAGAGCAACGTGTGAAAGGTCACCGCGGTCAGCGGCAACTGCTCCTCCCACCTTTCCGGAGGGGGGTTGCGCGAAGGCCTTTTGATTGACGAAGTGGCCACCTGCAGCTCCAGTCACGAGGCGTCCCGCGACGCGTGCTCGGGTTGGCGCCGCTTGTTGGCGGCTGTACATCGAAAGACGGTGCAACGACAATCATTGCATCGTTAGCCGTTATAACACGGTGTTCGCAACGCGTCCAGAGCCGCGAGCAAGGCCTCTTCACTCCTCCGCCGCCGGACCATTCCCCGACCGAGCGTTCTCGGGGCATCGATCCGGCTGAGCCGCGCCCCCCCGGGGAAGCCGCTCGGCTCCCTGTTACCATCTGCGCCGGAACCCGCGGGACGGCCGTCGCCGCCCCGCTGGGGTCGCGGACGAGCCCTCACTCCCCACTGCCCACGTCGAACGTCGATCGTGAGGCACTGACCACATTCCGCAGCGAGAAGACGAACCCTCAGTCCCCACTGCCCGCGTCCAACGAGAGAGAGTCGCGCCAATGCACGATCAACGCCGTCACCGCCCCCTCGCCCGCCGTTCCACGAGAGAGAGTCGCCCCATGCACGATCTTCGCCCTCGCCGCCTCGACGGCCGCGCCTGTTCTCGAATCTGTTCTCGAATCGCCGTCGTGCTCGCCGCGACGCCGCTGGCCGTCGCCTGCGGCGGCCAGGCTCCCGACGTCGCGCCGGCCGACCTGGTGCTCCACCACGGCATGGTGGTGACCGTCGATGACGGCCTGCCCGCCGCCGAGGCCGTCGCCATCAAGGGCTTCACGATCACCGCCGCCGGCTCCGACGAGGAGATCGCCCCCTATATCGGCCCGGACACGGACGTGGTCGATCTCGCCGGACGCCTGGCGATCCCCGGATTCATCGAGGGCCACGGCCACTACATGAGCCTGGGCGAGTCCAAGCTCATCCTCGACCTGACCGAGGTCCGCAACTGGGACGAGATCGTGACGATGGTCGCCGGGGCCGCGCAAGGGGCCGAGCCGGGCGAATGGATCGAGGGGCGCGGCTGGCACCAGGAGAAGTGGGACAGCCTGCCGGCCGGCAGCGTCGACGGCGTGCCGCTGCACACCGGCCTCAGCGAGGTCTCGCCGGCGAACCCCGTGCACCTGGGACACGCCTCCGGCCACGCCTCGTTCGCCAACGCGCTGGCAATGCAGCTCGCCGGCATCGACCGCGACACGCCGGACCCGGCCGGCGGCACGATCGTGCGCGACGCCGCCGGCAACCCGACCGGCCTGCTGCGCGAGACCGCGCAGCGGATCGTCGACGCGCGGATCGCCGCCGACAACGCCGATCGCGACCCCGCCGAGGTCGACGCGCAGCGCCGCCGCATGGTGCAGCTCGCCGGCGAGGAGGCGCTGGCCAAGGGGGTCACCAGCTTCCAGGACGCCGGCTCGAGCTTCGAGACGATCGACTTCTTCCGCCACCTCGCCGCCGAGGGCGCCCTGCCGGTGCGCCTCTACGTGATGGTGCGGCGCGAGTCCAACGAGGCCATGGCCGAACGGCTCCCCGACTACCTGATCATCCCCGAGGGCAACGACTTCCTCGCCGTGCGCTCGATCAAGCGGCAGATCGACGGCGCCCTCGGCTCGCACGGCGCCTGGCTGCTGGAGCCCTTCGCCGACATGCCCGACACCGCCGGGCTGGTGCTCGAGCCCGTCGAGGACATCGAGCGCACCTGCGAGATCGCCATCGCCAACGGCTTCCAGGTCAACACCCACGCCATCGGCGACCGCGCCAACCGCGAGGTGCTCGACATCTATGAGCGGGTGTTCGCCGCCAACCCCGGCAGGACCGACCTGCGCTGGCGCATCGAGCATGCCCAGCACCTGCACCCCGACGACATCCCCCGCTTCGGGCAGCTCGGCGTCATCGCCGCCATGCAGGGCGTCCACTGCACCTCGGACGCCCCGTGGATCCCGATCCGCCTAGGCGACGAGCGCGCCGCGTCGGGCGCCTACGTGTGGCGCGACCTGCTGGACTCGGGGGCGATCATCGCCAACGGCACCGACGTGCCGGTCGAGGACATCGATCCGATCGCCAGCTTCTACTCGTCGGTGGCCCGCATCGACCGCAACGGCGACGCCTTCTACCCGGAGCAGGCGATGAGCCGCGAGGAGGCCCTCGCCTCCTACACGATCAACGCCGCCTACGCCGCCTTCGAGGAGCACCTCAAGGGCTCGATCACGCCGGGCAAGCTCGCCGACATCGTGGTGCTGTCCGGCAACATCATGACCGTGCCGATGGGGCGAATCCCGGAAGCCCGCGTCGATCTCACGATCCTCGGCGGCGAGATCGTCTACCGGCGCTGACCGCCCCGGAGGCTCGAACCCGGCGCGACACGGGCCCGAGCCCGACGAGCCACCGGGCGCCGCCGCGAAGCCCGGAGCGCTGCCGGCCCGTCGACGCAGAGGATCGCGACGTGCCGTGAGGTCGCTCCATCCTCGCGCCGGCCATCTTCCGTCGCGCCTCGATTTCGCCCTTGCGGCTCGTGGGCGGATGTGCTCTTATTTGAGCATGTGGTGATTTTCCACCATTCAAGAATCCTCGGGGCGCCGCGCGATGTCCGCCGGAGCTCGCGAAGCTCACGAGGCGAGCGACAAGCCGAGTCGCGCCGACCGACGCGCAACACCATGAGCAAGCCACCGCACATCGACCTCTCCCGCCGCGAGCGCCAGATCATGGACGTCGTCCACCGCCGCGGCCGCGCCACCGTCGCCGAGATCCAGGAGGAGATCGACGATGCCAGCTACTCGGCCATCCGCTCGGCGCTGCGCCTGCTGCGCGAAAAGAAGGTCATCCGCCACGAGCACGACGGCAAGCGGTACGTCTACACGCCGGTCGTCTCGGTGACCGTGGCGCGGCGCTCGGCGCTCGAGCACCTGATGGAGACGTTCTTCGACGGCTCCGAGGTCCGCACCGTCAGCGCCATCCTCGAGATGCCGGACACCGAGCTGGGCGAGGACGAGCTGGAGCGGCTCGAGGAGCTGATCCGCAGGGCCCGCGACCGGGGACGCGAGCGATGAGCCTTCCGGTCGGCCTCGCGATCCAGATCGTGTTGAAGGCAACGCTCGTCCTGATCGCCGCCGTGGCCGTCGCCGCCGCCGCCCGCCGCGCCTCAGCCGCGGGCCGCCACTTCGTCTGGGCGTGCGCGCTGCTGGTGCTGCTGGCGCTGCCGGCGTTCACCCTGTTGCTGCCAGCGTGGTCGCCGACGTGGCTGCCGGTTGGCCTCTCGGGGGGCGGCAGCTTCGAGGACGCCGGCTCGACGGAGAAGGGAGCGCCGACTTCATCGGCGGTCCCGAGCTCGATGGCGGGCGGCACGATCGGCGCTCCGCCGCCCGCGGTCAGGATGGCGGTCAACGCGATCGGAGAGACTGCTCCACACCTCGCCGCGGCCGCAGATTCGACCGCGCGTTACCGCACGCCGGGCTGGTTGGGCGTAGGTTTCGATCCTCCGGCCTCTGGAGCGCCGTCCGCCTTGCTGGCCGCCTACCGATCCATCTCGACGGCGTCGCCCATGTGGCTGGGCGCCATCTGGCTGGCCGGCGCGGCCATGATGACCGTCAGCCTGGGGGCCGGGTTCTTCCAGCGGTCGCGCCTAGCCCGCCGAGCGCTGGCGTTGCGCGCCGGCCCCTGCGTGGAGGCGGCGCGGAAGGCCGCCCGGGACCTGGAGCTGCGACGGCCGGTCACGGTGCTCCACGGGCGATCGCGAACCGTCCCGATGACCTGGGGGTTCCTGCGCCCGATCCTGTACCTGCCCGCGGAGGCCGCCTCCTGGTCGCGGCCGCGGCTGCGCGCCGTCGCCCTTCACGAGCTCGCCCACGTCAAGCGCGCCGATTCCGTCAGCCGGACGATCGCCCAGGCCGCCTGCGCGCTCTTCTGGTTCCACCCGCTCGCCTGGCTGGCGGCTCGGCGCATGCTGGCGGAGCAGGAGCGCGCCTGTGACGACGTCGTCCTGCTCGCCGGCGTGCCGCCGCACGCCTACGCCGAAACGCTGGTCTCGATCGCCCGCGAGTTCGGCGCGCCGCGGCCGGCGGTCGCCGGCGCCCTCGCCCTCGCCCGCCGCTCCAACCTCGAAAGCCGCCTGCTCTCCATCCTCGATCCCCTCGCGAGAAGACAGAAGATGACCACCCTGCACCGATCGCTATTGCTGACCACGTTCGTCTTCGCGGCGCTGCCGGTGGCGGCGCTGCAGCCGGCGTCCGCCGGGCTGCACCAGAACACAACCACCGCTCAGGCCCCGGCGCGGCCAACCCAAGCGACCGCGCTGCCCCAACGCGCTGCCACCACACAGGTCGTGGCGCTGCCCGCTGCGGCGACCGCTCCGCTGAACCAGGCGACGGCAACACCGGCGGTCGCGCAGGCGGGGGCGAGCGTCACGCCCCAGCGCGCGACCACCGCTCAGGTCGCGGTTCAGCAAACCGCGGCGAACGCTCCGGCCCAAGGGGCGACGGCAACACCGGCGGCCGCACCGCGGGCCAGCACGACTGTCACTGCGACGGCCGCACAACAGACCGCGGTGACTGCTTTCCCCGGCCACGCGACCGTAGCCTCGACCGGAGCCAGGGCGCAGGCAGCCGCGGCGCGCGCGCCCGCGGCCGCCGCAGAAGCCGTCGCTACGAACCGGCCCGCGGCTGCGACCGCGCAACAGCGCCCCGAGCCCGCCGCCGGAGACATTCGTATCCAGGCGCAAGGCGTGCGCCGGTTGCGCGGCGAGATCGAACGTCTCGCCCTCGATGACGACGGCTGGCTGCGGCTGAGCGAGGGCGATCGCCACCTCGAGGTGGAGGCGCGCGATGGCGGGCTCGACATCACCTACCTGGTGGCCAACCAGAGCGCCGAGCTCGACGCCGAGGCCCGCGAGTGGGCCGAAGAGATCCTTCGCTACGTGAGCCGCCGCATGACGCTGCGCGGCAACATCTTCGTGTCGTTCGAGCGGGAGGAGATGGAAAGCTCGCCCGCGCCGCCGGCGTTCGCGTTCGAGAGCCCCGAGCTCGTCATACCCGACATCGCGCCGCTGGCGCCCCTTACCGTCGAGATTCCCGAGTTCGTGATGCCCGAGATGGCCCCGCTGCCGCCCATCACGATCGAGATTCCGGCGATCGTCTTCCCGCACATGGCGCCGCTGCCGCCTTTCACGTTTGAGGTCCCCGAGATCGTGATGCCGAACATGGCACCTTTGCCGCCCTTCAGCGTCGAGATCCCGGAGATCCTCTTCCCGGAGATGGCGCCGCTGGCCCCCATCACCGTCGAGATCCCGGAGATCGTGATGCCCGACATCAAGCTGCCGGCGATCGCGGTGGACATTCCATCCCTCGCCATCGCGGGCGATTTCGTGCGCAGCTCCGGCTGGACCGACGACGAGGGCAACCGTTTCCTGGCCGTCCGGCTCGGCCGGGTGCGGCTCGCGGAGACGATCGACGCCCTCGAGCTGGGCCCCGACGGCCTCCTGCTGATCGACGAGCGTGCCGCCGACGGCGGCCATCGCCGCCTCTACATCACCGGCGAGGAGGGCGCAGGGCCGCGCTTCGAGTGGCTCGTCGACGGTCAGGAGCAGCCCTTCGACGCCGCCGGCCGCGCCTGGCTGGAGCCGATCCTGCGGCAGCTCGCCGAGCGGAGGCCAGGCGCCCGCTGAACGGGACCGGGCCGGCGCTCACAAGATCGACCATCGTCCAGCGTCGCACGGACTGACCATATTTTGATACACCATTCCCGCTTCTGAGTTCGGGTTTGGTGTATCGAGATATGACTCGGCTCCGCTCTTTCCGGCAGGGCATCCCGGGACGGCTACCTCCAGAGCTCCTCGTCGATCACGTCGAAATCGGCGAGGACCTCTTCGAATTCAGCCGCCTGCTCCTCACCGGCGCCGCCCCGGGCGAGACCCCCTACCTCTTCACGCTCGCGATCGATCCCTTCCCGCAGATCCGTCGCTACCGAATCGAGCTGACGCCGCCAGTGCGGTAAGCAGCGCGGCCTCGAGACGGAACCATACAGGACGGCCGGCCGGCAGCGGAGAGGGAGGCTGGTTCAGGCGGCGCTCTGCTTCCGCAGCCAGTCCGCCAGCACCACTTTCAACAGCGACTGATAGGGCACGTCGCGCCGATTGGCCTCGCGCTTGAGCTCGTCCAAAAGCCAACTGGGCATGCGCAGGGTCACCCGAGAAGTGGAGGGCTTGAGCTTCGGGAAGACCGCCGCTCGCGGATCGCTGAAATCGATGAACTGCTCGAGCCGGTCCGCTTGACTCTCGAGGTATGCCGCTTCGTCTCGCTCCTTTTTCATCGGACCCATCTCCTGTACTTTCGCTGGGTCGTCCACGCGGTGATCGGTCGGATCAGGTTGTCTCGCACCGTGATGTGGCGACCGGCGTCGGTGATTCCGATCAGCCGTACAAAACGAGAGCCGCCCTCACCGCGCGCCTCGACGGGAAGGGAGGCGTCGCATCACGGCCTGCTCGTCCCCTACCGGGCGAAAGCCTGCTGTAGGGCGCGAGCGCCCCCAACTACCGGCAGCTCGATCGAGGTGCCGTCGAGGTCGATGGTCAGCTCGGTGCCCGGGTTGGGCCAGAGCGTGAAGTCGCGGTCGCTCGAAAAGATCATCAGACCGATTCGCTGACCCGCCGGGATGATCTCGTCATCGGGCTGCAGCTCGAAGGTGAGGTCGCAGAACGTGCCCGGGACGAGCGGCTCGCCGGCGGTCAGGGAGGAGTGGTTCTGGGGATCCGCCCAACCGCGGGTCACGATGCCGCCGCGCGGGTTGCGGCCGCCCACGACCCACGGCAGCGAGACCACGTAGACCGACAGGTTGGCGGCGGGCTTGCTGGAGGCGAGCCGCACGGTGACGCGCGCCCAGCCCGACAGATGCACCGGCGCAGCCAGCTCCGGGGACTCGTACAGCAGCCGGTGGTCGGTCCACTCGGCCTGGGCGAGCGCCTGGGCGCCGAATGAGAAGTTGTCGATCAGCGTCTCGCGGCCCTGCCCCGCGCCCCGCGCCAGGGACAGGCCGCCAATTTGCGACCCGCCCGCCCGCGGGTAAAGCGCCACCGGAGCGGCATCGGGGTTCGGGTACTCCGTGTAGGGCGTCGGGCTCATCCGGTCCGCATCCTCGCGGACGATCCACGCCTTCGGCTCGTCCTCGACGCCGTTCTCGACGCCGTACAGGTAGCGGGTGAACCAGCGGTTCATCATCTCGAACGGCGGCGCGCCGCCGTGGCCGCCCTGGTGGAAGTAGGCCCGGCGCGGCACGCCGTTCCTCCTCAGCGCCTCGTAGACCAGGACGCTGTGCTCGGGCTTGACGTTCCAGTCGTTGAAGGCGTGCGCCATCAACGTCGCCGCCCTGATGCCGTCGACGTCACGCAGCAGGTCGCGGGTCGCCCAGAAGTCGTTGTAGTCGCCGGTGATGCGGTCGCGCCCGGCCGCCATCTCGCCGTCGCGCACCGTGGCGTCGCAGTGGGCGCGGCGCTCCGGGTTGCCGCTGTTGACGAAGTCGTAGAGGAAGTCGATGTCCTCGCCCAGCCAGCCGCCCGGGTGCACGACGAGGCCGTTGGCGCGGTAATAGCGGTAGTAGGAGTTGTTGGGGGCGATCGGGATGATCGCCTCGAGCCCCTCCACGCCGGTCGCCGCCGCCGCCACCGGCAGCGTGCCGTTGTAGGACGTGCCGGTCATGCCGACCTTGCCGGTGGACCAGCCCGCCGCCACCTCCTGGTCGCCGTCCGGGGTCGTGAAGCCCTTCGCTCTGCCGTTCAGCCAGTCGATGACGGCCTTGGGAGCGAGCGACTCGACCGGGCCGCCCACCGTAGGGCATCCCTCCGACAACCCGGTGCCGGGCGCCTCGGAATGAACCACGGCAAAGCCCCGCGGCACCCAGTCCTCGACCAGCGAGTTGGAGATGCCCGGCCGGATGCGGGGCTCGACCGGCGGCTGGCTCGCCCGCGGCGGCGACGGCGCGCCGACCTCCTGGCGCACGTTCCACAGGTACTGGCGGGCGCCCGAGGTCCCCGCGAAGTAGGGGCTCGACTCGTAGATGACCGGCACCTGGAGGCCCTCCGTCTCGGTCTGCACCGGCCGGACGACGGCGACGTGCAGGCGGTCGGGCTTGCCGTCGCCGTCGGAGTCGAACGAGGCCTCGACCCACAGCTCCTCGCGGATCCAGGCCGCCGGGTCGGCGAACGCCTCGACGATCTGCGCCTGGCCGTCGCGGAAGCTCGGGCCCGCGTTCGACGGCGCCGGCGCGGACGACGCTTCCAGTTGCTGTTGCTGTTGCTCCTCCTGCCGCTGCTGCTGCTGCTGCGGTGGATGCCGTTGCGGATGCCGTGGTTGCGGCCGCAGCGCACCCGCCACGCCGTCGACGGGCAACGCCAGGGCGGCGGCGCAGGCCGACACAACCAAAAAACGCGCAATGAAGGAGCCGGCTCGAGATTGGCAACGCGTCATCTGTCGATCACTCTCTCGGGTTGGTCACGCCCTCGTGCCATTTTCCGGGTCCATCACTCTCTCGGACCCATCACAGTCTCGGATCATTCTCTCGGGTCGATCAGTTCCTGGCCGCCGCGGTCACCGCCTCGAAGAACGCCGTGCGGTGGCGCGAAAACTCACGGCCGGTGGCCTGCGGCCAGGCGCCGTGGGTAACGATGATCAGCTCCGCGGCCGGGTCGATGTGGATCGCCTGGCCGTAGATGCCGATCGCGCTGTAGACGCGGTCGCCGCGCAACCACCAGAGGTAACCATAGCGCTCGTTGGCAGGCGAGGGCGACGTCGATTGCGCCATCCAACCCTCGGGCAGCACCGGCTTGCCGTCCCGAAGCCGGCCTTCGCGCATCGCGAACAGGCCGATGCGGCCGTAGTCGCGCAGCGTCGCGCTGATGCAGCAACCGCCGTGCTCGCCGCCGCCGGCCGACAACAGCAGCCAGTTGGCGTCGTGTTCCATGCCGAAGGGTCGCCAGATCTCGTTCTCCAGGTAGGTCGACAGGTTGTTGCCGATCGCCGCCCGTAGCACGGCGCCGAGCAGGTTGGTCTCGCCGGTGTTGTAGTTGAAGACCTCGCCCGGCGGCGCGACGCGCGGCTTGGCGCGCAGGTAGCGGAGCCGGTCGAGCGCGCTGCCGCCGGTGCTGACGACGTCCGACGCCGGATCGGCGTAGTCCTCGTCCCACTCGACGCCCGAGGCCATCTGCAGCGCGTGCCGGATCGTCACGCCGTCGTAGGCTGAGCCGGCGAGCAGTGGCAGGTAGGCAGTCACCGGTGTATCGAGGCTCTCGATGTAGCCGTCGCGCACGGCGGCGCCGATCAGCATCGAGACCACCGACTTGGCGACCGAGAACGAGTACCAGCGGGTCTCGGGCCCGTTGCCCCGCGCGTAGCGCTCCAGGACGATCTCGCCGCCGTCGATGACCAGCAGGCCGACCAGGTGGCTGTGCTCGATGAAGCCGTCGACGTCGAAGACCCGGCCGTCGATCTCGTAGCTCACGTCCGCAAGCTCGGCGGCGCCGCGCGGCAGCGGGTAGGGGTCGTCGCCCGCCCGCACCGGCCGGGTCGGGAAGATCTTGTCGATGTTCCGGTAGCCGCGCAGTTGCTGCTCGGGCGTCCAGTTCAGGACGTTCTCGAGGTCGCCGAAGCCGGACCAGTCCTCGGCGATCACCGCCGGGGCGGGCGCCGGCGCCGGCGGAGGGGCACACGCGGCGAGGAAAACAGAAGCCACCGCGACTCGCGCAACCAGCCCGCGTGTCTTCATCTCATCCCCTCCCGCAACCTTGGCCCCGCGACTCCCGCGACCGGCCGGCGTGTCTTCATGTCATCCGCTCCCGCAACCTCGCATCGCGAGCGAAAAAAGGGCGAGCGTCTGCCGATCCAACGGCTCGTCTCGCTCACCGCAAACGGCCGCAGCAGCAGACTGGTTCACGGTCAGCAGCGAGCACCCCTTCGGCTCGTCGGGCGTCTGCGTCGATACCGACGGCTCGGCGAGCGCTGGCGCGTCACCGCATCCCCAGCTTCTCGCCCCGCGCCAGCAGCTCGAGCGTCTCGTCGAGGCGGCGCCGGCGGGTCTCGTCGCGCTTGGCGGTGACGATCCAGCCGATGAACTGGCGTCGATACGAGGGGGCGAGGCCCTCGAAGAAGGTCCGGGCGGCCTTG
>Ga0302046_10001456_pt1 | contig 22158 bp, 17 predicted proteins | sample RVTome_11_FD_200261 | JGI IMG/M metagenome (GOLD analysis project Ga0302046, IMG submission 200261) | Soil microbial communities from uranium-contaminated site in the Upper Colorado River Basin, Wyoming, United States - RVT147D111 (version 2) ...
GGTCCGCCGGCGAGCAGAGCGGCACGTTCAGCGGATCGTTGATGCCGCCCAGCCGGAAGCCCTTGGAGACCTGGGCGTTCAGCGTCGTGTTCTCGTTGACCTCGTAGCTGCCGATGACGCGCGGCGCCAGGCCGTCGGCGGCGACCGATCCGCTGGTCGTGCCGGGGTCGGCGAAGATGCCGTCGAAGGTCTGGACGCGGTCCTCCTCGAAGTCGTAGTAGCGCAGGCCCCCGGTGACTTCGAAGCGGTCGCTCACCGCGTAGGTGAGCTCGCCGAAGACGGCGACCTGGTCGAACTCGTACTCGAGGTCGGAGAAGAAGAGGATGTCGCGCCCGGCCCCGAACTGGCCCGCCGTGGGGATCCCGGTCATCGCCTCGAAACCGCTGACCAGCAGGCTCTGGCCGTAGTCGCGGTCGATGGTGCTGTAGAAGATGCCGCCGACCCAGTCCACGCGGTCGTTTCCTCCGGAGAGGCGCAGCTCCTCGGTGAGCATGGTGGCCGTCGTCGCGTCGTCGAGGGGCGCGTCGATGGTGTAGACGGGCTCGGGGAAGTGCAGGGGAGTGCCGCCGGTGATCGAGGCGGTCAGGGCCGTGGCGTCGCGCACCACGAGCACGTCGCGATCGGTGTAGGAGGTGATCGAGGTCAGCGTCACCTCGTCGAAGGCGTACTCGAGATCGAGGTCGGCGAGGAGGAACTCGTCGCTGAACGGCTCCTCGAACTGGGTGAACTGCTCGCGCTCGCCCAGATCGACGGCCGGCCGCGTCGTGGTGAACGGGTTGGCCAGGATGTTGTAGTCGTCGATCCGGTTCCAGCCGTCGGTCTCGACCTCCTGGTAGATGATCCGCGGCGTGATCGTCAGGCGATCGCTGGGCTCGACCAGGAAGGCCAGCCGCACTCCGGTCCGGTTGCCGCCGTTGACGTCCTCGTCGACGGAGAGGTCGGGCTGGACCGCGTCGATGTAGCCGCCGAGCTCGTTGTGGTAGGCGGTGATCCGCAGGGCGGCGTTGTCGCCGAGCGGCGTATTCACCGCCGCCTTGGCGCTGCCGCCGAGGTCGCCGTCGTCGATCGAGTTGAAGGAGAACTCGCCGAACGAGTCCGAGACCCCGAGCTCGGGCTGGTTGCTGATGTAGCGCACGGTGCCTGACAGGGACCCGGAGCCGAAGAGGGTCCCCTGCGGTCCGCGCAGGACCTCGACCCGATTCATGTCGAAGAGGTCGATGTCGGGCGTGAAGAGGGAGAGCGAGACGACCGACTCGTCGAGGTAGATGCCGACTTGCTCCTTGACGCCCGGCTGGTCGCGGACGATCTGGCCGGCCGAGATGCCGCGCATCGCCACCTGGCTCTGTCCGGGTCCCAGGTTCTGCACGCTGAAGCCGGCGACGTTGGCGGAGACGTCCTCGAGGTTCTCGGCGCCGCGATCGCGCAGCACCTCCTCGGTCGGCGCCACGATCGAGAAGGGCACGTCCTGGATGTCCTCCGCGCGCTTGCGGGCGGTGACCGTCACCTCCTCGGTGAAGCTCTCCGCCTCGCCCGCGGCGGCGGGCTCCTCGGCGGGCTCTTCAGCCGGCTCCTGCTCCTCCTCCTGAGCGAGGACGGGAAGAGCGAAGGGCGTGAAGCACAACACGAACCCGACGCAGACGGCACACACCGCGAGCTTCTTCATGGCGTCCCTCCATGAGGTTGTCTCTCCGCATTGTGGGTGATTGTCACAGGATCGTCAATCCACCGTTCGCCCGGTATCCGCCGGAAACGGCGCCCGGCGGTCGTGCGGTGGTAGCCTCGGCGGCGGTATCCGGCCCATGGAGCGCTCGCGACGCCGATGAGCAACGAGGATCGCTCGCTGTCCGCCGAGCGCCACGACAGGCTCGCGGAGGCGGATCAGGAGGTCGCGAGCCTCGCGGCGCTCTGCGAGGCGATTCGCAGCCTGGGTCTGCGCAAGGACTTCGACCAGCTGCTGGAGCACGTGCTGGTGTGCGCGCAGGAGCTCATCGGCTTCGACCACTGCGCGCTGATGCTCTACGACCCGGACCGTCGGGACCTGCGGGTCAGCCGCGTCCACGGCTTCGACGATCGCCGCGAGGAGGTCGTCGGTTTGCGCGTGCCGCTCGGGCGGGGCCTGACCGGCTGGGCCGCCCTCCACCAGGAGCCCGTGCGCGTCGGCGATGTCCGCACCGAGCCCCGCTACGTCCGCGGCCTCGCCGACTGTCTGTCGAACATGGCGGTCCCGCTCATCATCCAGGACCAGCTGGTCGGAGTGATCAACGTCGAGTCGAGGAGGCTCCACGCCTTCGAGGAGCGTCACGAGCGGCTGCTCACGGTGCTGGGCTCGCAGGCCGCCCTCGCCATCGTGGCGTCGCGTGCCCGCAAGGGCTTCGAGGACGGGATGAGGCAGCTGAGCGCCCTCTACCGCATCAGCACGCTGACCTGGGGCGGGCAAAACATCGACCAGGTGGTGGAGGCCGTGCTCGACGAGGTGAGCCGCCTGGTGCCGTCGGGGAGCGCCGCCGTCCTGCTGCTGGACGAGGACGAGGAGCACCTGGTGTTTCGCGGCGCCGAGGGCTACCGCGAGGACGTCGTGGGCATGCGCATTCCGGTCGAACGCGGCGTCACCGGCCGCTGCTACCGGACCGGCGAGATCCAGCACCTGAGCGACGTCAGCGCCGATCCCGACTACATTCCCGGCGTTCCGAACGCGGCGAGCGAGATCGCCCTGCCGCTGCTGGTGGAAGGCAAGGTGATCGGGGTGCTCAACTCGGAGACGTCGGAGGCGAGCGGCTTCAGCCCGGTCCACGTGCGAACGCTGACCGTCATCGCCCGGCAGGTGGCCTCGGTCCTGGACGCCATCCGGCTGCAGGAGGAGAGGCTCCGGCTCGCCATCACCGACCCGCTGACGGGGCTGTTCAATCGGCGCTACTTCCAGGAGCGCCTGGACGGGACCCTGGAGCGAGCACGTCGCTACGCTGGGGACATGGCCCTGCTGTTGCTGGATGTCGACGACTTCAAGGCGGTCAACGACACCTACGGCCATGCCGCGGGGGATCGCGTCCTGCAACGGATCAGCGCAGTCCTCGGCTCCTCCACGCGCGCCAGCGACCTGCTCGCGCGCATCGGAGGCGAGGAGTTCGCGCTCATCCTCCTCGAGGCCGGAGGCGTCGAGGCGCGCGACTCGGCGGACAGGCTGCGTGCGGCCGTCGAGGCGGCGGTCACGCTCGGGGAGAAGGGGGAGGAGATCCGGGTCACCTGCTCGATCGGCGTGGCCTGCTATGGCGGCGACGAGGACACGACCGGGGAGAAACTTCTCAGCCGGGCCGACAGGGCCCTCTACGCCGCCAAGGACGCGGGCCGCAACCGCGTGATGGCGGTGTCCTGACGGGATCGGGCTTCGCCTACCGGCGCGCCGAGGACGCCGGCGACTTCTCGAAGAGGCGGCTCAGGGGAACGGCGCGCCCGATGGCGTTGCCCTGCATGTAGTCGACGCCGATCCGTCGCACGATGTGCAGGATCTCGCGGGACTCGACGAACTCGGCGACGGTGAGCTTGCCCATCTCGTGGGCGATGTCGTTGATCGAGCGCACGATCGCCAGGTCCATCGGGTCGTGGGCGACGCCGCGGACGAAGAGGCCGTCGATCTTGATCAGGTCCACGTCCAGGCTCTTCAGGTAGCCGAAGGACGACACGCCGCTGCCGAAGTCGTCGAGGGCGAAGCGGCAGCCGAGGCCACGCAGGCGCTCGAGGAAGCGCGCGGCGTTCTCCAGGTGGGTGACGGCCTCGGTCTCGGTGATCTCGAAGCAGATCCGGTGGGCGGGGAAGCCCCCCGTGTACTCGAGACCCTGGGCGATCAGCTCGAGGACGAGCGGGTCGTCGAGGCTCATGCCGGAGAGGTTGATCGAGCACATTTCGACGCGGTCGAGGTGGTCGGGGTGCTCCGCCAGCTGATCGAAGGTGTTGCGGATGACCCACTGGTCGATCTGTCCGATGAGCCGGTAGCGCTCGGCGGCGGGCAGGAATCGCCCGGGTAGGATCGGGACGCCGCGGCTGTCGAGCATGCGCACCAGCACCTCCAGGTGGAGGTTCCTCGACCTTCCGGCGGCGGGCAGGATCTCCTGGGCGTAGAGGACGAACCGGTCCGCGTCGAGGGCGGACTGGATGCGGCTGACCCAGTGCATCTGGCCGTGGCGATCCCCGAGGCCCGGGTCCCCCGGCCGCCAGATCCTGATGCGCTCGTGGGCGCTCTCCTTGGCCGCGTAGCAGGCGGCGTCGGCCAGGCTCAGCGCCCTCTCGGCGTCGATCGCCGGATCCTCGATGGGCATCACGCCCATGTTGAAGCGGACCTGGTAGCTCTCCCCGCCCCACGCGAACCGGAGGTCCGCCAGCAGGCCGTGCAGCTCCTCGGCCCGCTCGCGCACGCCCGTGCCCCCCGTCAGGGGCAGGAGCACCGCGAACTCGTCGCCGGCCAGGCGGGCGACGGTGGCGTGGGGGAGCCCCTCGGTCAGCAGGCGGGCGACGCGCTGCAGGAGCTCGTCGCCGGCGGCGTGGCCCTGGGTGTCGTTGATGACCCGAAAGCCGTCGATGTCGAGGTAGCAGAGGACGCTCTGCCGTCCGTCCTGGCGGGCGCTCAGGATGGCGTCCGCGAGGGCCGTCTCGAGGCCGGGGCGATTCAGCAGCCCGGTCAGCGGGTCGTGGCGCGACAGGAAGCCGAGCTGCTCCGAGTGCCGCTGGAGCGCCCCGGCCATCGCCCGGAAGTCGCCGGCCAGCTCGGCGATCTCGTCACCGCCCTCGATGTCGAGCTCGACGTTGTACTCGCCCTTGGCGATCGACCGGCTGGCGAGCATCAGGCGCTGCACCCGCGCCAGCAGGGCCTTCCGGAAGAGCAGCCAGAGCGCCACGCAGAGCAGCGACAGGACCACGGCGTAGGACAGGGTGTGTCCCCGCAGCTCCTGGTAGAGCTCGTTCCTCCGCGCGGCGAGGTCGTAGTGGACGAGGAGCCACCCGGTGGCCTCGGGCAGGAAAGCCTGCGACTCGGTGCGCATCTGCACCGGGAAGGCGCCCATCAGTCCCGGCGGGTCCGCCTCGTGGCGCACCACCACCTGCCGCTGCTGGCGCGCGTCGCGCAGGATCGAGCCCAGGCCGAGGGCGCCCGTCTCCACCACGGCGAGACCCTCGAGCCGCGCCTCGGTGCTCCAGACGACGCGACCGCCGTGGTCGACGAAGGCAGCCAGGTCGATGAGGCGGTTTCCGCCCAGACGCTCGAAGGTCGCCCCGACGCGCGCGTCCCGGTCCTGCCGGAACGCCGCCTCCAGCTCGCCCGCCGCCGAGGCCGCCAGGACTCGCAGCTCGGTCTCCGAGTACCGGTGGAGCCGCTCGTCCAGCAGCCTCCGTTCGTACAGGGAGTCGAAGAGCAGGAGCGCCGCGCCGACGACGAGGATGATACCGGGGATGGTGTAGCGGAGCGGGAGGCGTGCGGGCATCAGTCGCCGGAACCCGTGAGGAGGCGTGTGTCGATCAGCGACCTGGGATCGACGGATCGCTCGGCCAGGCCGGCCCTCCGCATCACCTCGGCCTGTCGCGCCAGGAGGGGAGCGAGCTTCGGGTTCGTCCCGAGCAGGAGTCGGCGGTTCTCGGCGAGCGAGACCAGCTCCATCCCTTCGAGGGTCTGGGCGAGCTCCTCGGGCGAGAGCTGCTCGCGCCCGGCCATCACACTTAGGGCCTCCTGCGGGCTCTCCAGGAGGTCCAGCCGCGCCCGTTCGAGAGCGCGCACGAACGTGCGCAGGGTGGCGGCTCGCGTGGCGAGCACCCGCTCGGGAACGAGCAGCCCGTCGACGATCTCGCCGGGGATCTGGCGACTGCTGAAGAGCTCGACGCCGCCGAGCTGGAGGATCCGGGACCGGTAGGGCTCGTAGGTGATGGCGGCGTCGACCGCGCCGTCGGCGTAGGCCGCGACGTGGTCCGGGGTGTCGACGTAGACCAGCTCGACGTCCTCCGGATCGAGATCGGCGAAGTCGAGCACGCGCCGCAGCATGTAGCCCCCCAGAGGGCTGGCTTCGACCGCTATGCGGCGTCCCGCCAAGTCGGCCAGCGAGGGGATTCCGGGCCGCACCAGGAGCGCGTCGCCGCCGTGGGAGATGTCGATGACGTAGGCGATGCGAGCCGGGGCCGCGGCACCCCGGTCCGAGAGGACGAACTGCGTGGTGATCAGGCAGGAGTCGATGAGCCCGTAGCGGAAGGCGCGGATCACCTCGGCGGGAGTCTGGTAGTCCACCAGCTCGATCTCTCCCGGGTCGAAGTAGCCGCGGTGCTGGGCGAGGTAGGCGAGCTCGTATGGAGGCCAGACGAGCACCCCGATGCGCAGGGTCTCGCGCTCGGGGCCGCAGGCGGCCAGGAGCAGGGCCACACCGGCCAGCAACAGCCTTCCCGTCCTCACGATCGTCCTCCGGGGACCGTCGCGGCTCCGGGCCCGAGCCGCTCGCAGGCAGGGATCGCGAGGAGAGCCTCGCCACTCCCACCCTTCCCTCGGTCGTGGTCGTCGACAGCGTCTGTTCCGGGGGCAGACTATCCCAACCGGGCCGCGGTCGAGCGAGGCCCCGCAGGTGCGCGCTCGTCAGGTAGGCTGCGCGCAGTGAGCCGACCTGTGGCGCGACGGCGCTCGATCCTCCGCTGGACTCTGGGAATCGCGCTCGCAGCGCTCGCGCTCGCCGCGGCGCTGGTGGCCGTCCTGCGGCGTGACCAGACGCACGCCTTCCTCGAGACGCGCGAGCGCATCACGGTTGCCCGGGTCGCCGAAGCCTGGTCGACCGAACGATCCCGGATCGAGAGGCTGGAGCTCCTCGACGCCGAGGGCTCCCTGGTGAGCACCGTGCTCGTTCGCCTGCCCTCCGCACCCGTCGGAGAGTGCCGCTCGCTCGTCGTCTATGCCGGCAAGCAGACGGGAGACCGGATCCTCGATCTCGTCCCCGAGCGGTCGGACGTGCTGCTCGTCGCGCCGCTCTACCCGCGGATCGATCCCCGCGGGCCGCTCGAGAGGCTGGCCTGGCCGGGGGAGGTCCGCCGCGCCGTCTTCGCCACCGTCGCGGGCGGCATTGCCGCCCTGACCCACCTCGAGGCGGAGGAGGTCCCGCTGGGGCGGACCGTGGTGCTCGCCGCCAGTCTCGGCTCCTCCTTCGGCACCATCCACGCCGCCCTCGACGAGCGGGTCGACGAGCTCGTCGTCGTGCACGGCGGGGGCGACCTCCCGCTCGTCCTGCGCACCTTCTACGAAGGGCGCGGCGAGCCCCTGCTCGCGGCCGTCGCGCCCTGGGTGGCCGAGGCCGTCGTCGACGCCTTCGACCCGGTCCACTGGATCGCCGCCGTCGCACCCCGGCCGGTGCTCCTCATCGCCAGCCGGCGCGACAAGTACTTCCCGGCCGCCAGCGTCGAGGCCCTCCACGCCGCGGCCGCCGACCCGAAGCGCCTGGTCTGGACCGACACCGACCACGTCGGCGCCTCCAAGCCCGAGATCGTGGCCACGATCATAGCCGAGATCGAGGCCTACCTCGACGAGACCGCGGTCGAGGCGACCGCGGCGGGCGGCGTCTGACCCCGGCGGCTGCTCCCCGGACTGCGGCCGGAAAGCCTTGGAGATGCGAGACTTAGCGATTTGGTAGCGCGTACGGGATTCGAACCCGTGTTACCGGCGTGAGAGGCCGGCGTCCTGGACCCCTAGACGAACGCGCCACGCCAGGAGCGCGGTACCTTAGCAAATCGCGGGCGGAGGGGGCAAACCTCCACCAGGCGACGGCATGCCGTCACGGCCGGCGCTCCACACCGTCGAGGAAGATCTCCTCGATCGATTGGCCGAAGAGGCGGGCGATGCGGAAGGCCAGGGGGAGGCTGGGGTCGTACTTGCCGGTCTCGATGGCGTTGACGGTCTGGCGGGAGACCTCGAGCTCCTCGGCCAGCCGGGCCTGCGTCCAGTCGCGCTCGGCGCGCAAGACCTTGAGCCGGTTCCTCACCGGTAGCGCCTCCAGCCGAGCAGGCCGCCGAGCGAGTAGAGGAGGGCCATGACGACTCCCAGGTCGCCGACGTCGAGCGTCGGAGCGCCGAGACGCTCGAAGAGCGGGTAGCCCATGAAGGCGAAGAAGGCGCCGCCGAAGCCGAGGGCGAGCGCCTCGAGCTGGACCAGGCGCTGGAGCTCGTCGGCCTCGCGCAGAAAGCGCGCGTAGGCCACCAGCACGAGAACGGCGGCGAGGCACGGAAGGGCCGCGACGGTCCAGCGGCCGGCACCGACGGGCAGCACCTCCCTCTCGATCAGCAGCGACCCGGCGACGAAGCAGACGGCCCAGGCCGCCATGGTCCACAGGACTCGCAGTTGGTTGCGGCGGTCGCGCGGTGTCGTGCCTCCGCAACGTGTCCACGAGCGCCCTCGGGTCTCTTCGGCCATATGTCGTCCTTCCTTTCCAGAAAGTCATAGTCCCTTGACATACTCGAAAGTAACTCCTGCACGACAAAATGTCAAGTTGTATTGACTATCGATCGGTCTCGCGATCGGCGCCGACGGGGCCGACGACCCGCAGCCGGCGGAGCGCGCGGGGAAGCAGATCGCGCTGCAGGCTGGCCTCGGGGAGGGCCGCCAGGGTCCTCTCGGTCTCGCCCGCGAGCCAGGCCCGAACGAGGGGGAGGAAGGCGCCGGGCAGGAAGTCCTTGTAGAGGGCGAGCAGGGAGGAGACGCGGCCGATCAACACGCCGCTGTCGCGCAGGACCTCGCGGCGCGCCGGCCGGTGGCCGCGGGGTCCGACCGGGACCGCCAGCATGGCCAGCAGCGGGCGAGCCACGTCCTCGCCCGTGGCCGGCGCCGGCATCAGGCGGGCGAGGCCCTCGGCGGCGTGCCCGTCGTCGGCCAAGCCGATCAGGAGGCTGGCGCGGGGTGCCCTCGACGCCGCTTCGAGCGCCGCCGCGACGGAGCGACGCAGCTCCTTCTCGCGAGCGACGCGCAGGTCGTCCGGGGCGAGGACGCAGAGGACCTCGGCTCCGCCCAGGCGCCCCAGCTCGAGCAGCACCGGCAACAGGGGCAGGGCGCCGCGGGCGGCGGTCTTCACGACCCGCGACGCCCCGAGGCTCTCCGACGCCGCCAGGGCCGCGGTCGGGCCGCCGACGATCCAGAGCCGGTCGGGCGGCGCCAGGGCGCGCGCCCGCCGCAGGGACACTCGAACGCTCGACGGCGTGACGCCGGCCGCGCCGCGCGCGTAGAGGAGCACCCACGGCGACCCCCCCGGCGCGTCGGCGGTGGACGCGACGGCGGATGAAGGGGGGATAGAGGCGGAGTGGGTCAGCTCGGTGTCGTGCGGCCAGCGATGGCGAAGTGCGCCCGCCGGTTCTTCGACCAGCAGGCCTCGCCGCTCTCCGCGCACCAGGGGCGCTCCTTGCCGTAGGAGATGACCTGCACGCGAGAAGGGTCGATGCCCCGTTCGGCGAGGAACTGGCCGGTGACGCCGGCGCGCCGGTCGCCCAGCGCCAGGTTGTACTCGTGGGTGCCGCGCTCGTCGCAGTGCCCCTCGACCAGCACCACGAACTGCGGGTGCTCGGTGAGGAAGCGGATGTTCTGCTCGAGCCGGGTTCTGGCCGCCGGGTCGAGAGTGGCCTCGTCGAAGGCGAAGTAGACGTGGCCGAGCAGGCCCTGGCGGTAGGCCAGCTCGTTGACGGCGTCCAGATCGCCGTCCCACGGGTCGCTGGGTTCCGTCCGCGTGGTCGCCGCCGGGGCCGAGGCCGCGGGCGAAGACTCCACGGCCTGGTCGGCGGCGGTGATGGGTTGCTTCTTGGAGCAGCCGACCAGCGTCGCACCGACGGCGAGCAGGACGGCGATCCAGACTGTTTCTCTCCTGACCATCGTTCGTCTCCTCTGACCGGGCACCCGGAGCCGGAGACCCGGAGGAATCTCCGCCTACGTTAGGCGCGGTCGCCCGGTCCGGGAATCCGTCGGCCGTGGGGTCTTTCTATCCCCATGGATATAACGCGTGGTCGGCGACGCAGCGGCTGGTTAGACTGGGCCTGCTCCGCATGACCGAGACCCGATTCATCTACGCGCCGCAGGCGCGGACCGAGCGGCTCATCGCCGTCGGCCGGAGCATCCTCGCCGCCGGCTCCCTGCTGGCCCTCTGGCTCGACCCCGTGGAGCCGATCAAGCAGGCGCAGACCGCCTATGCACTGCTCGCGGCCTACCTCGGCTACTCGCTCGCGGTCTGCGCGGTGACGCTCGCCTGGGGAGCCGGCAGCCGCGCCTGGCGCCTGGGAAGCCACGCCTTCGACCTCGCCTTCTTCACCCTCTTCGTCTACTTCACGCTGGGTCCCTCCAGCCCCTTCTTCGCCTTCTTCGTCTTCTCCCTCGTCTGCGCCAGCTCGCGGTGGCAGTGGCGGGGGGCGCTGTGGACCGCCGGCGTCGCGCTGGCCGCGCTCTTCGCCTTCGGCTGGTACTTCGGCAACGTGCTGCGCGACCCGGACTACGAGCTGAACACGTTCATCATCCGCGCCGTCTATCTGTCGGTCATCGCCGTGCTGCTCGGCTATCTCGGAGCCCACGAGGCGCGGACACGGCGCGAGATCTCGGCTCTCGCCGGCTTCTCGGGGGGCTCTCTCGAGTCGGAGCAACGACTGGTCGAGGACCTCTTCCACTACGCTCAGCGCGTGCTCGAGTCGCCGCGGGTGGTGCTCGCCTTGGGCGCCGAGGGGAGGGCTCTGCGCGTCTACGAGGCGCGCCGCGATCCCGGTGGCGACCTGGCCTGCGGCCGCGTCCCCGAGCTCGAATCGGAGGCGCTGGAGGCCGAGGCGCTACAGGGCGAGGACTTCCTCTGCCCGAACCTCGCGACGACGGCACCCGTGATCCTCGGGGAGGCCGGCAGCGCGGGCCTGCGCTGGCGAGGATCGGTGCTCACCGAGACCGCGCGCGCGGTCCTGGCGCCCAGAAGCGTGCTCGCGTATCGGCTGGCCGGCCAGCGCATCGACGGCCGGCTCCTCTTCCTGGACAAGCGGGGCATGACCGGCGACGACTTCCTGCTCGGCGCAGTGGTCCGGCGGACGGTGACGGCGGCCCTCGATCGCTTCTACCTCAGCGAGCGGGTCAAGGAAGCGGCCGCCGACGAGGAGCGGGTGCGCATGGCGCGCGACCTGCACGACGGCGTCCTCCAGTCGATGACGGGCTTCGGGCTGCGCCTCGCCGCCATCCGCGGCCGGCTGCCAGAGGACCTTGGCGGAGCGAGGTCGGCCCTCGACGAGCTGCAGAGCCTGCTCGCCCTGGAGCAGCGCGACCTGCGCTTCTTCATCCAGGAGCTGCACGCGCCGGGACCCAGGGAGGCGGCGGGTGGCGAGCTGCGCCAACGGCTCGAGGACCTCGCCGACCGGATCGAGAGCGAGTGGGGGCTACAGGTCGAGCTCGAGCTCGCTCCCGAGGTCGGCGACGTCGGCGGTCGCCTGGGCCGCGAGGTCTACCACCTGGTCCGCGAGGGACTGGTCAACGCGGCACGGCATGCGGGCGCCGACCGGGTGCGGGTGGCCCTCGCCCCCGAGGGCGACTCGCGCTTGAGTATCATGGTGGCGGACGACGGGAAGGGCTTCCCCTTCCAGGGGCGGTTCGACGCCGCCGAGCTCTCGGCCGCGCGGCAGGGGCCGCGCAGCCTGCGCGAGCGCATCGCGGCGCTGGGGGGGAGCCTGGTGCTCGATTCGAGAACGACGGGATCATGCCTGGAAATCGTGCTGCCGGCCTCACCCTGATCCTGGCCGACGACCATCCGATCGTCCTGGACGGTCTCGACCAGCTCTTCCGCCTCGAGGCGGACATCCGGGTCACGGCCCGCTGCTCGGATGGGGACGAGGTCCTGCGCGCGGTCAGGCGGGAGCCGCCGGACGTGCTGGTGCTCGACCTGCTGATGCCCGGACGCGACGGGTTCGATGTCCTGGAGAGCCTCGAGGAGGAGCAGATCGACGTGCGCACCGTGGTGCTGACCGCTTCGCTCGACGACGACCAGCTGCTGCGGGCCGTGCGCTTGGGCGCGCGCGGCGTCGTCCTCAAGGACATGGCGCCACGCCTGCTGGTGGAGGCGGTGCGCACCGTCCACGGCGGCGGCTACTGGCTCGAGAAGGGGCTCGGCAGCCGCGCCCTGCTGCGCCTGCTCGAGAAGGAGGCCGAGCCCGGCGAGGGTGTCCGGAGGCTGACGCCGCGCGAGCTCGAGATCGTGCGCCTGATCTCCCGCGGCCTGCGCAACCGCGCCATCGGCGAGGCCCTTCACATCACCGAGGGCACGGTCAAGATCCACCTCCACAACATCTACGAGAAGCTCGGCATCGGCAGCCGCCTCGAGCTCGCCCGCTTCGCCCAGCGCAAGGGGCTGGAAACCTAGGGCGTGATCGCGTTCGCCACCCTCCTGCTGGGCCTCGTCCTCGGCCCGCAACAGGTCGACCTGGTGGTCGAAGGGGACGCGGCCCGGGTGGAGCTCCTGGTGGACGGAGAGCCGGCGGGGGAGGACCGCGAGGCGCCGTGGTCGATCCGCTGCGACCTGGGGCCCGACCTCCATCCCCATCGCCTGGAGGTGGTGGCGTGGGACGCCGCGGGCAACGAGCTGGGGAGGGCGACCCAGTGGGTGAACCTGCCGCGCTCCCGGGCGGAGGCGGCCTTCGTCCTCGAGGGTGAGGATCCGCAGCGGCCCGAGAGGGTGCGCCTGATCTGGGAGCACATCGAGTACGCGGCGGCGCAGAGGGTGGTGGTGCGCCTCGACGGCGAGCCCCTGCCCTTCGAGACCACCGACCGCATCCCCCTGCCGGAGCTCGATCCGGGGCGGCTCCACACGCTCGAGGCGGAGCTGGTCTTTCCGGACGGCACTCGCTATCAGGCGGAGCTCGCCTTCAGCGGCCGGCTGGGGGGCGATGCCGACATCCAGCTCACCGGGCTCACCTACGCCCACCGGCGCCGTTCGCTGCCCGCTCTCGATCGCCTGGGCGGATGGGTCGCCGTCGACGGCCGGCCGCTCACGGTGCGAGGCATCGAGCGCGCGCCCGGGAAGGTGGTCTTCGTCATCGACCACTCCGCGATCCCCGCCCTGCGCCAGCTGGCGCCGTTCGGCGAGGCCATCACGACGCCGGAGACCGCGATGCGGCAGGGCGAGGTGGTCGAGTTCCTCTTTCCCTACGCGCGGATGACGGAGGCCCACGTCGGCGGCCGGCTGTTCACGATCTCGCAGCCCTTCCCGGCCTCCGGCGCCAGCTTCGCGCAGCTGGCGACCCGAGTCGCGGCGCCCGAGCCGACCGAGCGCCGGCGGGTCACCGACGCCGTGGCCGTGGCCGCCGTGCAGGCCGCGAGCGAAAGCCGCCCACGCGCCGTCGTCCTGGTGCTCGGACACGAGGACGAGGACACCAGTGCCTATCGGGTGGAGGAGGTGCTGCGCTTCCTCGGCGAGCTGCGGGTGCCGCTCCACGTCTGGTGGACCGGGCGCCCGCAGTCGCGCACGATCTCCGAGGATCGACGCCCGGTGCGGGTGGAGACGCCCTGGGGAAGCGCGAGGGACATTTCTTCGGTCACGCGGATCGTCGCCGCCTCGCAGCTGCTGCGCCAGACCCTCGACGAGCAGATCACCCTCTGGGTCGAGGGCCTTCACCTGCCGCACGAGGTCGAGATCACCTCCCAGGCGAAGGGCCTCGAGCTGCCCTCGGCCCCGCGCTGAGAGCCCCGCTCGTCGGACATCCCCGCCCGCGAGGCCGGGCCCCGAGCTGGTCTCCTACCAGCCCATCCGGTCGGCCAGCGAGGTCACGTGTGCGAGGTGGTGGCGGCCGTGCCAGGCGTAGAGGCCGGTGAGCCAGTCGAGGGTCTTGGCGCCCTCCATCTCGGGGTGGACGAACGTGCGCTCGAAGTCTTCATCGACCAGCGAGCGCAGCAGCGTCACCCAGCGCTCGTGGAGGGACTCGAGCAGGGTGAGGGAGACCCTGATCGGCGTGCGCCGCGAGTCGACGAGCTCCGCCCACGCCGCCTCGTCGTAGGGGCGGATGGTCGGCTCGCGCTCGGTCAGCGCCAGCTTGCAACGCACGTAGGCGTTGACGTGGCTGTCGGGCAGGTGGTGGACGACCTGCCGGACCGTCCAGCCGCCGGGCCGATAGGGGGTGTCGAGCTGCTCGTCGGACAGGCCGCCGACGACCAGCCGCAGCTCGGCCGGCAGGGTCTCGATGGCGTCGATGTCGGCCCGCCGCCGCACGGCGGAGGGACCGTCCCAGCGCTGGCGGCCGATGGGGTAGCGGAGGGTCTCGTCGGTCATGGCGCGAGCATAGCTCCACCGGCCGCGCCGCCCGCTAGAGTGGAGGGGTCCGGCGGCGGCTTCGTCTCCGTCGGTGGAGGAGGTGGACATGCGTGGCGAGGCCCTGGCGTTCGCGGCCGTGCTGACCGCGGCATTGACCGCCGGGTGCGCGTCGGTCGATCCGCGGGCGAGCTTCGAGGAGGTGCGCCAGACGGTCGCCGGCAGGCATCCGGGCGAGGCGGTCTGGATTCGTGACGACGAGGCGCTGGCGGCGGCCGGGTCCCGCTCCCGCGAGCTCCTGGCCGCGCCGCTGACCGCCGACGCGGCCGCCGAGGTGGCGCTGTTGCGCAACCCGTCGCTGCAGGGCGCGCTGGAGGAGCTCGGGATCGCCCAGGCCGACTTGGCCCGGGCCACGCGCCTGGCCAACCCCGGTCTCTCCGTCGCCCGCCTCTCCGACGGCGACGCGCGCCGGCGGACCGTCGCGATCACGGGCGACCTGCTGGACTGGCTGGTCCAGCCGCTGCGCCGCAGAGCGGCCGAGGCGGAGGTCGAGCGGGTCCGGCTCGAGGCCGGACGCGCCCTGCTCGAGACCGTGGCCGCGGCCCGCACGGCCCTCGTGCGCTTCCAGGCCGGGGAGGCCCTCGCCGCACGCCTGGCGGCGATCGAGGAGGTCGACCGCGCCGCCGCCGACTACGCCGCCGCCCTCCACGAGGCAGGCAACCTGACGGCGGTCGAGCGGGCCAACGCCGAGGCCGGCTGGGCGGAGACGCGGGCCACGCTGGGCAGGGCCCGGCTCGAGCGCGCCCGGCGCCGCGAGGGGGTCGTGCGGGCACTGGGCCTGGCGGGTGAGGAGGAGTGGCGCGCGGCGGAGATCGCGCCGGCGCCGGCGGAGGCGGAGCTCGACCCCGCGCGCCTCGAGGAGCTCGCCGTGGCCGAACGGCTCGACCTGGCGGCGGCCCGGTGGGCCGTGGACGCCCTGGAGCGCGCCCTCGCCCTCACCCGCCGCACCCGGCTGGCGCCGCTCGGCATCGAGGTCGGCGTCGAGCGCGAGAGGGAGCCCGACGGGGTGGAGCTCACCGGGCCGGTGCTCGAGCTGCGCCTGCCGCTGTTCGACACCGGCAAGGCCTCGGTGGCGCGTCTCGAGTCCGAGCTCGCCCGGGCGCGCTGGCAGCTCGCCGCCCTCGAGGGCCAGGCGCGCTCCGAGGTGCGCGAACGGCTGGCCGAGCTCGCCGCCGGCCGCGAGCTCGCGGCCCTCCACCGCGAGGTGCTCCTGCCGCGCCGCAGGGAGGTCCTGCAGGGGACGCTCCTCGAGCACAACCAGATGGTGGTGGGCACCTTCGACGTCCTCCTGGCGCGCCAGCGCGAGATCGCCGCCGAGGCCGGCGCCGTCGAGGCCCTCGCCGATTACTGGACCGCCTGGTACGCGCTCGAACGGGCCGTCGGCGTCGCGCTGGCGCCGCCCGGCGAGCCCGTCCCCGCCGTGCAACAGCACGAGAACCACGACATGCACCACCACGGAGAAGAGGATCGATCCACCGGCGCCGGTGACACCCGCAGGGAGGAGACGCGATGATCAGCCGCAGAGCACTGCTCGGACGCGCGGCGCTGCTCGGTGCCGGGGCCTCCCTGGCCCGGCGGAGCGCCGCCGCCCGGACCCAGGATCCCCACACCGGCCACCACCCGATGCCGCCAGCCGCGCCGGCCGAGACGCCGGCACCGTCGCGGGCCCTGCCGGCTCCGCCCTCGGTCTTCGAGGTTCGCGAGGCCCGGCGCAAGCTCGGCTACACGCCGGTGACGACGCCCGACGGGAACTCGGCCCGCTGGCGCCGCAGCGGCGCCTGGAAGGAGTTCCACCTGGTGGCCGAGGAGGTCGAGCAGACGTTCGCCCCGGGCATGAAGGTCAAGGTCTGGGGCTACAACGGCGGCTCACCGGGACCGACCCTCGAGGCCGTCGAGGGGGACGACGTGCGCATCTACGTCACCAACCGTCTCCCCGAGCACACGACGATCCACTGGCACGGGATCTTCCTGCCCAACGGCATGGACGGCGTCGGCGGTCTCCTCCAGCCCCACATCCGTCCCGGCGAGACCTACGTCTACGAGTTCCGGCTGCGCCAGCACGGAACCCACATGTACCACCCCCACGCCGACGAGATGGTCCAGATGGCGCTCGGCATGGCGGGGTTCTTCGTCATCCACCCGAAGACTCCGCCGGCCGAGCCGATCGACCGCGACTTCTGCATCCTGCCCCACATGTGGGCGATCCACCCGGGGACCTACCGGCCCGATCCCATGGTCATGCTCGACTTCGACCTCTTCACCTTCAACGGACGCGCCTTTCCCGGCACCTCGCCGCTGGTCGTCGGCCGCGACGAGAGGGTGCGGCTGCGCTTCGCCAACGTCAGCATGACGAGCCACCCGCTCCACCTCCACGGCCACCGCTTCTGGGTCACCGAGACCGACGGCGGGCAGATCCCGCGCTCGGCCTGGGTGCCCGAATCGACCCTGAACATCGTCGCCGGTCAGACCCGGGCCGTCGAGCTCGTGGCCGACCAGCTCGGGGATTGGCCCCTCCACTGCCACAAGAACCACCACGCGATGAACGCCATGGGGCACGACGTGCCCAACCCCCTGGGGGCGGACCTTGGCGAGCTGCGCGAGCGCCTCTCGCGGCTGGTCGCCGGCTACACGGCGATGGGCACGACCGGCATGGCCGAGCACGCGGCGCACGCCGGGCACCATCCGCTGCCCGAGAACACCCTGCCGATGATGGCCGGCGTCGGTCCCTTCGGCAACATCGAGATGGGCGGCATGTTCACCGTGATGAAGGTCCGCGACGGCCTCGACGGCTACGCCGACCCGGGGTGGTACGACCACCCGGCGGGCAGCGTCGCCCGCAAAGTCGGGGCGCCGCCCGAGGGATTGGCGTAGCAGGCCCTCAGCGCACCAACCGCGTCTGCGGGTAGGCGGCGTACCAGCCGAACCAGAAGGCGCGCTGGGCGGGCAGGCGCGGGAGGAGCAGGCCGTCGGGGCTCTCGAGGGCCTCCTCGGTGAGCGTCCAGGAGCGGCCCTCGGCATCGGTCATGGTCCGGTCGCCGTCGAAGCTCTCGAAGACGACGTCCGCGCTGGCGTAGACGCGGTTGGCGCCGGAGGGATCCGTGACGACGACGATCGCGAGACCGCCGACCCGGTCGTGGTGGACCGGGTGCTCGGCGAGGTAGTCGGCGGCGAAGGCGACCGGCGAGGCGGGGCTCTCGGGCAGGACGAGGGTGAGCACCTCGTCCTTGTTCTTCAGCCGCCCGTCGCGCGCCGGAACGCCGAACATCAGCTCGTCGGTGGCGAAGTACTCCCGGTAGGCGGCGCCCTCGGAGTAGTCGCGGTCGTAGCCGGTGGCGAGCGAGAGCACGGAGGTGTCGGGATGACGGCGCCGCCACTCGCCCCAGCGGGTCGTCACCACCGGGCGGCGCGCGAGCCGGAAGGGCTCCTCGGCGAGCGGCCCGATCACCGGCTCGCCCCAGATGGTGTTCCACAGCGACTGGGTCGCCTCGTCGTACATCAGCTTGTTCGAGCGGTAGAGGAAGCCGCTGGTGCCGAGGCGATGACGCGTCCCTCCCTGCTCGCTCTCGAAGACGATCACGGTGCCGCAGAGGGTGCAGTACACACCGGCCACCGGCACGCCGCCCACCGTGTCGGTGAACATCTCGTGCCAGGCCAGGATGCGCTTCGGATAGGCGCGCACGTCGCCGTCGATCGCCACGCCGAAGACGACGTGGTCGTCGGCCAGCCAGTCGGCCTCCGCGGCGGGGATCATCCGGGGGTCGCGCAGCGGCGGGATGCCGTCCTGCGTCACCCCGCCCCAGCGCACCTCGTCGAGGCGGATGCGGCTCGTGCGGCCGGTCGCGAAGTAGCCGCCGAACTTCGGGTCGAGATTGCCGTAGAGCCGGCTCTTGAACTCCGCGTAGCTCGGGTGGAGACCCTCCTCTCGCGACCAGATCCAGTCGTACCAGGCCTGCAGGTCGAAGCCGAGCTTCTGTCCCGTCTTCTGCTCGAGCAGCGCCACGGCCGGCCGCGCCACCTCGGGCACGCGCAGGAAGTAGAGGGTCTCCACGAGCATCACGTCGTAGCCCCGTCCCCAGGTCGACTCGATGCCCTCGAGCGCGGCCAGCCGGTCGCCCGTGGAGCCCCGCAACAGATCCAGGAAGCGCTCCGGAACGTCCGCCGGCGCCGCCGAGGACGTCGCCAGGGAGCCGCAGAGGACGAGGCTCCAGACCACGCGGAAGGGCAGGCGAGGGCGGTGGGGCTCGTCGTCGAGGTCGGCCGAAGCTGGTTTCTCTCGCATCTCGGTTCCTTCTTCGTCTGCCGCCGTCTGGCGGATCGGTTCCGAACGCCGTCTTTTCGGAGCGCCCCGTCCTTTCGGGTGGGCAGGTGTGCTAGCGTTCTCGCAGAGCAGAATCCCGCGGGGCCCGACGCGAGATCGCTCGGTCACGCCCCGTGCCCTCTCCCTGGGCCGGATCGGTTGTGACCGTGAGCCAGGTTGCGAGGATCTCGGGTATGGTGCCGACAGAGCGCGCGCTCCTGGAGCTCCTGATGGAGACCAGCCCCGCCGCGATCGTCATGGCCGACGCCGGCGGCCGGCTCACCTACGCCAACCGGCGCGCCGAGGAGGTCCTCGGGATCTCCCGCGACGAGATCACGCGGCGGCAGCACGACGCCCCGGCCTGGGAGATCACCGATTTCGAGGGACGGCCCCTGGCGGACGGGGAGCTGCCCTTCGAGGTCGTCATGCGGACGGGCAGCACCGTCCGCGGCCGGTCCGTCGCCGTCGGGCTGCCCGACGGCCGGCGCCGCTACGTGACGGTCAACGCGGCGCCCCTGCTCGATGCCGAGGGCCGCGCGGACGGCATGGTCGCCGCGCTCGAGGACGTCTCGGACCTCCACCTGGCGACACTCGAGCTCGAGCGTGCCCGGCAGGCCGCCCAGGCGGCCAACCGGGCCAAGAGCGAGTTCCTGGCCAGCATGAGCCACGAGCTGCGCACGCCCCTGGCCTCGATCATCGGCTTCTCGCAGCTGCTCCAGGGGGCCGGCAAGGAGCCGGATCTGACCGAGAAGCAGCGCCGCTGGGTCGACAACATCCACGAGGCCGGCAACCAGCTGCTCGAGCTGATCAACGACGTCCTCGATCTGGCCAGGATCGAGGCGGGGAAGATCTCGTTCGAGCGCGTGCCCCTCGACCTCGCCGAGCTCGGGAGCGGCGCCCTCGAGGTGGTCCGTCCCCTGGCCGAGCGGAGGCAGATCGACCTGCGCTCCCGGCTGGCGACCGACCTTCCACGAGTCGTCGCGGATCCGGGGCGTCTCAAGCAGGTGCTCTACAACCTGCTGAGCAACGGCATCAAGTTCACGCGGCCGGGAGGCTGGGTCGAGCTGCGGGCGCAGGTGAGGACGGGCAGCGTGGTGAGCCTCCTCGAGGTGTCGGTCTGCGACTGCGGCATGGGCATCAAGCCCGAGGACCAGAAGCGGATCTTCGAGGAGTTCGTCCAGCTCGACGGCGCATCCTCCCCTGAGCACCCGGGCACGGGTCTGGGCCTCGCCCTGGTCCGCCAGATCGTCGGGCTCCACGGCGGCACGATCGCCGTGGAGAGCACCGGGAGGGACGGGGACGGAGCCACCTTCACCTTCACCCTGCCGCTGGCCCCCGCTCGCGTGCCGGGCCCGCCCCCCGACCCGGCCGCTCCGGGTCCGGTGCCTGTGGCGAAGGACGAGACCCCCGGTCGCCTCGTCCTCGTCGTCGAGGACGACCGGGGGGCCGGCGATCTGCTCCACGAGTACCTGGCGCAGGCGGACTACCGCGTGGTGCGGGCGATCTCCGCCGCGGAGGCGCTGGAGCGGGCGCGCACCCTGCGGCCGTCGGCGGTGACCCTGGATCTGCTGCTGCCGGACCGGGGAGACTGGACCCTGCTCTCGCAGCTGCGCGAGCTGCCCGAGATGGAGGGCGTGCCGATCGTCGTGGTGTCCGTGGTCGACGATCGTGCCGCGGCCCTGGCGCACGGCGCCGACGAGCTGCTGGTCAAGCCCGTGCGACAGGAGACCCTGCTGGACGCGCTGGCGCGGTTGCGAGGGGCGGAGGGATGAGCCGCGCGTCGCCCTCGAGGGCGTGCTGACGACGATGGCGAGCCAAGGCGGTGCGCGGTGACCGGTCGGGGACGGATCCTGGTCGTCGACGATCAGGAGCCCAACCGGCTGCTGCTGAAGGACATGCTGGAGGCCCTCGGCCATGACGTCGAGGTCGCAACGAGCGGCGCCGAGGCGCTCGAGCAGCTGACCTCCGGGATCGATCTCGTGCTGGTCGACGCCAAGATGCCGGGCATGGACGGCTTCGAGCTCGCCGCTCGTCTGCGGTCGGTGGCGGCGGCGGCGGATCTCCCCGTCGTGATGGTCACCGCGCTCGACTCGCGAGGCGCCCGGCTGCGGGCGGTGGAGGCGGGAGTCAACGACTTCATCTCGAAGCCGGTCGACATCGCCGAGCTGGGGCTGCGGGTGGGCTCCCAGCTGCAGCTCAAACAGGCCTCCGACGCCCTCCGGCGGCACGGCGAGGAGCTCGAGCGGAAGGTCGGGGAGCGGACCGCCGAGCTGCGCCGCGCCCTGGAGGCGGCGCAAGCGGCGCAGCGGCGCACCCGGGAGGCCTACCTGGACACCATCGAGCGCCTGGTGCTCGCCTCCGAGTACAAGGACCGGGACACCGCGCACCACATCCGCCGGGTGAGCGAGCTCAGCGGCCTCCTGGCCGACTGGAACGGGGCGGACGCCCGCGAGGCCGAGCTCGTCCGGCGTGCCGCCCCGATGCACGACGTGGGCAAGATCGGAATCCCCGACACGATTCTCCTCAAGCCCGGAGCGCTGAGCGAGGAGGAGCGGGCGATCATGCAGAGCCACACCACGATCGGCGCCCGGATCCTCGAGGGGACCCCCTCCGAGATCCTCCAAGCCGGTTCCGTCATCGCCCTCACCCACCACGAGCGATGGGACGGCGAGGGCTATCCCCGCGGCCTGCGCGGCGAGGAGATCTCCCCCTGGGGCCGCATCTGTGCGATCGCGGACGTCTTCGATGCCCTGACCGCCGACCGTCCGTATCGGAAGGCCTTCACCGTGTCGGAGACGCGCGAGCTCATGGAGGCCGAGCGCGGCAGGCACTTCGACCCGGCGCTGCTCGACCTCTTTCTCGGGAACTTCGCGCACGTCGTCGAATTCCGCGAACGCTGGACCTCGGCGCCGTGATCGGCCTGCAGGAGGGTAGTCATGGATGACGAAGACCGCCGTTCGCCCTCCCGCTGGCACTCCATCGAGGTCCGGCTGCCGCTGCTCATCGCGGTGCTCCTGACGCTGGCGGTGATCGCCCTCGTCACCGGTGCCCACTACGCGGTGAAGCGCGCGCTGATCGGCGCCGCCACCGTGCGCCTCGAAGCGTCGGCCGGCCGCCTGACCGACCTGCTGCGGCAGTCCGCCTCGGATCGCCTTTCCGAAGCCGCCGCGAAGGCCGACGAGAGCGCTCTGCGCGAGCTCGCCCTCGATTCGAGCGAGGCCGGTCGCGAGGCGGCGGCATCGGCCCTGGCCGCCCTCCTGCACGACCCGCGGATCCTCGGCGCCGAGCTCTGGAGCGGCGACGACGAGCTGCTGCTCGACGCGCGCTCCCCTCGACCCCCCGTCGGGTGGACGGCTCCCGAGCCGCGACCGCCGACCGGCGTCGGCGTGGGCCCGATCCGCTGGTCCGGAGAGGTCGGCTTCTACGAGGTAACCGCCGAGGTCACAGGGCCCGAGGAGAGGCCGGGACACGCTGGCCACCTGGTCCTGCGCCGTCGTCTCTCGTCGGCCGGGACGGCGGAGGTCATCACCGGCCTGATCGGCTCGCAGGCCCAAATGC
>Ga0302046_10001457_pt1 | contig 22156 bp, 17 predicted proteins | sample RVTome_11_FD_200261 | JGI IMG/M metagenome (GOLD analysis project Ga0302046, IMG submission 200261) | Soil microbial communities from uranium-contaminated site in the Upper Colorado River Basin, Wyoming, United States - RVT147D111 (version 2) ...
AAGATGTCGACAGAACTGCGAGATGGTGCCCGCAGACCTGTCGAAAAACGGACGTGTTTTGTGGGGGCATCACGGTAAGTTCCTAATACCTCGGCATTAGCTATCGGATTCCTCCGAGTTGCGTAGCGGCAACACTGCACGGGTAGCACGTTTGCCTCCTGGCTGGGCCAACCCCAGCCGGTCGGCCGGGCTGAGCACGCCGCGGCCGCCGCGGTTCAGGACGTGCGTGTAGATCATCGTCGTGCGCACGTCGCGATGGCCCAACAGCTCTTGCACCGTTCGGATGTCGTAGCCGTCTTCGAGCAGGTGCGTGGCGAACGAGTGTCGGAACGTGTGACAGCTCGCCGGCTTGGCGATCCCGGAGCGGATCACGGCGATCCTGACCGCGCGCTGGACCACGGTCTCGTGCAGGTGGTGGCGCCTTCGCTGCCCCGTGGCCGGCTCCACGTACGTCCGCGTGGCGGGGAAAACCCACTGCCACGCCCACTCGCGACCCGCGTTCGGGTACTTGCGTGCGATGGCGCCCGGCAGCTCGACCCAGCCGGCGCCGCGGCGCACGTCCTCCTCGTGCTGCCTCCGAACCGACTCGAGGTGCACCACGAGGTGCGATCCGAGGCCCGCCGGCAGCATCGTGCGGCGATCCCGCCCGCCCTTGCCCTGCCGCACGACGATCTCGTTGCGGGCAGGGTCCACGTCCTTGACGCGCAGCCGCGCGCATTCGAGCAGCCGCAGCCCCGCGCCGTACAGCAGTCCCGCCATCAGCCACGGCAGGCCGTCGAGGCGGTCGATGACCGCGCGAACCTCCTGCCGGCTCAGCACCACGGGCAGCCTCGACACGGTCTTGGCTCGCACGATCCCGTCGAGCCACTCGAGCTTCCGGCCCAGCACGGTGTGGTACAGGAACAAGATCGCGCTCAGGGCCTGGTTCTGGGTCGATGCGCTGACCCGTCCTCGCACCGCCAGGCTCGAGACGAACTGCGTGACCTCGGCCTCGCCCATGTGCGCCGGGTGACGCTTGCCGTGGAACAGGATGAAGCGCTTGACCCACAGGACGTAGCACTCCTCGGTGCGCCGGCTGTAGTGCCGCGTGCGAATCGCTTCGCGCACGCGGTCGAGCAATCTTGGCGTGGCCGGGATCGAAGGTGGTGCCGGCCGCTCGCGCAGCGTCCACACTCTTTCGGGCGGTTCGGCGCTCTGACTTTCGCCATGGGCTCGATGGCGGGCTAGACCGCGACCTTGCATGCCAGGTCTCCGGACGAGGGAGGCTTGCGGGATCCTACGCCGACTCCCCATCGCCGTCAATTCGACCTGGACTACGAGGCTCGCACGGCGCCGATTCGCGCATTCGGAGTCTGCGCGGGGCCAACGACGACGCACCTCGAAAGACGTTCTTGGGACGCAGGCGGCCGTCGCGACTCTGCGGAAAACGGCGCGATCCTCAGGGATTCGCTCGTTCGGTTGTCGCGGGCGCGTCCACAACCCTACCTTCGAAACGGGGCTACGCGGATAAGATGATGAGGATGGATAGCTTCTCGGATCGATCCTACCGGCGCATCCGGAACATCGACGGCTCGCATCCGTTCCGCGAGGCCGTGCCGGGCGGTTTCGTCGACTACGAGGCCCGGCGCGTGCCGGGAACCGAGGTCGTGTATTTCAACTTCGCGCTGGCGCGCGAGATGGGACTGATCCCGCGCGACCACCCCGATCGCCTCGCCAAGCGTCTCGAGTCCGCGATCCTCGAGACGTTCGCCATCCAGATCATCAACGAGTACGACCTCGAGCACGGGCTCGCGGTCGCGGAGCGCGAGCGCGTGTCCGGACGCTTCATGGCGACCCGCTACCTGCAGCTCCAGCACCCGGGGCGGACCGGGAAGGGATCGGGCGACGGACGCGGCATCTGGAACGGCGTCTTCCGCGCGCGGGGAGTCAGTTGGGACGTGATGAGCACCGGCACCGGGGTCACGCGGCTGTGCCCCGCGACGGCGGAGAGCGGCGAGTTCTTCAAGACCGGCAACTGGAAGGCCGATTACGGCTGCGGCACGTCCACCCTGCAGGAGGGCTTCGAGACGCTGTTGATGGGTGAAGCGTTCCACCGCAACGGCATCGCCACCGAGCGCGTGCTGGTCATCCTGCGACGACCCGACGGATTCGCCATCAGCGTCCGCGCGGGCCGCAACCTGATCCGCCCGTCGCACTTCCTGGTCCACCTGAAGCAGGGCAACCTGGACGCGCTGCGAGGCGTCGCCGACCTGTTCCTCGATCGTCAGATCGGCAACGGCGATTATCCGCGGATGCGCGGCGCCGCGGCGCGCTACGCCTACCTCGCGGAGGAGTTCGCCAGGACGTTCGGCCGCCTGGCCGCGACGCTCGAGCGCGAGTACATCTTCTGCTGGCTCGACTGGGACGGCGACAACATCCTGGCCGACGGCGGGATCATCGACTACGGGTCGGTGCGCCAGTTCGGCCTGTTCCACCGCGAATACCGCTTCGACGACGGGCCGCGGTGGTCGACGACGCTCGTGGAGCAGCGCCGCAAGGCGCGGGACCTCGTGCAGGCCTTCGCGCAGGTGCGCGAGTTCCTCGTAACGGGCGTCAAGCGTCCGCTCGACACGTTCCGTCGCGATCCCGTGCTGCGAACGTTCGATGACGCCTATCGCGAGACGCGCGACCGTCTCTTGCTGCGAAGCGTCGGCTTCACCGCCGCCCAGCAGTCGCTGCTCCTGACCGGGGCGCGGAAACTCGTCCGGCGGTTCGACCGCGCGCACGCGCATTTCGAGCGCGCCCGCGCCGCGCGCGGGCCGCGGCGCGTCGAGGACGGGATCCTGTGGAACGCGGTGTTCAGCATGCGCGATCTGCTGCGCGAGCTGCCCCGCCACTTCCGGAGCGACCCGCGACCTCTCACCCCGAGAGAGCTCGTCGATCTGGCGGCTTCGAGCTACGCCTCGCGCCGCGACCGCGCGATGACGACCCACCGGGCGCGGATGGCCCGGGAGCTCCAGCGCGCGTGGCTCGCGATGGTCGACGACGTGGCGCATCGCGAGAACCGGTCGTCCGCCGAGGTGACGGCGGAACTCGCCGAGCGTTCCGCGGTCATCAATCACTTCGCGCGCATCACCGGCGACTCGATCACGCACGCGGCCGGACGCCTCGTGCGTGAGAGAACCCGCCTGCCCCGCGCCGCGCTGCGCGCCATCGTCGAGCGCTTCCTGCACGAGCAGACGCTGCTTCCCGCGCCCGGGCACGCCACCAAGATCCAGGCGGTCCGCAGCCGTAACGCGCGCCGGGTCTTCGACGCGCTGATCGAGACCGTCGAGGAGTTTCGGCACGGGCTGTGAACAAGGAAGCAAGGAACGGCGAACCGGCGTCGTGCCGATCCGCCGCCCCTTGCAGGCGAGGGCAAGCTCGACGGCTGCGCACGAGTGAGAGGCCCGGCGGCCCGCGGATCCTTCGGGGTGCGCCGAGGACGGGAGCCTTGCCGGACGGCGCGAGGCCGCTCTCGCCGGTAACCCTTGCCTCGCGGCGCCCCAAGTCTCCGAGTCCTCGTACTCCGACCTGCACTGGCGGCTGGTCGGGCCCTTCCGCAGCGGCTGGGCCACGGCGGTCGCCGGCCACAACCGCGAGCCGGCGGTGTTCTACTTCGGCGGCGCCGACGGCGGCGTGTGGAGGACGGACGACGCCGGATCGACCTGGCGGCCGTTGTTCGACCGCGAGGGGAGCGCATCGATCGGGGCCCCCGCGATCGCTCCCAGCGATCCGAGCGTGGTCTGGGTCGGCACCGGGCAGATCCACCAGCGCTGGGACATCGTCGACGGCGACGGTGTTTACCGCTCGACCGACGGCGGCGAAAGCTGGACGCATCTCGGTCTCGAGGAGACCAAGCACATCGGCGCGCTGTGGGTCGACCCGAGGAGCGCCGACACCGCCGTCGTGGCCGCGCTCGGGCACGTCTTCGGGCCCAACGAGGAGCGCGGCCTGTTTCGCACGGACGACGGCGGGCGGACCTGGACGCGCGTCCTCTACCTCGACCCCGACACCGGCGCCGCCGACCTCGCGGGAACCCCGGAGCTGCCGGACGGGCTGTTCGCCTCGCTGTGGCAGGTGCGGCGCCACCCGTGGCTCGAATACTCCCAGCCCACGGTCGGGCCCGGCAGCGGGATCTACAAGTCGCTGGACGGCGGCCGGAGCTGGGCCGCCGTCCCGGGATCCGGGCTCCCGGAGGGCCCGCTCGGACGCATCGAGCTTGCCGTCGCCCCGGGGAACGAGGCGCGGCGGGTGTGGGCGGCGGTCCAGACCGCGGACGGCGGAGGCCTGTACCGCGGAGGCGACGACTACCACCCGCTGTGGATCGACCCGCGCGACCCGCGGCGCATGATCGCCGGGGCCGATCAGGGCGCGGTCGTCATGTGGAACGGAGGCGAGAGCTGGACCAGCTGGTACAACCAGCCGACCGGGCAGTTCTACCGTCTCGCGGTGGACGACCGCTTCCCCTACCACTGGCGCACGCTGCAGCTCGACCTCCCCACGACCGGGATCAACGACCTCCTGGTCCACGACGACGACGTGATCGTGGCGACCCAGGGGCGCGCGATCTGGGTGCTCGACGAGGTCGCTCCGCTGCGCCGCCTCGCCGCGGGCCCGGTCGCGGGAGAGCCGGTGCTCGTGCCCCCTGGCACGGCGTGGCGGCTGCGGTTCGATCAGAACCGGGACACTCCCCTGCCCCCCGAGGAGCCGCGCGGCGAGAATCCTCCGGTCGGCGCGGTTCTCGACTACATCCTCCCCGAGGGCGCGGGCGGCGAGGTGACGATCGAGGTGCTCGATTCCGGCGGAGCGCTCGTGCGCCGCTTCGGCAGCGACGACGTCTCCGCTCCGCCCACCGCGCCGCAACGCGAGGTGCTCTCGCTGTCGGAGGAGCGTCTGCGCGCCGAGGCGCGCTGGACGGCGTTCGAGGATGGGACGCTCCGCGATCTCCGGCAACGACTCGAGCGCGCCGGCCTCGGCCTGGCACGCACGACCTCCCCGTGATCGCTCCACCGTGAACGGATCGTCGCTTCGCGTGAGGTCGGCGGCCGCGACGACGCGAATCGGCATTGTTGAACCCCGAGCCGGGTAGTACCATCCGATCGTTCGCCCCGGAGCGCGGACGCGGCCTCGCGTCGAGCGCGTGCCGCGCCGGGAATGCGCGCCGCACGGCGCAGGAACCGTCATGACGCGTGAAGCGGTGGATTCGCAGGCAAGCCCCTCCTCCTCGGAGCCCCCACCAGAAGGTCCGCGCGGACCCAACGGCCCCGGGACGAACAGCGTCGAAGCCGACGTGGCGCTCCTGGACGGCGCGGATGCCGCCACCATCGAGCTCACCGGCGCGCTCGAGGCGGCGCGGCGGATCTCGACCGATCCTTCGCGCTCCCTCGATCAGCGCCTCGAGGCCTACGAGGACATCTTCGAGTCGGAGGTCGGAGACACCGCGGTCACGCGGGCCCGGAACATCGAGCGCGAGCTGGGGCTCAGGCAGCTGTACTTGAAGTTCGAAGGCGACAACCCGTCGGGCACCCAGAAGGACCGCATCGCGTTCGCGCAGGCCCAGGACGCGCTGCGCCGCGGCTTCGAGGCGATCACCGTGGCGACGTGCGGCAACTACGGCGTCGCCGTGGCCCAGGCGGCGTCGCTCGCCGGCCTGCGGTGCATCGTCTACGTTCCGGAGAGCTACCGCACCCGCCGGACCGTCGAGATGGAGCGCTTCGGAGCGGAGGTGGTCCGGGCGCCGGGAGACTACGAATCCGTGGTCGAGCTTTCCCGCGGGCGGGCCGACATCGACGACGTGTACGACGCGAATCCGGGCGGCGCCAACACGCCGCTGCAGCTTCGCGCCTACGGCGAGATCGCGTACGAGATCTACGACGACCTGCGCGACGCTCCCGCAGTGGTGGCCGTCCCGGTATCGAACGGGACCACCCTGGCGGGCATCCACCGGGGCTTCGTCAGCCTGTACCGCCGGGGCAAGACGTCACGGATCCCACGCATGATCGCGGGCTCGTCGTTCGGCAAGAACCCCATCGTGCGTGCCTTCAGGAACCGCCTTCCGCGCTGCGAAAACCTCGTGCCGGAGAAGATCCGCGAGACGGCGATCAACGAGCCGCTCATCAACTGGTCTTCGCTCGACGGCGACCATGCCCTGGCCGCGATCCGCGCGACCGACGGGTGGGCGTCGTCCGTCAGCGACAAGACCATGATGCGCTTCGCCAAGCTCGTCCGGGAACAGCAGGGGTTGAGCGTCCTGCCGGCGGCGACGGCCGGGCTGGTGGCGCTCCTCGAGAAGCACGGCAGCGAGCCCATGCCCCACGACCGCTACGTCGCCGTCCTGACCGGAAGACGGGCGTGAGCGGTTTTCCCGAGGGCTCGGCGATCGTGTACTGCGAGGGAGCGTTCGGGACGACCCACGGCAAGACCGCCCACGGTCTCGTCCGTCGCACCCGGCGCTACAAGATCCTGTCGGTGATCGACTCGCGCCGCGCCGGTGAGGATGCGGGCCAGGTTCTGGAGGGCAAGCCGTGCGGCATCCCGCTGCACGCCGATCTGGACACGGCGCGGGCGTCCGCGGATGTGGCGGGCACCCCCGCGACGCACTTCGTGATCGGCCTGGCGCCGGACGGCGGGCGTCTCCCGCCGGAGGCCCGGCGGGCGGTGGAGAGCGCGATCCGAGCGCGCCTGAACGTCGATTCGGGCCTTCACGATTTCCTGTCCGAGGACTCGGCGCTCGCGGCGCTTGCCGCCGAGCGCGGCGTGCGCATCCGCGACGTCCGCAAGCCGCCGGCGCGCGGCGACCTGCATTTCTTCGACGGCAAGATCGACAGGGTCTCCGCCTTCCGGGTCGCCGTGCTCGGCACGGACTCGGCGGTCGGCAAGCGCACGACGGCGTGGCTGATCGCGGACGGCCTCAATGCGCGCGGTCGCCACGCCGAGCTCGTGGGCACGGGGCAGACCGCCTGGATGCAGGGCGTCCGGCACGGGATCATCCTCGATTCGATCGTCAACGACTTCGTCAGCGGAGAGATCGAGCACGCCGTGTGGAGCTGCTGGGAGGAGACGAGGCCCGACGTGATCCTGCTCGAGGGTCAGGGCAGCCTGATGAACCCCGCCTATCCCGGCGGCTTCGAGCTGCTCGCCGCGGGGCGGCCGCATTGCGTCGTGCTGCAGCACGCTCCGGCGCGGCGCCGCTACGACGGCTTCCCGGACCATCCCCTCCATCCCCTGGAGCGGCAGATCGAGGCGATCGAGCTGATCTCGGACCGCCCGGTCGTGGCCGTCACGGTCAACCACGAGGGCCTCACGCCCGACGAGACGCGGCGGGCGTGCGGGGAGATCCGGCGCCGCACCGGGCTCCCGGCGACCGACGTCCTCCTCGACGGGGCGGACGAAGTGGTCTCGGTCCTCGAGCAGCGCCTCCAAGAGCGCGTCTAGGGAATGCGCGATGGCGACCCGGAGATCGAAGGCCAGGAGGCGCGGGCGACGCTCCCGCCCCGCTGATCCGCTGGCGGTGCTCGAGGTCATCGAGCGCCTGGAGATCGGTCCGCCCCGCATCGAGCGCCGCCGCCTCTCGGTCCCATACGCCGTCGTGACGCCTCACGGCACGGAGCGCACCGACCTCACGTACCGCTACGAAGAGGACGTCTTCACGCCGGGCGACCCCGCCTCCGAGAATCTGGCCGCGATGATCGGCGCCCAGGTGGCGCTGAACTACGGGCTGTTCTGCAAGCAGATCGTGTTCCGCGGGCGGTTCGACCCGCACGACCGCGCGTTCCTGAAGGACGCCGCGATCAACACCGCCCGCGAGATCTACGTCAAGAAGTTCCTGGAACCGAACGTGTTCCTGACCGATACCGCGGCGTCCCTGCCCCCCGTCAAGCGCGACAGCTACCTCCGAGCGGAACTCGTCTTTCCGGATCCTCCTCCCGGTGCGCCGGCGCGACCGGAGGCTCCGTGGTCCGACGACGCGACCCGTCATGCGGTGCTGTCGAGCGGCGGGAAGGACTCGCTGCTGACCTTCGGAGTGCTGCACGAGCTGGGGCTCGAGCCGCACGCGGTGTTCGTCAACGAGTCCGGGCGGCACTGGTTCACGGCGCTCAACGCCTACCGCCACTTCTCGAGCACGATGGCGGGCACCGCGCGCGTGTGGACGAACTCCGACCGCGTCTTCTCGTGGATGCTGCGCCGGCTCCCGTTCATACGCAAGGACTTCGCGCGGCTGCGCTCGGACGAATACCCCGTGCGGCTGTGGACGGTGGCGGTGTTTCTGTTCGGAGCGCTTCCGGTGCTGCGCAAGCGCGGCATCGGGCGGCTGGTCATCGGCGACGAGTACGACACGTCGATCCGCGCCACCCATCACGGCATCCCACACCATGCCGGGCTCTACGACCAGAGCCGGTGGTTCGACAATGCCATGACCCGCTACTTCACCCGCAAGGATTGGGGCGTGTTGCAGTTCTCCATCCTGCGGCCCCTGTCGGAGCTGCTCATCCTGAAGGTCCTCGTGGAGCGCTATCCGGACCTGCAGCAGCACCAGATGTCGTGCCACGCCGCCCACCGCGACCGCACGGGCCGCATTCGCCCCTGCGGCCGATGCGAGAAGTGCCGGCGCATCGTCGGGATGCTCGAAGCGCTCGGCGCCGACTCGCGGCGCTGCGGCTACACGAGCGATCAGATCGAGGCATGCCTGCATTCGCTCGCCGAGAAGGGCGTCCACCAGGAGGCCGCCGGCGCGCGGCAGATGATGCGCATGCTGGTCGACTCGGGACGGCTTCCTGCGGAGACCGTGATCGCGACGACCGGCCATCCCGAAGTGCTGGCGCTGCGCTTCGAGGGCGCGCGCTCGCCGTACGACGCCGTGCCCAACGACCTGCGCAGGAAGCTCTATCGCGTCTACCTCGAGCACGCCTCGGGCGCCGTCGAGCGCAAGGGCCGGGTGTGGGCCTCGTGCGACCCGCTGTCCGAGAGCTCGCTGTCGCGCCCGTACCCGTTCCACCGCGTGTCGAAGCCGGCTTCGGGCGCTCGGGGCGCGCCGGGGAGCGCCGCCCGGCCTTACATCCTGGGCGAGATGACCTGGCCTCAGGCGCGCGCGCGGCTCAAGGAGGTGGACGTGGCGCTGCTTCCCGTGGGGGCCGTGGAGCAGCACGGGCCGCACCTGCCGCTCGACACCGATGCCTACGATGCCCACGAGCTGGCGCGGCGGGTGGCCGAGGCGTGCAGCGATCCCAAGCCGCTGGTGCTTCCGCTCGTGGCCTACGGCGTCTCGTACCACCACGAGGACTTCAGCGGCACGCTGAGCGTCTCTCCCGAGACCCAGGCACGGGTGGTCTACGAGATCGGGATGTCCGCCGCGCGCAACGGGATCACCAAGCTGGTCATCATCAACGGCCACGGCGGCAACGCCCCCTCGCTGCACCTCGCGGCGCAGATGATCAACAAGGACGCCCACATCTTCACGTGCGTGGACACCGGCGAGACCAGCGACGCCGACATCGAGGGCATCATCGTCGATGCGCCCAACGACGTTCACGCAGGGGAGATCGAGACCTCGACCGCGCTCGCGACCCGGCCGCAGCTCGTCGACATGAGCAAGGCGCCGAAGACGGTCCCGCGCTTCTCGAGCCGCTATCTGGACTTCACCTCCAAGAGGAGTGTCGGGTGGTACGCACGCACCTCGAAGATCTCGAGCAGCGGAGTGATGGGCAACGCCACCAAGGCGACGATCGAGAAGGGCGAGCGGATCTGGGAGGTCATGACCCGCCGCCTGACGGAGCTGGTCGAGGACCTCAAGCGCCTGAGCCTCCAAGAGATCTACCAGAAGCGCTACTGAGGCGGCGATGAAGATCACGCGCATCGAAGCCTGGCCGGTGAAGATGACGCTGGCCGAGCCCTACCAGATCGCGTACGAGACGGTGGATCACGCCGTCAACGTCTTCGTCCGCCTGCACACCGATCGCGGACCGGTCGGCTGCGGTTGCGCGGCTCCCGACGCGCAGATCACCGGAGAGACGCCCGAAGACGTGCTGCGGGTTCTGGACGGGCCGTTCCGAGAGCAGATGGTCGGGTCGGACCCGCTGCGCTACGCGCGCCTCATGGACCCGTTCCGCCGGCGCGACGACGTCGGCCCGGCGGCACGGGCCGCGGTGGACATGGCGCTGTTCGACATCCTGGGGAAGGTCACCGCCATGCCGGTGTGGAAGCTGATGGGCGGGTTCCGCAGCCGCATGCGAACCAGCATCACGATCGGGATCCTCGAGGAGCGGGAGACCGTGCGGAAGGCGCGGGACTTCGTCGCGCGCGGGTTCACGGCGCTGAAGCTCAAGGGCGGGCTGGACGTCGAATCGGACATCGCGCGCGTGCTCGCCGTGCGGCGGGAGGTCGGGGACAAGATCGAGCTGCGCTTCGACGCCAACCAGGGGTACGACCTCGATCGATCGCTGCGCTTCGTCGAGGCGACCCGCCCCGCGCGGCTCGAGATCCTCGAGCAGCCGACCCCGAAGGGCGAGCAGGAACTGCTCGGTCGCGTGACCCGCGGCGCGTCCATCCCGGTGATGGCCGACGAGAGCCTGCTGACGCTGCGCGACGCGTTTCGCCTGGCGCGGCGCGACCTCGTCGACATGATCAACATCAAGCTGATGAAGGTCGGAGGGATCGCCGAGGCGCTGCAGGTCAACGCCATCGCGCGCGCCGCGGGGTTCGGCGTCATGGTCGGTTGCATGGACGAGACCGCGCTGGGCATCGCCGCCGGGCTGCACTTCGCGCTCGCGCGACCGAACGTGATGTACGCCGATCTCGACGGCCACCTCGACCTGGTGGACGATCCCACCCACGGGGCGGTCGTGCTCCGGGGCGGCACGCTGTTCCCCAGCGAGGGCCCCGGCCTCGGCCTCACCGACTTCCCCGGCTGATCGCAGGGAGAGGGGTCAGGCCCCTTTCTTCATGTGCGCGACCGATCGCTCGATCAGGCGCTTCAAGACGCGCACGTCGACGTCCTCGAGTTTGTTGACGTACAGGCACGCCTTGCCGGTCTTGAACTTGCCCAGCTTGTCGAGCAGCGCGGCATACTGCGAGAAGCCCGACATGACGTACAGCGTGAGGTTCTGCTTGCGCGGGGAGAACCCGGTCAGGAACCACTCGCCCTCCCGCCCGCTGTCGTATTCGTAGTGGTAGGCTCCGAAGCCGACGATGCTCGAGCCCCACATCCGTGGCTCGGCACCCGTGACCTTTCTCATGATCTCGAGGACTGCGAGGCAGTCCTTTCGCCTGCGATCGTCGTCGATGCCGACCAGGAACTTCTTGACGCTCGCACGGTTCTCCTTCGTTTTCAGTTCTGCCATCGTCCTTCCCTCTTCATCTCACACAACATCCTGCGGAGATCCTCGTCCGACAGGTCGAGGCCGAATCGCTGCGTGAGCAGTGGACCGAGCTCCGATCACGCCGCATCCCGATGATACCGCGAACGACGACTTGCGCTATGCTGAGCGAAGGCTTGGATCCCGCGGTGCGGGATGGGAGGTGCTCGATCATGATCGGCTGCGTCGTGTCGAAGCGCTCGGTCTTCCCCGTTCTGTTGGCTCTCGGTTCCTGCATCGGTGTCTCGTCGGCCGCCGATGCCGTGGGCCCGGCCAAGAAAACGTCCCTGGTGACGATCCCGGCACAGATGGAGATCGGAGCCACTCCCGAGCGAGTTTGGTCGCTCGCCACGTCCTTCAAGGGATTCGGAGCCCTGACCGGATTCAAGATCGCCGATGGCGAGGGCTCGTTCACCCGCCTGGGCCAGGTCGTCGAGGCCCGGGTGTGGGAGGACGAGGGTCTCCTGGTCGTCACCGGGTTCGACCTCGGGAAGGAGCTGCGCGTCACGTGGGAGCCGAAAAACGGGAATTACCTGTGCGCCAAGCGGATCGTGCTCTCGGCCTCGGGAGACGGCACCCTGCTCGAGTACTGGGACCGCTACACGGACGACCAGCCGAACGCGGACGAGACCGCGAAGCAGGTGCGCGAGGAGACGGTCAAGGCCGTCGCCGTTTTCGAGTCGCTCGCCAAGTGATCTATCGCGCGGCTTCCTCGCTCTTGCCTCTCCCGAACGCGGCGAACACGGCGGTGCCGGCGACGCCGCACACCGTCGCGACGAGCAGGTTCACGCGAGGCGAGATCGCCCACAGGTAGCCCGCGCTCAGGGCGCCGAGCGACACCACGAGGTCCCTCGCCAGGTAGTAGGCGCCGAACGTGCCCGCCTTCCTGCCCTCCGGGGCGAGGTCCAGGATCATGGCCTTGCGCGTCGGCTCGCCGAACTCCTTCAGCCCGCGTAGGACGAACGCGGGAACGAGCATGGCGAACGAGCTCGTAAACATCAGGGCGAGCGGAAACAGCGCGAAGAACACGAAGCTCGCGATCACGTACGGCTTCTTGGCGCTGCGGTCCGCGAAATAGGCCACCGGGACGTAGATCAGCATGGCCGTCACCATCTCCACGGTGGTGAGCACGCCGAACTGGAAGCCGCTGACGCCGACGCCCGACATGCACCAGATCACGACGTAGGCGTAGGGAATCTGCTCGGCGAACCTGATGAGGATGTCCGAGACGAGCAGGACCTTGAGCGGCCCGCTCATTCCGGCCAGCACCCGCCGCGGGCTCTTCTCGGCCATGGGCCCGACCTTCGAGACCGCTTCCTCGATGAGGCGCTGCTGCACGAAGATCGAGACCACTCCCAGCGCCATCGCTGCCAGGAACGCGATCCGGACGCCGCTCCGTGCGCCGAACCTGTCGATCAGGATGCCGCCGACGATCGGTCCGAGCGCCATGGGAATCCGCCGCACGAGCGAGTGCAGCGACACGCCCATCGCCCGCTTGTTCTGGGGGAGGACCTCGGCGACCAGACCCATCGTCGCCGGCAGGGAGATCGCCGTCCACGACAGGAAGAACACGGAGCCCACGAACACCGCCCACCACGAAGGGAAGGCGACCACGATCGCGTAGCCGAAGAGCGCGATGAGGTTGAAGACCAGGAGGGCTCTCTTGTGCCCGAGGCGATCGGAGAGGTAGCCGCCGGGAAACGAGTACAGCGCGCTCAGCAGGTTGTCCATGGCGTTGAGCACGCCGGGCATCTGCAGCCCCGCGCCGAGCGCGATGAGATAGACGGGAAGGAACCGCTCGGCCATCTTCTCGCCCATGCCGACCAGCACGACCATGGACAGCAGGGCGACGATGGAGCGTTTGAGGCCGAGGAACTCCGCGAGTCGCCGGACGCGTCCCGCCCGGGAAGCCGGATCGTCTCCTGGGGCCTCGGTCGGTGGCGTCACGTCGCGATCTTGGCATAATCTCCCCGTGCCGACCTACCGCCTGGACATCGAGTACGAGGGGACCCGCTACCGGGGCTGGCAAGAACAGAAGAACGCGCGCAGCATCGTGGGCGAGCTGCGCCGCGCCGTCCTCGGGGCCGGTGCGGAGATCGTCGACCTCGGAGGGTCGGGGCGCACCGACGCCGGAGTCCACGCGCTCGGACAGACCGCGCATATGCGGCTGCGGCGGGCGGTGGACCCGGCGTCGCTTCGCGAGGCGGTCAACGACCTGCTCCCCCCGGACATTCACGTGCTCGCGCTGCTCCCCGCCGGCGACGCCTTCCATGCGCGCCATGCGGCGGTCTCGAGGAGCTACCTGTACCAGATCTCGCGGCGGCGCACGGCGCTCGCCAAGCGCTTCGTGTGGTGGGTCAAGCGGCCGCTCGACCCGGAGAGGATGGTCGCGGCCGCCCGGCTTGTGGAGGGCCGGCACGATTTCACCCGGTTCTGCGAGCGGCCCGCCGAGCAGACCAGCACGGTCGTGGTCGTGGAGCGAGTCGAGGTCGCGACCGTGGGCTCCCTCGTGCTGGTCCGACTCGTGGCCTCGCACTTCCTGTGGAAGATGGTGCGGCGCCTGGTCGGCGCCTTGGTCAAGGTGGGTGCCGGAGAGCTTCCCGGAGAGCAGCTCACGGCACTCCTTCGCGGCGCCGCCGCCGATGAGGCGGGCGAGGAGCCCGCCCGCTGGACGGCACCGCCGTCGGGCCTGTTTCTCGAGCGCGTGGTCTACCCGGGAGAGGAGCCTTTCGGGGCGATCGCTTCCGCTGTGCCGGTCGCCCGCGAAGCGATCGCTGCGCGCCTGTTCACCGGCGACGCGGCACGCAAGCGTCCCGCCGCACGCGGTGCCACGAAGCGCCGAATTCCGGGCGCCAGGCCGTCGAAACGGAAACACTGACGCGCGCGACTTGACCTCCAGGGTCCGAGAAACCATCGTTGATACGGCGTGCGCGCGAGTCGCGGCGAGCGCACCAGCGAGCTGTCATGAAGCCCATCGGGAGATTTCGGGTCGCGCGCTTCTTGTGCCTCTTCGTGTCGATCTCGCTCGTCGGCGCCTGCGTCGGGCGCAAGGCGCCCACGACCGAGCCCGCGGTCAAGCGTCCTACCCAGACCGGGCTCGCCTCGTGGTACGGAAGCGCGTTTCACGGAAAGCGCACCGCAAGCGGCGAGCGATTCGACATGCACGCGCTGACCGCCGCCCACCGCACGCTGGCGTTCGGGTCGATCGTCCGGGTCACCGAGCTCGAGAGCGGGAGGTCCGTGGAGGTCCGGATCAACGATCGCGGTCCGTTCCGCGACGGACGGATCATCGACCTGTCCTACGCCGCGGCCAAGAAGCTCGGAATGCTCCGGCGCGGCGCGACCCGCGTCGAGATCGCCGTGATCGGGCCGCGCCGGACGACGAGGAGCACCGACTCGCCGAGCGGGAAGAGCTGAGGACGCCGGGGCTCGAGGCTCACGCGAGCTCGACGCGGAGCCGCGCGTCCACATCCGCCCAGGCCTCGAGCAACCGCTCGCGGGTGGGGGCGCACAGCAAGACGTGACCGACGTTCTCGGCGACACCGGCGCGCGGCGTCACCCGGTCGCCGGGACGAACGCGGATTCGAGCCTCGACGACCTCCGGCCGGCGCCGGACTTCGGCGAGCCCCCGGACCGCGGCGACCGTCCCCGCGCCCGGATGCAGGACCAACGCGGCGGCGTGGGCCCGGCGTGCCTCCGGAAAGGTGAAGGCGCGATCGAGCTCCACCGCGACGAACGCCCGCCACGCATCGAAACCCCAGGCCAAGCCGAGGAGATCCATGATGTAGCCTCCCGGCGGCCGCAGGGCGATCTCGCCGAACAGCGGCCCCTCGGCCGGGAGGTACATCTCCAAGTGGGTCATGCCCCACTGAATCCGCAGCGCCCGGATCACGCGACGGTTGAGCTCGAGCGCCGCGGCGCGGGTCGCGTCGTCGAGGCCCGCCGGGACCACGTTGACGTGCGCCTTGCGCGCGTACTCGGTGATGTTCTCGAACAGGATCCGGCCGCCGTTGACGAACGACTCGATGCTGACCTCGGGAGCATCCACCCAGCTTTCGAGGAGCCGACCCCGTAGTCGCTTCGTGCGCAGGACCGTCGGGTCGCGCACGATCTCGATCTCCCGCCCCCCGCTCAGCGCTCGCGGCTTGAGGACGATCGGCAGCCCGAGGTTCTCGACGACCTCCGCCGGGTCCGCCGCTTCCGGGGGCGATACGAACGGCGCCATCGGGATCCCGCGCGCGCGCAGGTGTGCCTTCATTCGGAGCTTGTCGTGGCAGCGCAGGACGGTGGTGTGCGCCGAGAGGCGGGCTCCGAGAGCGCGCCGCGCCACCGCCGCCGGCACTACGGCCGCCTCCGTGCCGGCGATGACGTGCGTGAAGGGGCCATGGACGGCGAGCGCTTCCACTTCCCGCCGCGCGGAGGACTTACCCGCGGCGATCGGCGCGACGTGAACCCGCTCCGCGGAGCGCCGGGGCCGAGGAGCGTCGGCCCACAAGACGTGGGGAATCCTCCCCTCGGCCAGCGCGTCGCACAGGTCTTTGCGGGGACCGACGACCAGCACTCGCATTCGTTCCGCCCGATCCTATCTCGAAAGGGTGTGCGGCGCGGACGCGCGCGATCCGCCGTCCCCGACCCAGGCGTAGAGCGTCGGCAGCACCACGAGAGTCAGGAGCGTCGAGGAGATCAGGCCGCCGATGACGACCGTCGCGAGCGGCCGCTGGACCTCCGCTCCGGCGGAGGTCGAAAGCGCCATCGGCACGAATCCCAGCGACGCTACGAGCGCGGTCATCAGGACGGGGCGCAGCCGCTCCAGGGCGCCGCGCTCGACCGCGTCGTGAAGCCCGAGACCCTCGTCTCGCAAGCGGCGGATCGCCGAGACCATGACGACACCGTTCAGGACCGCGACACCGAACAACGCGATGAAGCCGACACCGGCCGAGATCGAGAACGGGATCCCACGGGCCCACAGCGCGAGCACGCCGCCCACCGCCGCCAGCGGCACGCCGGTGAAGATCAGGAGCGCGCCGCGCACCGACCCGAAGGCCGCGTACAGCAGTCCGAAGATGGCGAACAGCGCGATCGGGACGACGAGCAGGAGCCGTTCGCGCCCGCGCTCGAGCTGCTCGAACGTCCCCCCCCACTCCAGGTAGTAGCCCTCCGGCTTGTCCAGGGACGCTTCGACGACCTCGCGTGCCTCGTCGACGAACGACTCGAGGTCCCGGCCGCGCACGTTGGCCTCGACGATCAGGCGCCGCTGGCCGAACTCGCGGCTGATCTGGGCCGGTCCTTCTTCGATCCCGATTTCGGCGAGCTGGGCCAGCGGAACCGCATGGCCGTCCGAGTCCAGGACCGGGAGATTGCGGATCGCCTCGAGATCGGCCTGCATCGGGAGCGCGAACTTGACGACGATGTCGTAGCGCCGCACGCCGTCCATGACGACGCCGACGACGCGCCCCGCGCGAATCGCCTCGACCGCTCCGAGGACGTCGTCCACGGGGATGCCGTAACGCGCCGCCCGGGCGCGATCGAGCACGATGCGCAGCACCGGCAGGCCCTGGACCTGCTCCGCGCGGACGTCGGCCGCGCCGGGCACGCGACGCAGCATCGTCGCGACCTCGCCTCCGAGGCGCTGCAGGACCTCGAGATCGTCCCCGAACACGCTGACCGCGACGTCCGAGCGCACGCCGGCGATCAGCTCGTTGAAGCGCATCTCGATCGGCTGGGTGAACGAGAACCCCATCCCCGGAACGCCGCGCTCCAGCGCCTCGGCCATCGCTTCGACCAGCTCCTCCTTGGACAGGCCCGCCGTCCATTCCCTCGCCGGCTCCAGGATGACGAACACGTCGGACAGCTCGATGCCCATCACGTCCGTCGCGATTTCGGGCGAGCCGATCCGGGTCACGACGTGCTCGACCTCCGGGAACTCCCGCAGCACGCGCTCGACCTCGAGGCCCGCCTCGATCGAGTGGGTCATCGACGAGCTCTGCAGCCGCAGGGTCTGTATGACGACGTCGCCCTCGTCCAGGGTCGGCAGGAACTCTCCACCCAGAAAGAGGAACAGGGCGACGGCACCGACGACCGCGACGAAGGCCGCCCCGAGGACCAGCCAGCGCAGCCGGAACGCCCACGACAGGGTCGGGCGATACGCGCGCCGTGCCGCCGTGACGATCCACGTCTCGTGATCGGCAACCCCTCTGCGGAACGCGAAGCTGGCCAGAACGGGCATCACGGTGAGCGACAGCAGCAACGATCCCGCCAGCGCGAAGACGACGGTCCACGCCATCGGCCGGAACATTCGTCCCTCGGTACCCGTGAGGGTCAGGATCGGGAGGTAGACGATGATGATGATGGCGACCGCGAAGGCCACGGGCCGGCCGACCTCGACTGCCGCGCCCCGGACGATCTCCGGGAACGCGCCCTGCCCTTCTCGACGTCCGGCCAGGCGGCGGATGACGTTCTCGATCATGACGACCGAGCCGTCGACGATCAGGCCGAAGTCGATCGCGCCGAGGCTCATCAGGTTGCCGGAGATTCCGCCCGCCAGCATCCCGCAGAACGCGAACAGCATGGACAGCGGGATGGCGGCCGCGACGATCAGGCCGCCGCGCAGGCTGCCGAGCAGCACCAGCAGGACGAGTACGACCAGGAGTCCCCCCTCGACCAGGTTCGTCACGACGGTTCGAATCGAGCGCCGGACGAGCTCGGTGCGGTCGTAGTACGGCCGGATCGCGACCCCCGCGGGAAGGTCCCTCTGGATGTCGGCGATGCGCTCCTTGACCCGCGACGTTACGTCGAGCGCGTTCTCCCCCACGAGCATCTGCACCAGCCCGATGACGGTCTCGCCCTCGCCGTCTCGCGTGGCCGCGCCCCGCCTGGGCATGGCGCCCTCGACGACGCGCGCGACCTCGCGGACCCGGATCGGCGTCCCCTCGCGAACCGCGACCACGACCTCCTCGAGATCCTCGATCGAGCCGATCAACCCCTCGCCGCGTATCAGGAGCTGCTCGTCGCCGCGCTCGAGGTAGGCGCTTCCCGCCATCGCGTTGTTGCGCTCGACGGCCTCGAAGACGTCGGCCAGGGCGATGCCGTGCGAGACGAGCTTCTCCGGGAACACCTCCGCCTGGAACTGCTTGGCGAGGCCCCCCCAGGCGTTGACCTCGACGACCCCCGGGACCTGCCGCAGGCGGAACGCGATCTGCCAGTCCAGGAGGTTGCGCAGCTCCATGGGCGAGTAGCCCTCGCCCTCCACCGTGAAGTGGAAGATCTCCCCCAGCCCCGTGGTCGGCGGGATCATCTCGGGACTCCCGAAACCGTGCGGGATGTTCTCGCCGGCCTCGGGCAGGCGCTCCTGCACGAGCTGGCGCGCGAAGAACAGCGGCGTCCCGTCCTCGAACACCACCGTCACCGACGAGATGCCGTAGCGCGAGATCGACCGCATCTCGACCACGTCGGGAAGGCCGCTCATCGCGGCCTCGACAGGGTAGGTCAGGTACTGCTCGACTTCGAGCGGGCCGAGGGCCGCGGATGAGGTGACGATCTGGACCTGGACGTTGGTGACGTCCGGCACGGCGTCGATGGGGAGCCGGTTCATCGCGAACAGGCCGCCCGCGACCAGGACCGCGACGAGAACCATGACGAACAGACGATTCGCCAGGGCCCATTCGATCAGTCGCGTCGCCATCAGTGGTGGTGCTCCTCGAGGCCGCCCTTCAAGGCCTCCGACTTCAGCGTGAAGGTGCCCGACACGGCCACCCTCTCGCCCTCGGTCAACCCGGAGCGGATCTCGACCCACTCTCCGGCGGCCACGCCGACGACGACCGGCCGCGCTTCGAAGGCGCGCTCGCCCGACTCGACGAACACCACGTCCCGACCCTCGAGGCTCACCACGGAATCCTTCGGAACCGCGACCGTCTCGGGCGCCGCCTCGCGATGGCTTCCACCCTCGACTTGGACGTAGACGAACATCCCGGGCTTCAGCGTGCCATCCGGGTTGTCGATCACCGCCCTCGCCGGGACGGTCCGGCTGTGCGGATCGAGGACCTCGCCGACGAAGTCGACCGTTCCGCTGAAGCGATCCTCGGGATGGGATTCGCATGACAGCGTGACGCGGCTCCCCTCGCGCACGGCGGGCAGGTCCTTCTCGAACACCTGCAGGAACAGCCACAGCGTGCCGAGATCCGCGATCGTGAACAGCTCGTCGTCCGGCGACACGACCCGTCCCGGAACGGCGTGGCGCTCCGTCACGCGGCCGCCGATCGACGCCCGCACCGGGTAGACGTGTCCAGCCTCGGCTTCGTCGCGCGACAGCGCCTCGACGTCGTCCTGCGAGAGACCCAGGATGTGGAGCTTCTGCTCCGTCGTTTGCAGCTCGGCCTCCGCCGCGCGCCACTCCGCCTCCCGGCGGAGCAGCTCGCCGCGGCTGATCGCCTCGCCCTGGAGCAACAGCTCGGCACGCTCGTGCTCGGCCCTGCCGAGGCGCGCCATGCTCCAAGCACGGCGGTATTCGGCCTGGGCGGCGCCCAGCTCGGGGCTGTCGATCCAGGCCAGCGCCTCGCCGGCCGCGACGCGCTGGCCGTAATCCGCGACGACCCTCGCGATGCGTCCGCCGATGCGTGCGGTCGCGACCGCCGTCTTGCGCTCGTCGTAGGACAGGGTTCCGGTGACCTGGATCTCCGGGACGACCGTGCGGCGTACCGCCGGCGCCACGTCGATGCCCGCCGCCTCGTACGCCTCGGGGGTCAGCGAGATCCGCTCGACCTCTTCGTGCCCTTCCTCGTGAGCGTCTTCGTGTTCCTCCGTGGCGTCGGGGCACGCGACCAGCAGCGCCAGCGACGCCAGGACGGCCAGCAGCTCGCTATCGCGTTTCATCGGTGCTCTCCGGATTCAGAGGGCCGGCGATCAGGCGCTCGATGTCGGTGCGCGCGAGGGCCAGCCCCGCCCACGACTCGGCCTCCGCCAGGCTCACGCCCAGGTACGACCGCTGGGCATCGAGCACGTCGAGGATCGAGGCCTCGCCGTTCTCGAAGCCGAACGTCGCGATGTCGAGCGACTTTTTCGCCGCCTCGGTCCACCCCTGCTCGTGAAGCTCGATCTCGGCCAGAGCGGCCCGGTACGCGGCACCCGCCTGCACGAGCGCGGTCTCCAGCTCCCGGGTCAAGGCGCGGACATCGGCCTCGGCGCGGGTCGACTCGGCGCCCGCCTCGGCGATCGCGCCGCCGTTGCGGTTCCATAACGGGAGCGTGATTCCCACTCCCACGTTCGTCGCGCTCCGGTCCAGCTCCGTTTCGTGACCGGCGAGCAGGTCGAATCCGGGAAAGACCTCTTTCCTCGCGACCTCGGTTCGAGCCAGGGCTTCTTCGACGGCGTTACGCGCTCGCCGCAGGATCGGATTCCCGTTCCGAAGCCGCTCGGCCAGATCGTTCGGGAGAGGCGTCGCGCCCGGGTCCTCGAGCGTGTCGGCGAGTCGGAACCCGACCGGCAGCCGGTCGCCGCACATCAGGCTCAGCGCCGCCCGGGACGCCTCGAGGGATCGCTCGGCCTCGAGGACCTCCCGGCGACGGGCGAACCCTTCCGAGCGGGCCTTCACGGCATCGAGCGGAGCTGACTCTCCGATCTCGACGCGGCGCTCGAGCAGCTCTTGGAGGCGCAGCGCGATCGCGGCGCTCCCGCGGGCGATGTCCGCCTGCCGCTCGGCGAGAAGTGTCTCGTAGACCAGGCGGGCGACCGTCGAATCGACCACTGCGTCCACGACGTCGCGATCGATCGCCGCACCTTCGAGACGCACCTCGGCCGCCCGGGCGCGCCAGCGACGTAGGCCCGGAAGCTCGATCGGCTGGACGAGCTCGATCACGGTCTCCGACTTAGAGTCGCCCCCGTCCCTCGGACGACCCCGGCCACCGCCGACGACGAGCTCCAGGTTCGGGTACGCCCGCGCTTGCCGCAGCGCGCCCTCGGCCGCCTCGATGGCGGCTTCCGCGGATTCGAGAGTCGGCTGCGCCGCCCGGGCCAGCGCCTGCAGCTCCGGCAACGTGAACGCGGAGCTCGGCTCCTCGGGCCAGGCCGGCGCGAGCGACGCCACGGCCGCAAGGCCGAGAACGAAGAGACGACGATAGGCACGCATCCCACGACCTCCAGTGCAAGACGTGCGAGAGCGATACGACGGACCTTCGGAAACCGCGCGAGTGGCGGTCCGTCGAACGACGCCGGCGAAGAGGGGATCAGACGCGGGGAGGACGGTACGGAGGCTCGGGACTGCGCGGCGACAGGGATCGGACGACGGGGGCGGCCAGCGGCTCCGCGTCCGCCGGGGTCGTGGTCGAGGGAGCCGACGGCAGGGTCAGCGCGGCGTGCGACAGGCACGACGTCGCGCAGCAGTGGTGGTGCGAGTCCGGATGGGTCCCGTCCTCGCTTCCACACTCGCCGGCGTCACAGCCCCCGCAGGACGTGCACAACTCCTCGGCCGCGGCGGCGCTCCCACCCGCGACCGCCCCGAGCGCCGCGAACAGGACGGTGAACACGATGGCCGCCAGCGCGCCCGCCGCGGCCCATCGATCCCCGGTTCGCGAACTCCCGAAGGGCATCCCCAAGACCATAGGCCAGGCCGAGTCCGGGGTCAACCGGGGTCCGCCGAATGGGTGCACGACAGGAGAGTGAGGGCCCGGGGTTTGGGCCGTTGTGGCAATGATCTTCTTTGTACTATACTAGTGCAAAGGAGGAACGATGCCCGAAAAACACGACACGCCGCCCTCGGTTCGGGATCTCGCTCGCCGATTGTCCGAGTCCAA
>Ga0302046_10001459_pt1 | contig 22141 bp, 18 predicted proteins | sample RVTome_11_FD_200261 | JGI IMG/M metagenome (GOLD analysis project Ga0302046, IMG submission 200261) | Soil microbial communities from uranium-contaminated site in the Upper Colorado River Basin, Wyoming, United States - RVT147D111 (version 2) ...
TGGCGAGTGTCAACCGGCGGATTTCATCGCCGGAACTGGTCAGCCACGGCGCCACGACCTGCCCCCTCTCGATTGGGAACACCGTGAGGCGGACGCCGTTGCGGCGCAGGTGGCGTCCGGTCAGGTGTTGGCGCACCATCCGCTCGTGTGGCACATGTCTCCCGCCAATGTTGCCCATCGGCCCAGACGCGCCGTGACGCTGACGTGGATTGCCCCTGACGTTCGGTGGGATCCGTCGCATGCGCCGCACCCATACAACTACGCACTGCAACCGGTTCCGGGGACTAAGGTGGCCGGCGACGCGTTTCCGCGATTCTCCGCGGCTACCGTCCTGGATCCTTCGTAGCGCGAACCACGACCAGATGGCTGCGGTAGGACACCGTGCTGCGGTCGTGCAGCCGGGTGTGCCACGGAACATCGGCCTCGGCCGCGAGCGTGAGGTGCGAAAACGACTGCGGATGGGCGCCCGGGGTGAGCAGGGCTCGAAGGAGCGATTCGCTGGCCCCCTTGTGCGCAGACCGCTGCGAATGACCACCAATCCAGGCCTCCGCCGGCGTCACCGCCGAGGACCAATCGTACGGTGTGCTGAGAATCGCGTGACCGCCGCTGGAGAGGACGTCTTGTACGGATCCAAGGAACGCGATGGGAGACGCCACGCTGTCCAGCACGTTCATGCCCACGAGCGTGGCGAAGCGCGCGGAAGAAAATGGCAGCGCCATCGCGTCGCACGCCCAAAAATCCACGCGTTCGGCGCCGTCGAACCGCGCGTGGAACTCGCGCCGGTCGTACACCAGGCCAACCCGTCGGCGCGGGTATCGAACGACTCCCGTTCGCGCGATGCGATGGGCCAGGCGCAGCAGCGAAACGTTCAAGTCCACCCCGAGGACCAGGCCATCCGTGCGTGCGGCAAGCTCGAAAGCCGTGCGTCCCGCCCCACAACCGACGTCGAGTACCGGCGGCTCGACTGCGGAGCCCATGAGCTGGATGCCGCGCTCGAGGCAGCGTATGACCGAGCCGGGCTCGACGTCCGCCGCCGGATCGTCCGGATCGAGATCCGCGTAGTTGTCCCACGCGTAGGTGCTCAGATGCTGGCGGCTGGAATCAAACCATGTGCCCGGTCCCGCGGCGTCTCCCAGGATGCTCTCGATCGGTTCGGTGAGATCGTCACGCGTGGTGATGTATGGAAGATTGTCCGCAAGATATGACCGGACGTTGGGGACCAGGAGAGGGATGCCGTCCAGGATGGGATATTCTTGGCTACACGTGTTCGCGGTGCACTGCAGCATGCCCTGAATGATGCCGTGGTCGTCCTCGTCCAGAACGGTTGTCAAGGCGACCGAGACCGCGAGCTGCTGATCGCGGCGGCAGCGGGGACAGATGGGTTGGAGAGCGTCGAAATGGGAGCGGCGCACCCGGCAGTCAGGCCCCCAACATCACCGTCGGGCAACCCGGCCCGATCACCTGGCCTATCGGTGATGGAATCGGCGCCACACAACTGGGATGGCTGGTCATGGACATGAGCTTAGCACCGGGCATCCCGCCGATCAGGACCGTGAACGCACCCGTCGTGATGATGCCGGGTCCGGCCGGCACGCATCCCGGAAGCATGCACGGAGAGGACATGTCGGAAACGCGCGCTGCGGGGGACCCCCCGATCAACACGTTGGGCTGGCCCTTGATAATCGGGAGCGGAAGCCCCGGATGGGGGATCGGTGTCGGTACGGGCGCCGGGGGATGTATCGGCGCATGACAGTGCGGGATCGTTTGTAGGATGTTGTCGCCCATCCGTGCCGCCGGCATCATATCGACCTCCCAGTCAGACCCTAGTATAACCCTACCGCCCGATGACGGCGACGAGATGGCACCGCCACACGGATGGTGCCGACATCGCGCATTTTCAGCCCTGCAAGGGTCACGCCGTCTGGGACGCCTCCGATTCCCGGTCCCGTTCGTCCCAGGCGGTTGGAGGTTGTCGGGTCAGCCCATCAGCTTTGGGGCTGTATCTCCACTACCCAGAGGGTCGATCCATGCGCCTCATGCTCCTAACCCTATTCCTTAATAGCGCCTTTCTCTCGCCCGTGACGTCACAGTCCGCGGACGTGGGGCTGGGCTGGACCAGCTACGGGGGTGATCCCGGTGGGACGCGGTACTCGGGACTCTCCCAGATCCATCGGGCCAACGTGGGCGGTCTCGAAGTGGTATGGACGTATCGCACGGGAGAGTTGGGTCAAGGGGCGGAGGACGGTGATGAGCTGACGTTCGAGGCAACGCCCATACTGTTTGACGGCAGGTTATACCTGAGCACCGCATTTGGCAAAATCATCGCGCTCGATCCGACCACCGGCACCGAACGATGGGCTTTCGATGCGCGGATCCCGCGTGACCAAAGCTATTCCGAAGTGACGTCGCGCGGTGTGTCCGCCTGGAGGGACTCATCCGCAGCAGCTGGGGCTCCCTGTGCCGGTCGAATCTTTTTCGGAACCATCGACGCACGGCTCTTCGCCCTCGACGCACGAACCGGTCGCCTTTGCGAGGATTTTGGTGTAAACGGGACGGTGGATCTTGCCGCGGCGGTCGGGATGCGTGGGGAAGGGGACTACCAGGTCACGTCGGCGCCGGCCATCATCAATGGACTGGTCGTCGTCGGATCGACCATCGGCGACAACTGGAATGTCGATACCGGGCCGGGAGTCGTACGGGCGTTCGACGCGCGTTCCGGCCAGGAGCGGTGGTCGTGGGATCCCATTCCCCGTGATTCGAGCGGGTTCCTGGCCGGTGCGGCAAACGCGTGGTCGACCATCTCGGCGGATCTCGCCCGTGATCTGGTGTTCGTGCCCACCAGCTCGCCCAGCCCGGACTTCTACGGAGGGCATCGTCCCGGTGACAACGCGTATGGAAATTCGCTGGTGGCCATTCGTGCATCGACGGGCGAGGTCCAGTGGGCGTTTCAGACCGTGCATCATGATCTCTGGGACTACGATCTTGCGGCGCAGCCGGCGCTCATCGACGTGGTACGCGGCGGCCGGAGCATTCCCGCCGTGGCGCAGGCGACCAAGATGGGCACACTCTTCCTGTTCCATCGTGAGACCGGCGAGCCGCTGTTTCCGATCGAGGAGCGTCGCGTCCCCCCCAGCGATGTCGCGGGAGAGACGGCGTGGCGGACCCAACCGTTCCCAACACGTCCGGCACCCTTGATGCCGCACGGCGCGCTCACTGCGGATAGCGCATGGGGCATCGATGAGGCGGATCGGATGGCCTGCCGCGAAATCTTCTCACGGTATCGATCACAGGGGATCTACACGCCGCCCAGCCTCCAGGGCACGCTGATGTATCCGGGCAACGGGTCGGGCACCAATTGGGGGAGTGTCGCATTCGACCCGGCTCGCGGTCTGCTCGTCCTCAATACGTCCCGGCTAGTGACGCTCGTGCAGCTCATGACCAGAGGGGATTATGAGCGTGGCGAACGGGCCCCCGAGTACGAGTACGCGCGGATGGCGGGAGCGGACTATACCATGCGACGTACCACCGCGCTGTCTCCGAAGGGCCTTCCCTGCAACGCTCCGCCCTGGGGTACACTCGCCGCGGTCGACGTCGCTACCGGGGATCTGCGATGGGAGGTACCGTTGGGAAGTGTGCCCGAGGATCTCGGCCTGCCACCGGAAGTCGCTGGGCGCATTCAGGGCGTGCCGAATAGCGGCGGTCCTATCGTGACCGCGGGGGGCGTCGTCTTCATCGCGGCGACGCGGGATGAGTACCTTCGGGCATTCGATGTCGAGACCGGTGAGGAGCGGTGGAGGCACCGACTGCCTCGCGCCGGCGTGGCAACGCCCATGACGTACCAGGTGAACGGGCGACAGTTCGTCGTGATCGCCGCGGGCGGACATGGCAAGGCGGATCTCGAAGTAGGAGATTTTGTGGTGGCGTTTGCGCTTCCGGAGTCGCGTTGAGTCGAGCCGCTCGTCCGCTCATGACGGGGAGGCGCGCCGTGGTGACATGGCTCGCCGTGTGGACGACGCTGGGCGTGCTCTCGTTTCTCTATGCGTACCTGGACCTCTTCGCCCGTGGGGAACAGGAGCCGTTCCATATTCGATTCATCGAGCAGATGACGGGCAACTACACCGCCGGTTTGCTGTCGGTGGGCGTCATCCGGATCGCGCGCGAACTCGTTGGCCGGCGCGCGAGATGGTTCACGATCGTCCTCACCCATCTCGCGGTGATGCCGGGCTACTCGCTACTGCACACTTCGTCCCTATGGGTGTCGCGGCACGTCATCTTTACCGCGCTCGGCCTGGGAACATACGACTACGGGATCATGTCGTATCGGTATCTGATGGAGTTCCCGAACGACGTTACTGGCTATGCGGCCATGGCCGTACTGGTGCATCTGTTCTTGTCGTACCGCGCCAGCGAGGAACGCGCGCTTCGAGCCGCGCAGCTGGAGTCGGAGCTGCAACACGCGCGCCTGGCGATGCTGGAGGGGCAGCTCCGGCCGCATTTCTTGTTCAACGCCCTCAATACGATTTCCTCCGTCATGTACCGCGACCTCGCCGCGGCGGATCGCATGATTCGCCAGCTCGGCGACCTCTTGCGCACGTCCCTGCACGCGGCCGATGCCCATGAGGTGAGGTTAGCCGAGGAGATCGAGACGCTCGAGGCGTACCTCGACATCATGCGAGAGCGTTTGGGCGACAGGTTGGTGGTGGTGGTGGAGATCGATCCCACGACGTCGGACGCCCGCGTCCCCTCCATGTTGCTTCAGCCCCTCGTCGAGAACGCCATCGAACACGGCGACTCCGGTCCGGAGGCACCCTTGCGGGTGACGGTCAGCACCCACCGGCGGGACGGGGCGTTGACACTTCGGGTGGCCGACAACGGCCCCGGCGCATCGTCAGGGAAAACCGAAGGCATCGGGCTGCACAACACCGCGGAGCGACTCGATCACCTTTACGGCGAAGCGGGGCGGATGCGATACGGCAACCTGAACGGCGAGGGGTTCGAGGTCGTGATCGACGTACCGTTCCGGCCCGCGGAGAGTGAGCGCTCGGCATGACGGAAGAGAGGGTACGCGTGCTCATTGCGGACGACGAGCTGCCCGCCCGGGAGAAGATCCGCCGCTTTTTGGCGGACGAGTCCGATGTCGAGGTCGTCTTCGAAGTAGGGGACGGCGCGCTGGCGTTGGACGTCATCCGAAACGAACGTCCGGACATCGTCTTCCTCGACATACGCATGCCGGGTGTCGATGGCCTTGCCGTTGCCGAGGCACTCCCGGCAACGGACGGGCCCGTGGTCGTGTTCGCGACGGCGTTTGACGAGCACGCGCTTCGCGCCTTCGATCTTCATGCCGCGGATTATCTCCTCAAGCCGTTCGACCGAGAGCGATTCGGGCAGGCGTTGCAACGTGCGCGGGGACGTCTACGACAGGACCAACACGACGACGACCTGGAGCGCCTACGGCGAATCGTCGATCGGATCCATCGTGACTCGGGCGGCGAGACCGTTGAGCGATTGGTCGTGGAATCTGCAAGCCGGTCGCGACTTCTTCCGGTATCGCATGTCATACGATTCGAAGCAGCGAGAAACTACGTCGAGGTGGTGACTCGCGATGCGACGTATCGAATCCGGGGAACGATCACCGACCTCGATCAACGCCTCGACCCCAAAAAGTTTGCGAGGATCAACCGCTCGCAGATCGTGAACCTGGACTGGATCGAAGAACTGGAGCCGGCGGGGCACGGAGATATTGACATGAGGCTGCGCGGAGGCGAAGTCCTACGCCTGACTCGCCGGTACCGGGACCGCGTTGCCCGTTGGAGGGTGTGAGTGATCGATATCCAGGGCGTCACCAAACGATTCGGGCCGTTCGTGGCGCTCGACGACTGCACGACCAATGTGCCCCGTGGATCCGTGGTGGTCATCTGTGGACCCTCCGGTTCGGGGAAGAGCACGCTCATTCGGTGCATCAATGGTCTGGAGTCCATTGACGGGGGGGCGATCACGATCGACGGTCTCTCCGTGACGGATCCCGGCACTGATCTGCCAAAACTGCGCGCGAAGCTGGGGATGGTCTTTCAGAGCTTCGAGCTGTTCCCGCATCTCACGGTGATGGAGAATTTGAACCTCGCGCAGACGCAGGTCCTGAAGCGGGACGCGACCGCCGCGGACGATCGCTCCCGGCGGCTGTTGGAGCGCGTGGGCGTGGCGGATCAGGCCGTCAAGTATCCGATCGCGCTCTCCGGTGGCCAACAGCAGCGTGTGGCGATTGCCCGGGCGCTGGCCATGGACCCGGTGGCCATGCTCTTCGATGAGCCCACCTCGGCGCTCGATCCCGAGACCATCCATGAGGTCTTGGACGTGATGGTCGGGCTCGCCGACGACGGGATGACGATGGTCGTGGTCACTCACGAAATGGGCTTCGCCCGCCGCGTTGCCGACCGTGTCGTCTTCATGGCGGACGGACGCATCGTGGAAGACCGTGAGACCCAAGCGTTCTTCGACGCACCTGAAACCGATCGGGCCCGCGAGTTCTTATCAAAGATCCTGCACCCCGCCTGATCACTCGGGCGTCCTGAACACGACGCCGTTCTTCATTACGAACACCACGTCCTCGAGGGCCCGGATATTCTCGAGCGGATTGCCCGTGGTGGCGATCAAGTCCGCCGCGAAGCCCGGCTGGACGACACCGCGGTCCTCGTTCATGCCAAGCAGCTGAGCGGCATCGACGGTCATCGCCTTGAGGATATCCGGCGCGGGCACCCCTGCGCGGATCCACGAGTCGATGACGGACAGGGACGCGGCGCCGCGGGACAGCCCATCCGGTGCGCGAATGATATCCGCACCAAACGCCAATGGGGTTCCGGCGCGGTGTGCCCGCCGCAGACGATCGACTATTGCCGAATCTCGGGTGGAGCGGCCGAAGCGTGCATTGAACTCGCCCGCCGGCTCGGTGCCCACCAGGTAGATGCCCCGCTCCCAGGCCCGCGCCAGGGTGGAATCGCGCATCTCGTAGCCGTGCTCGATGGAGGCAACCCCTGCAGCGATCGCGGCGTTGGCGCCGATCTCGGTCATGCAGTGTGCAGCTACCAGAGCGCCCGCGGCGGCGGCTTCGGCCACGATGAAGCGCAGGTCGGCGACGCTGTACTGATAGGGAAAATCGTCGACCGCGACCTTGATCCACGTGGCGCCGTAGTGGACGTTCTGTCGGATCGCATCCCGAAGTGCATCGTGCGTATCCGCGTAGATGTAGTCCTGGTGACCTACCTCGGGATGCTCGGGAGAAAGCAGGAACTGTCCTCCGAAGGGCGTGATGATCTTGCCGGAAAAGACGATGGTGGGCCCCACCAGCGGATGACCGAAGGCCCCGACGTTTTCGAGCAGCGCCCCCCCGTAGATCTGCCGCCGTCGTGGGTCGCCACTCCCGAAGAACCATGCAAGCGCCGCATCCGCGTATTCCCCCGCGTTGCCCATATCTCGTACCGTCGTGAAACCGGAGGAGAGCATTTGCCATGCGTTGACGACGCCTTGCAGGGCACGTTCGGCCGTCGATACCGCGATCGTGTACTCGCGCAGCGTCGTTCCCGGACGGTATGCGGCCGTCAGGTGCGTATGGGTATCGAATAAGCCGGGCGACAGGAAGGCCGAGGAAAGATCGACGATGGTGGCGCCACGGGGGGGGCGTTCGTTTGGACCTACTGCCGTGATGCGGCCGTCTTCAACGAGGATGACCGCCGCATCGCTCGCGATACCGGAGACGGGGTCGATGACACTGCCGGCGCGAATGGCAATCGTCTGCGCGAACGCGGGGCACGTTGCCATCGTACACACTGCAAAACAGGACCAGATCATTGCGCGCATTAGCTTCTCCTCTGACCTTGTATAAGGGCTTTGACGGATGTCCATGTCCGGATCCCATCGAGGCTGGTCGAGGCCTGGTCGCGAGGCATGGCAACATCGTCAGTGGTTGAAACGTGGCGCGCGAGGGGACAGTATATTGACGTCCGTCGCCATCGCCGTCCCTCGGGCTCCTTGCCCACCGCCGGAGTCAACACATCACGTTCTCCTCGCGCGGAACGTCTCGACCGGAAGATCGGTTTCCCCATGGCGGGTAAGCCCAACTCGGGGAATGGGAGTTCCTCGGGCCATCCGGGACCGCCGCGGCCGCGATACCAGCAGGTTGCCGACGATCTCATGCGGCGCATCGAAGACGGCACCTACGCCGTCGGCGGTATGCTGCCCACGGAACTCACGCTGTGTGACGAATACCAGGTGAGCCGCCACACCATCCGTGAGGCGTTGCGCCGTCTTCGGGATGCCGGCCTCATCAAGCGCCGCCGCCGCATCGGGACCGAAGTGGTCGCACGACGACCGCCCGATCGCTATCGCCAACCCACCAATTCGATCCGTGACTTCCTGCAGTACACCGAAGATGCGCGGCTCGAAGTGTTGAACACCACGCGCATCCTCGCAGAGGCGGCGCTCGCCGAACAGCTCGAATGCGAGGAAGGCCACGCCTGGCTCGAGATCGAGAGTCTGCGGTCGATTCCGGGCAATTCGCGGCCCATCTGTTTCACGACGGCCTACGTGGACGCCGAACTCATGCCGATCGACCAGCGGCTCGACAAACTCGAGGGCCCGGTCTCCGCGCTGCTCGAGCGGGTGTACGGCGTGCATATCGGCCGGATCGATCAGGCCATCGACGCCGTGGCCCTGAGCCGCCGTCACGCCAAGCTGTTGCGCGCGGCAGCCGGCGGTCCGGCCCTGCGAGCCGTACGCCGCTACTACGACCCGAACGGCCGGCTCTTCGAGCTGTCGATCGCGCTGCACCCGGGAGATCGCTTCAGCTACGTGACGAGTCTCATCGGGCAGTGAGGGCCGAAGGCCAGGCTGGGCACCGGTTTTAGGCACGGGGCTCCCCTGTTTCCAGTCCGAGCACTTCTCGTTCCCTTCTGCATCCTTGACCTTCGTGAATCCAGCCTCTTATTTAGCAGCACTGGATTGTCCGTACAAATAATCGAAACACAGGTTTGACCCGAAGGAGACGCAGGTGCAACGGATCCCGCTCGCTCGTCGGGCCGCGGCGTTGCCGCCCTCGCGGGCCCCCCACCCGCGCGACTCAATCTCGTTCGAATCCGGTCATGCGTTTCCGGGTGTGCTGCCTGATTTGACTCGGGAAAGTGAGCGTGCGCTCACCCACGCCAACGAGACGCTTCAGTACGGCCCACGGCCCGGCCTTCCCGGTCTTCGCGACTGGATCTCGGGGCATATGACGTCCGAAGGCGCGCGGGTCACCGCAGACCAGGTCCTCATCACCAACGGAGCCAAACACGCGCTCGAACTGGTGTGCCGAGCATTGCTCGATGAGGGAGACGCCGTGGTGGTAACGGCCCCGACGTATTTCAGCGCCATCCCCATCATCCGGAGCTTCGGCGCGCGGTTTCTGGAAGTCGGCCAGGATGCAGCCGGCATAGACACGGTGGCGGTTGGAGCGCTGCTTCGTGAGAGGCGGCAGGCGGGCGCGCCGCTGCCCAAGTTCATCTATGACGTTCCGGACTTTCACAATCCGACCGGCGTGACCACTACCCTGGAGCGCCGTCAGGCGCTGCTCCAGGTGGCCTCGGATTTCGGAGTGATACTGGTCGAAGACAGCCCCTACCGGAGCGTGCGGTTTGAGGGGGCGCCGCTGCCGCCGCTCAAGGCCCTCGACCCTGACAATCTCGTCCTTCACCTCGGGACGTTCGCGAAGTTGCTGGCACCGGGGTTGCGAGTGGGCTGGGTGGCCGGCGATCCCGACCTCATCGCGCGGATGACGGCTCTCAAAACCGACGCCGGGTCGTGCCCCCTCACGCAGCGAATCGTGCTGGAGTTCTGCCAGGCCGGCCGACTGGGCGAGCACACGCGTCGCGTGCAGGAAGCGTATGGGCTTCATCGAGACCGCATGATCGCGGCCATTCGGCGTGAGCTTCCCGACGTCCAGTTCCAGGTGCCAAGCGGCGGGTACTATGTGTGGCTCACATTGCCCGAGGATATGGACGGTGCGGAGCTGGAGCGACAGGCCGCTCGAGAGGGGGTGGCCATCATTGCCGGGAGCCGTTTCTTTGCCGTATCCGGTCCGGAGCAGGGGGCGCGCCATGTCCGCGTTGCGTATAGCCACGCGGACGTCGATGAGATCGATGAAGGTGTGCGCCGGATGGCGGCCGCGTACCGCATGGTGTCGGCGGCGGATTCCGTCGGCGTCGGTCGCTGAGTTCAGATGCGTGAGGCCGTTCGCATTCGCGATCTCGCAGCGGAATCCGGCGAGCAGCGTCAGGGATTCCTCACGATCGGTGAGACCGTCGCCGGTCCGGTTCAGATCCCGCTCGTCATCATCAACGGGCGTGCCGATGGCCCGGTGTTGTGCCTCACGGCTGGCGTGCACGCCACCGAATACGCACCCATCGACGCGGTGATGCGACTCGTGCAGTCGACCTGTGCCGAGACGCTGGCGGGGGCGTTGGTTGCGGTGCCCGTCGCTAACATGCGGATGTTTGAGGCGCGATCACCGTTTGTCTCTCCACTCGATGGCCTGAACCTCAACAAGCTTGGTCCCTGTCCCGCCGACGGGTCCATTTCGCAGATCCTGGCCCGGGTGCTGTTGGAGGACGTGATCTGCGCAGCTGATTATCACATCGATCTTCACGCCGGTGACCTGGGGGAGATGTTGCTGCCGTTCGCGGGCTATGCCCTGACCGGCAACGCCGAGCAAGACGAAGTGGGGGAATATCTGGCCCGCCTGTACACCCCGCGTCTGATTTCGCTGTCCACGCCGTCCGGAACCGTTCCGCCCTTTCCCGACGGGTTGTCATACGCGGCGTCGCACCGGGGGGTAGTTTCCGTCTTTGGAGAATCGGGCGGGAACGGGACGCTGGACCCGGCGGATGTCCAGATCCATATGGATGGTGTACGAAACGTCATGCGATATCTGAAGATGATCGAGGGCGGGGTCGAGGAGCCCGGTGCGCGATTGGCCGCGCGCGATCGTGTCGTCGTCCGCGCGAGTCGAGCGGGGCTGCTGCGGCTCCACGTCGCGATCGGCGACGAGATTCGCGCGGGGCAGCACGTTGCGGACATCTGTAACGTCTTCGGCGACGTGATCGAACGCGTGGCCGCGCCGGGCGAGGGGATCGCGGGGCTCGTGTGGTCTCATAAGGTGGTCAACACCGGGGACCCCATCGTCCGATACTGGATCACCGAGCCCGCCTGACGACCGATGTCTACGGTGCAGCACTTCCGCGACGCGCAGGGCCTGAAGATGACGGCGCCGAACACCGAGGCCGCGGCGAGCTTCGATCGCGCGGTCGCCGCGTACTTGGGCGCGCGTGCCGATACGCGCCGGCTCGTGGATAATGCGGTGCGAACCGATCCGCGCGGCGTCATGGCCCGATGTCTGGACGGGTATCTCCACGTCCAGTCCGGCACACGTTCCGGCCTCGAGAGGGCCGGAGCGCTGGCAGCCCAGATCGCGTCGTCGACAAACGGTCAATCCGTCGACTCCCGGGAGGCCGCCCACCTTGCCGCGCTGACGGCGTGGTCACGGGGTGACCTCCGCGTCGCAGTTGGGGAGTGGCGGGCGCTCCTCGCCCATCACCCGCGCGACATCCTGGCGATTCGGATCTCGCAGTTTCTCCTTTCGTACCTGGGTGAAACGGAGGCGATGCTCGATACCGTCGTGCGGGTTTTGCCGGCCTGGGATGACAGCGTCCCGGGATACGGGTACGTGTTGGGGTGTCATGCCTATGCGCTGGAGGAGGCGGGCGACTACGCGCGGGCGGAAGCGGCCGGGCGTCAGGCGGTGGACGTGAATCCAGAAGACATCTGGGCCGCGCACGCGGTGGCGCACGTCTGCGAGATGCAGGGCAGGTTGGACCAGGGCGTGGACTGGATCTCGGGATTGTCGGATCGCTGGCGGGAGTGCAACAACTTCGCGTTCCATCTCCGGTGGCACGAGGGATTGTTCCGGCTCGAATTGGAAGAGTACACGGGCGTGCTCGATCTGTACGACCGAGAGGTTCGCCCGCGCGCGGATCAGTATCTGGACATCACGAACGCGGTGTCGTTGCTATGGCGGTTGGAACAGGCCAACGTGGACGTCGGCGATCGCTGGAAGGCGTTGGAAGCCCGAGCGTCGGCGCGATTGCACGATCACGCGCTTGTCTTTGCGGACCTGCACTACGTGATGGCTCTCGCCGCGGCGGATGACGCGACCGCGCTCGAGCGCTTTGTCGACTCCTGTCGCCGTTTTGCCGAGGCCGATGGTACGGAGGCTCAGGTGATGGGTGACGTCGGCCTCGCGGTCGCCCGGGCCATCGTGGCGCACCGCAACGGTGCATTCGGAGATGCGGTCGAGCTGCTGTTGCCCATCCGCGATCGGATCCGGCGGATCGGTGGGAGCCACGCGCAGCGCGATCTCTTCGCGCAGCTGCTGATTGACTCCGCGATGCGGGCCAATCGCTTGCGCACGGCGCAGGACCTTCTCGCCGAACGAGTCGCGAATCGGCCGCGGGGCATTTGGGGCTGGAGGCATTATGCGGACGTGCTGGTGCGGCTCGACGCACCCGGAGCCGCGGAGGCACGTCGCCGCGTGGCGCAGCTCAGGGGACACTAGCCGATGCACGTTGGGATACGTCAATGAAACGATCACGCAACGGGACGCCGCCCCCTCACCCCGACACGGTGCTGGCGCACGCCGGAGGGTCGCCGCGCGAGCGCCATGGCGCCGTGAATCCACCGGTGTATCGCGCATCCACGATTCTCTTTCCCACAGTCGCGGAATGGGAGGCGTCGCGCGAGCCGGCCCGCCGGTTCGATGTCATCCGGTACGGACAATTGGGGACGCCCACGACGTTTGCGCTGGAGGAAGCGGTCGCGCAAGTGGAGGGCGGATACCGAACGGCGCTCGTGCCCTCGGGCTTGGCGGCCGCTACCGTCACGTTGCTGGCGCTCCTCGACAGCGGCGACCACCTCCTGATGGTGGATACGACGTATGCGCCGACACGCCACTTCTGTGACGCGGTCCTCAGGCGTTTCGGAGTGACAACCACGTACTACGATCCGCGGGTGGGGCCCGGAATCCGCGATCACATTCAACCCAACACACGAGTCGTCTTCCTCGAGAATCCGGGATCGCTCACGTTCGAGGTACAGGACCTTCCAGCCATTGCGGAGGCCGCGCATGCGGCGGGGGTCACGGTCGTGATGGACAACAGCTGGTCCGGCCCCTACTTCTATCCCGCGCTCTCATTGGGAGCGGACGTGTCGGTCCTGGCCGCCACCAAGTATCTGGCCGGTCATGCAGACGTGATGCTTGGAACCATAACCTGTACGGAACCGCTGTACGAGCGCATTCGCTCCATGGTCGCCGAGCTGGGGCTGTGTGTGAGTCCGGACGATGCGTACCTCGTACTCAGGGGAATGCGTACGATGGGCGTGCGGTTGGCGCGCCATCACGAGAGCGGGCTGCGCGTCGCGGAGTGGCTGGCTGCGCGGCCCGAAGTGACCCGCGTCCTCCATCCGGCCCTGCCGAGTGATCCGGGCCATGCCATGTGGCGGCGTGATTTCCGTGGCGCGAGCGGATTGTTCGGCGTTGAATTGGCGACGTCGTCCAAACGCGCGGTCGACGCCATGTTGAACAGCCTTCAGCTGTTTTGCATGGGCGCGAGCTTCGGGGGATTCGAGAGCCTGGCCATCCCGGTGGATCCCACGCCCTTTCGGAGCGCAACCGCGTGGCCCGGACGCGGCAAGCTACTGCGCCTGCATGTCGGTCTCGAGGATCCGGAGGATCTGATTGCGGATCTCGAGCGGGGGCTCGACGCGCTCAATGCCGTCGTGAACGAGTCGCAGGAGCGGCTCACGTGACGCGCCGAGCCGTCCGCGGGTGGGCCGCATGTATGATGGTGCTGGGGAGCATCGCATGCACGCGTGTCGAATCACCGCCGGCGGATGGTGCCGGCGCGGACGAGAGAACGGGAGTGTTGGAAGCCGTTCGCGACCGTGGGGCGTTGCGGTGCGGCATTGCACAGGGCGCAGGCTTTGCGACGCCGGACGATCAGGGACGCTGGCGCGGATTCGACGTGGATTTCTGTCGTGCCATCGCGGTTGCCGTTCTCGGTGACTCCAATGCCGTCGAGTTCATCCCCTATACGATGCAGCAGCGGTTTTCGGGTCTGCAGTCCGGTGAAGTGGACGTCCTCGTCAACGGCACGTCGATCACCAGCAGTCGGGCGATGGGGCGCGGATTCCATTTCGGGCCCGTCTACTTGTACGACGGTCAGGGATTCCTGCTCGACAGATCGTTGAATGTCGCAAGCGCCGTCGAGTTGGACGGCGCATCGGTCTGCGTACGACAAGGCACGACCACCGAACTCAATCTGACGGACTTCGCGCGCCGCCATGGGATTCAGATTCGTCCGGTCGTCATCGAGGATCTGCGAGCGGCCGTGAGTGCGGTGGCCGGTTCACGGTGCGATGCCATTACCCAAGACATGGCGGGGTTGGCCACGACACGCACGATGTTGGCGGATCCTGACCGGTATCGTCTGCTTCCCGATCGCATTTCCAAGGAGCCGATCGCCCCGGTCCTGCGATTTGGCGACGATGCGTGGCTGGCAGTAATCAATTGGGTATTCTGGGCCACGATCCAGGCCGAGGAGTTTGGGCTCACGCGGCGGAACGTGGCGGCCGCGCTCAATAGCGACAATCCCACCATCAGGCGGTTTTTAGGGCTGGAGCCCGGCATTGCCGATGCGTTCGGGTTGGATGCGCGATGGCCATACCGCGTGATCGAAGCCGTCGGCAACTACGGCGAGATCTTCGAGCGTCACGTGGGACCGAACACTGCCCTTGGCTTGCCGCGCGGACCCAATCGGTTGTGGACGAACGGAGGCCTTCTCTACGCGCCCCCGTTCCGATGAGGCCGGCGATTCGCATCCTCATGTGCTAGCCAGGTTGTGACGCTCTTCCGCAATTCGGTCCGAGACTGGAACACTGCGCGTTGGCGCGGGGTGATTCTTCAAGGGCTTGGGTTGGGGATATGCGCCGTCGCACTCTGGTGGCTCGCCCGGAACACCGCATCCAATCTCGACCAGCGCGGCATTTCGGTTGGCTTCGAGTTCTTGCGACAGCCCGCCAACTTCGCGATCGGCGAAGCGTGGGTTCGGTACAGCCCTGACGACACACTGGCGCGTGCGATCCTTGTCGGACTCGCGAACACCGCCATCGTATCCGTACTGGGATGGATGCTCGCTACGGTGTTTGGATTCGTGGTGGGTCTTCTGCGGCTCTCGCGCAATCCGGTACTCGATGGGCTGCTGCGGGGTGCGGTGGACTTCGTCCGGAACATTCCGCTGTTGTTGCTGCTCCTGTTCCTGGCGGCAACGATGCATAGCCTGCCGTCTCCGCGCAATGCATTGGAACCGGTGAGCGGCGTGATCCTCTCAGATCGCGGGCTCATCCTTGCCTATCCCGGTCTAACAACGTTGCACGCCGTCCTGGCCCTGGTGCTCGTGGGAACGCTGTTGTTGCGCACGCGGCTGGGCCGTCGTGGCTGGTGGGTTGTCGCGGGCGCCGCCGGCGCGTTGGCCGTCGCGCTGTCCATCGTGCCGCCGTCCTGGCGTTCTCCGCACCTGGAGGGATTCAACTTCGTGGGTGGGGTGACCTTCTCGCCGGAGTTCGCGGCCCTCTTGTTCGCGTTGGTGCTCCATCACGGCGCGCATATTTCTGAGGTGGTGCGCGGAGCGGTTCTCGCCGTACCGCAGAGGCAGTGGGACGCCGCCGCCGCGCTCGGTTTGTCCCGGTTTCAGGCCACCAGATTGGTCGTGCTTCCACAGGCCATTCGGGCGATGGTGCCGCTGTTGGCCAACAACTGCGTGAGTCTGACGAAGAACTCGAGCCTGGCCGTAGCGATCGGATTTCCCGACGTCGTGAGCGTGCTCAACACGACCGCCAACCAGACCGGTCACGCGGTCGAGACGATGCTCATCATGATCCTGGTGTATCTCGCTTTGAGTCTCGCCGTGGCGGCAGCGCTCAACAGCTACAATAGGCGTATTCTGCGCCACGGTGTCGCGGGATGACGGGCGCCGCAGCGGTTCGGTCTCCCGGCCTTCGCGAGAGACTGCAGGCGTTTGGCGGTCGGGCGTTTGCGTCGCCCGGCAACGCCATGGTCACCGTCGTGCTTGGCGTCGTGACGCTGGTGGCTGCCGTTCCCGTAGTACGGTGGGCGCTGGTGACGGCTACGTGGACCGGAACGGCGGAGGACTGTCGGGCGGGAGCGGGGGCATGTTGGGCATTCGTTGGCGCCAAGCTGCAATTCATGGTCTTCGGGCTTTATCCCCCGGATGCACAGTGGCGGGCGCTCCTGGCTACGGTGCTGTTGATGTCGCTCGTAGTCATGAGCGCGCTGCCGAGGTTTTGGAGTCGCTGGCTGATCGCAGGGTGGGCGATGGGGATCGCCGCGGCGCTGTGGCTCATGGGCGGAGGGCTGGGGCTCCCATCCGTACCGACGCGGATGTGGGGCGGGCTTCCCGTGACGCTTGCCCTGACCGCCATCGGCTTGGCACTCGGCTTTCCCATCGGGGTGCTCATGGCCTTTGGGAGGCAATCACGACGCCCGCTCCTCAGGGCCGCGTCCGCGACGATGGTCGAGGGAATCCGTGGCATACCCCTCATCGCCGTCCTGTACGTGGCGGCGTTGGTGTTTCCGCTCGCCCTACCGTCCGGGCTCCAAGTGGACAAACTGATCCTGGCGCAGGTCGCCGTGGCACTCTTCGCCGCAGCGTATTTGGGAGAGGCAGTGCGTTCGGGACTCCAGATGATTCCAAAGCGCCAACGGGAAGCCGCATTCGCGCTCGGATTCACCTGGTGGCGGTCCATGCGGCTCGTGATCCTTCCGCAGGCGCTCCGTGTCGTGTTGCCATCGCTTGTGTCCATCGCCGTTGGATTCTTCCAGGATACGAGCCTGGTCGTGGTCATCGGCCTCTTCGACCTGCTCAATACCACCCGATTAGCTGCGCAGGATCCGGACTGGCTCGGGTTTCATACGGAAGCGTACGTGTTTGCCGCGCTCCTCTACTTCGCGGGAAGTTCGAGCATTACGCGGTATGGACGCTGGCTGGAGGGAAGGCTCCGCGTGCGCGGGGCGAGTGCGATCGGATCGTAGGAACGCGACTCGTCTTCCGCCTCTTGCCACTTGCTGCTCGACCCCGAACAAAGCCTCAATCACCGTCAGGTAGCCGCGCCACCACCTCGCCCTCTTCATCGAGGAACTCGAGACTCGCCGTCCCAACCGAATCCACCATCATGCGGATGCGTGTGCGGCCCTGTGGGTCGGAGAGGTTCACCACCGCCGCTCGTTCCGGGGTGCGCCCGACATACACGCGTTGGGCGAACATCGGTTGGCCGTCCACCGGACCCATCAGTTCCTCGAGCGCGGCTTGGCGTTCCGAACCCTCGGGTATGGACTCCACGATCGAGTCCCGCTTCTGCACGAGGTCGAAGATCGGTGTCACCGCACGATCGGCCACGGTGAGACCCAGTCGGCGCCGGCCGTTGTTGTCCGCGTAGTTCAAGTACAGCACCTGGTCCTGATCGAACTGGTCGAATGCAAAGTGCGAGCTTGCCTGGTAGGTCCCGTCGTCTTGACGACTCCCGGTGAACGTCATTCCGCCGTTCTCGGTACCCTCATCATTGAAGAAGATCATACCGGGCCGCGTTCCTCCGGGATATCCGAAAGGCTCACCTTTGTAGATGGGCCCATCGGAGCGCGGGCGGTTCGAGATGACCAGTCGGTAGCTGCCATCCGGTTCCACCACGTTGATGCGCTCGACGTCGATCACGTCGAATCGCGCCCGCTGTTGGGTCTGAAAGGCGGACAGCACGAGGATGATGATGAGCGGCGTGGATACGAGTGCGTGAAGGCGGAGGAAGCGCAGCTCGTTGCGGAGACGACGGGACATTTTTGTTCTCCCTTACACGGATAGTTGCTTATTGGGTGTCACGGCGCCCAAGGCTTACGGCCGGAGGTACGAAGGACGCGGTCTTGCACGTCACAGAGCGTCAGTAGTTCCACGAATCGGTGTGTGCGCTGCTCGGGGCATTGCGTCTCACGTACCTGCCCATGCGGCGCACGAGTTGGGCCCAGGTATACTCGTGCCAGCTGTGGCCTTTCTTCGGGCGCCCGTAGGTGAACTCGGCCGGGTAGTTGGGGTCTGCCGACCGCAGCCACTCCTCGAAATCGTAGACCGCCACGTTCAGATAGAAGTCATCCATATCGCCGGAGAAAAAATGCAGTTTGCCGCGGAGCTTGGGGCCCAGGGTCGCCCAGTGCTCCTCGGCATACGCCCGGAGATCGTAGCCGTGCTCGCGCATGTACTGCGCTACATCGTGATCGATCGTGCCGGTGAGATTGTCCCAGAGTGGTGTCGGGTAACCATCGGCGTCCACGGGGCCATAGATGGCTTGCCACGCTCCCAGCTGAAAACCGGAGCGCCCGCGCGTGCCCAGGACTTCTTCGAACCGGCTGAGCTGCCGAACGGTCCAGGCGATCTGACCTTCGACGGTCCGCCGGAACGGGCGGTCGGCCGTGATGAACTGTCCGGCCGGCAGTGTGAAGGCGCTCGTGTCCTGGTAGATGTCGACCAACTGGTAGCTCGTGAAGTCGATGGGATCGGGCTGCAGCACCCAGGCTCCCCCGAAAAAATCGGGATGCTTGAGCTGAAGAGCGAGCGTCTGCCAGCCACCCGTGGACGCCCCTTCGACCAAGCGAGCGTACGGCTGGCCGATCAGCCGGAACCGCCGCTCGAGTTCGGGAATGACCTCCTCGACCATGGCGTCGCCGTACGGACCGTTGTTTGCCGAATTGACGGAGTACGAATCGGGAAAATACGGCGTCTGCTGTTGGAAGCTGATGGCCACCATGCGGGGCATGGTGTCCGAGATCCATTCCTCATAGAAGTCGTATCCCGTCTCGAGTCCGGTTACGGGATTGATTTCGCCCAGCCGCCGCACACGCGTGGAGTCCGTCGTGAACGAGAAGGGAACGCTGTGCCCCATGGTGAAGATGACGGGATACCGCACATCGGGGTGATCGTCGAAACCCCTGGGCAGCAAGACCGTTGCGTTGATGTAGATCGGGCGTCCCCAAAAGCGGGTCAGCGTCTCGCTGCGGATGCGGACACGCTTCACCCATTCCGTGTCTTCCGGTACCGGAGCATCAGGAATGACGCGTGTGATTTCGAGCCGGACCGTTTCGCCATTCCCCAGTGCAACCGTTTGGGGTTCACTGTAGATGTTCCCGGCAGCCGTGTTGAAGAACTCGATAGTGCCGTCGTTCGCCGGCACCCAGATGGTGTGTCCGTCCGAGCGATTCACCCGCTCGTACACGTTGACGATGGCCTGCACCGTGTATTCGCCGGGCTCGAGTTCCTCGAGGGAGAAGGGATATCCCAGCGCCTGGCTGTCGATGACGATCGTCTCTCCCGGACGCACGCCCTCTAGATCCACGGCAAACAACGCAGGGCCTTGCGGCGAGATGAGATAGCGCGGTTCGGGCTCGGCCCGTTGGGAGGCGGCGACGATGAGGCGGCCGGTAAGGGAACCCTGATGGGCGGCAGCCGCCACGGTAACTTCGAACCGCGCTCCCTGCGCAGCGAGCGGCGGTCCCATCACCGCCAGGGGAATTATGAGACAAGGCAGAAGCCTGAAACGCATCACGAAAGACACCAGAGTCCTCTGCCGGTCACGGGAAGTTGGGGTTGGTGTCCGACTCGGCCAGCGGGACCGGCATGCAGGATGCACCGCCGTATTCCCCCTGCGTCGGTTTGTAGAACGTGTCTCCGGGATCCCCGACGTACGGGGTGGCGTCGGGATTGCGGATTCGGTCCCCCGTATGCTTTGCTTCGAGCCAGAACTCGCGTGCACGCTGATCCATGAGTTCGGCGAGAATCGCTTCCGCCGTCCCCCCTCCAAACGCCGGTTGCCCATTTGCTGCGCGTTGCTCCGCGATCAGGTCGAGGGCCGGATCTGAATCTCCGGTTTGCAGGGCCGCTTCGGCGGCGATGTATCGCGCCTCCAGGCCGGACGCGATGCGGATCGGGCTGGCATATCCGGGATACTTCTGCTGCTGGTAGTACTGAAGTTGGGTATCCTGGGCGGGACGTCCACCATCGATCCAGGGAACGCGGGGATCGGCCAGGTTGCGGTACGTATCCGGGACGACGATGAGGGCACCCAGGTCAAACGTGAAGACGCCGTTGGCGAGTCCGCGATTGCTCGGATCGTCCACGGTACGGGTGCTGTAGACAAAGTCGGCCGGGACCGACGCCGCGGCGCCCGCCGCGTCGGCATGCCGGCCCAGCTGCAAATAAGCTCTTGCCAGCCCAACGTTTGCGGCGTCCACGATCGCCGTGGCCTCGGCGGTTCCCACCGCCGTTCCCACCTCGACGGCACGCGAGAATCGCGTGAGGGCCGTGTCGAGCACCTGCTCGGGTGTGAGGGGCGGGCCGACGCGAATCACGCCGGTACAGAAATGCTGCGCGAGCAGATCCAGCGCGAACCCCGCGTTCACGTACACGCGCGCGAGATGGACGCTGGGGTCGGCTTCACCACCGGCCAGGACCTCGATAGCCAGCTCATTCGTGGCGATGGCCTGCTGAATGGGATCCCACAGCGCGTTGTTGACGTCGGATGTGCCCGCCGTCATCACGCGGCGGCCGATGTCGTTGGTTTCCTGCCGTACGGCGCCCACCCAGGCTTCCTGCGAGAAGAACGCGCTGAACGGCACGACGGAACTCATCGCCTGGTGAAAATTCGTCTGTGCGGAGAATGCCAGAGTCGACGCGTCCGTGGTTGGATCGAACGTGGAGGCGTCGACTACCGTCGGATATTCCACATCGAGGTCGCAACCGGTCAGTGCAGCGGCCACTGCTACCGCCGACCCAACTGTGCGTGTCCATCGAGCAAAGTTCGTCATTGGGTCATCTCCTCAAAAGACGAGGTTGAGGCGGGTGAAGAAGCTGCGCGATTGCGGGGTCGTGAACACGTTGGCGCGGAAGGGCGTGATGGGATCGACGACGCCGATGACTTCCGGGTCGCCATTGTAATCGGTCCACAGCGCCAGGTTGCGGCCACCGACCGAGATCGAAGAACCCGGTACGCGCAACGCGTCGGCGATAACGGCGGGCAACCACCATGTCACCGACAGCTCGCGGAAGCGGACGAAGTCGCCGTCCACGATGTACGGCCCGCGAACCAAAGACGCACCGACCGGCGCTCCGCTCTCCTCGCCGATGAACGGTCCCAATCGACGAAGGCGCTCGGTCTCCGAATAGCCACCTTCTTCCTCAGGGAGTACGACATCGGCGGAGTTGCCAAACGCACGGTCGCGAAAATCGCGGGAGAGGTCATAGATGTGGTAGTCGAACTTGCCGTCGAGCTGCCCGTACACACGCAGATTCCCGAACAGGGTGACAGTAGTGTTCAGACTCGCCGTGAGCTTCGGGATCTGCCCGCCGGCCACCTGTGCCGTGTCGGACACAATGGCCTGGCCGGCTTCGGTATCCACCTCGAGCACCTGCGGCACGCACCAGGCCGCGACCTGGACGCCTGGCTTGAAGCACTGGTTGTTGCTGATGAAGGGCGTCAGATCTCCCATGCTCACGATCTCATTGGAGAGGGTGGCCAGGTTCAGGCCCATGTCCCAGCTGAAGCTGCGGCTCTCGATGGGGCGAACATTGAACGCGATCTCCATCCCTTTGTTCGAAACCTCACCGATATTCACGAACGGACTCGAGTTGAATCCCGATGACGGAGCGAGCGGCAGCTGGAGGAGCAGATCCTTCGAGGACTTTGAGAAGTACGTGAATTCGATGCCCGCCCGATCGTTGAAGAATCCTGCGTCGAACCCGGCCTCGATCTCGATGCCCTTTTCGGGTTTGAGCTCGGGGTTTCCGGGGCTGCCTGGGGAAACGCCGGGTCGGACCGCTCCGGTATTGTCGATGTAGTTCGACCGGCTGTAGGTCTGCAGCGCTGCCGTTGCGCTGGGTGACCGACCCGTGGTTCCATAAGCGGCGCGCACGCGGAAGGTGGAGATCGCCGGGGCGAGACCTTCCCAGAA